>Ga0099364_10000121_pt1 | contig 128090 bp, 108 predicted proteins | sample TergutTh196P3_FD_73070 | JGI IMG/M metagenome (GOLD analysis project Ga0099364, IMG submission 73070) | Microcerotermes parvus P3 segment gut microbial communities from Pointe-Noire, Republic of the Congo - Th196 P3 | ecosystem: Host-associated > Arthropoda: Insects > Digestive system > Gut ...
GACATTTTGTCGAAAACACTTTCCTTCGACTCAAAGAATGGCGCGGCATTGCCACACGCTATGTAAAAAATACCGCCTCCTTCCTCGCTGCACTCCATGTCAGGTGCATTGCTATGTGGACTAAAATCTATTGACGACACGCTCTAATATTCGCCGCCGCCGATGGGGCAAAAGTAGCTGGTGCAGCAAGGAAGGAGCTAGGAAGCAACCGACGATGAGCCCCGCAGGGCCCTCGGAGAGTGGTTTTTTTTGGTTACTTTTTTTGGACATCCAAAAAAAGTGACTTGCCGAAGGCAAGGTGCGCCTGCAGGGCGAAAATAGCCGGGCCGCAGGCCCACTCTGAAAAACAACCTCCGCCCGGGAGGGCGAAAAAACCCTTCGCCGAAGGCGACTCCCCCCCCACGGAGGGAAAAAAATAAAAACAAAACCAACAGCGAAGAAAACAGTTTTGTTTTAAAAACCTTGAGAGGGCCACCGCCTTTAAGGCACTCTTAAAAAACCACTGCACACTCCACCATGAAAATACTTGCCCCCTTTAAGAAACAAACCAGCCCCGCTTTCCTCTCGCTGTGCCTCCTTGCCAGCCTTGCCTGCAGAACGACGGCTGGCAGCACTGCCACCCCAAAGGGTGACAAAATGGCCAGCCCCACGGAAGTGCTCGTCAGCACTTTTGCCGGAAGCGGGGAGATAGACTGGGAGGAGGAAGAAGGAGGCTTTGCCGACGGCCCAGCAAATGCTGCACGGTTTAATATTCCTTCCGGCATTGCCATAGACAAAGAGGGCAACCTCTATGTGGCGGACAATAACCGCATACGCAAAATAGGGCTGAAATAGGGAGTGGCAGGGCACCCCCCCCTCCACACAGCCATGCCGCATTTTTTGGGTATACAGGTTTTTTTGCTATGCCGAGTTTTTTGCTATGCTGGGCTTTTTGGCAGGCTGAGTTTTTTTAAAAGCACAAAGGAAAGCATGCAAACACAACCCTGGGAGTTAAAGCAAAACGCATTGCGGCAAACCATTGAAGCACGGCTTTTGGAATATGTGCAAACACGCCTTGGCCACGCCCCCAAACGCCTTGCCCAATGCATGGCCTACTCCCTGCTTGACGGCGGCAAACGCTTGCGCCCCGTGCTGTGCCTGGGTTTTGCCGAAGCCTTGGGGCCCTTGCTGCCCTGCGCCTATGAGGCAGCCATGGCCGTTGAAATGGTACACTGCTACTCCCTTATACATGACGACTTGCCCTGCATGGATGATGATGAGTTGCGCCGCGGCCGCCCCACCAACCACAAAGTATATGGCGAGGCCATGGCCATTTTGGCCGGCGACGCTTTGCTGACAGAAGCCTTTGCGGCCCTTGCGGGGCCCTTGGCAGCCCAGCCCAGCATTGAAGAAAGCCAGCTACGCGCGCGCCTATGCCAGGAGTTGGCAATGGCGGCGGGGGCCCTGGGTATGGTAGGTGGCCAGGTGTTGGACACGGATGAAAACCGCCCGGCAGAGTTGGGCTATTTGCTCCGCCTGCACAAAATGAAAACAGGGGCCCTCATAAAAGCCGCCTGCCGCATGGGTGTGGTGGCGGCAAACAAAAACGGCGGCGAGGGGGGCGGCAACAGCGTTGAAAACCCCCAAGCCCTGCAGGCCGCTGAAACCTATGGTGAAGCGGTTGGGCTGGCCTTCCAAATTGCCGATGACTTGTTGGATGTTATTGCAACGCCGGAAGCCATGGGCAAGCCCACGGGTGCGGACGCCGCGGCGGGCCGTGCAACATTTCCGGCCGTGTTGGGCTTTGAGAAAGCCCAGGCCATGGCCCAGGAGCAGGTGGACATTGCCTTGGCCGCTCTGCACTGCATAGAGCCGCAGCCAGGCCTCCTGGCAGGCCTTGCGCGCTTTGCTGTGGAGCGAAAACATTGAGGTTGTGGGAAGCCTTGGAATACCCCAAGGCCATCCGCCAACTCCGCAGCGCCGTTTTGCCGGAGTTTTGCATGGCCTTAAAACAGCATATGCACGCATGCAACGCCCCACCTGAAGCCTTTTCAGCCGTGGAATTAACCATAGCCCTGCACCGCGTTTTCCACACCCCCTATGAGGTATTGCTGTTTGAGAGAGAGGCCTTAGCCCTGCCCCACCGGCTGCTGACAGGGCAACAACTGGGTTTTTTGCCACCCTCGCAGGCCAATGCTTTGCCTCAGCTCCACGCGTTTTTTGAAAAAAGCCACGGCCCCATGGCATTGGCACATGCGCTGCAGCTGGTGAAGGAGCGCAAGCTTTCAAAGCACCCAGGCAAGGTGGTGGTGGTGTTGGAAGAGAGAAGGCCCGTATACAAAGAAAGCTTTGAGGTGCTAAGCCAAGCAGGGGCGGCAAACTTGCCCTGGGTATTGCTGCTTGCCCGCACAAACATGGCAACAGCAACAGAGGCCTTTTTGCCCCGCCATGCATTGGCAGCATTTTGGGGGAGTTTGGGGTTTATGCTGTGGCCCACCTTAGAGGGTACCCACATGGAAAAGCTAGAGGAAGTATTAAGGCAAGCCAAGGCCGCACACAAAGCAGTGGTGCTGCACCTGAAACTTTAAGAGGGGGGGGGGTGTTTTTGTTTTTGGTTTTGGTTTCCCCTCCGTGGGGGGAGCGGGCAGCATAACAGCAGCTTAACCGAGGCAAAGTATAAAAACGCTCTGGTGTGTTATTTGTTGCCCAGGAGGAATTCAGCGGCATGTTGAGCCCAAAGCTCATTGCCTCGCGCGTTCGGGTGGAAGGACTGCATAGAATTAAACCCTCTTGCGCCAACCAGCTTTATTGCATTGAGTGTGGAGGGCTCGTCAATGGGGGGCATATATACCAACCGTGGCCCGTTGGGGTTTTCGGCGTTCACCTTGTCAATGGTGCTTTGGATGGTGCTGTTGAGGTTGTTAACATAGTCCTTCACGGCTGGCTCACGGCTTGCCGGAACGCCGCCAAACTGCTGGGAGGTGTCCGAAAAGGGGTAGCCGCTGACATAAATGGTGGCATTGGGGGCCGCTTCCAGCGCGGCCTTATAGGTGGTTTCCAACTTGGGCGCCAAACCTTCTTTAAGCAGCGTGTTGGCTTCCTTCAGGACTTTTTCAAACTTCGCGTCGCCGCCCGTTATCGTATTTCCGGCCCTCGCCAAATCCCCAAACAGGGCGTCGTTGCCGCCCGCTGTCAACAGCATAACGTCGGCTTTGAGGAGGGCAGCCTTGTTGTTTTCAAACTGGGTGTTAATGGAGGGCTCACTCTTCGCCCCACGTAGATCAAACCCATCCGTCGTCCCCCCTGTTTCAGCGAAGAAATGGCTTCCCATGTTGACATTAATGCGAGCGTCTCCCTCCAAGAGGCGTGCCCATGCTTTGTCGGTACGGCCCGTCTTGTCCGTCTCCACATATGGGTAGCTGTATTCATTCGGGCTTCCCATATATTTGACGACAGACTCTACCGTAGAGTCATGCTTGCCGGCGCCTATGCCGGCCATATAAGAGTCCCCCAGCGCCGCCATCTCCAAAGGAGAAGAGGCAGGCGGTTGTACCACCTTTTGAGTACCCAGCAATTCCCCGTTGGGCCCAGTAAAACTCAGCGTGGCCTCCCGCGGCTCTGTGCCCGCATTCGCGCGAAACATGACGTTTGCCAAGTCTGGTCCGCTGCCCTCAACCGTACCCGGCGCGTTGCCCACAGCATAGGGTTGAGCCCAAGCTTGGTCGGAGCTCACCTTCCAAGGCATACCTTCAGGCACATTAACAGAAAGGACGCCAATGCTTGTACCCGCCTGCTTCAGCTGCCCATCCGGCCCAATGCCGGCTATAGGCGGACCACCGGACATCGGCGCGGCCGACGCGGTGGCTGCCCCCCCCAACCCCATGGCTTGCTTGGCAGGCCCGCTCCCTTCAAAACAATCGACGGGCAAAGCTGTGGAGGCAGGCATATTCGCCTGTATGTTGCCGGCGGGCTTCAAAGCTTCAGCTTGGCGAGGCTCCGGCATGGCGAGCGGTGGGGTAGATGATGAAATTTTCATGGCTTTTTAAACTGCCTTTGCAAAAATTGTGCGAAAAATGTGAGAGAAGAAATAAACCCTCAATATATACGGCGACCTTATCCTATATTATAAGGATTTCACCTACAAAACTGATAGAAAAGTTTTAAACTGTGTGAAAATGTATGTACACCCTCTCTTGGGCTTGGGGCTCTTGGGCTTGGGGTTGGCGCCCATGTTTGTGGCCCACGCTTGTGGCCCATGTTTGTGGCCCACGCTTGTGGGTTTGAGGCAGCCTTTGGGGCAAGCTTGGGTTTTTGCAATTTTCAGCGCAGGCGATAGTGTCCTGTCCTTGGAAACAGGAAGAGGAGGTTTTCTTCCTGCACGCCAAAGCCGATGTTGTGGATAATCAGCGGCGTTCCGTTGGGGGATTTTTTGTCAGAGACGATGCCGATGTGACTGCTGCCTCCGCCCAGGTTCCATGTCACAACATCTCCGGGCAAAAAATCCTCCGCGCGTTTCCCTAGGGGAATGGCAAAACCTTGGCGTTTAAAAAAAGTCTGCAGGTTGGGAACGCGGCGATGGTCTATATTTCTGTCGGCTTCTTTGGCCCCCCAATTCTTCGGATAGAGTGAAAAATGGGCCACCATGTCCTCGTGTACCAAACGTTGCAAATCCACCTTCTGTTGGCGCAGGGCGCGAATGACAACATCCGTGCATACGCCTGTTTGCAAAGGAACATCCCCCCCTGGGTAGCTGAGCTTGCGCCAGGCCGGATCATAACTCTTTGTCACCCCCACCTGGGCCCGCGCATCCGCTATAAGGCGTTGGGCATTAATGCCCCAACCTGTGGGCTTGCTTGCCATTAATACCACGCCCAACACCAGCCAGCATGCTTTCCATTGCTTTCCTGAAAAACGCATATGGGTTTTGTATATCCAAAATACGCCTGCTTTAAAAACACCGCGCTTTGGCTCTGCACCCAAACTTGCTAGGCTGTGCCTAAACCATGGTTTTAACTTCTCATAGCCAAAAGCTGCTGCAAAGCTGCCTTCCGGAAACACTGGCTCAAGCGCTGTGGACAGGCCATGAGAAGCTCCTTGCCACCCTCTGCCCTGCATTGAGTGCTCAAGCACTGGCAAAAGCCATTGAGCAAGCCAAAGCCAACCTCCTTGCGGACGCTTTAATAGACATGGAGCGTCTGGCCCACTTCCTCTGCAAGCAGCAGCTTAAGCCCCAGCTGCTATGGCCTCTGTTGCCTACTTTGCGAGCAAGCTTGCTTGAGAAAAACCCTCTCGCCTCCACGGAAGCCGACGCATTTTTGCTGGCACTTGCTTTTGCATTGCAAGGTTTGTTTTGCCAAATGCAGGCGGACAAGGCCTCTTCCCACCTGGCTTTTCTGGGCAAACACTTTGCCTTCTTGCTGCATGAAATTGCCAACCCTCTGGCCATTGCCGAAACCTCGGCCTTTCGCCTGCAACATTTGCTTTCCGCACAGGGGCCCCCCGCGGCCATGGAGCCTTTGGCGCAACTGCAAACGCAGTTGGCCTCTTTGCTGGAAACCTTGTACCAAATCCGCATGCTGGCATGGGAAGAGCCCAAAGCACCCAAAACCTGTCTGCTGAGCCTCACCCTGGAAAAAGCATTGGCCGCTTTGCCCAGGCATGAGGAGCTTCAGGTGCAGGCAGAAGGGCTGCATGGCCTGGGGGTGGTGCAAGCGGAGCCTACGCAACTGGGGTGGGTTTGGAAAAACCTTTTTGAAAATGCTCTGCGTGCCATGGAGGGGAAAGGCAACTTGCTTGTCCGTGCAGAGCCTGGGCCACAGCAGATTTCTGTCTTCGTCGAAGACTCGGGGCCCGGCATTAATGAGCATTTGCGTGCGCACCTCTTTGAGCCTTTTGTCAGTGGCTATGCAGAAAGGACAGGCTTGGGTTTGGCTCTGGCCAAAACCATTCTGGAAAGGCATGGAGGCAGCATTTCCCTTCAGCAAAGCCGTTGGGGGGGCTCCTCTTTTGTGGTCCACTTGCTTCGTGCCCTTCCCCTCTCGCCCTCCCTTGTCCAATGAATGTGAGAATTTTATTGGTGGAGGACAACCCTTCCCTGGTCAACAACCTCAAAGGTATACTCCATGAGCTGGGTTATTCCGTGCGCTGCGCGGACACTTGCCTGGAAGCCCTCAAAATCAGCAAAGAGTGGATGGACATTGCTTTGGTCGATCTCATGCTCCCGGATGGTGATGGGACGGCGTTGGCGCGTGAGCTCAAACAACAAAATCCACATGCGGAAATTATTTTGCTCACCGGTTTCGCCTCCATTGAGTCCGCAGCTCAAGCTGTGCGCGCAGGAGCTTGGGCCTATTTGGTCAAACCCTGTGCAACCCAGGAGTTGCTCTCCGCTGTTGAAACCGCCTCGCGCCACGTGCGCGCTCAAGAAGAAAAGAGACAACTGGCCAAACGGGCGCAAACAGCAGAAAAACTGGCTGCCGTTGGAACGCTCACCGCTGGCCTTTCGCATGAAATCCGCAACCCCTTAAATGGCGCCGCCTTGCAATTGGCTGTGCTGGAGCGCCGCATTCAAAAACTCCCCAAAGGCAAGCGGGCCGCTCTTCATGAGCCTCTGCTGCTGGTCAAAGACGAAATCCGCCGCTTGGAGCGTATCCTCGACGGCTTCATGCAGTTTGCGCGTCCCAACAACCTTGAGAAACAACCCCTGAGGCTGGACAAAGTCGTCGGACGCGTCATTGCCCTGCTGCAACCCGAAGCACAAAAACGCAACATTGCCCTTGAGTTTTCTTGTGTGGCCATTTCCGTATTGGGGGATGAGGATCAACTCTATCAAGTGTTTATGAATTTAACACTCAACGCTTTGGATGCAACACCCCAGGGGGGGACTGTTCGTCTGTTAACCATGCCCTCTGAGGAAAACCTGGCCATTGTTTCCATTGACGACAGCGGAGCCAGTGTCCCTCCCAATGAAGAAGACAGAATTTTTGAGCCATTCTTCACCACCAAAGCTCAGGGCTCGGGGCTTGGCTTGCCCATTTCACATGCCATTGTGACGCAGCATGGAGGCCACATCCAAGTGCGCGCTTCTTCTTTGGGCGGGGCTTGTTTTTTTGTCAGCTTGCCCAAACTTCAGTTGGACAATTCCAAGCTTCAGTTAGAAAACTCCAAGCTTCAATTAGAGCATTCTAAACCGCTCTAGAGTTATTTCAAGTCTACACACTGGTTTCAGTGGAGGCGAGCTTTAGCTCGTCTCATGAAGGGCTCCATTCAAACCTAAACTGCTCTGGACAATATTTTTTCTTGAGGTTTGGCAGCATATTCTTTGAGCCGGTATTGTATTTTGCGAACGCTGATCCCCAAAATTTCTGCCGCCCTTGCGGTTGAGCCGCCGACCATTTTGAGTGTTCCCAGAATGGCTTCCCGCTCAATCTCATAAAGCGTTGCGCCGGGAATGAAAGCGCCCCCTCCTGCTTCTCCCATGGGCCTGTTGGGGCCACGCAAAGTCGGAGGTAGATCGTCCAAACCAATTTCCGCATGGTTGCTTGCCAACACCGCCGCACGCTCTATAACATTTCCCAGCTCACGCACGTTTCCAGGCCAATCATAAGCAAGCAAACTGTTCAGCGCTGCCGAAGAAATGCCCTTAATTGTCTTGCCATATAGCTGTGAAAATTTTTCGACAAAATGGCTCACCAACTCGGGTATGTCTGACTTGCGGCTTCGCAAGGGAGGCAAAGTGACGGCCACAACATTCAGGCGATAGAACAAGTCTTCCCGAAATTTCCCCTGACGTACTTCCTCGGCCAAATTTTTGTTGGTGGCCGCAACAATGCGAACATCCACCTTGAGGGTTTGCATGCCGCCGACACGCTCAAACTCTTGTTGCTGCAAAACCCGAAGCAACTTAATTTGCAGCGCAGGAGAAACATCCCCAATCTCATCCAAAAACAAAGTGCCATCATGAGCCAACTCAAACCGGCCTTCTCTGCGCCCAAGGGCTCCCGTAAAACTCCCCTTCTCGTGTCCAAACAACTCGCTCTCCAACAAGGTTTCGGACAAGGCCGCGCAGTTGACTTTCACAAAGGGTTTTTCGCAGCGAGGTGATTCTTCGTGGATGGCATGGGCTACCAACTCCTTGCCCGTTCCGGATTCTCCCAAAATAAGCACCGTCGCCCGCGTAGGTGCCGCTCGGCGAACAATCTCAAATACGGAGCGCAATTCCGGACTGTCTCCAACAATGTGTTTGAAGCGAAAACGCTCTTGCAAACGCTCTCGCAACAAACTCCTGTCTCTGAGCAAAGCACGCTTCTCCAGGGCTTTCTCGAGGACAACCAAAACCGTATTCACATCCAAAGGCTTAATGAGGTAGTTTTCAGCCCCCTCACGCATCGCCTCAACCGCCGCCTGCACACTGCCAAATGCCGTCATCATAATAAAATGCGCATCCACCCCCTCGGAACGGCAACGCCGAAGCAGGGAAATGCCATCTAAATGCGGCATACGCACGTCACACAACACCGCGTCAGGGGCAAACTCCAAAAGCTTGCGATAGCCGGCCTCTCCGTCCGCACCCTCTGCAACATCAAAACCCTCCTCAAGCAAAATGGTACGCAAAGCTTTGCGGGCATTCTCTTCGTCATCTATAACCAGAATGCGAGCTCTTCTCGGGTGTTCTGCTTGCATGGCTATGGCTTCCCCTCTTTTTCTTGCAAGGCGGATTTTCCAGGAGCAATAAAACGGATGCTGGTTTTTTTGAGCTCCTGCGTTTGCAAGTTTAAAACCCTCATCTGCACTTCAGGAAGGGTGGGGCTCTGGCCTTCTTCCCCATAAAATATTTCTCTCAAACGCTCACGCTCAATACCCACACGAATATGAATGTGAATGTCTGAAAAGGGCTCCACTTCTGCCTGGGGAGGTCCCACAATAATATCCGCACCTTCCAGAAAACTTGCCTCCACTTTATAGAGGGTTTTTTCGGGTTGCTTGCTCACCAGGTGCAATTTATATTGGTTATAAATTTTGGAGCCTTCCGCTATCCAAGGCGCTAAACCGGGTGGACGAGAAACCTGGACTTCGAAGGATTGACGCCTGGCCAAAGAAAAACCAAGCGCAGAAAAAGCAATCAAAAACGCCACCGCATAAATAACAATGCGCGGACGAAAAAACCGCCGCTTCCCAACCGTGAGCTCCTGCTGAGAGGCCTGGCGAATAAGCCCTTTGGGCTTTTTGAGTTTTTGCATAACCTCATCGCAAGCATCTATGCATTGCGCACAAGCCAAACACTCCATCTGGAGGCCGCTGCGGATGTCTATTCCCGTCGGGCATACATAAATGCACCGCTTGCAGTCTATGCAGTCGCCCTGCTTGGGCGCTTCCTCCCCAGGCTTGGGCTTGGCCAGTTTTCCCCTGGGCTCACCCCGGCTGTAGTCATAGGAAATAACCACAGAGTCCTGATCGTGCAGCACGGACTGCATGCGCCCATAGGGACAAAGCACCACGCAAAATTGCTCGCGAAACCAGGAAAAATTAAAGAAAAACAAAAGAGTCAACGCAACCGTCCATAGAAAAGGGCTCAGATGCGCGGCGGGCCCTTCTCGGATCATCTCTATATAGACGGGAACGGATACAAAAAACGCAACGGAAGCATGCGCAATCAAGGCAGCCAGCAACAGAAAAAGCGTTTGCTTGATGATAAATTTAAAAACCTTGCCCACACTCCTTGGCTGGGCGGCAGCCTTCAGACATTGCTCCCTGGAGCCATCCACCCACCGCTCAACAGGACGAAACAAGGCCTCTAAAAACACCACCTGCGGACATGTCCATCCACACCACACCCTTCCTCTCCAAGCTGTTATCAACAAAAGACTAAAAACAAAAGTCAGCGCAAAAAGAAGAACAATCCAAAAGTCCTGCGCATTAAAGGTTTTTCCAAACAAAAAAAACCGACGCTGAGCGACATCTAAAAATACGGCTGGATTTCCATTAATTTTTATCAGCGGAGCTGCGAAATAAAAACCAATCAACAAAGCAAACACAACTCTGCGCCAAAAAATATAACGCCCTTTAACGTCGGCTGTGCGGATCATAATGCGGGAACCATCCGGCCGCATTGAAGACATAATTTTTGATTCTTTTTCTTCTTCAGGCATGGGCTCTCAAACCTCCATGTTTTTCATATATGTATGGATGCTGTTATATCTAGATGCTGTGTCTGAATAATGCCTGCATATATGTTGGCTGTTGGTTATGGCTGTGGGTTATATGTATTTCGGCCTGTGCTGTTTCTTGCATGTGCTGCATTTGTTACATGTGTTCAATATGTTGTCAGCTATATATGTTTCATGCGCCGCATGTATTGTTGTTTGTATGTGTTAAATGTTGTTTGTATGTGTTATATGTATTGTGTGCGTTGTCTGCGCCGGTTTGCTTCGCATGGGGTTTGCTTCGCATGGTTAAATTTTAACAAGGCAGGGCATGAAAAGCGGCATGAGTTTTCATGCCGCTTTTGGAAAAACAACAAGAAGGGTGAAAGAGCTATTCAGCAGCGATAATCTCGCCTTGAGGCGCTTTCCCCGGCACGTTTGTGTTTCGTATGGACTCCACAAACACCGCAACTTGTTTCACCTTTTCAGGACCCAGGCGAGCTCCCCAGGCTTCCATGCCTTTGTCAGGGAAACCATTCTCCACAGCATTAATAATGTCCATGGGCTCGGCACCATGAAGCCAATATTTGTCTGTGAGGTTTGGACCAATCCCTCCCTGTCCTTGGGCTGAATGGCAAGAAACGCAAACTCCGGCAAATACTTTCTTGCCTGCCTCAACAGTGGCCGGATCGTTAACCAAGCTTTTGATAGACTCATTGCTTAAGGGAGAATCTGCAGCTTGTTTTGCTTGTTGAGCTGCAAGAGCATTCCTTTCTCCCTCATATTCATCCAAGGGGCTTGGCAGGGTTTGGGTTGTCTCATAAACAAACCAATATCCAAAAGCGAACACAATGGTCCCAAACAAAATGGCCAGCCACCAGTTGGGGAGGCGATTGTCTTCTTCTTCAATCCCGTCATAAACGTGGTGAACTCTATTTTTTTCACTCATTGTTGAACCTCGCCATCATCTTGCAAGGGTAAAGAAGCAACTTGTACATAATCCGACTTCTTGTGAACAAACATGACCGTCACCACAACAGCCAGGAAAAACCCAATGAAAATGAGCAATCCCGTCAATGGCAAGCTGGTGTAGTCGTCAATCATCCCTTCTAAATATCTGGACATGTTTAGAGCCCTCCTCCTGAAGCATCTGCAGGCGTTGCAGCCACTCTCGCGGAAGGTGCATCAAATTTCACACCTTCACTTCGCCCAATTTTTTGCAAATAGGCGATGAGCGCGACAAGCTCGCTGTCCCAATTCCAAGAGTCCTCACTCACCGTTTTGGCCAAAGCTTTTAGAGCTTCTAGATCTAAGCTCTCCAGATCCTTTGCCTCCTGCAGGCCTGCCACAATTTCCAGCAGGATGCCTTTTAAGACGGCCTCAGCTTGAGTCTGCTGATCCAGCTCCGCATAATCTATCTGCGCATTCGTATAGGGAACACCCAGTTTCTGCATGGCACGTAGCTTTTTCTCAGCCAGCTTGACGTTGATCTGATTTGTCTTCAACCAGGGATAGGCCGGCATGTTGGAGCCCGCACTGATTTCACGCGGATCCAACATGTGTTTATAGTGCCAAGAAGACGCCTGCTTGCCTCCTTCTCGGTGTAAATCAGGTCCTGTCCGCCGAGATCCCCATTGGAATGGATGATCATAAACAAACTCTTCCAGCTTTGAATGCTCGCCATAGCGCAGCGTTTCAGCCAAGAAGGGCCTTATTTGTTGTGAGTGGCAAAGATAACAACCTTCCCGGACATAAATATCTCTCCCCTGAAGCTCCAGCGCAGTATATGGCGTTTGATATTTGCCTTCACCCTGGGGCAGTTTTTGGTGGATGAGCAGCGTCGGCAAAAGCTCCGCCACACCTCCAATTAAAATAGCCAACAGCGTCATTGTCGTAAATGCAAGCGCATTCCCTTCAATAATGCCAAACCATGACTTTCTGCCCGCCTTCTTGTCTCGCGTGTTGACGACCCAGGCAAATATGCCCAACAACAGTATGGCGCCCATGAGAGCCATCGCAACCATGGCACTCGTCACAAAACCGATGGCCACGACAAAGACGAGAATAAGCCCCGAGAAAACAAAGGGCCTGCCCAGGATAATTCCGACCAAGCCTTCTCCCGCAGGTGCAGACGCTTTGGGTGCAACCACAACCTCCACGGTGGTTGTGACGGCTTTGCCGGACAAGGCCGTTTTGAGAAGGTTCCAACACATGAGAAAGAACCCCAGCAAATACATGGCACCGCCCATTGCACGGACAATATAAGGAATTTCAAGCTTCGCCAATGTGGTAACAAAATTGGTATAAAGCAAGGAGCCATCAGGGCTTAGCGCTCGAAGCATCAAACCTTGAGTGACGCCCGCAATCCACATTGAAACCATATAGAGAACGATCCCAATGGTGGCGAGCCAGAAATGCAAGTCTGCCCCTTTCACCGAATGCAGCTTCGTTCCATAGAGCCTCGGCACCAGCCAATAGAACATGCCGGCCGCCATCAAACCGTTCCAACCCAAGGCCCCCGAGTGTACGTGGCCAATAATCCAGTCCGTATAGTGGGCAAGGCCGTTCACTGTTTTAATGGAAAGCAAGGGACCTTCAAAAGTCGCCATTCCATAGAAAGTGACACCGGCCACAAGAAACTTCAAAACCGGATCTTCCCGCAGCTTGTGCCAGGCACCTCGCAGGGTCAGAAGGCCGTTCAACATGCCGCCCCAAGAAGGCGCCCACAGCATAAGGCTGAACAACATGCCCAAAGACTGTGCCCAGTCAGGAAGCGAGGTATAAAGCAAGTGGTGCGGGCCTGCCCAAATATAAATGAAAATGAGCGCCCAGAAGTGCACAACGGACAAGCGATAGGAATAGACAGGACGCTCCGCTGCCTTGGGGAGATAATAATACATAATACCCAAGACGGGCGTCGTCAGGAAAAAGGCGACGGCGTTGTGGCCATACCACCATTGGACCAAGGCGTCTTGTACACCTGCATAGATGGAATAGGACTTGGTGAGTGCCACCGGCAGGGCCAGGTTGTTGGTAATATAGAGCACTGCAATGGTGACGATGGTGGCAATATAAAACCAAACCGCAACATAAATTTGCTTCTCGTTGCGCTTGGCCATCGTCCAAAAGAAGTTGAGGGCGAAAACCACCCAAATGATAACCACAGCCAAGTCAATGGGCCATTCCAGCTCCGCATATTCTTTGCCCTGCGTAATCCCCAATGGCAAGGTGATGGCAGCCGCCGCAATAATGGCTTGCCAACCCCAAAAATGCAGATTGGATAAAAAGCCAGAAGCTAACCGTGCCTTAAACAAACGCTGAATGGAATAATAGACACCTGCAAAGATCATATTGCCCACAAAGGCAAAAATGACTGCGTTTGTATGCAGCGGTCGCAACCGTGAAAATACGGTATAGGGGATTCCAAGGTTCAGCTGAGGCCAAACCAGTTGGCAAGCAACTAAAACCCCAACCAACATACCGACAACACCAAAGGTGATGGACGCCCAAATAAAGCGCCTCACAATGGCATCATCGTATTCGATACGTTGTGTGTGCATTAATTTTCCTCCGATTTTGAAGGCAATGCCGGAATAACCGGCGGGGACTCATTGTCTTTTTCCAAGTTGTCTTTCTCCAGTGGGAACAGGGCCATCCTGTCAAAATGCTCAAAGTCTTTTTGGCGAACCGAATAAAAAAATAAAACAAGCCCTCCAATGACGAGAACCAAACTCACAAAAATCTGCAAAAGCAAAATATTCACAACTGCACCTCCTGTGCTCGCCAAAAACCATTTGCCGCTCTCTTGCTTTGGGAACCACGAAGCGAAAAAACACAGAAGAAAATTAACCCCAAAGAAGAAATAGGCATGCTGATGGCGGCCCAAACGGGCGTCATATGCCCAAACAACCCCACCACCACCGCGGCAACATTATAAACCAAAGAAAGCCCGAGAATTTTTTTCGTCAACCGCCGCAAAGCCCTCGCTGAAGTCAACGCAGAGCCAATGCCCAACACACCCGCACTGACGAGAAAAAAATCGGACTTCCCAGGCATAACAGGGCGATCAATGGCCACAGCCCCTGCACACCAGGCCTTCTCAAATGCCATGGAGTCATTGACGCCATCTCCCAAATATAAACTGTCCATGGCGTCAATACGTTCCACCGCTTCAGCCTTCTGCTGTGGGGTTTGACTTGCCAAAACATGCGAATGCGAAATGCCCAACCTGTCCGCCAATGAAGAAGTCCGGTTCAGGCCATCTCCCGAAATAACCCAGAGCTCCACCCCTTGCTTTCGCAGTGCTTCAACTTCATGCGCAGCATCCGCACGCAAAAGCTCCGCCGTTTCTAATAAGGCCACTTCTTCGCCATTGCGCGACAAAACCGTCGTCCTCTCTTGCGTGGAGGAGGGCACTGCCCAGGAAGAACGTCCTAAACGCCAGCACGCTTCTCCGCGCTGCCACTCCACGCCTTTGCCCGGCTCCTCATATACCGTCGCGTTGAGATCGAAACCAACGTCCATCCCTTCAAACGCAGCCGCAATGCACATGCTGACAGGGTGGCTCGATCGGGAAACCAAATTATAAAGCACATGCCGCGCTTCTGCGCTCATCTGCCAAAGCTTTTGCGGATTTTTTAATTCCAAGCGACCCAAAGTCAGCGTTCCCGTTTTGTCAAACAGAACTTTTTTCACTTGAGTCAACCGGTCAAGCAAATCTCCACTGCGTATATAAAAACCGTGCCGCTTCAGCGCGGATTGCGTGAGCTCATATGCCAAGGGGATGGTTATCCCCAGCGCGCACGGACACGTCACAACAAGCAAAGCAACCGCAACATTAATGGCCTTGTCAAAACCTGCCCCCATCCACAGGAGAAAACCCAACGAGGCAACCACCAAAACCCCCACCACCCATGCGCGGGACAGCTGGTTCCAAAACATCAAATGAGAATAGCCTCCCTTGCTCGGCGAGACTTGCCTCAGCAAAGGCACCAATGGAGAATCCGCAAAATCTGTCAAAGCCCGCCCAAGCAAAGCCGTTTTTCCAGCGTTGATGCTGCCCGCCATGGCCATGTCACCTTGAGAGAGGTGCTGCGGCTCCAACTCCCCTGTTATCCAATCCGTCGAAACCTCAGCCGGCCCTGACAACAAAGAAAGGTTGACAGGAATAACATCCCCCGGCGCCACCAAAAGCGTATCCGCTTTCCGAATTTCCGGCGCACGCACCAGATGAATGGCTTCCTTCGTCTTCACCCTCACCCAAAAACCCTCAGAGCCTCCATCCTCTAAAAGAAAACGCTTGTTTTTCTCCAAAACACGCTGCCGCAACCAACGCCCTGTCAACATCAAGGTTACGAAAATGTTGAGGGTGTCCAGGTATGCTATATCGCCCCGCCCCTGGCTAAACTGCACCACAGAAACGGAATAAGACAACACAATGCCCAGGGCAATGGGCACATCTAAATGCAAAAGCCTCGTGCGCAAACTCGCCAGGGCAGAGTGGAAAAAAGGCCACCCCCCATAGAAAACCACAATGCTTGTCAAACCCATGCAGAGGTAGGTGAAAACTTGAAACAACATGCCATCTGCCGGGGACATGCCAAAATAAAAGGCCGCTGAAAACAGCATGACATTCATCGAAATGCTGATGCACACGCCTAAACGGAAAAAACCCGTTGAAAACCCCTCCGGCTGCTTATGAGGCGCTCCAAATTGATAGCCAAAACGCTCTACGGATTTTATCCACGCATATATGTTGAATAGGCCACGGGCCCAAACAAGCTGGACTTTGCCCAAGGCTGGGTTGACAACAATTTTTCTCCCGCCCTCTTGCCTGCGAAACAACTCGTTCAGCAACCATACACAAGCCGTGCAATGAATGCCCTGCACGTCCAACTCCATGGAGCACAACAAACCCTCCCCTTGCGTCGCCTTCTCCAACAAAGGCTCCAACCACGTATGGCTGCGTAGCTGCTTTGAAGGAACAGCCGCAGGCGGAATTTGTCCGTCAGCCAGGCTATAAAAAAGAGAAAGCTCCTCCGTGTGCAAAATTTGATAGACCGCTTCACACCCCATACAACAAAACTGCGCATTTTTTGCGCTAAGGGGGACAGGGCTACCACAATGAATGCAAACTCTTAGCTTGTGGTTAACCTGGGTTAAATGAAGCGAGGCTGCCATTAGCTATTTCTATTGCGAATGGCGTGCCTATTATCCTTTTATTACCAATCCATTTTTTTAGAAGCTCAACAGATGCAATTCAAAAGCCAGGGGCCCCATGAGTAAACTCCTATGAACACCCCTCAAACATTTTGTTGCACTTTCAGGGCCCCCCTTCTTATGCTTAATAAAAACGCTTCCCCACCCAAAGCCCGCTTCCCCAAAGCCCGGCCAATAGCTCCTGCGCCTTTTTTGAAGGCGCATTTTTTTCGTAAACCGCCTGTTTTAGGGTTTGGCTTGCGCAATTTTTTCGCAAGCCATGGGCTTGGCCAAATCCCTTCTGAAACCTATTCTAATGTAGGTTCAAACTTTCTTGGAGATAAGGGTCGTTTTTGGAAATGAGCGGCACTTTCCGGAATTTTCTTTGCAGGCAAAAAACAAACAAGCCCACAAAACCCAAAAGGGCCGAAACTTCAACCCAGCCTATAGGGGGTGAAGAGAAATTGTAGGGGGTCACCATTAAATAAATGTCTACCCAGCGACCTAACAATACGAGCAAGGCAACCATGGCAACGTAGTTGGGGTTGCGCTTGAGGGGGCGGGGCAACAGCAAAAAGAAAGGAAGCACCCAGTTGAGTGCAAAATTCAAATAGAAAATGGGCTGCCAGCCTCCATGCCAGCGGCGAACAAAATAAATGGTTTCCTCGGGGAGGTTGCCATACCAAATGAGCATAAACTGGCAAAACCACAAATAGGCCCAGAAAGTGCAGAAAGCAAACAAAAGCTTGGCCAAGTCATGCACATGGGGAATGCGAAACTCCGGAAGCAAGCCCGCCTTGCTTAAAAGTATGCACGTCAACACAATGGCCGCCACCGAAGAGGAAAGGAGGCCCGCAATATTATACATTCCAAAAACAGTGCTGAACCAATGCGCTTCCAGCCCCATAATCCAGTCGAAGGAAGCCATGGAAAACGTCAAAGCAAAACATACCAAAAAGCCTGTGGACCAACGCACCGACTGGTGGGTGCGCTCAAGCAAATTGTCTTTGTCCTGAGCCAAGGAAAGACGGCGCAAGCGAAAAGAGAATAAGAGCCACAGCGCCAACGCCACCAGCATGCGGGTGATATAGAATGGCGTATTTAAATAGGCGACTTTCTCGTGCAGAAGATGATCATACAGCGGTGAGTCGTGATCCATCACCCCCGGCCGCGCCCACTCATAAATGGAGCCGCTGCCACTCAACAGGTTAACCAGTGTCAGCAAAATCAGCAGCGCACCCATGGGCAACAAAGCAGCATAACCCTCAAATACGCGCTTTAAAACAATGTGCCAACCCGCTTTGGCCACCGTGTTCAAAGCCAGCAAAACCAAGCCCCCCGCAGCCAAGGTGACAAAGAAAAAAGCACAAACCAAAAAATTGGTATAGCCCCATAGCGGCTCTTTAAGCATGGCAACAACAAGCCCTCCCAACCCTAAACCGGCCATTAGCAAAGCCACCATTTGTGTTTTGGCCGTCTTTCCTGCGCTCGTCATAAGGCCCCCTGGGAAGGAGTGTCTACATTCTCACTCGTCTCGGCCGGCAACACAACCGTCGGACTTGAAGCTTGGAATGCACGGATGTAACGAATTATTTTCCACCTGTCTTTTTGCGAAATCTGCTGCCCATAGCCATGCATGGAGCCTTGCCCCAACGTAATAACGTGGAAAAGCTGCCCGTCTTTCATGTTGCGCGCATTGCTCGCAAGCAAAGAAGGCGGACGCGAAAACACACGTGTCATAAGCCCTCCACCTTGCAAATCCATCGCATGGCAGGGAATGCACAGGCGCGTAAATAACACCGTGCCTCGCTCAAGAATTTGCGCGTTCGCTTCAGCGTTTTGGGGCAGCGGATCCACCATCTCCACGCCTGCACGCAAAGCTTCTTCTGGGGTTGTTAAAACATAGGGGAACGGCTGATGGCCTCGGGGGACTGTCCCCTGAGGCGGGGGCCGCAACGTTTTTCCATCCGGAAAATGGGGGTTGGCTGAAAATGACTCATAGGCGAGGGAATAGGCCATGTCGGGCGAATATTCATAATTGGGCTTTGAAACCTCTTGCTCACAAGCCAAGCCCAGAAAAGCCAGACAACATGCCCAATAACATATTCCGGGAATTCTCATGGCACCTCCTGGACAACAACGGCACCTTGCGCTTGAAGAAAATGCCGAGCCTGCTCCGGTTCAGCCAACAACTCCAAAGCAAAACGATCGTCCGTCACACGCTCCAAGGGAACCACCTTTTTTCCTGGAAAAAGCTTCGAGCGCACAAAGAAAGCAAAAACACTCATTAAAGCCGCAGATAACACGGCCGCTTCAAAAGTGACGGGAATGAAGGCAGGCGCCGAAACAAAGGGCTTGCCGCCCACATTCAGAGGCCATGCAATGGCAGAGGTATAGAGCATCAGCGAAAACATGCCGCCACCACCTCCCAAAGCTGCCAGCAAACATACCCAGGTGAGCTTTGAAGGCTTAAGCCCCATGGCCTCATCCAAACCATGCACCGCATAAGGCGTATAAACATCCACCACCTTCAACCCCGCTTTTCGAGCAGCCTTCGTCGCATTAAGAATTTGAGCTTCTTGCTCAAACCAACCCACTGTTCGGACTTTGCTCATGCTTTCACCTCATGCTCTGCGTGGTGTGCATTTTTGCGTTTTGCAAAGCTGTTCACCGCTTTCACCTCACCAATGGAAACCACGGGAAGGAAACGGACGAACAACAAAAAAAGCGTAAAAAACAACCCGAAGGTGCCTATAAAAGTGCCCACTTCTATAACGGTGGGCTTATACATCGCCCAACTCGAGGGCAAAAAGTCACGGTGCAACGAGGTGACAATAATGACGAAACGCTCAAACCACATGCCTATGTTGACGACAATGGAGAGAATGAAAGTCGCCACAATGGACGTTCTTATTTTTTTGAAATAAAACAACATCGGCGAAACAACGTTGCAGGAAAACATAATCCAATAGGACCAGGCATAGGGACCAAAGGCCCGGTTAATGAAAGCAAAACGCTCCCAGGGGCTGCCGGAATACCAGGCCATGAAAAATTCGGTGGCATAGGAAAGCCCCACAATCCCCCCCGTGACGATGATGATTTTATTCATGTTCTCAATATGGTGGATGGTGATGAAATGCTCGAGCTTGAGCACCACCCGCGTAATAATCATCAACGTCAACACCATCGCAAAACCTGAAAACACCGCCCCCGCAACAAAATAAGGTGGGAAAATGGTGGCGTGCCAGCCCGGCACAAGCGAGGTGGCAAAGTCCATGGACACAATGGTGTGCACAGAAAGCACCAAGGGCGTGGCCAAGCCCGCAAGCAACAAATAGAGCGTTTCATAACGCGACCAAATGCGGCTGGAGCCGTTCCAACCAAATGACAGAAAACCAAATATCTTCTTTCGAAGTCCAGCCAGACGGTCGCGGATGGTCGCCATGTCCGGCATTAAGCCGATGTACCAGAAAACGGCTGATACGGTGAAATAGGTGCTGATGGCGAATACGTCCCAAAGCAAGGGAGAGCGGAAATTCACCCAGAGGCTGCCGCGGCTGTTGGGATAGGGGAACATCCAATAAATCAACCAAGGGCGCCCTGCGTGAATTAACGGGAAAATGGCCGCGCACATGACGGCAAACAAAGTCATCGCTTCCGCAGCTCGGTTGATGGAGGTGCGCCACTTCTGCCTGAACAAAAACAAAATGGCCGAAATTAACGTCCCAGCATGGCCTATGCCTACCCAAAAAACAAAGTTGGTAATGTCAAAAGCCCACCCTACCGTCTTGTTCAACCCCCATGTGCCTATACCTGTGGCAATCTGGTAGGCCACCATCCCAAAACCAATGCCAAGCACAGCAAAGGAAACAAGGAAAGCCAACCACCACCGCACAGTGGGACGCTGAATTAACGGCGTGACAATGTCATCGGTAACTTGCGACAACGTTCGTTCAGCTGTCACCAGCGGCGTGCGCAATGGGGAGACTTGTGCTTCACTCATCTTTGCCTCCTGCACCACGGTTTGTCACCTTGGCCATATAGGAAACAACAGGCCCAATGTTCAATTCCGTAAGTAGTTTGTAACTGCGTTCACGTTCTGCCATTTGAGAAACTTTTGAGTTTTTATCGTTCAAATCACCAAAATAAATGGCCTGGGCCGGGCATGTCTGTTGACAAGCTGTCAACACCTCCCCATCCTTGAGGGTGCGCCCTTGGTTGTTCGCCAGGGCTTTCCCCTCATAAATTCGCTGCACACACATAGAGCATTTCTCCATGACACCGCGGGAACGGATGGCTACGTCAGGGTTGAGCACCATGCGCTCCAAAGCATCTTCATGCTTATATGTAAACCAGTTGAAACGTCGCACTTTGGGCGGACAGTTGTTGGCACAATAACGCGTCCCCACACAGCGGTTATATACTTGCTGGTTTAAACCCTCACTCGAGTGCACCGTTGCCAAAACAGGGCAAACTGTCTCACAAGGCGCATTCTCACAATGCCAACACATCATCGGCTGGAAAAATACCTCGGGAGCTTCAGGATCTCCCCCAAAATAACGGTCAATCCGCATCCATGACATTTCACGTCGGATTTTGACTTCACGCTCGCCTACAACAGGAATGTTGTTTTCTGCCTGACAGGACACAACACAGGCACCACAACCTGTGCATGCGTTTAAGTCCACCACCATCCCCCAGCGGTGCCCCTCATATTTGTGCCCCGACCATATGCTGTCTGGAAGCCCGCCTGTTTTCAACTCGTGCGTCGCCCCCTCGTGGACTTTGGATGGATTTTTAAAAAACTGATCCACCTCCATGGAGCGCACCAGCATGCGATCTTTCCCAAGCGGATCCAACTTTTCGCTATACGTCTGGCTTCGCGCCAGCTCCTTGTGTGCCCCCGTCTTGCTGACATCAACAGCAGCACCTGCTCGACGTGTTGCCGATAGCGAAGCAATGGCCAGCGGAGCAATGTTGGCACCCAGGTTGTTGCCCACCTTGCCTGCGGATGTTCGACCATATCCCGCAGAAACCGCCACAACACCGTGGGGAACTCCGGGAAGACAAAGCACTGGAATATGGACAAAACGACCTTCTACCTGCAATTTTATCTCGTCGCCGTCGCGGACACCCCACTCCTCTGCTTGAGTTTTGCCCACCGCAGCATAATTCGTCCATACGGTTTTGCTGAGTGCATCAGGCAACTCTTGCAGCCAAGCATTGTTGGCGTGCTCTCCATTGCGCAAATAGAGCGAAGGGTGCACCAAAAGCTCTGTAGGAGAAGGCGAAACCTTCGAGAGACGAACCAACTCCTCCAGTTTGGAAACATGGGCTGCTTCCATGGACGGAAGCGACTTGGACGCTTTGCTTTTATGCCATATGCCCCTGCGCAACACCTCTTCCCAGAAGAGCTGGAAAGGAGCTGTGTTGCCTGGATAAATTTCCTTCTCCCAGAATGAGCGCACAAATTCATAGTCGCTTTTGGGCTCTCCCGCCCAAGCCAACAAAGAGGCAATGCGGCTTCGCGTATCAAAAAGCGGAGAAATAAGAGGTTGAGAAACGGCCCATGTGCCATGCAAAGGCTGTGCGTCAGACCAGGATTCCAGCCAGTGGCTTTCCGGTGCGTGCACGCTGCATAAGGAAGCTGTTTCGTCCAGGCGATCTGCCGTTGAGAGGGAAAAAAGGCCTTTCAACGACTCGCCAAGCTGAGCCCCTTGAGGATGGGCATAAACAGGGTTGACGCCAAGGAAAAGAGCTGCCCCCACCTTCTTGGCCGCCAACTCTGCCAAAAACTCATCAAACAACAACGCCTTGTCATCCAACTTGCGGGCAGTGCCAAAACGAACAGTTATGCCCGAGTTTTGAAGCGCCAAATTGCAAAGCAAGGCCAAAAGCTGAACGCCCGGCTCATCACCCCCATAGAGGACAAGAGCCTTGGGGCCGGCTGCTTTGAGCTCCGAAACCAAACGCGCCAGCTTTTTGTCTGAAAACCCGGCGGGCAACTGGGTGTCGAGCGGGGAAAGCGCCGCTTGAACGACGGGCTCTGACACGGATGTGGGCGCCAACTTGCGCAGCAAAGCGGCCAGCACAGGAAGCATTGCCGAGGGTTTGATGGCATAGCGGATGTCCGCGCATGCACCCGTTAAAGAAAGCGTAGACTCCACTTGAATGTGGCGCAACATGGATCGGCGCTCTTCTTCGCTTGCTATGCACTTCTGGCCTGCCATGCACTTCTGGCTTTCTGTGTCCTTCTTGCCTTCTATGTCCCTGGCCTTCGCATATTGGCGCGAAAACCCCACCGGAGACAGCCAAGAGCCTAAAAAGTCCGCCCCAAAAGAAACCACACATCGGGCTTGGTCTATGAGAAACTCAGGAAGTTGCCTGGAGCCAAACAATACTTCGGTCGCTCTGGCCAGGGCATCCAGCTCGCCACTCGCATCATAGCGAACCGCTTTGGCCAATGGGTATTTCCGCAAAAACCTGGCCAAAGCCGCTTCTTCGGATGGCCCTGTGCACCAAGGCAATATGACGCGGATGGCTTTGCCTTCAGCCTCAGCTTTCTTGAGGGCTTCAGCCGTTAAACTGTCCACCTCTCCCCAGGAAATGGTCCACGGGGGTTGAGAAGGGCCACGCGCCCGGTTCGCATCATAAAGCCCCAACACAGCAGCCTGTCCTGTGGCACATAAAGCACCCTGAGAAACGGGGTGCTGAGCATTTCCCTCCATTTTAATGGGGCGCCCATCGCGTGACTTCGCAAGAAGGCCACATTGCGCAGAACAAGCGCCACATACGGAGGCATACCAAAGGGAGGCGCCAGGGGTTAATTCATCCGGCTTCTGTGTGAAGGGAAGAATTTGTTGCTCAGGCCCGCGCTGGCAAGCGGCAAGCACAGCTGCACCCGACAAGCCCATGAGTTTAAAAAAGTCGCGCCTGGAGCTTTGCTCAACAGGGGTTGCCGATATCCCCACGGGCAACTCTTGTGCAAACTCATTGCCCTTCTCTTTTTCAACCTCCCCATCCCCTGAATATTCGGAAAGGCTTTGCCATAAACGTGGTTTGGGTTCATTCAAATTGGACATGGGTCCCTCTCTCTAACGATGGCAGGCAGAACAGTCTGTGGGTGGGTTAAGTTCTCTTTGGACAGGCTTGGTCCCCGGTTCCATCCAAGCCAAAGGCACAGGCGCTGGCTTCTTCTCCTGGAGTGTTTTTCGATGACAATCCAAACACCACCCCATCGTCATGGTTTCTTGCTGCCAAACGCGTACCATCGTCTCCACTGGGCCGTGGCATTCCTGACAAATAAGTCCACCCGCCACAACATGGCTGGAGTGGTCAAAAAAAGCATGGTCCGGCAGGCGGTGTACGCGCACCCAAGGTATGGGCTGGTTGTTTTCAACATAGCTTGCCAGTTTTTGAATCTCCAGCGAGCCCATTTTCACTTGGGAATGACAATTCATACAAACACTGGAAGGGGGGACTCCCGCATGGCGGCTTTTCTCCGCGCCGAAATGGCAATATTGGCAGTCCATCTCATAAAGCCCTGCATGCAAAGCATGCGAATAGGCAATGGGCTGCTCTGGCATATAGCCCTGCTGGTTATTCAGCGGGCCTGAGCATGCGCAAACAGCGACAGCTCCCACCGCAAGCGTTAAACTCGAAATTCGCAACCTCATGGTTAAGCTCCCGACGAAGTCGTCGCTTCGCCCTGTCGCAGACGCTTCAACACCGAACGAAAAGGAAAAACTTCACCCACACTTAAGCCTGACGCTGGCCAAACCACACAGCAACAAACCACCAACAACAAACACGTGGGTGCCGCCAAAGGCATTGCAAACAACACCCCCGGCGCAGCTGCAGCATCCGGCCCAAAGTCCACCGCAGCAACAAACCAGGACTTCCACGCGGACCCAAGCCAAGTTGAGCTCCAACGGCAACTGACAGCCATGCCTATGCCTGACAAACCCGTCAAAGCAAGCAGCGCATAATAAGAGGCGGGCCTCGCTTGAGCCCTATCCCCCGCTCGCCAAGCTTTTGCCCTCAAAAGCACTTTCTCCAAAGCCCCAAAAACCAGCCCTACCCAAGCTGAAAGAAAAACCAGCTCCCAAAAACCCAAAAGCAGCGGGGGGAAAAGACGTGGCGCCACCACATATAAGGCAGAAACAACATGCAACAACACAATGCCCAGCAAACCAAATACCAAGGCAAGCTCAGAAACAAAGGGGGCTTGTTGTGGCTGCATTTGTGCCGGCAGCGCCTCCAGGGAGGGAGGGGCAACAGCCGCAGGCCGCTTCACAGAAAAGCGCACCAGCAAGGAGCCTGCGAGCAAAAACAATGAAAACAACGGGAAATATTTCAGGCTAAGGTGGGTTAATTCGGCAAGAGGATTCATGCATTCCCTCGCTTCCGGCTCCAAAGGATGAGCGCCAGGCCAACCACAAGGCCCATGCCTTCCAGACCCAGGTATAAAAAGTGTGTCCCTTCAAGGTTGGATATGCTCCCATCACGAGCAACATCCGCCAAAAAGGCTTTTATTTGGTATTGCTCCGTGGGGGTTAAAGGGGCTTTTCCATAGAGGGCCTTCATCATCGGCGTCGACATTTCTTCAAGAGCAGGCACCAGCTTGTTTTCTCCAAGCCGCGCATAAGCAAATGTCAAATCCGGGCCTACAGAGCCACCTCCCCAAATGGACATGCCCCGTACATGGTGACAACCCAAACAAGAAGGGCCCCCATTCTCCAAACCTGCCCTCCCTTCAAACAGCGCCGCCCCCAACGCCACCTCTTCAGGCGTCGCATCCGTCCCCCACTTGGGGCCATCATAGGGGATGCAGGCCTCCTTCAACCCATCACAATAGGTCCAATAACTCCATAGGCTCTCAAATTCGGACTCTTCGAGATCTTGAGGAGCCATCTCCAGCCCTTTAAACTTCTGGACAAGCTCCACCGCAACAGCATCCCCAGAAGAAATAACCTCGGCCGGCGCATTGACAAAACGCTTCACCCAGGCCTTCTCTCTCCGCCGGGTTATCTCTTTTAAATCAGGCCCCGTCTTGTCGCCATTGCCTATAGTATGGCAACTGGAACAGCCCTTGCCCTTCAAGCCAAACAGCTTGGAGGCCGCTTCAAACTCCACAGGAAGCTCCGACTCAGCCTGAGCTGTTGTCGCTATAGCTAAAGCAAGAACCGAAATTCTAAAAACCATAGGCGAAGACACTCGGTACCCTCCTCGCAAATACAGGAGACGCATGCAAATCCAAGACCAAAAGAAATCCAAGCCAACCCAGGAAAATCTCGTGTCGTTTTTCTCGCAAGCCCTGAGCACGCGAAAAAAATGCACCGCCTCTTAATTCAACATATCTGCAAACAAAAAAATCTAATAAGGAAACTCAAGTAAACAACTAACAAAAGAATTTCGAATGCACCCACAAAACCCCGCGCCGTTTTTTTCCGCAATGCATGGGCTAACGAAAAAAATGCGCCACTCCGCTCTTCCATATGGCCGCCCTATGGCCCTCAATTTTTCTTATCAATTTTCTCTGTTCATGTTTGTGGCGGCCTTTTGTTCAAAACTTATTTTCGTTTTTCTTCGTGTGGTCGCCTTCTTTTTGCACTCTTCTATAGCTTGTCAAGAATAAAAGCGGCGAGCAAATCCGCTTCTGAGGAGTTTGGGCGTGCTTGTTCTGTTTTTTGCGCAAACTGAAGGGTTATAATGTAGCCGGGTTGTACACAATAAGCTGTTTCACCAATAATAGCAGAAGAAGCCATCAGCTGTTCGGCCTCCAGCTCGTCAAGCTGCGCCATCGTCTTCACGCGTCCCACGAGGGCCTTCTCGTCCTCACCGCTCTCCAGACGAACAAAATGCACCGCTGGAACCAAAGGAAAGCGTCTAGACTCTCCTTGCACCATGAGTTGTCCGTCACTTAAATCCACCCTGTCTTCCGTCGCCCATGCTTCCAACTGTTTTTCAGGCAAAAAAAGGTTCACGCTCCTATATTAGAGCAAAAGTTTATATTTGGTCACGAGCTTTGTTGTTCCTCCTGCACAGCTTAGGCGTGTGCTGCCCCAAAGAAAGGAAAACCCATGTCGCTTGCAAAGGAAATTTCTGATGTAGAGTTTCAAAATTATGTCCTTGAGTCCCCTCTTCCGGTGCTTGTTGATTTTTGGGCGCCGTGGTGTGGCCCTTGCCGCGCTGTTGCCCCCATCCTCGAAGAAATTGCCAGCGAGTATGCCGCAAGCCTGCGCGTGGCCAAACTCAATGTGGATGAGTGCTCGCAAACAGCGCAGCAATATGCAGTCCGCTCTATCCCTACCCTCCTGCTTTTTAAAGAGGGAAAAGTCGTCGAGCAAGTCATCGGCTCCCTCCCCAAAGCAAAACTCGAGGAGCTCATCAAAAAAGCGCTTTGAGTCCACCCGCGCTACCTTAACTCCTCTCTCGGGGCCCTCTTTCACACCACTCCGGATAGCCTATAGCCCTTAAAGGTTGAAGTGAGCGTGGCAAGGCCGGACGAGGGTGTTTCATTATCCAGACCGGTTTCAATTGAGGCGAGCTCAAGCTCGCCTGCACTCCGCTCCGCTTGAGGCCTGGGCGCAGTTGGCTTCAGCGCAGTTGGCTGCAGATGAGCACGTCCTCAGCTATGCGCTCAACGTGTGAAATGGGCAAGAGGGGCGCCTGGGCTATTTTTTTAAGTTGCAAAGGGCCGCTCCAGGGAATTCCGCCGCTCCCAATAAGCTTGGGCGCCAAAAACAACAACAACTCGTCCGCAAGGCCCTCTCTTAAAAAGGAATGAAAAACACCGGCTCCACCTTCTATGAGGAGGTGCGTGCAACCTTTTTCTCCAAGCTTTTTGAGCAGCGCCACCAGTGAAATGCTCCCCCTCTTCAGGGGCAACTCCCAGAGCTCCACTCCCCGCTTTCTCAACAAGGCTGCTTTGTGTGCATTGTGCTGGCCTGAGGTGGCCAGAATGGTTTGCGCCTGCTTTTGTGTTTGGAAAATGTGCGCCCCCAGGGGTGAGCGCAGCTGGGTGTCCAAAATAACGCGCAAGGGGTTTCTGCTTTTTTTCCCTTTGAGGCGGCTGGTGAGGCGAGGGTTGTCCGCAAGCACGGTGCCCACCCCTATAACAACGGCATCTGTACAATCCCTCAGCTTGTGTACGCGTTGGCGAGAAGCTGCACCCGTAATCCACTTCGAGTCCCCCGTCGCCGTGGCCAAAAAACCATCCAAACTTGAAGCCACCTTTAAAGTGACAAAAGGCCTCCCCGTCTTCACCCACTTGAAAAAAGGACGGTTCAACCTGTCGGCTTCGTTTTGCAATACCCTGGGCCACACCTGAAGGCCTGCTTTGCATAGGTGGCGGTAGCCCTTCCCATTCACCAGGGGGTTCGGGTCTGCCGAGGCAAACACAACACGTGCAATGCCGGCTTCTATAATGGCTTGCGCACAGGGGGGAGTCCGTCCCTGGTGGGCACAGGGCTCCAAGGTGGTGTATAAATCCGCCCCCCGGGCCGCGCTTCCTGCTTTTTTCAGTGCCACCACCTCCGCGTGCGGGCCTCCGGCGTGGGCATGGAAACCCTTCGCCACTGCTTTCCCGTTTTTAACAACTACTGCACCTACAACAGGGTTGGGGCTCGTCCGCCCCAGGCCCTTGGCTGCTTCAGCAAGGGCCATGCGCATCCACTTCTCAGCTTCATCCGGCGGAGGCCTCATGTGGCTTTCCTTCAATGGCCTTCTTCATGGACTCTTGCTGCAACAACTCAGCAAGCTCTGCCATAAACTCAGAAATGTCCCTAAAGGAGCGGTAAACGGAGGCAAAGCGTACATAGGCCACTTGGTCCAAAGAGGAGAGCTGCACCATCGCCTCCTGCCCAATGAGGGAAGAGGCCACCTCCTTGTCACCCAACTCCTGCACTTTGCGCTCAATGGCCAAAGCCGCCGCCTCCAGCTGCTCCATGGAAACAGGCCTCTTCTCACAAGCTTTGCGCAGCCCCAAAAGCAACTTGTCCCGGTCAAAATTCTCACGGCGCCCATCCTTCTTCACCACCGTGGGGTTTAACTCTTCAACACGCTCATAGGTTGTAAACCGGCGCCTGCAGCTTTCACAACTGCGCCGCCGGCGAATGGACAAGCCCTCTGAGGACTCTCTCGAGTCCAAAACACGGGTGTCTTTTTGTCCACAAAAGGGGCAGTGCATAAAAAACGCTATTCTCCCTCGTTCGCAAACATGGGAAAGGCGCTTGCAAACTCCTTCACGCGCGCGTGGATTTTTGCCAACACCGCCTCGTCCCCACCGCTGGCCAATGCCTCCCCCATTAACTTGGCTGTCTGCTTCATGTCGGACTCTTTCATGCCGCGCGTCGTCAACGCAGGCGTGCCCACGCGTATTCCGGAGCTGAGGTTTGGTTTTTGTGGGTCAAACGGAATCTGGTTTTTGTTGACGGTTATGCCTGCCTTGCCCAGCCACTCTTCTGCCAATTTCCCCGTCAGCTGCTTGGGCCTCAAATCCACCAACATCAAATGGTTGTCGGTTCCGCCGGAGCACAGACGAAAACCTTCCTCCATCAAACCCTGTGCCAAACTCTTCGCATTTTTGACAATCTGCTCCTGGTAGCGTTTGAAAGAAGGTTTCAAAGCCTCACCAAAGGCCACCGCCTTCGCCGCAATAATGTGCATTAAGGGCCCACCTTGCATGCCCGGAAAAACAAAACTGTTCACCGCTTTTGCATGGGCCTCTTTGCAAAGCACCAAACCACCCCGGGGGCCGCGCAAAGTTTTGTGCGTCGTGCTCGTCACAATGTCGGCCAACGCCATGGGAGAGGGGTGTATGCCAGCGGCCACAAGGCCCGCAAAATGTGCCATGTCCACCACCAGCTTCGCCCCTACCGCGTCTGCAATTTCTCGGAATTTGACAAAATCAAAAAACCTCGGGTAGGCCGAGCCCCCAGCAACAATTATTTTAGGGTGGTGCTCCTTCGCCAAGGCCGCCGCCTGGGCATAGTCTATGGTTTCTGTGTCGCGCTGCAAACCATAGTGGATGGCCCGGTAGAGACGGCCGGAAAAATTAAAGGAAGCGCCATGCGTCAAATGGCCGCCGGAGTTTAAATCCAGGGCCAACAGGCAATCGCCCGGCTGCATCTGCGACATATATGCAGCCATGTTGGCCTGGGAGCCGGAGTGCGGCTGCACGTTGGCCGCCTCGGCACCAAACAGCTGCTTCACGCGCTCTATGGCCAGTGCCTCCACCTTGTCGACCTCTTCGCAGCCGCCATAATAACGCCTGCCAGGGTAGCCTTCGGCATATTTGTTCGTCAGGACAGAGCCTGCCGCTTCTAAAACCGAGCGGCTCACAATGTTTTCGGAGGCGATCAGCTCCAACCCCTCCTTTTGCCGGAGCTCCTCCAGAGAAATGGCATTAAAAACCGCAAAGTCTGTCTTGGCAAGTTCCAACATGGCCTCTCTTTTCTCACTTCAGTTTTTTCAAATCCGCTTCCGCTTCACTTAGGGCAATTTCCAAGCATTGCCACTCAATGCCCGTGGATGGGGTTGCCCCATCTCTACTTCCCAACGTGTGCCGCTGAGGGCATCCCCCCCCAGGTCGCATACTTTTTGTTGCAACAGGGTATAGGTGTTTTCTTCTTCCTCTTGTCGAGGGACTTCTATTTTCCCCAAGTCCCTGGAGCCTGAAGGAAGGCTGACTGCACTGGTATAGTCTCTGACGGAGCATGTCGTGCGTTTGGCCTCTTCTTGCACCGGCTGTTGGACAACCACCGGAATGTGCGTGCGGCAACCCAAAACAGCCAAGCCAACTCCAGCAAAAAGCAAAAATCCTCTCATGGGCAATCCTCCATTTTATAAACTTTGGCCAACCGAAGCTGATGCCGCCCACCTTCAAAAACATTGTGCAAAAAAGCATCTACTATCGCCACCGCTAAACCCTCTCCTGTCACACGTTGCCCCAAACACAAAACATTCGCATTGTTATGCTGCCTGGCCAAAGTCGCCTCATATGCACTGCGGCAAACAGCCGCACGTATGCCTTTGTGTTTGTTGGCCACCATCGCCATACCATTGCCTGTCCCGCAAATAAGGACGCCCATGTGCTCTGGCTTTTGCGCAACCCAGGCCGCAAGCTTTATGGCAAAGTCAGGGTAGTCCACGGCGCTTTCTGAGTCCGTCCCTAAATCCACAACCTCAAAGGAGCCCAGTTGTTGAATATAAGCAACAAGCTTGGCCTTTTGGCCAAACCCTGCATGATCGGCTGCCAATGCCACGGCTTTTATGGGTTTCATAACTTGCGTATATCAAACCGCCTTGAAGGCCAAAACCACATTGGTCCCTCCAAATCCAAAAGAGTTGGAAAGGGCAATACGCACGCGTGCTTTGCGTGCTTCATTGGGCACATAGTCCAAGTCACACTCTGGATCTGGCTCCGTCAAGTTGATGGTGGGGTGCACCATTCCGCGAGAAACGGTGAGCCCTGTTATAATGGACTCTATGCTGCCGGCCGCACCCAAGGTGTGGCCCAACATGGACTTGGTGGAGCTGATCATCAACTTGTCGGCGTGGCTTCCAAAAACCTTTCGAATGGCACGCGTCTCTGACACGTCATTGTAGGGCGTCGACGTCCCGTGCGCGTTGATATAGTCAACGTCACTGGGTGCCAGCTTCGCATTGTTCAGCGCCAGCTGCATGCAACGCCTCGCCCCCTCGCCCCCCGGTGCAGGTTGCGTCACATGAAAGGCATCTGAGCTGGCCGCATAGCCGATAATTTCACACAAAATGTCAGCACCCCGCCGCTTGGCGTGCTCCAGCTCCTCCAGGATGACAATGCCTGAGCCTTCTCCCATGACAAAGCCATCACGGTTTTTGTCAAAAGGACGGCTCGCTTTCTGAGGCTCGCTGTTGTTCGTTGACAAAGCCTTCATTGCGCTAAAACCACCAATGCCCATACGCGTAATGGGTGCTTCAGAGCCGCCTGCAATCGCCGCATCCATTTCACCACAAGCGATGGATTTGCAAGCCTCACCAATGGCGTGGGCACCCGTGGAGCAGGCAGAGACAGGCCCCCAGTTGGGCCCCTTGCAGTTATAGCGAATTGAAATCAGCCCCGGGGCCATGTTCGCAATAATCTGAATGATGAAATAGGGGGAAATGCGCTCCCAGCCCTTCTCCTGGCCCTTGAGACAGTTTTCTTCAAAACTGCTAAAGCCGCCAATCCCTGAGCCAACAACGACACCTACTCTCTCTGGAGCATAGGCAGATAACCCATCCTCACCGGAAAACCCAGCCCCCTTAACGGCCATGTTCGCTGCTGCCAAAGCATATTGGCAAAAGAGATCCATACGGCGGACTTCTTTTCTGTCAATAAAATCCTCAACAACAAAATCTCCAGCTTCACCGGCAATGTGGGTGGTCAGCTTGCCAACATCAAATCGACTGATTTTGCCAATCCCCGATTTGCCCTCAAGCAAGGCATTCCACGTCTTTTCTGTGCCCGTCCCCAAGGAGGTGACAAGCCCTGTCCCAGTTATAACAACACGGCGGCCTAACATAACGGAACCTATTTTTTGTGCGTGGCAATGTAATTGATGGCGTCACCCACGGTTTTAATGCTCTCCGAATCCTCCTCCGGAATTTCAATCTGAAATTCGTCTTCCATCACCATCAGCAAATCCACAATGTCCAAACTGTCTGCTCCCAAGTCCTCAATGAAAGAACTCTCCGGCTTAATCTCATCCTCTCCTACCGCCAACTTCTTCGTTATGATGGATTTGATTTTTGCCTCAATCTCTTCTTTCAACATGCTTTTAGCCTCCTGAATACAACACGTTAAAAAATTCCCGCGAAAAACAACCCACGGGCTTCACATATACATGCCACCGTTCACCTTTAAAACTTCACCCGTAATATAAGAAGCCTCTTCACTCGCCAAAAAAACCACAGCTCGCGCAATGTCTTCTGCTTTTCCCAGCCTCCCAAGCGCAATGGACGCCACCATCTTCTCTTTCACCTCCGCAGGCAACCTCGCCGTCATCTCCGTATCAATAAACCCCGGAGCCACCGCATTAACGCGAATGGAGCGCGAAGCCAACTCCCGAGCCAAGGACTTGCTCAGGCCAATGAGCCCCGCTTTGGAAGCAGCATAGGCCGTTTGCCCCGCGTTTCCCATTTCTCCAACAACAGAGGCCAAATTCACAATGGCGCCTGAGCGCTGGCGAAGCATGGGGCGCGTCACCGCGCGGCATAACGCAAAAGCACCACGCAGGTTTGTGCTCAACACCGCATCCCAATCCTCATCTCGAAAACGCATGACAAGGCCATCAATAGCAATACCTGCATTGTTGACAAGTACATCCAGGCGCCCGTGCTTTTTCACAACCTCCTCCACCAGCTGCGTGCAGGCTTTGGTGTCGACAACATCCAACGACCATGCGCTGGCCTGAGCACCCACAAGCTTCACCACTTCTTCTGCCTCCGCTTCGTTGCCCGGGTAATAGGTGAGTGCAACGATAGCTCCGCGACGCGCAAACTCCATGACGCAAGCACGGCCAATTCCTCGAGAGCCACCCGTCACCAAAACAACTTTGCCCGCAAAATCATTCATTGCATTCCTCCCAACAGGGCATGGAGACTTTTCTCATCTTCTATATGGGCACAATTCATTTGAGGACAAATCCTCTTTATTAAACCACTGAGCACTTTTCCGGGGCCAAACTCAATGGTTTGGCATATGCCCTCACGGGATAAAAACTCGACGGATTCTGTCCAGCGTACGGGTGCTGCCACTTGCTCAAGCAACAACGCGCGCATGCGCGAAGGGTTTGCATTGGGCAGAGCTTCCACGTTGGAGACAATCGGCGCCGAAGGCTCCGAAAAACAAAATGGCTCAAGCACCGCCGCAAAGCGCGCTTTCACCGGCAACATGAGCGGACAATGAAAGGGGGCTGACACAGGCAAGCGCAGCACCCGGCGGGCGCCCGCTGCTTTGAAAAGCTCTCCGGCACGCTCCACTGCCGCCACATCCCCTGCTATCACCGTCTGGTTGGGCTCGTTGTAGTTGGCAGGGGCAAGCACCTGGCCCTGGGCCGCCTCACCGCAAATGCGCTGCACCTTCGCAACATCCACTCCCAAAACAACCGCCATGGCGCCCACACCTTCAGGGACAGCCTCCTGCATCAACTGGCCACGTGCCCGAACGGCACGCACCGCATCCTCAAAGGGCAATGCCCCAGAAGCCACCAATGCAGAATATTCCCCCAGCGAGTGCCCGGCGAAAAACACGGGCTTCAATGTTGAGCGCTTTGAAAATGCAACCCATGCGGCAATGGAAGTCGTCAAAATGGCCGGCTGCTGGTTGGCCGTTCGCTTCAACTCTTCTTCAGGCCCCTCCCAGCACAAAACAGAAAGCTTCTCCCCCAATGCCTCATCCGCTCGCTCAAATATTTCACGGGACTCAGAAAAAGCTTCACACAAGGCTTTCCCCATGCCGACATATTGGCTGCCCTGCCCTGGAAAAACATGCGCTGTTTTGTTGATCATCTCTTTCATGTCCGTGAGCTCATCCCTTCACTCTTTACCAGCGAATTAGGCCCGCACCCCAGGACATCCCCGCCCCAATTGCCATAACAAGAATTAAGTCGCCAGCCTGAAGCTTCCCCGCACGGTTGGCCTCATCCAAAGTCAGCGGTACAGAAGCGGACGAAGTGTTGCCATAGCGGTTGATGTTGATATGGGCCTTCTCAATCGGAATGCCAATGCGCTCCAAAATGGCCTCAAGAATGCGCACATTGGCCTGGTGCGCCATAACATGCTTCACCTGCTCAAGCGATATGTTGTGCTCGCTGAAAATGCGCTCCACGGCTTGCACCAAAGCCGTCACCGCAAATTTATAGACTTCGCGCCCTCGCATCGATACCTTGTTGTGTCGCGCAAGAAAACTTTCGGGTGTCAATGGGAAACGGCTCCCTCCACCCGGTATGCACAAAATGTCCGCGGCAGAGCCATCTGAATAAAGCTGCAACTTCAGCAATCCACGCTCTGGGCTGTCTGCCTCTTCTGTGGGGACAAGAACCATGGCTCCTGCTCCGTCTCCAAACAAAATGCTGCTCCCTCTGTCTTCCCAATTGGTAATGCGGCTTAAAAGCTCTGCTCCCACCACCAATACACTCTTCACCGCCCCCGTTGCAATGTATTGAGAGGCAACAGACATCGCAAACAATGAGCCTGCACAAGCAGCACTCAAGTCAAAGGCAAAAGCGTTTTTCGCCCCCAGCTTGTGTGCCAAATGCACAGCACATGCCGGCGTCTGCATGTCAGGCGTCACCGTCGCCACAAGCACCATGTCCAATTTTTCTGCAGAAAGCCCTGCCATCTCCAAAGCCTGGACAGACGCAGCAAAAGCCAAATCCGATGTCGCCTCCTCAGGCGCAGCAATGCGACGCTCGCGGATCCCCGTGCGCGCAACAATCCAAGCATCCGAAGTCTCTATTCGCGCTGCCAACTCGTGGTTGCTCAACACTTTCGAGGGGACATAACTTCCCGTGCCTATAATTTTAACTCGTCTCACGAGGTCGGCTGTCTAGCTCTAAAACGCGAAGATGTCACCGCATAGATTTTTTTGCGGTGCACACCTCCGTCTAAAATATGCCCAAAACTCAATTCTAAAACCGAGTTAGCCTAGTTGTTGTCAACCGTCAAAACCTTCTTCGTGCCATAATAACCACAAACGGCACAAACCCTATGCGAAACCAAAGCCGCTCCACACTTGGAGCAACGGTTTAGCTGAGCAGCACAACGAAGGTTGTTGTTGGCCGCTCGACGTCTATCGCGGCGCATTTTTGAGGTCCTCTTCTTTGGAATACCCATGACACTTCCTTTTTCAGCACTCCCTTCATGTCTTGCATTTTGAGAGTTGAATTTCTTTTAACTTCGCAAACCTCGGCTCTACAAGCTTTAACTCACACCCACATGAATGGGTGTTATAATTGCATCCACATCTCGCACATAACCCCTTGCAGGTTTCGCTGCATAGCACGGAAATGGGCAAAGCAAGCAAAACTTGCTCTTTTGCCAAAAGCGACAGCGGAATTGTTTTCCCGTCAAAAGGCTCTATGTCCGCTAAAGCCATCTGGAAAGAGCCTGCCCTTTCAAAATCCTCCGCGCCTCCAAACTGCTTGAGTGCCCTTCCATAGTTGGCCTGAGGAATAAGCAGGGTTGAAAATGAAACAGGCAAAGAAAAGGAAACCTCCTCCAGGCAACGTGCACATCCTGTCCGCAGCTGCAAAGTCAGCTCTGCTTTCAACAAAACTTTTCCGTCTGTTTTTTGCAGCTCCGCACACAGCAATGAAGAATTTATCCAAGAAATATCACTCACTTCTCCGAACATCTCATCCAACAAGGCTGGAGAAAATTCACGTTGAAGCTTAAGTGAAGGCTCTTGAATTTCTTCAATTCGAACGGACATGAAACACCAAAGGCAGGGCGGCAGCTTTTACTTCAGTCTGCTGGCCCAAGTCAACCGGCTGTGCCTTCATTTTCCCCTTATAGGGCCCCAGAGGCGCTTTCTGCTCGGGTTATGCACTTAAAGTGCACACCGCTCCCCTCTCCCCTCAAACTTTCACCCTCAAACTTCAACATTGTCTGACTTTGTCAGACTCGTTTTTGCATAGGCCAGCATGGAGGTGCCGCAGGCGGCTTCTGGGCGCCTTTTTCAGGGAATGGGCTAATTTAAGGGCATGGGCGAAGAAGTTCCATGGAAAAGACGCATGAGCTATTTTAGAAGGCTTTTGAAGACATGCGCATTGCCATTATTGCCGATATTCATGGAAACTTCATCGCCTGTGAAGCTGTCATGAAGGATATACGCCGCCAGGCGCCGGACCTCATTGTCGCCGCGGGGGACTTGGCGCTGCGAGGCCCCCACCCTACAGAGTCGGTGGATTTGGTTTTTTCAGAGTGCCAACACGTTCTCATCGGCAACACCGATGCTTATTTGGCTGAGCGCTATATACGCGGGGCTTATCAAGAGCAGGCGCATTGGAAAACAGAGCTCCTGCAATGGACACGCGAAAAACTGGGCCCGGAGCGCCTGAACAAAATGGCTCAGCTGCCCTTCTCTTTGTCTCTTATGCCCTATCTGGGCCAAAGCATTTTCATCTGCCATGCCAACCCCAGAAACCTGGAAGACTCCTTAGAGCCTACCCTGCCTGAAGCCGCCCTGCGCTATTATCTCGAAGGCATTCGCGCACGCGTCATTGTTTTTGGACACCTCCACTTCCCCTATCGCCGGCGCGTGGGCTCAAGCCTCCTCATTGATGTGGGCTCCACAGGCTTGCAACGCGATGGGGATTGGAGAGCTTCCTATGGCCTTGTTACCTTCACCCCCACCAGCCGCAAAGTGCAAATCCGCCGCGTTAAATACCCTGTGCGCCAAGCAACACAAGCGTTGACAGGACGCTCCGTCCCCGGTGCACGCATGCTGGCACAAAAACTCCTCGAAGCACGCTACCAAAAACACCTCGAGTTCCTCTATGCCGCCCGCCGCTTCCTCGGCATGGCTCCAAGCCGACTCCCAGAGCCCAAAGAGGCTTTGCAAACTTTGAAAACAACAAAAAACAACGCCTTGCCTCCGCCCCATCACCCCCATAAACCTCAGCCCTAAACCTCCAGGGGCCTTTGAAGGTCAAGGCCTTAAAAAAACATTCTGAAATGAGCCTCTTAGAAAGCTCCCTCCCCTTTCATCTTGTGTTTCTCGCGGGAAACATGAGCGTTTTTATGTTCCAAGCCGCTCAAGCGTCTGGCGCTTGGGCATATAACCGGCTATGTTGGGGCTTAAGTCCACTGAAGGAGTCTGCCTGTGTTCGGTCTCAGAGCCCAAGAGCTGGTGTTTATTTTTCTAATTTTATTTTTGCTGTTCGGCGCAGCGCGTTTGCCTCAACTTGGAAAGTCGTTGGGCTCAGCCATTCGCAACTTTAAAAAGGGAATTTCAACTGACGAAGAGCATAAGGATGAGAATGAGGACGAGGACGAGGAACAAACGGCCCATAAAAACCTAGAGGCAAATACGAATGCTTCTAGCATAAACCCTTCAAAAATAGGCTCGAAAAATTAACCTTCACCCCCTCGGCCAAAGCCTCTCCACAAGCCAACACTTCGCCGCCTCTTTGTCTTCTCAAAACAATATACAGCAATACCCAGCAATATACAGGAGCTGATTCTCCCGCTCTCGTTTTTTCAAGGGGAACCGCGGCTTGCTGTACACCCCTTCCTGGTGGAAGCAGGTCCGCGTGGGGAGCGGTGGAACAGCTTGCTTTGGCTTGAGGCGGCCCGACAGTGTTTTTCCCCTCTCTTTAAGGGCATGTTTTCCGTTTTTATTTTGTGTTTGTATTTTGTGCTTATTGTTTTTTAAAAAATGGGGTTTTGCACCCTGGGGGCTGCGTTTGGGCGTTGGCTGAGTTTGGGAGTTGACAAGCTCCTGCGGCTTAAGACAAAACGGCTGGGTATCAAAATATCCTTCACTCCAACAACTCCAGGCAGATTATGAGCACAAACACAACAAAGGCAACCGCGGAAAAAATTTGGATGGATGGCAAGCTGCTCAATTGGGATGAAGCCCAAATCCACGTCTTAACCCATGGGCTCCACTATGGCCTGGGGGTGTTTGAGGGCATCCGCGCTTATAGGGCTCAAAACAACCGCCTCGCCGTCTTTCGCCTCACGGAGCATATGCGTCGCTTTGTGGAGTCCGCGCACATTTGCCAGCTGAATATGCCCTATACCCAAAAGCAGCTGGAAACAGCCTGCCTGGAGCTTTTGCGCTCTCAGTCGGAGACGCTCAAGGACATGGTATATATACGCCCTGTCGCCTTCATGGGCGACGGCTCCATGGGCCTGGCCGCCATCAACCCCACCCGCGTCGCCATCATCGCCTGGGCCTGGGGCTCCTATCTGGGCGAAGAGGGCCTCTCCAAAGGCATACGCGCGAAGGTGAGCTCCTATGGCCGCTTGCATGTCAACACCGCCATGTCCAAGGCCAAAGTCAACGGCCACTATGTCAATTCCATTTTGGCAAAACGCGAGGCGGTTTTGTCCGGCGTCGACGAAAGCATTTTTTTGGACACCCAGGGCTATGTGGCAGAAGCTTCAGCCGAAAACATTTTCGTCGTCGACCGCCACGGCACCGTCAAAACCCCTCCCCTCTCGCTGGCTATATTGGATGGGATTACGCGGGAGAGTGCCATCCAAATCCTCCGCAATGACATGGGCTGCAAAGTGGAAGAAGTTGCCTTCACCCGCGATGAGCTTTATGTCGCCAAAGAAGTTTTTATTACGGGGACTGCCGCCGAAGTTACCCCCATCCGCGAAGTGGATGGACGCCAAATTGGCCCTGGCACCGTGGGCCCCAAAGCCAAAGAGCTTCAGGAGCGCTACCTCAAAGCCGTGCGCGGCCACTATCCCCAATATGAAAACTGGCTCAGCTATGTTTAGAGTCCCCAACTGTAGAGTCCCCAACACATAAAACCGATTTAGCTGTTCGTTTAGCTGCTCGCCTGTGGGCAAGCTCCCTCTTGGAGCAGCTCAATTCCGGAGTCCATCCATGTCAACACACGTGCTGACTCAAAGCATGCAAAGCCTTTTTCCAGCGTTGAGCATACTGTTTTTGGCGTTTTTCCCCTTAGGTGTTTCGGCCACAGAACAATATAAAACGACCTCCTCCTTGGCGGAGCTCTCTTTGCCCCCCAGCTTGCAAAGTTGGCGCGCTTGGGCCATGTATCAAAAGGAATTCCGTTCCTGCCCCTTGGTTGCGGGCACAGTGGGCGTGGATGAAAACCATTTTCTCTGCTCCTGGCCAGGGAAACTCTCTCTTCATGTCGACAACCAAGGTGTACGCCTGCACCAAAGCTGGCAACTGAAAACCGAAGGCTGGGTTTTTCTGCCCGGTAGCCTAGAGCATTGGCCACAAGAGGTACGCATCAACGGTATGCCAGGGGCTACCGTCAACCACGGCGGCCCAGCACTGCGCTTGCCACCTGGCCAATATGAAATAAGTGCCCATATCCCCTGGAAGGAGCGCCCACAAACGCTGAGTGTGCCCAAAGCGGTTGGGCTTATTGAGTTGCGCATGGAGGGCAAACCCGTGCCTCATGTGCAACGTAAAGGCGACACGCTGACGCTGGGCCGCCAAGTGGCTGACAGTGCTGAAACGGCGGAGCTTCGAGTCTATCGCAAACTGAGCGACGGCATTCCCGCAGAGTTGGAGACGGAGCTGCATGTGCACATTTCCGGCAAGGCGCGCGAAGTCAGCCTGGGGCCCGTGCTGCCGGAGGGCTTTGTACCGCTGCTGCTCAACTCACCGTGGCCGGCACGCCTGGACGCGGAAAACCGCCTGCAGGTGCAGGTGCAGCCGGGCAATGCTGTGCTGAGGCTTTATGCACGTGCCACCACCCCCCTCAAAGAGCTTGCCTTATATTTGCCAAAGGACAGCAATATTCCCGAAGACACCGAGGCTCCGGAAGACACCCATGCCCCTGAAGGCAAAGGCAAACAGGCGGAGGCGAAAAAGGCACCCCCCCTGTGGGTGGCTCAGGAAATTTGGAGTTATGAGGCCGCCTTGGCCTTGCGCTCCACAGCTGTGAGTGGCGCGGCACAGGGGAACCATGTGCCCGCATTGCAGGTGGATCCGCGCCAGTCCGGCGTTCCGGCAGCATGGCACAACCTGCCGGCCTTTGCACTGGAGGACAACGCCTTGCTCAGCATTGAGGAGCGCGCGCGCGGACTGGCGGCAGATGAAAGCAACCGGCTGATGTTGCAGCGTGAGTTGTGGCTGAATTTCGCCGGAGACGGTTATTTCGCGCGCGATAATATTTCCGGCAGCATGCGACACGGCTGGCGTTTCGACCTTTCCGCACCCTATATGCTTGAGCGCGCCAATGAGACACTGGGCAGCAACGCTTCAAGTGCACTGTTGATTACGCGCGGCGAAAAGCCAGACACGACGGGCGTTGAATGGCGAGAGACGCAAGTGGGGTTGAATGCCGGTATACGCATTCAAAAAGGCGTCAACGGCATTGTCAGCCGTCTGCCCGTTAATGGCTGGCAGCAGGATTTTGACAGTGTCCACACAAAATTGCGCCTGCCCTATGGCTATCGCCTGCTTGCCGCACCCGGGGCTGACCATGTCAGCAACAGTTGGCTGGAGAGCTGGACGGTGCTCTATATTTTCTTCGCCGCCTTCATCACCCTGCTGGCCTGGCGGCTGCTTGGCTTTGGCGGCGGCATTGTTTCCGCCCTTTATTTTCTTCTGGCCATACAGGAAGCCGCTGCACCCACGTGGACACTCGCACTCGCGCTTGGTTTTTCTCTTTTGGCACGAGCACTCCGAGGTGGCAGGTTGGGCAAACTCTGCAAAGGGCTGCGCTGGGTTATGCTGGCCTCCCTCATTTTGGTGAGCCTCTTTTTCATTCCACAACAATTGCGCAGCGCACTTTATCCTCAGCTTGAAAGCACAGGTGAAGAGAGCGCCTTGTCCTTCCCGCTTCTTGAGCGTTTGCGCGAGGAGCGCATTGCTCTTGCTGGCTGGAGCGAAGACAGTTCGCCATATTATGCAAGCGCAGAAGCTCGACCGGAAATAAGCCCTATGGCCGCCCCTCCCTCCGTCTACCCGGAGCTTTCAGAGGAGCCTCTTTCCCAAACAAGGAGCTCCGTGAGGAAAGCGGATGCCCCCGCGCCAAAAAAACAGAAACAAAATTTAAACCGCTATAGCCAATCCACCGTTATACAAACCGGCCGCGGCGAGGCCAATTGGCACCATGGACACCTTTATTCCCTCTCCTGGAGTGGGCCGGTGGTGGCCAACCAGGAGGTTTCTCTCTTCATCAGCCCCCCATGGTTGACATGCATTTGGCGTGTGCTGCTCTGTGTATTTTTGGGTATACTCATTTGGCGCCTTATGCGAGGCACCACCCCTGAGCCCAAACCTGTGCCCAAAGAAAAAAAGGAAAGCACCCCCCCAGCAGAAAGTGAAGAAGGGGAAAGCGGCTCCACCCACATTCCACCTCCTGCTGAAACCGGCAACACCACCACTGCCGCCATGGCATGCATGCTCCCCTGCCTTCTGCTTGCCCTGCTATGGCCAGGTGCAGCAACAGCGCAAAACACCTCCAACGCTGCGGCCACAGCGAGCATGCCTTTCCCCTCAGAGGCGTTGCTTAATGAAATGCAAAAGCGCCTCAGCAAAGCGCCAGGCTGCGCACCCAATTGTGCCGCCTTCTCCTCCGTAAAAATTCGCGCCGCCGGCGATGAAATATATGTCTCCCTGGAAGCAAATACCGCCGCCGCCGTCGCACTGCCGCTGCCTGTTGGGGAAGACAACCTGACTCTCCTTGAGGCGCGGCTTAACGCTGCCACAGCCGGCCACCTGTTGCACCACAACAACGGTGTGTGGATGGCTTTGGAGCGCGGTGTGCACCACATTGAGTTGCGTTATGCTGTTAATGGAGCCTCTTCCTCACTCTATTTTCCGCTGCGGCCCATGCGCGCGCACTTTTCAGGGCAGGGGTGGAGCACGGAAAGCATTGACGAAAACCGCCTCATTAATGAAACCCTCAACTTGCTGCGCACCACACCACTGCCCAGCGCTGAGGCGGTGACGGAAGCCGGTGCAACACAGCAGTTTCCGCCTTATGTGCGCGTATTTCGCCACCTTGAGTTTAACTTGGACTGGAGCAGCACCACCCAGGTTTTGCGGTTGGCGCCTGAAAAAGGCGGGCTGACGCTGCCTGTGCCTTTGCTTGAGGGGGAGCATGTAACAACGCCGGGCATTAAAGTGCAGGAGCGCCATGCCCTCGCCTCGTTGGGCAGCAGCGAAAGCATGGCTCAGTGGGAGGCACGTCTTGACAAAAGCGAAACGCTGACGCTAACCGCGCCCGCGCTGACAGAGCGCGCAGAGGTGTGGAAAATAAGCGTCGGCCCCTCATGGCATATAGAGTGGAATGGTGTGCCCCTCACCATTCCGGCGAAGGTTGGCACTGAGCAGGTTTTCCAGTTTAACCCACTGCCGGGTGAAACGTTGACGCTGAGCCTCTCGGAGCCGAAGGTGGCTGAAGGCATGGTGCGTGCCATTGACGAGGTAACCCTGGAAAGCAAATTGGGGCAACGCGCCACAACCCATACGCTCCATTTTAGGTTGCGTGCAAGCCAGGGGGGAGAGCACCTCTTCACCCTGCCTGACAACTCCTTCGAGGTGCTTTCTGTCCAACGGGACAACACCCCCCTCAGCCTGCGCCCGCGTGAGGGCAAACTGACGCTGCCGGTGTCTCCCGGCAGCCAGCAGTTTTCCATTGAAATGCGTCAGCACGTTAACATTCCATTTATATTCCAAAGCCCGGAGTTTTCGCTTGGCTGGCCCTCCGCCAACATTAGCCTCAACACGCTGCTCCCCAAAGAGCGCTGGGTGCTTGCCGTCTTCGGCCCACCCGTCGGCTCCGTCATCCTCTATTGGGGGGAGCTCCTCATTGCACTCACCCTCGCCGTTTTGCTGGCCAAAAGCCGTCTGGGGGGCTCTTGTTTTTCAGGACAATTTTCAGAAAAGCGGCCTTTGCTGCGCCTGCACCACTGGCTGTTGTTGACGCTTGGCTTTTCCACATATTCCTGGCTTGCACTCGCCCTCGTCGTCGCCTGGCTTTTGGCCTTCAGCTGGCGCTCCCAAACCCAACTCACCGCATTTCGAGAAGCTCGTCCATGGCGCTTCAATTTTCTGCAAGTGGGCTTGGTGTTGCTTAGCTTCGCCGCACTCGTCACCCTCATTTCCGTCATTCCCTCAAGCCTCATGGGTACACCGGAAATGCACATTGTCGAGGACAGGTATTTCAGCGACGGCACCCATGTACACCGCTTTGCCGACCTCTCCTCTGAAGCATTGCCCACCCTGAAGGTTGTCAGCCTGCCTTTGTGGACTTATCGCCTCGCCATGCTTTGCTGGGCACTTTGGCTTGCCGTTGCCCTCATGGGCTGGCTGCGCCAAGGCTTCTCCGCCTGGGCTTCCGGAGGCTGGTGGCAACCCCTTTTCCGCAGAAAAAAACAATAAAACGTCCACTGCACGTGCAACACAAGCTTAAGTCTGGTCCCAAGCCTTAGCCCTCTGCAAATGCTGAAATTGCTGAAATTGTTTTAAGTTATGGCATACCCTCAGGTTACCTCAATCTGCTTGAGCCACTTCATCTCAAAGCTGTTTTAAAGCCGTTTAAAAATGAGTGAGGTATTAATTCCGCCGAAGGCGAAGTTGTTGGACATCACATATTCGGTTTCTATGGCCCTGCCTTCTCCCGTGAGGTAATCCAACTCTGCGCATTGGGGGTCCACCTCTTGCAGGTTGAGGTTGGGGGCAAACCAGCCCTCATTCATCATCTGTATGGTCAACCAGGCCTCAATGGCTCCGCAGGCGCCCAGCGTATGGCCCAAATAACTTTTGAGTGTGCTGACGGGGAGGGGGCGGCGGAATATGTTTCGCGTAATATGGCTTTCTGCAATATCGCCCGTCCCGGTGGCCGTTCCATGCGTATTTATATAGCCAATGGCCTGAGGGGGGAGGCGTGCATCTTCCAGGGCGAGGCGGAGTGCGCCCCCCATGGTTTCCGGGTTGGGGTGCGTCACATGGGTGCCATCCGTATTCGTCCCAAAGCCCACCACCTCTGCATAAACCTGAGCACCCCTCGCCAGGGCGTGTGTATATTCTTCCAAAATGAGGGTGCCTGCTCCCTCTCCTATAACCAGGCCGTCTCTGTTTTTGTCATAGGCAGCGGGAGTAGAAGCGGGGGCCTCATTTTTCGTGCTGGTGGCAAAGAGGGTATCAAACACGGCTGCATCTGCTGCGCTTAATTCTTCTGCGCCGCCGGCAAGCATAATGTCCTGGAGGCCATGGCCTATGGTTTCATAGGCATAGCCAATGGCCATGCTGCCGGAGGTGCAGGCGGTGTTGGTGGGAATCATTCTTCCGGTGAGGCCATAAAACACTTCGAGGTTGGTGGCGCAGGTATGGGGCATGGCCTTTATATACGTAGTGGCATTCATGTCCTTCAAGTCGCCGTGGACAAGCATGCCATAAAAGTCCATGAGGGGGGGGACGCTGCCCAGGGAGGAGCCATAGGCCACACCGCAGCGGCCATTGCGCAAAAGGGGTGAGTCCACGAGGCCGGCCATGTGCAGGGCGTTGTTGGTGGCGGTGAGGGAGAGGAGGGCGACGCGGCCCATGCCGCGGATTTTTTTTCGTGGGTATTCCGGGAGGGCGGCATCTATAGGGGCGGCCAGCCGGGTATTCATTTTCTCATATTTGTCCCAGGCGTCCATGCGGCGCACACAATTTTTATAGAGGCGCAGCTTGGCCAAAATATCTGGCCACGCATTCCCCAGCGCGCTGACGACGCCGCCGCCGCTCACCACCACGCGCCTCACAGCAAGCCACCGTCAACGGCAATCACCTGCCGCGTAATATAGGAGGCCGCATCGGAGAGGAGAAACAGCACCAGGGCCGCCACCTCCTGGCTTTTTCCTATTCTCCCCATGGGTATAGAGGGGAGGAGTTTCTCCAGGGGTGCCTCTTTCACCATTTCCGTATCAATAAGCCCTGGGGCAATGCAATTTACCGTAATAGAGCGGCTTGCCAGCTCCAGGGCGAGGGCTTTGGTTGCGCCAATAATGCCGGCTTTGGAGGCACTATAATTCACTTGTCCGCGGTTGCCGGCAATTCCGGAAACGGAGGCGAGGCTAATAATTCTGCCCTGTTTTTTTCTGCAAAGGGGCATAACCAGGGGGTGGAGCACATTATAAAATCCATCCAAGTTGGTATGGAGGACTTTGTCCCATTCCTCTGCGGTGAGGGCCGGAAAGGCATTGTCCGCGCAAATGCCCGCATTGCAGACAATGCCCCAAAGGGCGCCCTCTCTTTGGCTATATTCCTCGAGGGTGCTTTGTGTTTCTTTTCTGTTGGCAATATCAAAGCGGAGCAGCTCCACGGCTTTGCCTTGTGCTTTTATTTCTTCTTGCAGGGAGAGGGCTGCATTTTCGCTGTGGCAATAGTGGGCAATAACCTTATAGTCCGCCGCTGCTGCTGCCAGGGCAATGGCTCTGCCTATGCCCCGGCTTGCTCCCGTAACCAACACACTTCTTCCATTCATCTGTTTATCACCGCCGAAAAATCCGCGGACTCCATAATGGTAAGTTTGGCTGAAACTGCTTTTATCTGGCCTTCAAAAACGCTGCATTGGAAGGAGGAAACATTGTCCACAACGGTGTCCTCTTCTATTTCAATGCGGACTGTCCCCTGAAGCACAGGCACATGCAGCACCAACTCTGAAACGCTGAGGATGAAGCCGAAGAGGGGTTTTTCGCCTGCGGCCCGCCTCTTCAGTCCGGAGAGGGCGGAAGTGCTTTGGGCCATCAACTCAAAGCCTGCCCAGGCGGGCAAGCCCTTCAACGCTTCTTTAAAAAAGAGGCAATCCTCCTCAATGTCATATTCTGCGACCAGGGCGTGTCCTTGGGGCTCCCAGGAAACAATTCTGCTTAAGAGAAACATTTTCCCTTCGTGGGGGATTAAGGTTGCCAATTCTTCTTTGTCGATCATAGCTCTTCCGCCCTGCGCATGAGGAGGCTTAAGTTGCAACCCCCAAAGGCAAAGGAGTTATTCATACAATAACGGGCTTTCCTGAAGTGGGTTTTTTCTGCAGGCAACCTCTCCTGGGCTTTCACCAAGTGCAAAGCGGGGAGTGTTTCATCCACAACACCATCCCAGCAATGGGGGGGCAACGTGCCGGTGTGCAGCACACCCCAGCACAGGGCCAACTCCAAGGCCCCCGCCGCCCCCAAAGTATGCCCTATAACAGCTTTGGTGGAGCTGGCCGGTGGTTGGCCCTTGCCGAAAACAGCATGCATGGCTTTTGCTTCTGCGCTGTCATTGAGGCGTGTCCCCGTCCCGTGGAGGTTAACATAGGCCACCTCAGTGGGGCTTATTCCCGCGTGGTGGAGGGCAGCCTGCATGGCGGCGGCGGCCCCTATGCCTTCGGGGTGGGGAGCCGTCATGTGGAAGGCGTCGGCGCTCTCGCCATAGCCTGCCAGCACCATGGCCTCCTCCTCCAATTTTTCTCTGGAGAGCACAAAAAAGGCTGCCCCTTCTCCCAGGTTAATGCCCTTGCGGTTTTTGCTAAAGGGGTTGCTATGTTCTGCAGAAAGCGCCTCCAATGCCCAAAAGCCCAGGAGAGAAGCCTCGGAGGCAATGTCTACCCCGCCGGCAACAACAGCATCACACAGGCCAAAAGCAATAAGCTCTGCCCCTCGGGCAATGGCTGAAGCGCTGGAGGCGCAGGCTGTGGCGAGGGAAAAAACCGGCCCCTCAAGGCCCAAAAACCGGGCGGCATATTCAGCGGGCCTGGCGGCGCTTTGCAAGGAGAGTTGATAGCCTTGAGGCCATGCGCCCCTTTCAAAAAAAGACCGATGTGCCGGGAGGGAGTCCTCCGTCCCATTGTCACAGGAGCCCAGGCACAGGCCCACCCTCTGAGGGCCAAAGCGCTGCAAGGCTTTTTCCGCCGTAGGGCGCAGTTGTTGCAGCGCGGTGGTACAGAGGAAAAGCAGCTTGGTGGCGGCCTCTGGAGGTGGCGTTGGGGCGCGGCCGACGAGGAAGCTGTGGGTTTTGGCGCCGACATGGAGGGTGGTGGGGAGAATGCCGCTTTGGTCGCCGCGCACAGCGGCCTCAAAAAAAGGCTCAAAGGCCTGTCCGGCGCAGCAAATGAGTCCGGGTTTTGAGAGGAAAATGGGCTGAAAACTCACAAAAACGCTCCCCAAATAACATAGGAATAGCCGCGCAAATGGTTGATATATTCAACCCTGTCGGCTTTTTTTTCAATTTCAATAATGGGTTTATTCCCCTCATAGAGGAGGCGTTTTTCCACACCTGAGTCCTGCGTTGTGGTGTGTAGCCTCAGCTTCCCCAGAGAGAGGCGCAGGGCCTCGGGTGTATAAAAACACAGTTGGAAGTCCGCCACCACATATTCAGGTTTTATGTGTTTGGGGAAATGAGCGGAAGAGAAGCTTAAGTTTTTCCCATCATACACCAGAGTACCCAGGCTGTTGCCCATGTCATTGAGCAACTCTATGTGGAGGCTTGTTTTATCCGCCTTTACCCAGGCACTCATATGGAAAGGGGCCTCTCCCTGGGTACCACTAATGCGTTGAGGCATATCCAGGTTTTTTTCAATATATTGAGGTGGCAACAAAACAAAGAAGGAGCTGTTGCTCAAGGGAACAGGCGCATAACTATTTTCAGTTGCTATTTTTTTTGCGCAAGAGCCCCCCAGAAAAGGGAGAAGCACCCCCCAAAGGAACAACACATAGCGAGCTACATAGCGAGGCAGATGGCGAGGCAGATGGCGAAGCACATGGCGAGGCAGATGGCGAGGCGGCATGGGTGTGGGTTTTAGCAAGTTTTGCTCTGCATGGCGAGGCGGGGTTTTTTCCATGTCTGATGAAAAAACCTACATATAACTCGAGTGGATAGCCCGGCTGGCCCAGAGAAAGTCAGTTGCAAAAATAAGTGACTAAGGATATACGGCAATGAGCATAGCAGAGGAACCGGCCGGAAGTCCCTTCTAGAAGCTTTTGCATATGGTTTCCTTTTTCAAAACGCAGCCCCCTCGCGAAGCTCCGCTTTCCCCCAAAGCCATGGTGGCAGCAACACGCGCGGCAACAGCTGTAGCAACATATACAGCAGCATATGAAGCAATACATGTAGCAACACTTTGACTTACGTTTTTGCAAAAATGGAACACTTTCAGGGCCGACACCTATTTCCTTAAAGCTTGTTTTGTGAGCAATAACCTTATGAGAACAAATAACAATTTAAATATCCGTCTTTTATCCACAGCAGGGGCATTGGCCTGCATGTTGGGGTGGGCCTGCACTGCAGAAGTGGGTTTTTTCAACAGCTTCGTGGATGGGGGCTGTGTTACGGGAAGCCCTCAGGCTTGTCCTCAAGGCCAAAGCTGCATAGGCCCCATGGGCTCCCCTATGGGGGTTTTGGGCCTCTGTTTGTCTGAGTGCCTCGTGGGAGAGCCCAATGCCTGCCCTGAAAATACCCATTGCCTGCCCATAACAGGGGAAAAGGAGTTGGGGACTTGCCAAAGCAGCTGCAACCCCAATGCCCCCAATGCCTGTCCCAAGGGGCAAGCCTGCACAGAAATAGAGGGCACGCCCACCTGTCAACCTCTCCCTGAGTGTTATGTGGGCGACAACATGTGCCCTGCGGGACAAAGCTGCGTGGGCAACCCTGGCGCTCCCGCAGGCAGCCCGGGCCGTTGCGAGGCTGAGGCTGAGGCCGAGTGCCGCATAGGTGAAAACAGTTGTGCAGAAGGCCATGTCTGCAAGGGAGAAGAAGGTGCAAAAACCGGCGAGCCAGGCTCATGCCAACCCGAATGCCGCGTCGGCAGCAACAATGGGTGCCCTGACGGCCATGCCTGCATAGGCACTGACAATCCACAATACCTGGAGCCGGGAAGATGTTACCTCATCTGCCATGGCGACAACAATGAGTGCCCGACAGGCCAAGTCTGCATAGGCGCGCAAGCGGGCACTTCGGGCACATGCCAAATGCCACCCCAGTGCGTTGTGGGCGACAACAGCCTGTGTGAGTTGTGGCAAAACTGCATAGGCATTTCCAGCAACCAAGTGGGCGCCCCAGGCCGCTGCCAGGGAGAGCCCGAATGCCGCGTGGGCGACAACCATTGCCCTGCATGGCAAAGCTGCACAGGCTATGAAAGCAATGCCAACAACGCCCCGGGCCGCTGCCAGGGAGAGCCCGAATGCCGTGTGGGCGACAACCATTGCCCCCTATGGCAAAGCTGCATAGGCTATGAAAGCAATGCCAACAACGCCCCGGGCCGCTGCCAGGGAGAGCCTCAATGCCGCGTGGGCAACAACAATTGCCCTGTCAACACCCAGTGCATAGGCTATGAAAGCAATGCCAACGGCGCCCCAGGCACCTGCCAAGCCGCTCCTGCTCCCAGAGATATTACCCGGCTTTATATGTTTTTTGGCCACAACTCGGTGGGGGGAGAAATAGTCAGCGGCTTGTCCAACCAAGTGCAGGGGTTGAGAATACTCTCTTATACGCCGACCTCTATAACCAACACGGCGGGAAACCATTTCGGCTCACCCACCCGCCAACCCGGACTGCTGAATGTAACCACCTATGGCTTGTATAACACCTATAACCAAGCCATCCAAGAGGTGGACGCTTTCACGGCACATGTGCGCGGCATCATCAATGGACGCGGCAACATTCCCGGACAACCCCTGGACATTGTCTTCATGAAGTTTTGCTTCCTGGCTTTCTATAATATGAATTCAGGACAGGAAACCTCGCTCTTTAATTATTATGCCGAGCAGATGGACATCCTCCAAAGAGACTTCCCCTCGCTGATTGTGGTGCACCTCACCCAAACCACCCGGCCTTGCGCGGAGACTCAAAGCTATCTCCACGCGGCCAATATACGCTCTATGAATTATAGGCGACTCATGCTCAACCGCTATGCCAGCGGCGGCCGGGTTTTCGACTTGACGCTTGCCGAGGCCACCGGCGCCAACGGGAACGTCAACCATTGCACCTACCGCGATGCCTCCGGAGAACTCGTCCTGGGGCTGCGCTCAGAATATGCACCCAGCTCCACCAGCACCGATGGACACCTCAACACCACAGGACGCAATACCATAGCTCGGGAATTGGCCAACTTCCTCGCCAACGTCCGTTAGCGCGCCTCAGCACCGCCTTAACCCACCTCGCATGCCGGGAAGCTTTCTCTTCCCGGCGTGCTTTTTTTAATGCTCACGCGCATACCCCGCTTTGCTTTAGCTTGCAGACAAAACCCCCACCCTCTCATGGGGGCTGCTGTCCATAATAAAATGCCAGAGCGGCTTTATGTTGAAGTGAGCCTTCAAAGACATAGCGCGTGAGGCTCGCTATGGAACCGATAATGGGCCTTATTTGCGAATTGTAGGCAAAAGCTGTTTTGCAGCGCTATTTTTTGCCCAAATACACATGCCTGCCCACACTCAGCTTCTCTTTTTCCTTCACAAGCCCGCCTAAAAGAAAAATTTGCAACCCTTTTCATGCCTTAAACCTTATTCCTCACAAACACAGACAGCAGCTTTTTTCAAAAATGTGCTCTGTTGCGCAGAAATGTATTCAGAGGCACAGAAATATCTCCCTGAAAACAACTATATGCACAATGTAGTCCTGGGCTGTAACAAAAGTGTGGCCTATGCGAAAACGCGAATGGAGCGTGAGCTCCAAAGGAGTTGCCTTACGAAAACAACCTCTATTTCCGCTCTATTTTTTTTGCATACAGGGCGCCTACACCTATGAGCATGTGAAATTCTCTCCTTCAGCCTCACAGTCAGTCTCATGAAGCCTCACAGTTGGGTTTAGCCGTTGAGCTTTGCAGTTGAACTTTGCCGTTGAGCTTTGCAATTGAACTTTGCAGTTGAACTTTGCAGTTGAACTTTGCAGTTGAGCCTTCATTGCATTCGCCCTTCACGCATATGGGCCGGAGGTTTTTGCTTCCACTTAAAATGCCTCCTCAAAAAAACTTAAGCTCCCGCCCCACTTGAGAGCTCTAACTCTTTAATATTCTTTTAAATTAACCTCATTTGTTTGCTTAAAACTTCCTATTTTTATGTCCAAAACAAGAAGAAGATAGATTATGAATATACAACTCAGTTGTTTTAAATGTGCAAAACTTGCATTCACCCTTGCCTTGGGGGTTGGGTTGGCTTGCTCAGGGGAGGCTGAGCGACAAAACTCCAATTCCACAGGCCTTAAAACCAAGCTGTCCGCAGCCCACCCCGATGTCCCCTGGACACAACTGGGCTCCACCCCTGCGGAGCTGAGTGCGCTCAGCCAGAAAAAGGTTTTCCTTGCGCACAATACCGTTGGCTCCAACCTTGTCAGCGGACTTAGGCGCGTTGCCCCTGGGCTTTCTATACGCTCGGGCAGCTCGGCCTCCTCGTTGAGTGCCCCCACCCTCCTGGAGCATTTAATAAGCTATGAGGCCAGGCCCCTGGAAAAAATAGCGGCCTTCGAAAACCTGGTAAACAACCTGGGGCCCCTCCTGGATATTGCCCTCATAAAGCTGAGCCACATTGACTTTGATAAATTTGTAGGCATCCGCGTAGAGGACATAACCACCGCCTATGCGGCCACCATAAGCAGGCTGCAAGCCCGCTTCCCCCATGTGGTTTTTGCGCATGTTACGGCACCGCTTTATACGCGCGCCGCCTCCTGGGACAATGCCTCAAGAGAGCAATTTAATGCCTGGCTGCGCACCACCTATAAAGGCCACGTTTTTGACTTGGCCGCCCTGGAAGCCATGCGCGCCGATGGGAGTTTGGCGCTCGCCCTGGACGGGCGCAGCCCCGCGCTGGCCGACGAGTGGGCCCAGGATACCCACCAACTCAACACGGAAGGCGCCAACCGCATTGCCACCTCCCTCATCGGCTTTTTGGCTTCAGACTTTTCCTGCGACAACACCCCGGAGCCCGAGTGCCGCATAGGGGACAACAGCTGCCCCGCCAACCATATATGCATAGGCTTGGACAGCAATGTACAGGGTGCACCGGGGGCTTGTCAGCTTGTGGAGCCGGAGCCCGAGTGCCGCATAGGGGACAACAGCTGCCCCGCCAACCATATATGCATAGGCTTGGACAGCAATGCGCAGGGTGCGCCAGGGGCTTGTCAGCTTGTGGAGCCGGAGCCCGAGTGCCGCATAGGGGATAACAGCTGCCCCGCCAACCATATATGCATAGGCTTGGACAGCAATGCGCAGGGTGCACCGGGGGCTTGTCAGCTTGTGGAGCCGGAGCCCGAGTGCCGCATAGGGGACAACAGCTGCCCCGCCAACCATATATGCATAGGGTTGGACAGCAATGCGCAGGGTGCGCCGGGGACATGTGTGCGAGAGCAAGTTGACACAGGGGAGCCTTGGACAAGCGTTGAGTTTTCTCCAGCTGACTTAAATGCTTTGCGGCTTCGCAAAGTTTTCTTCGGGCACAACTCTGTGGGCCAAAACACCATTGACGGGATGAAACGTGTGGCTTCGACCCTGAGCATACGCTCGGCCAACAGCAGCAATTTAAATGCTGTTATTGGGCAACTTGGAACGGCTCCGGCGCTCGTTGAATATCTGATCGACAACAACGGCAACCCCCTTGCCAAAATTAACGCCTTTGAAAACGCCATGAAAACCGTTGGCAACCGTGTGGATATTGCTTTTATGAAGCTGTGCTATGCGGACTTTCCCACCAATATAAACAACCTCATTGCCGCCTATGAGGCAGCCATGAACAGGTTGCAAAGAGATTTTCCAAGCGTGCTTTTTATACACATTACTGCGCCGCTTTATGACTGGAATGCCTCCTGGGACAATGCCTCAAGAGAGCAATTTAACACCTGGCTGCGCACCACCTATAAAGGCCGCGTTTTTGACTTGGCAACCATTGAGTCCATTCGCCCCAACGGCACCATCGCCTTGTCACGGGACAACAAAACCATTGCCTTGGCCAATGAGTGGACTTCTGACGGCGGACACCTCAATGAGAGCGGCGCAAACCGTATGGGAAGCGGGCTTATAGGCTTCTTGGCTTCTCAACCCCTCAAAACAGACAACATCCTTCTCTTCTAAAAAGCTTCCAGAACGTTTTTACTTAGAACTGATTTGATTCTCCAGACCGGTTTCAATTTGGCATGAGGTCGAGGCGGGCGAGGCTTTTGTGAGGAGCAAGCTCCGGTGGAGCTTGCTGACGGAAGGGAGGTGGTAGGGAGTGCACTTAAGTGCATGACCCGAACAAAAACGAGCCCAACGAAGAGATCATGTCAAAGTGAAAGCGGTCCAGAAACAAAGCTCACAGAGAAGCCCTCAGAAACAAGGGAAGCTGGCCTGACGGCCAGCTTCTTTTTCTCCATTTTGCTTGCAACGCAAGCTTGCCAACCCATAAATTATACAAAGCAGCCCTGCGGCACAAATAACCGCAGCGCAGCCTTAACCACAGCGCAGCAGAGCAAGCGCGCCAAAGCCTGCCTCGAGAAGCAAGCCTCAGCTGAAACCGGCCTATAAGCTCACTGCAACATGGAAACGCCCTAGGCGGCTATTTTTCATTTATAAATAAAAAACTCATTCCTCTTCGGAAGGCTTGGAAGCGCGCGCAATAGCAATAATGGGGAAAGCCAGCACCGCCAACAGAATTAAGGCGGCACAAACATAAATGCTAATTTCAAGAACCGTAAGACTCAATGCAAAACCTCCCGCATAAGACGTGGGAATGCTGTCACTGCTATAAATAAACTGCAACCCAATATTCACACCCCTATTTGTTTTTATTGCATTATAAAAACTTAGCTTCAACACAAGCTTTCATTATGGCCTTAAAGCCTGTCGTTTTGAGGCACGAGGCGCGCGACAAACAACCCTGCTTTCTGAAGGCAGCCCTTTTGGCAAAGCCCACTTAAATGAGCGTGTTAGCCTTCTCCAAACGAAGCGCTCTGGGTGGAATTCCCGTGGCTGGGTGTTTCCTGGGGCTGCATAGCTATACACAACGCTCAAAATGCTTGCTTTGGCTGTGGCAAGCTGGACAATCCATCTCCTATGCCTAAAGTCATTCGCCTCTATAAGCACGGGGGGCCCTCTGTGCTTTGCCTTGAAAACGTGGATGTGGAGCCTCCTTTGCCTGGGGAGGTGCAGGTATTGCAAACGGCCATTGGCCTCAATTTTGTGGATACCTATTATAGGAGTGGCCTCTATGCTTTGAGTTTGCCCAGTGGCCTGGGCATGGAGGCTGCCGGCACGGTGTTGAGTGTGGGCCGTGGCACGGAGGGCTTTGTTGAAGGTGACAAGGTGGCCTATGCCTGGGGGCCCATAGGCGCCTATGCTGAGTTGCGCAATGTGCCTGCGGCCTGTTTGCTAAAATTGCCCTCGCATGTGTCGCCCGAGGTGGCTGCTGCTGTTTTCCTCAAAGGGTTGACGGCGGAGTTTTTGTTGTTTCGCTTGCAGCAATTAATGCCGGGCTCCACCCTTCTGGTCACCGCTGCGGCAGGGGGTTTGGGCTCTCTTTTGTGCATGTGGGCGCACTCGCACGGCATCCGCGTATGGGGAGTCGTAGGCAGCGAGGCAAAAAGACAAAAAGCCCTGGCCTTGGGTTGCGAGCGGGTGTGGTTGCAAGGCGAGGCTTTTTCCAAGGAGGTGCAGAGGGCCACCTATGGCCTGGGCGTGGACGTGGTTTTGGACGGCGTAGGCAAAGCCAGCTTTTATGAGGCACTGAGTTGCCTCAAGCCCAAAGGGCTCATGGTCTCCTATGGCAATGCCTCCGGGGCCGTGGAGCCCATGTCTCCTTTGGAGTTGGCTTCCAGAGGCTCGCTGTTTTTGACGCGCCCGCGCCTGGCGGACTATATAGCGACGCGCAGCGAGTTGGAAGCCGGCGCAGCCCACCTCTTCCAGGCCTTGGCCAAAGGCTATATTCGCGCGCATTGCGAGCAAAGCTGGCCCCTGTCTGAGGCGGCCAAAGCCCATGAGGCCCTGGAGTCGCGCCAAACACAAGGCTTGTCCATATTGTGTGCGGAGGGAAACAAATAAATTCCCCAAAAAAAGGCTCTCATTGGAGCCTTTTGTTGATGGAGCCTTTTGTTGAGCGGGAAAAGGGATTTGAACCCTCGACCCTCGCCTTGGCAAGGCGATGCTCTACCGCTGAGCTATTCCCGCTTGGAATATGGGGTGCTTCCTAGCGCTAAGTGAGAGGGGCGTCAAGGCCCTAAGCTTATTAATAGGCATTTTTGGACAAAAAACCTCCGCACAGGGTTTTGAGCAAAATTTTCATGTCCAAGCCGGGGGACCAATTTTCTATATAATAGAGGTCAGCCGCAATGCGCTCCTCAATGGAAGTCTGCCCCCTTAGGCCTTGAATTTGGGCCAAACCCGTCATGCCTGACTTCATCATATGCCTCAAATGGTAGCGCGGAATACGCTTTTTAAACTCCTCAATAAACACCGGGCGCTCGGGCCTGGGCCCGACCAAACTCATTTCTCCCCACAACACATTCCAAAGCTGCGGCAACTCATCCAGGGAAAACTTGCGCAGCACAGCTCCCAGGCCTGTACAACGCTTGTCCTGAGGGGAGGCCATTTGCGCCCCCACCACCTCTGCGTCTGTGCGCATGGTCCTATATTTCAGCATCCAAAACAGGCGCCCGTCCATACCCATGCGCTGCTGGCGATAGAGCACCGGGCCCTTGCTGCCCAGCTTCACCAGCAAAGCAATCAGCAACATCAGCGGAGAGAGCAACACCAGAAAAACGAAGGCGCCCAGCACGTCAACGCTGCGCTTCACAATGCGGCTCCAGGCATCCACCGGGGCGCTTTGCAACTCTATCATCGGCAAACCGCCAAACTCCTCCAAGCCCCCTTTGAGCGTCATATATTCCCCCAAATCAGGAACAATTTTGACATCCACCGTACGCAAGGCCAGCTGCCTCATCAGCTCAGCCAGCAAGGACTGCTTCGCAAAGGGCAAGGCCACAATAACATGGTCCACGGGGTGCTCATCCAATATGCGGCCTATGTCTTCTATGCCGCCCAAAATGGGCCCAACCTCCGGCGGGTGCTCCAACTCTTCAGGCTTGTGCGTCAAATAACCCTTCAGCTCCAAACCCAACTCCCGGTGAGAGAGCAGCGCGTTAACTACTTTTTGGCTTAAAGCACCCGTGCCCACCATCAGCACATAGTGGATGTTATAGCCGCGGCGACGCACCTTGTTGAGGAGCGAGCGAAACAAAATGCGCTGCGTCGACAACAACACAAAAGCCAGCCCCACAAACAACAGCAAAGTGACGCGAGAATAGCGCTCCCGGAAAAAATAAGTCAGCGTCACCAACAGCACCGTGGCCACCACGGTTGCCCTTAAAACCTCCAAAACCTCCCCCCAATGCGTACGCGCGCGGTTGGTGCGATAAAGCCGCATTTGCCGAAATACCACAGGGAAAACCAACAACACCACGCCCAGAGCCCATAAGCTGTCCTCCCGGGCCGGAATAACCTCATGCGGCAAGCCCGAATGAAACCTCAACCCATAGGCCAAAGCAAAAGCACACAGGAGTGCAAGCTCATCCATGAGCAGCTTGATGGCGTTATAAAACCGTTGAAAACGTCTAAACACGGGTGGCTTTCTCTCCTGGCACTACGCCCAGCGTGGGGTGGTGCCTCATGGGGCCAACACAGGGCTTAAGGTTCAGGGCTTAAAGCTCAGGGCTTAAAGCTCGTTTCTGTCTAAGCTTATGCACTTAAGCCGCACTCCCCACCTCCACCCTTCCAGAAGCCCGCTCCACTGGAGCTTGCCCCTCACAAAAACCCAAACCTTCCTTCTATGATGGCAAACCTAAAACACTCTCCCAACAACACAATGAGACACCAACACATATTGCCATAACACCCACACAGCTTCAACCCAACAGGGCCTTCATTGGCGTTTGCCCTCTCAAACTATTTGTGCTCCAAAATGCGGTCGGAAATTCTGGCCAGCACCCCCCACATTTTGTCAATGCTGAGCTGCTGCTCCTTTGTTTATTGGAGGGAACAAAATTGTTTCTAAAACTGTTTTCTTCGCCTGGCGGCGGGCATTTTAAATAGGGTTTTTTTTGTCGCCTCCGGCGAAGGGTTTTTGGCAGGGTTGTTTTGCAGAGTGGGCCTGCGACCCGGCTATTTTCGCCCTGCGGGCGCAGCTGAGACTCGCTTCGCTCACCTGACTCCGCTACGCGCAACATGAGAGAGAGCGAGCTCTCTCTCATGCTGTGCAGAACGAAGTCCCGCCTCCCTGTCCGGGGCTGAACAATTAAGGCAGTTGTGTGGGGTAGCGGCCTGAAACACAAGCATCACAAAAACCATTGGCGGGTTGCATGGCCTCCTTAAAGCCTGTGGGGGACAAAAAAGCCAAGGTATCCGCACCAATATGGGTACATACCTCTTCAAGGCTATGGGAGGCGGAAATGAGTTCAGCGCGGGAGGGAGTGTCTATGCCATAGCAGCAGGGCCACTCTGTAGGTGGGCTGGCAATGCGCATGTGTATTTCGCCAACGCCCGCGGAGCGCAGCAAGGAGACAATTTTTTTGGAGGTGGTGCCGCGGATAATGGAGTCGTCCACTACAACCACGCGCTTTGCATTTAACACGGAGCGCACAGCCGAAAGCTTCAGCTTCACACCAAAATTGCGAATGCTTTGCTGAGGCTCAATAAAAGTCCTCCCCACATAGTGGCTGCGGATGAGTCCCTGCTCATAGGGTATGCGTGCAGCCTGCGCATAGCCAATGGCTGCCGCAACCCCCGAGTCTGGAACTGGAATAACCACGTCCGCTGAAACAGGGTGCACTCTGGAGAGGGCCGCCCCCATGCGCTTTCGCGCCTCATGCACGGAGCAACCAAACACCTCAGAGTCCAAGCGCGCAAAATAAATATGCTCAAATGCACAACAGGCCCGCTTGGCTTTGGCAAAGGGGAAGTGGCTTTCCAAGTGCCCTCCCTGGAGGACGCATATTTCTCCTGGCTCTATTTCTCGGACAAAGTCAGCCTCAATCAAATCCAAGCCCGTGGTTTCAGAGGACACCACCCAAATGCCGTCACGCTTGCCCAATACCAAGGGGCGTATGCCATATATATCCCTCGTCGCTATAAGCTTGCCCTCAGCCAAAAGCACCATGGCATAGCCTCCCCGGAGGTGCCCCAATGCCTCTATGAGAGAAGCCTCTACTGCAGGCGCCTTCGCATGGGCCACCAAATGCATAACCACCTCCGCATCCGTCTCGGACTGGAATACGGCCCCCTTCTCCTCCAGTTGGCAGCGTACCTCCTCATAGTTGACAAAGGCCCCGTCCATGGCCACCCCCAAGGGCCCCCTCGCATAGCTTACACATAGGGGCTGCGCATTTTGCAAAGCATGCTTCTCCCGCTTCGGGTAGCGCACGTGCCCTATGGTTAAACCTCCTGCCGCCCCCGAGGGGCTTCCATTTAAATATTGAAGGGCTTTGTCATCAAATACGTCCACCACCAAACCCCGCTTCACCACCTCGCGTATATGCCCCTCATCCCATAACACCATTCCAGAGGCCTGCTGCCCGCGGTGCTGCAAGGCATGCAAACCCAAATAGGTGAGGTTGGCTGCTTCTCTATGTCCGGCAACTCCAAAAATTCCACACATGGCACCTGCTTTAGTCTCTTTGGAAAAAACCTGCTAGGAGATGAGAACATTCCCATGCACCTTTCTTCAAAAAAAAGCCGCCTCAAATACCACCCCCTCGGCATGAGTTTTCTCTTGCTTTTGGGCGGCCTCTATGCCTTCGCTTCCTTCCCTCTGTGCAAAAATACACATGCCCCCCCGGCCCTCCTCTCCTCTCAATATACGCAAGCACCTGTGCAGGTGGGCGCGGCCAAAGCTGAAATTTCCATTCCCCATTGGCCTGTTGCCATGGCCGGCTATGGCCCCTTGCGCCCCAAGGCCACAGAGCAAAGCCTGCCCCTCTATGCCCGCGCCATTGTCCTTCGCTCCTCCGGCTTTGAGTTGAGCCTCCTCTCTTTGGAAACCCTCCTCGTCCCCCCTGCCCTCACTCAAAAACTCCAACAACAGCTGGGGGAGGTTGTGGTGGTGCCTACGCATACGCATAGCTCCCTCGGGGGGTTTGACGCGCGCTGGCAAGCACAAATAAGCACCATGGGGCGCTTTGAGGAGGCTGTGTATGAGGCGGTGCTTGAGGCCTGCCTCCAGGCTGTTGCACAGGCCCGGCAAAACCTGCAGGAGGCACACTTCGCCTGGGAGCAAAGCCAGCTTGAGGCGTGGACGCAGCCGCGCTCCGGCACGCAGGTAGAAAGCCGCCTCTTGAGGCTGCGCTGGCAGAGCAAGGCCGGCCCCCTCGCCCAGGTGCTGGTGCTTGCAGCCCACCCCACACTCGCCCCCAAGAGTGAGAAACAACTCCACCCGGATTTTCCGGGGGAGTTGGCCTTGCTTGAGGAAGGTGCGGGCCATGGGGTTACGTTGGTGTGGCCCTCGGCTGTGGCCAATGCGCGCATTAGCCTCCCCCATGCAACACCCCAAAGCTTTGCGCAAAAACTCCACGCGCATGTGCAAGCTTGGCCTCCTCCTCCCGTGGAAAACTCAACCCCCCTTCAACTCTCCTATGCGCGCATTCGCTTTGCGCTGCCGGCGGTGGACACCTCCAGGCTTGTGCCCAAACTCCTGAGCAGGCCTGCAAACAACCTCTTGTGCCAAGGCATTCCCCCCGAGGCAGAGTTTTCTGTTTTGGCCCTGGGGGCCTTGCAGCTTGTGGCGGTGCCTTTTGAGGTTGGCGCTGAGGCGGCACGGGCTTTGGAGGAGGCCGGGCTGGGCCATGCTTTGTCCATGGCCAACAACTACCTCGGCTATATGGAAACACCAGGCAATGTGGAGCAAAGCCTGGGCGAGTCCTCCCTCCAATATTTTGAAAAAACCTTGCTGGAAAAAATAACGCAGGCCGCCCAACTCAGGCCCTGGGCCGGGCCTTAGGGCCTGTTAACAAACGTAACTCCCGCTGTGCCTCTATGTGCCCGGGCGCCAAAGCGAGGCACTGTATAAAAAGTTTTTTGGCTGCTGCCGCCTCCTTTCTGAGTTTGGCCAGGCGGCCCAAAAAATAATAGGTGTCAGCAAAGGCCGGGTTTTGTTGTTTTGCCTTCTCCAAATCCACCAAGGCCGCCTTCTCCCCATAGCCAAAAATAAAGCGCTTGGTATAGCCCGCATAGGCCCAACACTCCGCGGAGCCGGGGTTCAGCTTTAAGGCCTCCTGCAACAAAGGCAATGCCTCGGCAAACCTCCTGGAGCCCACCATACGCGCGGCTTTTTTAAACAAAGCCTCTGCGGCAAACAAAGCCTCCAGGCCCACCTTCTCCTCTTCCTCTGCTCCTCCAGCCAATTTTAACAGCAAGGCTTTGCGCGCCTCCTCGTCGCTTAAACAGCGGTAGGCTTCCCCCAATTGGGCAAACAACTCCGTCGCCAAGCGCTTGGTGTTTTCAGCGGCCTGGGGCGGCAATTTGTCCGGGTGGAATTGGCGTACCAGGGCAAAATAGGCACGCTTAATTTCCGGGCCCTTTGCCTCTTTGCTCAGCCCCAAAATGGAAAAAGCATTCTCCTTCTCCCAGGCCTTTTTGGTGGCCCTAAGCCGCTCCTCCCACAGGGTTTCCGCAGGGGAAGGCTCCTCAGGCAGAGAAAAAAGTTTGGCGGTGGTTTTGCTGAGGGGCTTTTCCACAAAAGCCCCCGGGGAGGGTGGCGGCAACTCCAGGGAAAACTCAAGCGGTGTAGGGGAGGGCTCCGCATAAAAAGCCAAGGGCGGATCTGCAGGCAGAGAAAAAAGCTTTGAGGTGGTTTTGCTGAGGGGCTGTGGAGCAGCACACGCCAAAGAGGGCTCTGCCTCCGTTGGAGGCGGGAAAAGCCCTCTGTCCCCCTCTCCGCTGGAGGTGGGGCTTAAACCCTCGTCGGGCACCCATATTTCTGCTTGCCACAATACAAAAGCCGTCACCCCATAGAGGCCCAACGTGGCCCCATGCTGCAGGGCTTTGGCCGGTATGCCGCAAAACCTCAAGTGGCCTATGGCCTCAAACTCCGCCTCCTCCCAGGGTAGGTTTTCCGCATAGGCCGCGTGGGGGCCCCCTTTCCAGGGCAAAGCCCACACCTCCTTCAAACGCTGCTCTAAAAAAGAGGGAGGCAAGGCCCTTGCCGCTGACAAAAACAGGCCCCAGTTGTCCTCCATGGAAACCAAGGGCGGGGAGGCTTTGGGCCAGGCCTCTTGCCAAACATAGAGGCCTTGAGTCCACAACATGGCCCGCCTTAAAACTTGCTGCGTAACACCATTTAAGCAGCGCAAAAGCAAAGCCGCTTCCATTTGCCCTGAGGCCAGCTGCCGGCTTAGCCACTGCTCCATGTTAAAACCTGGCGCCTCCAACTCCAAGGGTGCCAACAAACCCTCAGCCAACAGCCAACGCTCACAAGTGTCCTCAAGCCATGTGGACTGTGTCGCCTCAAGCCTCCCACCTCGGAAAACAAAACCCAGGCGCCCTCCCTCATTCTCCAAAAGCAACTGCCCCTCTGCCTGGGCCATGGTGAGGCGACCCAGCAGCCTGAGTGCTGAAGCCAAAGCCAACTGGCCGCTGGCGGGTATGCTGGGGAATACCCTGTTGGCGGGTGCAGGCAGCCAACGCTCAGCTGGCGGAGGCGACGAAAAAAACCTGGGCAACTCATTCATTTCCATAAACTAACCCGCCAACTTCCTGAATTTTTGAAAGCACACTTTGGGCGTGCCGCAAAGCCTCTTTGGGTGGCCAGTGGCCTTCCCTTAAACCCTGAAACTTTTTTCAACACCTTGCCTTTGCTCATGCCTGGCCCCCCTTGGGGGCCTTTGCCCCACCCCTTCAAAAACCCATGAGGCCATGGGTTGAGGCCCATGCCGCATAAGGCCTATGTTATAAAGCCTATGTCTCATAAAACCCATGTGTTCTGCAAAATCTGCTTCCAAAAAATTTTCAAAAAAGAAAAGGGGGGAGGCCCTTCAAAAAAACTCACCTCTTTGCAGAGGGCCTTTCATGCAATAGCCTCATCATCCCCATTCCTCTTCCTTTGGGAAGCGGTTATAGTGGACACTTTGTTATAGTTTTAGTTGTGCTTGTCGTTGTGCTTGTTTGTATTCCACTGTTTCCCTCTAAGCACTCAAGGAAAAGGAGTTGTTTTTGCGATGACTACCACCACCACTTCCCTCAGCAATAACCAGCATCTGCTCAAATGGGTTCATGACATGGCGGCCATGTGCCAACCTGACAGCGTCCTCTGGCTGGATGGTTCTGACGCCGAAAACAAGCGGTTGATTGAAGACGCCCTCGCAACAAAAATATTTCTGCCGCTCAACCCAGAAAAACACCCCGGCTGCTATTTGCACCGCTCCAACCCCAATGACGTTGCGCGCGTCGAGCACCTCACCTTCATCTGCTCCCACAACAAAGAAGATGCGGGCGTTACTAACCATTGGATGGCGCCCGACGAGGCCTATGCCAAACTCAAGGCCCTCTTTAAGGACTCCATGAAGGGCCGCACCATGTATGTCATCCCCTATGTCATGGGGCCACTGGGCTCCAAACACTCCAAAGTCGGCATTGAGTTGACCGACAGCGTTTATGTGGCACTCAACATGCGCCTTATGACGCGCATGGGCAAGGCCGCCCTGGAATTCCTTGGCGACAAGAATGACTTCAACCGCGGCCTGCACTGCACCGGCGACATTAACCCGGAACGCCGCTATATATGCCACTTCCCCGAAGATAACACCATCTGGTCCTTCGGCTCCGGCTATGGCGGCAATGCGCTTTTGGGCAAAAAATGTCTGGCGCTGCGCATCGGCAGTTATTTGGGACGCACAGAGGGGTGGATGGCTGAGCACATGCTCATTCTCGGCCTCGAAAGCCCCCAGGGAGAAACCTCCTATGTCGCCGCCGCCTTCCCCTCCGCCTGCGGCAAAACCAACTTCGCCATGATGGTTCCGCCTAAAGCCTTCAATGGCTGGAAAATCCACACCGTGGGCGATGACATTGCGTGGCTGCGCGTGGGCGAAGACGGAAGGCTGTGGGCCGTCAACCCCGAAAACGGTTATTTCGGCGTGGCCCCGGGTACCAACTTCAGCACCAACCCCAACGCCATGCACTGCGTGGACAAGGACAGCATTTTTACCAATGTTGCTGTGACCAAAGACAACACCGTGTGGTGGGAAGGCATGGACGGCGAAGTGCCCGAGGAGTTGACGGACTGGCAAGGCCGCCCCTGGAAAAAAGGCTCTACCGAAAAAGCCGCCCACCCCAACAGCCGCTTTACGGCGCCGGCCAAAAACAACCCCGTGCTTTCCAAGCATGTGGATGATCCACAAGGCGTCCCCATTTCTGCCCTCATTTTCGGCGGCAGAAGAAGCCATACGGCGCCGCTTGTTTTGGAGTCCTTCAACTGGGCGCATGGCGTCTATATGGGCGCAACCTTAGGCTCCGAAACCACCGCCGCCGCCATAGGCCAAGTGGGCGTGGTACGCAGAGACCCCATGGCCATGCTGCCTTTCTGCGGCTATAACGTCGGCGACTATTTGCAGCACTGGCTGAACATGCAGTCCAAACTGAAAAACCCACCACGCATTTTCCAAGTTAACTGGTTCCGCAAAAACGCAAACGGCAAATTCCTCTGGCCGGGCTTTGGAGAAAATATGCGCATCCTCAAGTGGATGGTGGACCGCTGCCAGGGCAAGTGTGATGCCGCCGAAACCTTGTTTGGCTGGGTGCCCAAAGAAGGCCAGTTGGAGCTTTCGGGGCTTAACATTTCCCCCGAGGCCATGCGTGAAGCTACCTCCCTCAACCTCGACGAGTGGAAGGTCGAGCTTGAGTCCCAAAAAGACTTCTTCGAAAGCGTTGGCCCACGCATGCCCAAAACCTTGGAGCTCATCCGCCAGCAACTGCTTTCACGCCTTCCCTAAGGCAGTGCTTGCAAACGGCCCACTCCACCTGCCGCAGGGGATTTTCCCCTGTCGGCAGTTTTTTTAAGAGAGAGGCGGGGCTCAGCAACAGCAAAGCAGCCTGGTTTGGTTTTGGAGAGCAAAGAATATAAATAAAAAAAATGGCCCTTTGAGTGGTCAACTCCTACACTGTCTCTTAAAAACGAAACTTGCAGAAAAAACAGAAACACGACACAAAATAGAGCTAACTTGAAGAGGAGGTGACTTAACTGTCTTCATTGCAAATAATTGTTTAGGCTGTCCAAAGCCATTGGCCAACTTGCTCGCAGAAATGAAGTATTATGCCCGAAAAGCCGCACAACGATAAAACACAGCCTCGCGTTGACCCTTATGTAGGCGTCACGCTTGACGGGCGTTTTAGGATAGTCCACCTGGTGGGTGCAGGCGGCATGGGCCGCGTATACCGTGCTATACAAATGGGCTTAAACCGCGCTGTCGCCCTCAAAATTTTGGACCCCCCCCATGGCTCCGGCGTCACGGACTCCTTGCGACAACGCTTCCTCGCAGAAGCCTCTATGACGGCCAACCTGCACCACCCCAACACGGTTACGGTTATTGACTATGGCGCTACTCCCAATGACACCCTCTATATTGCCTTTGAGTTTCTGGAGGGACGCACGCTCGCCCAGGTGCTGGCCACCGAAGGCGCTCTGCCCTGGCCAAGGGTTTTGCACATTGCACAGCAAATTGCCCGCTCCCTGCGACAAGCCCACAGCATGGGCGTCGTCCACAGAGACTTGAAGCCCGCCAACATTATGCTGCTGGATGTTGACAGCGATACGGATTTGGTGAAGGTGCTGGACTTCGGCCTCGTCAAAGCCTTCACCAACCACAGAATTCCCAACATGGGCCATGATGTGACGCAGGCCGGCATGCTGGTGGGCTCCCCCACCTATATGTCCCCGGAACAGGGACAAAGCTGCCAAGCCAACCCCAGGAGCGACCTCTATGCCTTGGGCATCGTCATGTATGAGTCCCTCACAGGTGCCCCACCTTTCCAAGGCGGCTCCCCCATTGAAGTCATCCTCAAACACATTAATGAGCCTGTTCCCCCCATCCACCTGGCTCCACACTTGCCCCCGCTCCCACCTGAGGTGGAAAACCTCGTCATGGGCTGCCTGGCCAAACGCCCCGAAGAGCGTCCCAACTCCATGGACGAATTCCTCCTCGCCACCCAAGCCCTCTTCGCCTCCGCCTCAACACTCTCTCCAGGTGGCTCCTCCCCCTATTTGCCCAACGTTGATGCCCATACACCCTCACCCTCGCCCTTCGTGCCTCCCCCTCTGCCTCCGCGCATACCCACCCCTCACCCCCTGGGTGAAACAACGAACCCCAGCGGCCAACACCTGCGCGTGCCAACAACCCCCCCAACGGATGCCTCCCCAAACCAACCACGCTCCACCCTCTCTTTCTCTTCCCCCGGCCAGCCCTCCTTTCCTCCCCCTCAAACAACACACAAAGCAGCTTGGCTCATCGCCTTTGTCGCCAGCGCACTCTGCATAGCCCTCTTCTTCTTCCTCTATCCCCACTTCCATAAGTCCACCCCCCTGCAACACCTTGACGACTTGCCTCCCATTTCCATGCCCCCCGTCATCCAAAAATACAACGCGCCTGAAGAGCTTTTTAGCCAGCGCATTTCCTCTATACCGGCTGGCGCTCTGGTTTTTTTAGACGGCGCGTTTAAAGGCATAACGCCCTTGGAGCTTCAGTTGCCCACCAGCCAGGAAAACCAGAGCGCTTCCTGGAAACTGGAGTTGGAGGGCTTCCAAAACCTCGAGTTTGAAAGCCCCCTGGGTACCCCCATTGAAAAACAACTGCGCCCCCTCCCCAGGCCCAGGGCTCCCAGGGCCAGGCCTCCTCCACCTCCTCCTCCGCCTGCTGCGAATACCCCCCTGGAAAACATCCCCAGCATGGAATTTGACAGCCCCTCCATGGACATTGGAGAGCAGGCTGCCCCACTGCCCTAAACCCTGGCCCTAAACCCTGGCCCAGGCCTCAGTCCAAAGTGGGGACGCAGGTGCATGCGTTTGCGTCGCATCTCGTCCTTGGAGGGCAACCGCCACAGGCATTGGGGGCTGCGGGGCAAGCACAGACGCCTCTGGGAATGTCACATTCAAACTTGCCCTCGCAATAGTCCAGCTCATTGGGGTTAAAGTGAATGTCATTCTCGCAGGGCAGGCGCTCTGCGGTTTCCCAGGCGCGATAGGAGATGGCTACAGGGCTTTGGGCTGCTGGGCGGCAATTTCCGAAGAAAGAAACGGTGCGCTCAAAGCCGTCATAGTCAAAGCCGTTTTGACGGCTCCTCGGGACGTTGGAGCCATAGGGCATTGTGCCGCATGCGCCGCTGGGGTTGCGAATGGCCACGCGCAGAGAAGCGCCAATGAGTGGTTTTTGAGCGCTCACGCCCCCTCCGCCAATGGCCCTATTCACAATTTCTGCCATGGTGTTTGGAATGGCCGTCAAGTTGTTAATGGGTGTCAGAATGCCACCTGTGGCTTCCACAACGCGCTGAATGCGTGTGGGGACAACTGTTGAGGCATACTCTGGCGGTACGCCGCAACCATTGCCGGATCTCCACCCCGGACAATATACCGCATGCACAGGAAGGGTAACTCCGGGCCGAATGGGCAACAAAAACCCCGCATGGCCGGGCACATTGTTGGTGGTGTTTCCTTGGAAGAAGCCGACAAAGTTGGCTGCATTTTCCCAGTTTGGACTTGGCACATTAATTCCTGAGCCTCCATCTGCAGAAGCATTCAACCCGGAGGTGTGGTCTTCCGTGTCGGTAATAACAATAACCACAATTTCCGCATCCCCCCTGAGGGCAGTGCGCGTCCCTGTCGCGGCGGCGCTCATGTCCATGAGTGCCAGGCGTGCAGAGCCCAACATGCCTTCAGAAGAATTGCCGCCAACCCCAATCCAACAACCGCTGTTGGCGCCAAAGCCTGTTGCGCCACACATCGGCTCCGGAGCCGGGTTGCCAGAGCAAGTCCTTGTCACCGCATGGCAAGGGTTCTCGCTGAATTGCAACCAAGCTTGGAATTCTTGAATGTCATTCGTAAAGCCGCGGACAATGCCTGAGTTGCCATGCCCAGGCGTATGGTAGGAGGAGGTCACCAAGGCCACACGCCAATCCAAGGTGCTGTTGTTGAGGGCCGCAGCCATGGCTGTGCCAGCCGCAGCCAATTGGCCTTGTGAAACGGCCATGGAGCCAGAATCATCCACCACAAACAAAAAATCCACCTTGGCGTGCGTGGCCGTGGAGCGCTCACACTGCACCACTGTCCTGTCAAAATAGCGCGCCAATGCCGCACCGCCCGCCACATCCATCAAACCGAAAAACCCGTCGCCTCCTTGGACAAAGTCATTGTCCAGCGCCACCGCCATCACCACAATAATATCGCCCGTGTCGCGGAGCACATATTGCGCGCGTATATGTTGCGTATCTCCAAGGGTGCCACTTGACGGCAACTGGCCACCTCCAGTGCCCAAAAATGTTTCAGCAATGTTATTGGCACGCATCGCTGGGCTCCTGGTTCCTGAAAGGGTGAAAAGGGCACTCACGGCATTGGGCTGCGTTGAAGGCGCATCCCAGGAGATGAATTCTCCGACAGAAGCTGTTCCACCCAGAGCGTCAGCCTGAGTCGAAGCCAGCTGCCTCAAGGCCCTCATGTCAGCCACAGTGTCCGGGTGTCGCCAGGCCACAAAGGCCACATTTCTCGCCGCATCCACGCCCATGAGGCCGTTGGTGCCACCGTTCTGAATGTCCACATAGCTGTTGGCAAAACCCATGGGCAAGCCCAGCACTATTTGCGCGGCAAAATTGCGTCGAATGTCAATGGGCAGCAAATTTTCTTCGGCACACGCATTCCATACTTCGGGCTCTGTCACTCGGTTAGGGTCGTCCGGGTTGTTGGGGTCGGACTCTCCTGGATCCACGCGACCATTTTTATTGGTATCCTCCGCTCCGTCCCAAATGCCGTCGCCGTCAGTGTCGGGGTTTAAGGGGTCCGTCGGGTTGCGAGGGGTTTGGGCATAGCGCGTAATGCCTATGCAGAATGGATCTGGGTCGGGCACCATCTCTTCTGTAAGGCCCAGCTCCACGCCGTCCCAGAGGCCGTCGCCGTCAGTATCGCGGTTGGTTGGATCTGTTTCTCCTGGATCTGCGCGGCCGTTTTTGTTTTTGTCTTCATCCCCATCCGAAATTCCGTCACAATCGGTGTCTTTGCGCAGAGGATCCGTCCTCCGCGTAGGCGGCAAGAGGTTTTGTGGAAAATAGTCTGCACATTGCGGGTCCGGTGAAAAATGGCGCCCAATTTCCACGCCGTCCCAAATGCCGTCGCCGTCGGTGTCGCGGCGGGTTGGATCTGTTTCGAGCTCCAGCTCCTCCCAGTCCGGAATACCGTCACAATCCACGTCGCTGTTTGGATCAGCAGGGTTGGGCGCTCGCTCGGGCGGCGGAGGTATGTTCTCAAAGGGCGACTCCACTTGGCTCGGCTCTTCAATCCCTGGATCTGTAGGCCCTGGCTCTATCCTACCTGGACCTTCAGGCTCCCCTCCCCGCCCTGTGTCCAGCTTGCTCTCAAGACACCCTAGGGAAAACCACAACACAGAAAACAGCAACCATACAACTCTCATAAACCATTCCATCTGAAGCTTCATTCGGCCCATATTCTATGGAAATCTTCTCTTTCCTTGGCGCCAACGCAACAGAAAAGTCTATAATAATCTTCGTTTATGCTTAAAATCCACGCTTCGCAGCTTGCTTTTTTTAAGGGGTTCTGGATGTATGTTTAAGTATTTAGCCCTCGTCTATTTGCGAGCATTCCGGCTGCTTGGCTGCTAAAAAAAAATGCCGCAAGCACAACAGCCCTGTCTGCCTCTCTCCCCAAAGGGAAGCGGCCCTATCCCCCAGGGTAGCGGCCCAGGGTAGCGGCCTTCACCCAGCACATTGTGTGTGGCCGCTTGTTAAAAGACACTGCATGTGGCGGAGGCAGGTGGGCTTTAGACCGCTTCAATTGAAACCGGTCTGTAAAATCAATTCAAATCAGAAGCGGTCTAGTGAGCCTCCCCCGGGAAGGGGAAAAAACAAAACTTACTTTGTGTGCAAGTTGCTTTGTGGGCAAGTTGCTTTGTGGGCAAGTTGCTTTATATGCAGGTTGCTTTGCGTGAAATTGCTTTGTGGGCAAGCTCCGCAGGCTTTGAGAGGTGAGGCCTTAAAAGTGTGCTGCTCAGGCACTTTGGGGGGTCGGTTTTTTCGCAAAAGCCCTGGGCGCTTTGGAGGCTGCTTTTGCAGGTTTGGCGCGAGAGTTTTTTTCTGGCTTCTCCTGGTTTTTGAGTGTTCCCGGCAAAGCGAAGCGGCTGTTTTGGGGTTTTGCTTTGAAATAAAGCGCCGTCTTCCCCAACAACTGTACCAAAGCGGAATGGGTTTTGTCAGCCAACTCCAAGGCACACCCTTTTCGCTCCCCTGGAATGTCCTGCATTTTCGCCTTCACCAACTCATGGTCCGCCAAGGCCTGGCTGAGGGCCTCACAAACGCCTTCCGTAATACCGGCTCTCCCCACATAAACAATGGCCTCCAAATGGTGTCCCCATGCAGACAATTGTCGACGCTCTTTCCCACTCAATGCACGCTGTTTATTCACTTCATTATCCACTTCAACAAACGCAGCTCTCACTGCGCCTCCATATCCAAACGTTGAAGACAGCTACTGCTCAAAAAGCTTCTTTGCAAGCACCGTTTTATGCCTGGGTTTTGCCTTATGCCCAAAAAAACAATGGGAAAACAGTGGGAAAACAGTGGGCTTTCCTCTTTCACCTAATGCTCACTTAAACTTCAGATAATGAATGATGAGGGGTAGCATCTATGTATACTCTAATTCATAGTAAATATTTTTCACAACAAACATTCTGTCAGTGCTGAAGAAAAGACAGATACTCATCCAGAGCCATCGGCAAACATCCAAGGAGAACGTCAAAGGAGGGTTGATCAACATTCATAAAAAAGCTCAATTTTTTTAGAGGAGTGGAGCTCTCTAACCCCAGAGCTCCCATGGGGCCGGAAGCTGTGTGTATTGTTTTGTTCACACCTTGTGCTTCTATTATATTTATTTGCTAACAAAATTATTTTTTAATGCAGACAAGATAAAAAACGGAGGAGATGAACGGATGAGCAAGGCAAGGAAAGGCAACAACAAACTCCATTCTGTGTCACAAACTCCTGTGTCACAAACTTCTGTGTCACAAACTTCTGTATCACAAACCACATTCTGGGTCAGGTTGATATTTTTCAGCCTGGCTTGCGCTTTGTTTTTAGGTATACCCTATGGGGCCTCAAAGGCTTATGCGGCCGAACCCAACAATTTTCCCCAATATTTGGTGGTGCATAAGCTTGAGAGGAATAGCACCCACCCTTTGGGATGGAAGGAGGACAACGCTGAGCTATTCACCCGAGAAAGCATAGAAGAGATTATAAGCATACTCGGCACCACGGGAAACGAAAACAGGCGCCTTGGTGTATCCTATACATTTAATTATAACACATATACTCCGGAGAAAATAAACCTTTCCATAAAGAAGATGATGGAATTGTCCGAAGAATATAACATTCCCATTGTCATTCACCTGGATGGTGTGAATTGGTGGCTGAACACCTCCTTATGGAACTGGTTTAACCCCAACAGCAGCAACTTCAAACCGGAAAACATTCATAATGTAGAGCGCTTTGATTGGGGAACCGGGCCAGAAACAGCTGTGAAAGTGGGCTGGCGAAACTGGGTGGATTCCTCTGTTCCGCAGCACCAAGTCCGTGTGCCGGCACCCCAGCCAAACTTGGCTTCCGAGGCTTTTCGTCAACTCCATGCCAACAAGCTGGAGCAAATTCTGCCCACCATCGCAGAATGGTATAAGCAATTGCCCTCTGACAAGAAATATTTGCTTGGCGGCGTGGTGCTGGGAGCGGAAGTTTCACCCTATTGGGGCAACTTCTATTATCCCAACGGCAACGCGCATTGGGAGTGGGAGTGGAGCAACCAAGCGGCTATTCGAGAACAGGATATTCGAAATGGTTTTGTATATGGACCTGGAAACAATGCCATACCTCTGGGCTATGCCGCCGCCCAGACGCTGGCGAAACGTGGCGTCAAAATTCAGACCACAGGCACCATAACAGCAGAAACCATAGGCATTATCATCAATGACTTTCTTGAGTATTTAATCTCTGTGTCGACGAAGCATATAGAGCCGAATAAGCTGATTACCCACGCCTTTTTTGGCCCCAACCACCCCCTGGAAGCTGGTATTCCCAAAACAGCTGGTGTTATCCCTGGTTGGACGACATTCCCCCAATTTTTAGAGCAGATAAAAGTCGACGAGAACAGTCCTCACAGGGGTATGCCTTGGGCAGCTGTTGAATTTCCGGTCGGAGCTCTCATAACAGCAGATACCTTTGAAAGGATATTCAACCATGGAAACTGCCGACAAATTAACATTAAGCACTGGGAAGATATGAAGCTTAACCCAGGCCACCTCCATGCCATCAGAACGGCGCTGGCCCATAATCCAGGAAACCCACACAGCAGGTTTCAGCTCAACGTCACAGAAACGCTGACTTCAAGCCACCCACCCTTGGTTTCTCCCGGTGGGCAAATGTCGCTCAGGATGCAGGCCGATGGCAACGTGGTGCTTGCAGGGCCCGGGAACGGCCTTATATGGACCGCAGCCACTTATGGCAACCCCGGCGCTTATGCAATCATGCAAAGCAATGGGAATTTCAGCATTGTCAGTGCCACAGGCCAAACCCTTTGGAGCAGTGGAACCCAAGGCAGTGGTGCGGTGAAAGCCGTATTGGAAAACGACGGCAGCCTGGCGCTGAAGACGCAAGACAACCAGACCGTGTGGACAAGTCGCTCTGAGCTCAGCATGGGAATGAGACTAACGGCAAACAATCAGCCCTTGCTTTCTCCCCAGGGGCAAATGTCTCTCAGGGTGCAGGCCGATGGCAACTTGGTGCTTGCAGGGCCCGGGAACGGCCTTATATGGGCCGCAGCCACTTATGGCAACCCCGGCGCTTATGCAATCATGCAAAGCAATGGGAATTTCAGCATGGTCAGCGCCGCAGGCCAAACCCTTTGGACGAGTGGAACCCAAGGCAGTGGTGCGGTGAAAGCCGTATTGGAAAACAACGGCAGACTGACGCTGAAGACCAAGGACAACCAGACCGTGTGGAGAAATTGATCTACCGCTTTCAGAAATTTCAAAAACCGGTCTGTAGTGTTTCAATGTTTTCTACAGACCGGTTTCAAGTTAAACTGATTTGATTCTCCAGACCGGTTTCAATTGAGGCAAGCTAAAGCTTGCCTGCACTACGCTCCATGAAGGAAGAAAAAGCTTGCTTTTTCTTCCTTCCCTCCGCTCCGCTTGGACATGAGGTCGAGGCGGGCGAGGCCTAAGTCCCGAGGGTCAGGCGCGATGGGAGTGCACTTAAGTGCATTCCTTAAGCGAAACCGGAGCCCAATGGAGCGGAGGGAATCATTTGAGAAAGCATGCTTTCTCAAATGATTCCTGGAGCGGAATAGACGAGCGAAGCGAGTCTCACGAAGAGATCATGCCAAAGTGGAAGCGGTCTAGCGGTATAACACATAGTCCAACATTTCCGGCGCAAACCCGGCCTCGACCAGGGCCTTCGCCGCTGTCTGTGGATAGTGCTTCACCGTCAACCGCTTTAAGGCCGAAAACACATTTCTCTTGCGAAAAGCCTCCGCAAAAGCCACCAGCGCCTCCGCGAGTGCACTTTCCTCAAATACCCGCAGGCTGTGCCCCTGCCGCTCAAAAACCGCCACCGGAATGCCTCGCTGGAGTGCAACCACCGTGCCTTGGAGAATAGCAAATTGCCTGCCCGGGGCATGCGGCAAGGCTTTGCCCCATACCTGGTTTGGGTCCGCTGCCGCAAGCCACATGAGTTGGTTTTCAGGGGTTTCCAACCTGTGGAGGAGGGAGGCATAGGCCTCTTCGCTTATATATTGCGCGCCGGACAGCCCCTCCACGAAATAGCCCCGCCGGGCCCGCCCCGTATATTCCCAGCTGCGCAAGGTTTCCAGCGCCGCCGCCCAAGGGAGCCCCAACAAGGGGGCGGCAGTTTCACGGCAAAGCAGGCCCGCCTTCTCAAAGGCACGGCTTAGCCGCTCCTCCATGCTTGGGGGTTTGAGGGGGCGGCAAAGCGCCCAACGTCCGGAAGTGGTGGCTGCCACCCGTGCCGCCACCCTTTGGCGAACGGAAGCTTTTTCGTTTTTTTCCCGCCCAAGCCACATGCGCACAGGCACAAAACTGTCCGCATGTATAAGGCCCTTCTGCATGAGTGAAAAGAGGACTTCCTGCAGCGGCTTTTGCATGTTTTTGGCAGGCAGGGCAGAGAGGAAAGAGGCGCCGCGCTTTTCCAACACCTGCATAAGCCTTTGCTCGTCTGCGTCTGCTTGCGCATGTTGGCCTATGTCCACTTGGCCTATGTCCACTTGGCCTGTGTCCACTTGGCTTATGTCCGCCTCCCAGTCCACATCCGCATAGGCGTGGAAGGAGAGGCCCTCTTCGCCCAAACGCCAGAATACCTCGCCTTCAGAAAGCAGCTTGTCCAACAACTCCGGGCGGTATGCCTGCACCCTTGCGGGCAACATATGCGCTTCCCACTGGGCGGGAGGAAAGGGGCGGCCTTCCAATTGTGCAATGGCCTGTTTGAGTTGCTCTCCCGGTGGCGCCAGTGCCCGCAGGCGCCCGGCCATAAGCGCGGCATAGTGGAAAGCCGGCACCGTCCGCGCCTGCCGCCTCTCGCGCAAGGTGGCGCGGCGGGCGCGCTCATATAGCTTGGCGTGGAAATAGAGGCCCGCGTCCACAAGCACGCTGCCTTGCGCGCGCAAGGCTTCCAAAACCGCATGCGCCGCTGCTTCTGGCCAAAAATAGCGCTCGGCCAACTGTGCGGCGTCCATGGCGCCGCGAAAGCGCAAGGCGCGCCGTACCACGTTTTGGCGGGCCTCTTCTTCACCCTCTTCAAGGGCGGCCTTATAGGTTTCCTGGTGCTCTGCCGCAATCCACAGCCCGGGCTCCACATAGAGGCAGCGCTGCTTTGCCGCCAGGGCTTCAAACCATTCCAAAGGCAAAGGCAACTCCCCGGCGACCACGTCCCCCTCCACCATTAGCAAGGTGTGCAATTGGCGCTCGTCTTCGGGCAACTGCGTGCGCTCAGAGAGGCGCTCCAATTGCTTGGGGGTGGGTTTGAGTTTTTTTTCTGCCTCTTTGAGTGCCTCCTTGGCAGCCAGAGAGGCCGCTGCAAGCACCGCGTCGGTGGTGGGGGCATAGGCATACATGAGTTCGGCTTCTGCTGCCCGGCGCAAGGGCAGGCACATGGGAGAAGGCTCCGCGCAATATATTTCACGCACCTCCACCTCCCCGGAGTGTATGTCCCCAAGCAGCTTTTTAAGGCCGGGCAAGTCCCAGAAGTCCTCCAGGCACTCGCGCTTTGTCTCGCGCATGAGGGGGTGCTCTGCGTGCTGGAGGGCAGAGTCCAACATGTCACTGGCCCGCAGGCGCTGCAGCCAGAGGGGGTTTCGTTTGTTTTGGCGCACGCCCATCATCAGCGCGCGCCCGGCATTGTGGCGAAAGCCAATGTTAAACAGCGGCGTGCCGGGCAAAGCGGCCTCAAGGAGTGTTTTTGCGCTTTGGGCGTTGACAGCCTTCAGCAAGCCTTCCGGCAAAGCCTTTTCGCCGCGGGCCAAAAGCAGAATGCCGTCGTCATCCTCATAGCTGTCCACCTCCACGCCGCTTAAGTTTTGGGCCGCAAGCTTAAGCAATATGGAGAGGGGCGCATTTATCCGCCGCCCATAAATGGAGTGCAGCATTATTTGGTGCAGTCCCGCCGCGTCACAAAAATGCTCTGCAATGAGGGTGCGGTGGTCGGCCAAAACGCCGGTGGCTTCCAACTGCCGCTCTATAAACGCGGCGGTTTCTTTGGCGGCATGCGCTTTAAGGCCCAGGGCTTCAAGTGCCGGCAGCAGCTTTCCGGCATGTGCCGCTTCCGTCAGTTTTCGCATGTGCCGCCCGAAGGCAAGTGCGGTTTGCACTTGGCGCCCCCCGCTGCCCTGTCGCCGCCAGAAGGGTGGCCTTGCGCCTTCGGGGGAAGTTTGGACAACGGTGACGGTGTCTTTGTTTATGCCCACAATTTTCCAGGCGAAGGCACCTAGGAGGAATTTGAAGCCGACGCGCTGCTCGAATACAAATTCTTCTTCCAAGTCTCCAACTTTTACCCCCTCCTGGGTTTTGGCCGCATAGCTTCCCGTGTCCGGAATGGTGCCTGGGGAAGAGGTGGCCAACATGCGGCTATAGGCATCCCCTTCCACGCGCCCGTGGAGGCGGTTATAGAGAATGCGCGGGCGCACGGGCAGCTCGCGCTGGTGCTCATAGTCCCCCGCAAGCATCCGCAACACAGCGTCCACCTCCTCCCGGGAAACCTCGCGAAAAGGGTATGCACGGGGCAAGAGGGACATAGCCTCTTCCACGCTATAGCCCCGGCCCGTCGCCATGGAAACCAGGTGCTGTGCCAATACGTCCAGGCACAAGCGCGGCGGGCGGGCCCGCTCAATGCCCCCTTCGCGGGCTGTTTGGGCGCTCAGGGCACAAAACAAGCCCTCCGGCACGGTGCGTGGAAACATATACATGAGGCTTAAGCGGCCGGGGTTGTGCCCGGCGCGTCCAAGCCTTTGCATGAGGCTGGCGATGGAGGAGGGGCAGGCAATTTGCAACACCTTGTCCACCTCCCCCACGTCTATGCCCAATTCCATGGAAGAGGTGGCGCACAACAAGCGGAGTTTCCCCAAGCGCAGTGCATTTTCGACTTCAAAGCGTTGCTCCTTGGAAACGCTGCCGTGGTGGGTGCGCGCAAAGCCTTCGCCCTCGCGTTGGTTTATATAATATGCCAGTTGCTCTGCCACGGGGCGCCCTTCGACGAAGGCAATGACGCTTCTCGTGCCTTGGCATGCTTTTGCTGCTTCCTTGGCAATTTCCGGCCAAATGCTGCCCTGGGGCTTTGGGCCTTCGGGGAAAGGGTTGGCAATGTGAATTTCAAAACTTTTGTGCATGGGGGGAGCAACAATGTGCACAGCCTCGCTGCCATTGGACAAATAGTCCGCTGCCAACTGAAGAGGTTGAATGGTGGCAGAGAGGCCCACGCGCTGCAGGGGGCGGCCGCACAGAGCGTCTAAGCGGGCCAGAGAAAGGAGCAAGTGCGCGCCGCGTTTGTTGTCCATGAGGGCATGCAGCTCATCCACAATAATGGCGCTTGCTGTTTTGAGCATTTTTTGGCCCGAGGGGGCGCTCAGCAGCAAAAAGAGGGACTCTGGGGTGGTTATGAGAATGTGGGGTGGTTTTTTGGCCATTTTGCGCCGCTCAGCAGCGGGAGTATCTCCAGTGCGGATGGCGGTGGTGAGGGGGGGCTCTACGCCGCTTTCTTGTGCAATGCCGTTTAGGGGGCGGTGCAGGTTTTCGCGAATGTCGGCAGCGAGGGCTTTGAGGGGTGAAACATATACCAATTGCAATTCCGGGCGCAGGCTGTGCGTGCGTGCTTGGCCAAGCATTCTGTCTATAAATACCAAGAAGGCCGAAAGTGTTTTCCCCGTCCCCGTAGGAGCGGAAACCAGCACATGTTGGCCCAAGGCAATGGCAGGCCATGCCTCAAGCTGCACAGCGGTGGGCTTGCCCAAAGTGCGCTCAAACCATTGGAGGGTGGGAGCGGAAAAGCATGTGCTATAGGGGGCAGGTGGTTCCAAGGCTTGGAATGTCAACAAAACCTGACATTATGTCAAGTTTAATCCACACATTGTATAGGTATTTTTTGACATTATGTCAAAAATACCTGACATTTTTTCATTGTCGGCTGTTCGGCTGTGTTGAAGGTTGGCGGTGAGTCTCTCCAAGTTTCGAATAATGACGCATACACTGCGAAGCAGCATTGAGGAAAGTCTATATTTCAATACATGAATGTGCCATACAGTGTTGAATGTCCATGAAGCCCTTTGCCTGTGTGTTGTGCTTGTTTGCCTGCGACATGGCAGGCGTATGCAAAGTGGGCGTCGCCGACGACTGCCCTGCTGGGGCTTTTTGTTATGGCGGCCAAAATGCGAAGTCGGGCGAGAAGGGCGTGTGCACATATGGCTATGGTGACCATGAGAAAGACGATGCGCCTGTTATTCGCGAATTTGGCCCCCTTGCGGCAGCCCATGGTGCAAGGCTTCGCATTCAGGGTGCAAACTTCGGCAAAGAGGCTTCGCAAAACAGCGTCATGCTGAATGGGTTTCCCGCGGCCATTCTCCTGGCTACAGAAAGTGAAATAGAAGTGGAAGTGCCCAAGGAGATGCGTTGCAGCGGCCTCATAGAGGTGAGCGTCCACGACAAAACCGCCCTTTCCGCTCTCCCCTTCACCTATTTGCCGACGGCCATTGTCAGCACCTTTGCCGGCAGCGGTGTGGCAAACTGGCTTGACGGCACAGGGGTTGAGGCAGGCTTCAACTCCCCCAACGCCATTGCCATAGACGAAAGCGGCAACCTCTATGTGGCAGACACCTATAACCACCGCATTCGCACCATTTCTCCAGAAGGCCAAGTCCGCACGCTTGCCGGCAGCGGCATAGCGGGCTTTCTCGACGGCCAGGGAAGCAGCGCGCGCTTCAACTACCCCAACGGCATTGCGCTGGACGCGGAGGGCACTGTTTATGTGGCGGACTATACAAACCACCGCATTCGAAAAATTTTGCCTACAGGGGAAGTCAGCACCTTTGCCGGAAGCGGAACCGCAGGCGCGAATGACGCCATGGGGACGGATGCGCAGTTTCAGTTCCCCGACGGCATTGTGTTGGGCGCGGAGGGCAACCTCTATGTGGCAGACAGCAGAAACAACCGCATTCGCACCATTTCTCCAGAAGGCCAAGTCCGCACGCTTGCCGGCGGCGACACGGCGGGCTTTGCCGACGGCCAGGGAAGCAGCGCGCGCTTCAACTACCCCAACGGCATTGCGCTGGACGCGGAGGGCAACCTCTATGTGGCAGACAGCTACAACAACCGCATTCGAAAAATTTCGCCAGAAGGAGAAGTCCGCACGCTTGCCGGCAACGGCATGGAGGACTTTCTTGACGGCCCGGGGACGGAGGCGCGCTTCAACTTCCCCCACGGCATTGCCGCAGACAACAGGACGGGCAACCTCTATGTGCTTGACGGCAACAACAACCGCCTGCGCATGGTGACGCCGTCCGCAGAAGTACACACCCTCGCTGGCGGCGGCGCAACAGGCAGCCATGTCGACGGCACAGGCAGCGCCGCGCGCTTCAACTTCCCCCACGGCATTGTGCTGGACGCGGAAGGCAACCTCTATGTGACAGACAGCGACAACCACCGCATTCGCAAGGTGGTGTTGGAATAGTATAGAGCTCTCTAAAGCCACTCATTCCAAAAAACGTTTAACACGGACATTTTTCCCATTGCTGATGAAAGTTGTTGCGCCGTGGATGTCCGTGCGGTGGCAGGTGGCTTTGGCGTGCAAATAGCGTTTTTCTATTTCAGGTTTTGGAAAGCCAAATGTATTGTGCACGCCCACGCAGAAAACAACGTGGCGGGGGCGCAATTGCTCAATGAAGCCCTCACTCGAGGAAGTATTCGAGCCATGGTGAGGCGCCTTAACCACCGTGGCAGGAGACAGAGGAAGGGCTTTTTCAACCCCAGAGGAAATGTCCCCTGTCAACAAAAAGCTGACATTGCCGTGTTGGATTTTGATGACAATGGAGGCATCATTTTCATCCTCCATTTCAAAGTCAGTTTCCGGAGAAGGAGACAAAATTTCCCAGGTGCTTTCACCCAGGGCAAAGGGTTTTCTTCCGGCGTGGACTTCTTCAACAAGCACTTGTGCTGAAGTGTGTTTGGCGCTGTGGATGAGTGCTTTGGGCAAAGTTTTTTCAGAGAGCCCCGGCGTCACCCACAGGTGTTTTGTAGGAATGTGTTTAAGCGTAGAAATAAGCCCCAGCGCATGGTCCGCATGGGGGTGAGAGAGTATAGCCAACTCAAGGGCCCTCACTTTGTGTTGGTGGAGAAAAGGCAAAACATAACGTTTGCCCGTATCACTCCCCATGGAGCCCCCGCCATCAACCAAAGCATGTTTTCCACGGCTGCTGGCAAAAATGGCGTCGCCCTGGCCCACATAGAGGAAGCTTAAAACAAACTCTTTTTGGGGAAGGCCCCCCGCAAAAAGGGTTAAACAAGCCGCCAGCGGCGCAGCCAACCCCAACCAACGCATGCGGCCTTTGGACAAAGAGAAAAAGGCAAGGCCCAAAAACCACAAAAGGCACTCCCAGGCAGATGGCCCTGGAATTATCCACGAGGCACCTGGGAGGTTGGCAAAAAAATCCACCAGTTGAAGGAGCAGGTGGCTGCAAAAAATGCCCAGCACAATAATGGGTATGGCCAGTGGAGGTGCAAGGCAATAGAGGGCAGCGCCGACGGCAGCCAAAACAGAGAGGGCGGTACAAAGGGGCAGTGCAACAATATTAGAGAGGAGGCCTGCCATGTTAAAGCGGTGGAAGCTGCCGGCAATGAGGGGTGCTGAAGAGAGTGTGGCCGCAAGGCTTGCACAAAAAGTTATTTTGAGGGTGCTGGCCACATATTTCCACAAGCGGCGCAGACGGGAGTTGGGTTGGCTCAACGCTTCAAGTTGTGCGGCAAGGCCCTGTTTGGGGGAGAGCAACGCTCCAAAGGCGGGAGAGAGCAGCATGAGTGCTGCCACGGACAAAAAAGAAAGCTGCATGGAAAGCTCTCCCACACAAGCCGGCTCTATCCACACAATAAGCAGCATGGAGAGGGCGAGGGTGCTCAATCCATCACTGCGTCCACCCAGGAGCAGGCCAAGCAACCACAGGCTACTCATAAACCCGGAGCGCACAGCCGGCCCCTGGTAGCCCGTAAAAGCGACATAGGCCCAAACCCAGGGCATGGCAAAAAGGGCCCCCACGCGCTTGGCCTCCCATTGCCGAAAAAATATCCAAGGCAGCCGCAAATAAAGCCATCTGAAAAATTGCAAAGCCGCCACCGCCAGCACCGCCACATGCAAGCCGCTGACAGAGAGGATGTGGGCAAGGCCACTCAAAGCAAAAGCTTCCTCAAGCTCATCCCCAAGCTCAGCCCGAAGGCCTGCGGACAGGGCCAAATAGAGTTGGGTGGCCTCCTTGCCGAAGTTGAGTGTTTTGGCATAGGCATCCAGCTTCTGGCGGTATTCCTGCAACTTGAGGTTGAAAAGCCCTGGAGGGCTTTGCGCCAAAACGCCGCCTTGCACAACGCTGCCTGAAAAAGCAATGCCACGCCTTTGGTAGAGTGGCCCCGCGTTATATTCCCCGGGGTTGCGGGCAAGGGGCGGGGGCTTTAGCTGTGCTTTCAACCGGAGTCGCTGGCCCGGGGTGAGGGAGAGGGGCTCCGCAGCATAAAGCATGGCGCGAAACCGCGCCTTCTGTTGGAGCTCCGGCAAAAAGCTGACTTTCAACAAAAGGCGTTTAAACTCCCCGAAGGACTCTATGGCCTCCAACTCCCCTTCCAGGGTGGTGGCTCCAAACGTTAACCCGGCGGGGAGGTGAGTTTGGGCGCGCCAAGCTGAAATGCCCAGGCCCAGGAGAAAGCAGGAAAGCAGCAGCAGCAAATAGGCCCCCGTCCGCTTCCTGAGGGCCAATGCCAAACCACAACCGGCAAAGCCAAAACCCAGCAGCCAAACAGCATGCTTGCAAGGCCCACACAGCATGCCCATGAGGGTGCCAAAACTCGGGGCCACCAGAGGCCTATGCGCTAAGTCCTTCCATAAAAACCGTCTCATATACGCCCTCGCCTGCCTCCACCTGAGGAAACCAGTTTTATTATGCCAAGAAAGGTGTTATAGGGTTTCGCCTTTTCTCATTCTCATTTTATTTTTAGCTGTTTTTTTGCTGCTTTCTCAAAGAGGACACCGGACTTTATGACATTTAAGACAGGTGACAAAGCGGTTTATCCTGGTCACGGTGTAGGAGAGGTTGTAGGCATTGAGCATACGGAGGTTGCTGGGCAGCGCCAGTCCTTTTATGTGCTTCGCATTTTGGAGAGTGCCAATGGGAAGGATCGAATTCTCATACCCATTAACAAAGTGGGCTCCGTAGGCTTGCGTGAGGTGATTAGTGAGGACGATGTGAAGCAGGTTTATGCCATTCTCCAGGAGAAGGATATTTCCGTGGATTCGACGACATGGAACAGGAGATACCGTGAATATACGGAAAAAATAAAAACAGGCTCTGTGTTTGAGATTGCCGAGGTGCTGAGAGATCTCTATCTGCTCAAAAGCGATAAAGACTTATCTTTCGGGGAACGCAAAATGTTGGATACGGCCCGCACCCTCCTCATTAAAGAGCTTTCTCTGGCCAAAGGCTGCTCCAAAGACGATATTGAAGCGGACTTAAAGCAAATTTTCCATACGGCCTAGAGGGTGTCCCTAGCCTCTAGACCGTTTCGACAGACCGGTTGAGGCACAGGGTGCAAACCCTGGCACTCTTTTTAATGGGCCTTTTTCAGCTGAGTTTTGTTCCGCTGCGTTTTTTCAATAGGCCTTGCAAAAAACCACGCGGCCCACCGAGGGTTTGCCTGTTTTGATGCAGGTGCCGTTTTCTCGAGGCAAGTTGAAGGGGCGGTTTCGCGTTGTCAGCCCCAACTCCTGTTTTATTTGCGCCTCGGTGGTGGCCTCTCCATCCCAATGTGCCAGCAAAAACCCTGCATCGGCCTTCTCGCACATTTCTTCCCAGGAGTTGACGACAAAGGTGTGCTGCTGCACAAAGCTTTGGGCGCGCGCAAACATGTCCTTCTGCATGGCCTTAAGCTCTTCCACCACGCGCTCTGCTATGCCCTCCAGGGGCACCATTTGTTTTTCGCCACTGTCTCGGCGCGCAAGCACGCATTGGTGTTTGGCCAAATCCTTCGGCCCCAACTCTATGCGCAGGCAGGCCCCCGCCATTTCCCACTCGTGGAATTTGAAGCCGGGGCTTGTGGACTCGTCCTCATCCAACTTGCTTTTAATGCCTTTGGACAGAAGCTCCGCGTGTATATTTTTGCAGGCCTCCGCGGACAAGAGAAAGTCCTCTTTCTTGCCAATGGGAATGAGCACCACCTGCACCGGCGAAAGCTTGGGCGGCAGCACAAGGCCCTTGTCATCCGAGTGCGTCATAACCAGTGCGCCAATGAGGCGCGTGGAAACCCCCCAGGAGGTTTGGAAAACATGGTGTTGTTGTCCGTCCTTGCCTTGGTATTGGGTACCGAAGGCCTTGGCAAAATTTTGGCCCAAGTTATGGGAGGTGCCGGCCTGGAGGGCCTTTTTGTCCTGCATGAGGGCCTCAATGGAATAGGTGCTGACGGCGCCTGCAAAGCGCTCGCTGTCGGTTTTTTTGCCGCACAGCACGGGCATGGCCATCCACTCTTCGGCAAGGCGGCGGTAAATGTCGAGCATGCGCAGTGTTTCTTCTTCGGCCTCCTTTTCCGTGGCATGGCAGGTATGCCCCTCTTGCCAGAGGAACTCGGAGGTGCGCAGAAACAAGCGCGTACGCATTTCCCAACGCACCACATTGGCCCATTGGTTAATAAGCACAGGCAAGTCCCTGTGGCTCTGTATCCACCTTGCAAAATTGGCATTAATAATGGTTTCCGAGGTGGGGCGCAAAACCAGCGGCTCCTCGAGTTTGCTGCCGCCCGCGTGCGTCACCACCGCCAGCTGCGGCGAAAAGCCCTCCACATGCTCGGCCTCCTTGCGCATATAGGACTCGGGAATAAGCATGGGGAAATAGGCATTTTGGTGCCCTGTCTCCTTAAACATTTTGTCCAGAACGCTTTGAATGTTTTCCCAAATGGCATAGCCATGAGGGCGTATAACCATGCAGCCTTTCACCTCGGAATAGTCGGCAAGTTTTGCGCGGCGAATGAGCTCCACATACCAGTCTGAAAAATTCTCTGCCCTTGTTGTCAGTTTCTCTGCTTGTGCCATGAGTTTCCTTTTGTCTTCCTTGTGGCGCAAAGCGGGGTTGTTTTCAAAAACATTTTTTTTCAATTCACAAAACCCACCCCAGGGCTTGAAAAAGCCCCTATGGCAATGGTGGCGCCAAATGGGGAGAAGGCAAAACACAGAGGAGACAAAACACAGAGGAGGCAAAACAGCATGCTCCAACAAGCCTTGGTTGAGCTGGAGCGCATTAAAGCGCTCAAGGCCATTAAAGTTCCCAAGGCGACACCGGCCAGAGCGGTTTCAGGTTGACTAAAACAAAGGCAAAGGCAAAGAAAAGACGAGAGCACGTTTGAAGCCAAACATGTTCAGGAAAAAGCCTCCTTTAACCTGAGTTGAAATAAGCAGCATTCAAAGGTTGGCGTTGAGCATTCTGCGGGAATTTAAGGGTTGCACAAAGGGGAGTCCATGGGAAAAGGGTTAAAAACAATATTGATCATTGCGGCATGCCTGGTGGGTATAGGGATTGTGGGTGGAATAACTGCTGTTGTTTTAATCAGCAAAGCGTTCATCAAAAACACTTTTGCTGCGCCAGAATATGTCATGGGGGCAGACACCATCAAATCCATCCATGCGGTTGTTGGGGAGAGGACGGTGAGCTCTATGTCAAAGGAGACCAAAAACAGAACGTCTACCCTAACAATAAAATATCGGTCAGAGGATGTGCGAGGAGATTTGGGGGCATATACTCAATATCTCCAAGCTGAAGGTGGATTCACCTTGAGGAAAAAAATGGATTTGTCCGTTATGCCTTCAACCATTGAATTGGCCAAAGAATCCAAGGAGGCAGGCAAGCTTGTTTTGATGGCCATTGAGTATAACGCTTCTGGGTATACGCTCATCATCCAAAAAAGCACAAGCCTCTTGACCATGCCTTCAGAAGGGCACCTGAAACAAAACACTTTTTGAAGTCTCATTTGTCTCTTTCCTGCACTAAACTGAGGGCATGAGCGGTTTCCCTCGACGACGACAGAAAAGTTCTTTCCTGCGTTGGGGGTTTTCCTTCTTCGTGGCCTTTGTGTGCCTCGGTTTTTTTTTGGGGCTGCTCGTCCTGGGCTTTAACCTCAGCGCCAAACCCTCAACGCTTTCGCCCAAGCCACCCCCTTCCAGCCCTTTTGCTTATGTGCCTCTCTCCGAACAAAGCTGGCAAAAAAACCGAGGCGACAGCCCTCCTCTCTCTCTTCCTTCTGCGCAAAAGCCCCCTTCTGTTTTGCCGCCTTCACCTCCAAAGAGGGAGCCTGAAAAGTTTTTCCCCAACAAACAAATTGTGGACGTCGCCCCTGGGAACCAACAGATAGACAAAAATGCGGAATATATAGCAAGCACCAGCAACAAGGTTGACAAGCAAACCCGCGCACGGCACTCAACAGCGCACTATAAAAACGCAGCACCCCAAACAACCTCAACCCAAAAGCAGCAAACCCACGGCCAAGGAGAGCATGGCCACATTTCCGGCAACATGGGCCTGGGGTTGGATGACAGGCCCTTGGCTGAAGGCACGGCTGCGCGCGCAGGGTTTGAAATTCCCCGCATTGCAGCCCAATCCCCCCTTGAGGTGAAACCTGTCCCCCTCTCGTCTGGCCCTCACATTCCCATACGCCAGGAGCGTGAAGCTCAACAAGGCAACTCAGAGAGGCTTGTGCTGGGCTCGCACCTTGGCAGTTATTCGGCTGCGGAAAGCTCGCTGGGGCACATGGGCAAAAAAACAGGGTTGGCGCTTGTCCCTTCCTATGCGGCCCTTGACAAAATTTCTGGTGCAGCGCCCAACGACCATTTGGCGGACATTGAGGAGGGGGATGGGACTTTTCTTTCCACAAGAGAATGGAAATATGCCTCGTTTTTTAACCGCCTCAAACAAAGTGTAGGCCAACATTGGCACCCCAATGTGGTGATGCAGGCGAGAGATTTAAACGGACAAATTTATGGAAGCCAGGACAGGTATACGCTCCTTTCTGTCAAACTGCACAAGAGCGGACGCATTAGCCACATTCAAATTGCCAAAAGCTGCGGCCTTCACTTTCTGGATGAAGAAGCCGTTGCTGCCTTCACGCGCGCTGCCCCTTTTGTCAACCCCCCTTCCAACATGTTTAATGGCGATGAGGAAATTCAATTTTCCTTCGGCTTCTATCTCGAAATATCCCACGGGGGCCTTTCTGGGTTTTTGGGCAGGCCCCGCGGAGGAAGGCTTCGTTAGGCCGGTTTCACTTGAGGCAAGCCAAAGCCTGCCTCCATGGAAACCGGTCTAGTCGTGTACCTGTGCCCAATTGTCCCCTGCCAAAACCTCTGTTTCCAAAGGCACCAAAAGCTTTGCCGCTTGGGACATGTGTTGTTTGGAAAGCTGCTTTATTTCTTCCAGCTCTGCTTCAGGGCACTCCAGCAGCAACTCGTCATGCACTTGCAAAAGCATGCGAGAATGCAGTTTGCGCTTCTTCATTTCTGCGTCCAAAGTCAGCATGGCTCGCTTCATTAAGTCTGCCGCCGTGCCTTGAATGGGCATATTCACCGCCGCACGCTCAGCGGCTTGTATGAGGTGTTTGTTTTTTGCGTTGAGCTTGGGCAAATAACGTCGACGCCCAAAAAGTGTTTCTATAAACCCCATCTTTCGCCCTTGGGCCAGCACCCGCTCAAAGAAGGAAAAAATGCCTGAAAACCGTTTCTCATATTGCTTAATAATGCCCTCCGCCTCCTTTTGAGGAATGGACAGACGCAAAGAAAGTCCGCGCGCTGACAAACCATAGGCAATGCCATAATTCACCATTTTGGCCACACGGCGTTGCTCGTTGTTTATCAGCTCTTCCCTAACACCAAATATTTCAGCAGCTGTCCGCCGGTGTATATCTGCCCCTTCTAAAAATGCCGTCAACAAGGTTGAGTCCTCACTCATATGAGCGAGAATGCGGAGCTCCAATTGGCTATAATCTGCCGAAACCAGTTTCCAACCAGGTTTTGCGCAAAAAGCCGCACGTATTTTTTTGCCCCACGCGTTGCGCACGGGAATGTTCTGGAGGTTGGGCTCAGAAGAGGACAAGCGTCCCGTCACCACCAAAGTCTGGTGAAAATGCGTGTGGATGCGCCCATCCCCCGCAATCCATTGGGGGAGTTTTGCCAAATAGGTGTTTTTCAGTTTTGAGAGGCTTCTATATTCCAAAAATATTTTTGGCAAAGGGTGCATGGGCGCCAATTGCTCCAGCACTTCATAGTCCGTGGAGGGGCCCGTCTTCTTTTTTTTCAGCACAGGCAACTTTAAATCCGCATAAAGCACTTTGCTCAGCTGTTGTGGCGAGTCCAAGTTGAAACGCGTCTTCGCCAACTCCCAAATGCTTGTTTGCAAGTGTTGGCACTTCGCATCCACCTCTGCCAATGCCTCCAGCAGCACCTGCCTGTCCACGCCTATGCCCTGCGCCTCCATGCGCGCCAAAAGCACCAACAACGGCATCTCCATGTCTTTGGCCAAAGCCCACAAGTTTTGAGCTTTCAGCTGCTCCTCCAGAAACAAAACCAGCCTATAGAGCCAAAAAGCCTGCTTGGCTTGCTCCGTTTCAGTTGCTGCAGGTGGAAGCTCCACCCCTAAATATTTTTTGCACAACTCATGAAAAGGCATGGCCCCCAAAGAAGAATCCAAAACATAGGCATACAATTCTGGATCTGCGTCTATGGAGGGCAACTCAATCCCTCTTAAGGCCAATGCGTGCCAAAGCTTCTTTCCCGCATAGGCCATGCGTTTGAGTTCCACCCGGGACAAGAGTTTGCCCATGTGTTGGGCATGGCTTTGCTGGTCATGGCCTGGGTTTTCTAATTCAGCAAGGTTGACAACATAAATGTCTGCTCCTGGCACATAAATAGCCAATTGGGCCTCACCCAAAAAATCCTCTAAAGGCCAACAAGCCACTTCTCTGGCTTCTTTCAGCAAAGAGAGAAGCCGCTCTCTCTGCGGCGCATTGTCTACCTTTATAACCAAGCTTTCGCATGCTTCTTGGGGCGTTTGGAGTGCGGGTGGCGGCTGCACAGCAGAAGGTGTAGGCAAAGCAGAAGGCATTGGCGGCTGCGTGGCAGAAATTTTTTGCAAAAGCCTGTTAAACTCAAGCGTCGTCAACACCGCACGCAGCTTGGGCTCATCCCATGGAATGCACTTCAATTCGGAAAGCTCAACATCCAAGGGCAAGTTTTCACGCAAACCAATCAGCTTTTGCGCGCGTCGAAGTCCGTCGACATTTTCTTCTAAGGCCTTGCGCAGCTTGGGCTTGTCTATTTCGCCAAGCCTTGCCAACAAAGCATCGATGTTGCCAAACTGGGCCAATAAACGCGCAGCTGTTTTGGGGCCAATCCCGGGGACTTTGGGGACATTGTCTGCAGCATCACCCGCAAGCGACAAAAAATCCAACAGCTGCGAGGGGTGTATTCCAAATTTCTCCTGCACGTCTTTTTCGGTGACATAGCGGTTTTGGGTAGGGTTGAATACCCGCACATTTTCACCCAACAATTGAAGCAGATCTTTATCAGAAGAAACAATGCGCACCTTCCAGCCTGCCAACTTTGCCTTCTTGGTTAATGTGGCAATGAGATCATCCGCCTCCCAACCTGGCATTTCCAGGCTTGCAAGGCACATGGCTTGGCCGAGTTTTTTCACCCACTCAAATTGAATGGACAAGTCTTCCGGCGCGGGTGGGCGGTTGGCTTTATAGTTGGGGTCAATCGCCACCCTTCCTGCTCTGCTGTCTTTGTCATAGCAAAGCGCCAAGTGCGTCGGCTGCTCTGTTTCAAGCAAACGCAACAGCATATTTGCAAAGCCCAACACTGCCTGCGTAGGAAGGCCTTGCGCGTTTGTCAGTGGAGGAAGCGCATGGTAGGCGCGAAAGACAAAACCCGATACGTCCACCAACATCAATTCAAAGGGTGGCATGAAATACTTCCTCTCCTCAAAAACCATGAGATCGGTTTAGGGTTGACATGGTTGCTTTCTAGAGTGCCTTCCATGGAGGCGAGTTTTAGCTCGCCCCATCTGCACGCACACTGTGGCTCTCATGAGGAAGCGGTCTAGCGAGGACAGTTGTTGTCTTCCTGCAGCTGTTCAACCCTTTGACGCAGCCCATCCCCATCGACAACATATTCCAAAATCTCCCGGAGCTCATTGCAATTGGATACTCGCTTCAAAAGCTCGTTGGCATGGTTTGTACAATAGCGCAGCAAAGCAGAAAGCAAGTCTGAGTTGTTTTTGTTGAAGTGGTGGCCCACTTTCCAAATTTGGCAAGCACGCTTGGTGTCGTTTTTCTTGCGCCAATCCTCACCATAGCCCAGGCATTTGTTGGGCATGTCATTCAAAACATTTTTTCGGAAGAAGGATTTCAAATAATCATCCAAAGCCGCTTTTTCTTCAGACTCACTCATTTCCGAAGCCTCACCAATGAGCAGCACTTTGTCTTTGTCCAAAACTTCTTGAAAACGCTCTGCCGCTGCTTTGATGTTGGCCTTCTCCAAATGCGACATTCCCTCACTAAAAAAAGTATCTACTTGCCGAATGAGAACTTGCAAGCGGTGGACTTCTCCGTGCAAATCCACTTGGCTCATGTTGTTCCTGACAGCAGCAAGCTTGCCCAGTGCCTCTTTGGTTTTTCCTTCATAATAAAAAAAGATGGCTTGCTCAAAATCCTTCTGCTTCAGCCGCTTTGCAAGCCACTCTTTCACTTGCTCTGTGGGGTCTATGGTCCCGGGACGGATATCCTCCAAAATCCTTTCTTTGCACCGCCACTCAGGTCCACGCGGATCGACTTGTGAGCGAGCTACCAGAAAATGGCGATAAAATTCATTCTCAGGTCGCCATTGCTTGGGCTTAAGCTTTCCGGGGGACAAAACGAGCGTATATCCAATGGGGACATAAAGCTCCGCATCAGGCATGCGCGGGCAAATGAGATCCATATATACACCGCATCTCTTATAAGCCCAGTCCCATTTCTTTGCTTTGCTATAATCCTGGCAATCTTTTTTGGCTCTCTCTTCAACTTTCTTTTTGACAACTTCAGAAAGCTCAGCTGCCTGCCGACGATATTCTCTGCAGGACTCATCAATCTCCGAAAAAAGATCAAGTGCTTTTTCGGGCTCAAACTCCAAAGCTTGCTTTCCTTGCTCAAAATAACGCGCGCATTCGGTTTCCACCGTAATGAGCTGTATAAGGTCGTTGACTTCTTTGTTGATGGGGTCGATCGCTCGCGCACGATCGCAAGCCTCAGCGGCGCGCGCATAGTCCAGCACATGAAGATATTGTCGGCATTGCCTCACAGCTTTTTCTACTTCTATGGCTTCGCTATCCCTCGAGGGAGGAGCAGTCCTGTCAACAGGAGGGCGAGGCGGCGGCGGAGGCGGCGATGAAGACAGCTTCAACTTCAGGGCAACAGCAACCAACAAGCAGACAACGACAATGCCTGCCACAACAAAAAGCGTTTTCTTTGAGCGAGGAGCTCTCTCAACAGCAACAGCTTCTGCTTCCTCTTCGGCTGCTTCCTTTTCTTCATATCTGCTGACTGCTCTGCTGGCCGCTCTGCTTGCTGCCAATGGCCTCTCAGGCCTTTTGGCAAGCGCATTCCTTCGAGACGGCTTCTGAGCAACCTGCGCACCGTCCATTTGAAGACGCATTTCTACGGTCCCAAAACACACCACATCACCGTTGGACAAGGAGGTGGCTTCATGGACGGCTTCACCATTGACAGACGTGCCGTTGGCACTGCCCAAATCCGTCAGCCATATGCTTCCATCTTCATGAACAACCACTTCTGCATGTTGACGGCTCATGGAGACGTCTTCAATTTGTATTTCACAACCAGCCATCCTGCCCACAACAGACGTCCCTACAAGCTCAAAGCGCTTGCCTTCTGCAGGTTTTCCAACGCAGATCAGCACAGCTTGCTTTTTTGAAATGGCGTCCAACCTTAAAGGGCCCATGGTATCTTCTTGAGAGATAACAACAGCCTTGGGTTGTGTGTTCTCTTCTTTCTCTGCTGGTTTGTCCAAGCGAACAACAATCTCACAGTCACCGATAACGACTTGAGCTTTGTCTTCTAAACAAACAGGAGAAGAAATAACTTCTTCATTAACCAGGGTACCGTTGGCAGAGCCTAAATCCTCAACCCAAAGCTCCTCGCCTTCCAGAAAAAACCGGGCATGGCGACGAGAAACCCCTTCTTCTGTCAGGACAATGTCGTTCCCATCCAGACGACCTAGCGTCAGTTGGCCAACAACTTCCCACTCTTCTTCTGTCCCATCCGTATGATAAATAACTAAAAAAGGCATCGTCACTCCTCTCTGAAGATGCCCATGTTGACAGGAATGCCACGTCGCTGCAGATCTTCATAAAACTTGGGAACAAACCCCGATGCAACATAGCGCCCTTTCACCTTCCCGTCCGGTGTAAAACCATCCTGCTTAAAATAAAAAATGTCTTGCAAAGTAATAATGTCGACTTCCATCCCCGAAACCTCCGTAATATAAGAGAGCCTTCGGCTTCCATCCGTAAACCGCGTTTGCTGCACAATAATATGCACGGCACTGGCAATTTGCTCGCGAATGGCCTTGGCGGGCAAATCCATGCCTGCCATCATCACCATGGTTTCCATGCGCGCCAAAGCATCCCGCGGCGTGTTGGCATGCAGCGTCGTCAAAGAACCATCGTGGCCCGTATTCATGGCTTGCAACATGTCCAGCGTTTCACCACTGCGGCATTCACCCACAACAATCCTGTCTGGCCGCATGCGCAAACAGTTCTTCACCAAATCTCTGATGGTAATCGCTCCCTTCCCTTCTAAATTCGGCGGACGCGACTCCAATTGGATCCAATGCTCTTGCGGCAACTGCAACTCGGCCGCATCCTCTACGGTAATAATACGCTCGTCTTCCGGAATAAAACCGCTGATGATGTTGAGGGTGGTGGTTTTTCCTGAGCCCGTTCCCCCGGAAATAACAATATTGCGCTTGGCCTGCACACACGCTTCGAGAAATTCCGCCATCTGCGGCGTTAAGGTTTGGAAACGGACCAAATCTGCAATGCGCAAAGCCTCACGTTTAAACTTGCGGATGGTAATGCAGGGGCCCTTGAGCGCCAAAGGTGGAATAATCGCATTCACACGACTTCCATCCTTTAAACGCGCATCAACCAAAGGTGAGGATTCGTCAATTCTTCGACCAATGGGGGCAACAATACGCTCAATGACGCCAAGCACGGCTTGGTTGGAAGAAAAAATTTTATCCGAAAGCGTAATTTTGCCACGCTGCTCAACATAAAGTTGCGTGGCGTGGTTAACCATAATTTCAGAAACATCCTCGTTGGCCAAAAAGGCTTCCAAAGGGCCCAAACCCAAAGCCTCGTTGAGAATGTCCGTCAGCAGTTGATTGCGGTTGATGTGGGCGGGCAATTCGCCATCCATCTCCATTTGATCGATCAGATCTCGAATGGCTTTCTCTGTGCGCCGCCAGAGCTCTTCATCCCCAAGCCGGTCCAAATCCATGCGCCGCAAATCCAAATAGTCAATCAGACGATCATGGATGTCTTTTTGCAGCTTCGCATAAGCTTCTACGGCTGGATCTATCTTGTGCTTTCGACCTTTAGCAAGCGCGGCCGCAAGCGAAGCCGGCATGTTCTTCTGAGAAAAATCTTCCTTGTCTTCCAGGCGATCTTCTAATTCCTCGTCATCCTCATGCTCATCTTCTATCAGCTCTACGTAGAGGAAATAGTCACCTATAGAAATCTCATCCTCAGGCTTTATAACCTGTGGCCCCGCCAAACGCCGCCCATTGACAAAAGTCCCATTCGTCGAACGCAAATCAACAAGAATAACCCTGCCTTCACGCTCAACCAACTTGGCGTGGTTCTTCGAGACATTCCCTTTGGAAAGACAAATATCGCAGCTCGCCAAACGACCAATGGAAATCTCTGCTTTGTCGAATGAAATCTTCTCTTCTCCAGAATCTTTCTCGGCAAGAGTTACCCAAAGCATAGCACAAATATCTTCCTTAGCCCCAGAGCTCACCACCTGCACAACGGCAAGCGCTGTGCTCACCTTTGTGCAAGTGGTATTTCACCTTTGGTAGTTTAGTCAAAAATATCAAAACGAACATCGCTTCGAGCCTGTTTATAGCGCACTTTCATATCGTCAATCATCTCGCGGATTTTATCAGACTCGGGATTCACAATTCGCGGAGTCACAAAAATCAACAGCTCCCGCTTCGTCGTGTCAAACCCTCTGTTTTTGAACAATTCACCGATGATGGGAATGTGTCCCAGGCCAGGAAACTTAGAAACAGACTTTTGCTCATCATGGTTGAAGACGCCTGAAAGTACAATGGTCTCCCCATGACGAACGGTGACGTTCGTCCTTACGCGACGATTGCGAAAACCTGGCATGCTGACTCCACCACCCAAAGAGACGGAAACAGAGTTGTCTATTTCTGAAACCTCTGCCTCAATTTCCGTCTCAATGTTGCCACTGCGATCTGCCGTGGGTTTAATTTTGAGCATAACCCCATAGGGTTTGAATTGAACCATCATGCTGCTCATCGAAACCAAAGGAAGAGGAACTTCGCCTCCTGCCAAAAACTCAGCCGTTTCACCACTGGCGCACACAAGCTTGGGTTGCGCAAGCAAGCGCCCATAGCCCGTATTGTCTTGAAGGCCAAAAGACCAACCCGAATCTAAACCTCCACTCGCCCCAAAACCACCTTCAAATGGAGTGGATGAGGAAAACAACCCCTTGCTCATGCTGAATGAGCTTGACACATCTCCCACCAAATCCGTCGGGAGCTTGAGCCCATAGCGATCCAAGGTGTTTCGTCGAACTTCTACAAACTGAACTTCAGACAAAACCATGCGGCGAATGCCCACCGTCAATAAACTCTCGACTTGCTCACCCAAAGCCTTGGTGATCAGCTGCACCTTCTCGAGATCTTGCTGGCTCTCCACGGAACCTTCCAGAAAAACAGTCGCACCCACAACGTTGGCACGAATGTTCTTTAATCCCGCCTTTTGAAACGCTGCATCCAAATTCTGCGCAACCAAACGCTTGGCATTGGGTGAAATTTTTACAAGGCTCTTTACGTTGGGATAGATGGCAACCACCTGATCAACCCTGTCTGCGTCCGCCTGGGTATAGGCTTGGCCATCAATATAGACAAAATCCCCAATGATGCGCACGTTGATGCCCTCAATGTCTCCCAAGAGCTTTTTGATATCCGTAACCACAATGCTCTGATCTACCTTGCGAACAGTGACGGTGTAGGCTTGACGCTGCCCGTTATTCCTCCAAACCGTCAACGTCGTCCTGCCTTCCGCCAATGCCGTCAACAAAAGCTGGTTGGGAGGAACAACCTTCACCTCAAGAACATCCGGGCTGCCCGCAGCAACACGAACAGCCCCTGAGATGCTAAGCACACGCTGAGAACCCACACCCATGTTGAGATGACTGCCTTCAGGCTGAGACTGAGCCAGCGCTATCACTCCGAAAACCCAGCAAATTGCCAAAAACCTGCGCATCCGCATCATCACTTCTCCCATATATACTTTGTTAGCCATTTTGTTAGCCTATCCAGAAAGACAAAACCAAGCTCCCCAAACCCCCTAGCGCAATTGATACACCATAGGGAATGGAAGCACGCTCCCGTACCCTATCCTTTTTCGGTGCTAATTCGCTAGGTGAATGTGTGAATCCATGTCGGCGAATATTTCTCACAACAACACTGATGAATGCCTGCAATGCCCCTATCAGTGAAACCAATACCAAAGCCTCCATTATCCTCGGCCAACCCAATGCCGCTCCTACAGCCCCCATCAGCTTAACGTCTCCCCACCCAAACCCTTTGTTCCATAAAGCAAATATTCCTAGAAAACCCGCTCCTATACAACAACCTAAAAAGCCAGAAAAAAAACCTTCTACCCATCCCCATTGCATCCCTTGAATCACCCATGACAAAAATATGGTCGGCAACGTCACCCGATCGTAGATCTTCCGAAAACACAAATCCGTCACAAGACTGATGCACAATGCACAACTCAACAACAAGCAAAGCACCATCTGCAAGCCGTCAGCTGTCACTGGGTATGCTTTAAATAAAAATTATCGGAAGGAAACACGGACACGCTCACTGCAAATATAATATTCGTCACCATCCTCAATCCGCCTGCGCTGCTTCAAACGCTGCTTGTTAAACCAAGTCCCATTTGAAGAGTCCATGTCCTCAATATAACAATCATCTCCTTCCCGAGTGATCACCGCGTGCTCCCTCGAAACCTTCCCGGACTGAATCACCAAATTGCAATGCCGCCCCCGACCAATGATAAATCGAGAAGAACCCACTTCTTGAGGATCGCCCTCATCCAACTGCAAATATAAACTCTTCCCCGCATAAGAGCTCGCAACCCCCAACGCCCCATCCATCTCCCATACATCCGCAGAGGAAGAGGCTCCCAGCTCCTGCCGCGCGCGCATGGAACGCTCTAACTCCGCAGCCGCTTCCATAACACGCGCTTGACGCCCTTCATCATCATCAAGCTCCATGCGCGAAAGGCCTCGGGAGCTGCCTCCTTCAACACGGCGGCTAGGCGGCAATGCAGGCGGACGCTCACTTTCACCATGAAATGCAGTGCGCGCTATCGCATGCTCGCCTTGTACTTCTAAGAAACCATTCAGCCTCGCAAACATAAACATCGCTTGGTTGATCAGGGCTTCCCTGTCGGCTCCCATTTGGACTGCCATCTCTTCAAACACATGCCAGATGTGATCTGCTATCGCTATGCGTCGTTGTGACTTGGAACTAGGTCCCATCTTTCAAGCATCCTTCAGTTCAACGTGAAATCCAAAATATTTCCACCCCTCAACCCCGCCCCTCACCGATAACATGTTAGCTCTGCTTCACCTAAACTTCCATCAACCAAAGCATTGGTGTCCACTTCAATCAAAGCATTAGAAGAAGAAAATGAAACATATGCCCTTCTTCTCACCGAATCGACCCATACGCCAGCAGCAATTCGCGTAGAACAATCGCTAAAATTCTGAATGTCTCGACCATGAGCAGCATAACCAGAGGCCAACACAAGCTCCCAACGCGCATTCCGAATGGCTTTGTCTGAAAAATCCACCCCAAATTCAATGGTTAGGATTGGGTCCGCCGGGGGGGACAAAGAGCTTGCACCATATTCAAACCTCTCCCCAGCTCCTGTTCGTCCCATGTAGCCGGTTTTCGTACCTGCAACCACATAGGACTTGTTGGTTCCTGCACCGGCCCTTAAATGAAAGTGGGTCCTCCCGGAGCAAGCTGAAGGTATGGCTCCTTCTGCAAGCAATGCTCTATTCACTTCATCTATGCTCTCAACAACCAACTCCGCACACAGCGTGTCACCCACAAATATTTCCAACAGATCGCCAGCTTGAGCGCGAGACATGTCCGCAGCACCCGCAGGGAAATACCTCCCGTCTGAATCCGCAGTGGGCAAGTCCACCCACCCCGGTATTAAAGACTCTATTCCAATCAAAACAGTTTCATCCAAGGTAGCCCCATCTGCTACTTTCACGTTGGGAGTCCCATCTTCGTTGAGCAAGGGGCCTTCTATGTAGTCCACCTCTGCAAGCTCTCCTGTGTCGCCTGGAGAAAAAAAGGCGACGGACACCGCTTTGGCGGCTTCAAAAGGCAGCAGCGTCGCCGCATCAAACATCCCCATTAAACCACTGCCTGTTACATAAAGCCCTGCCAACCTCTCCGTCCCGTTGAGGGTGACAGGTACGAAACCCAATGCAATAGGCATCCCTCCCACCGAAGGCATTGCCCTCGTCGGCGCCCAATCCCCCGTCTCCATGTCCAAGGCAACAATGCCACTCCCACAAAGCGCTGCCTCACAGCTCCCCTCGTCAAGCAAAGCATAGAGCCACCTCCCCGCAGGCAATGTGTCAAATGCGGCATGGGTTGCCAACATTCGAAACGCTTGCTGCAGCTCAATCTTCTCCTGCAACACTTGTGTGTTGTCCAGAAGGTAAAGAGCCGACGGCGCGCTGCCCACGCCTCGCACGGCCACAGCCAGCTCACCTTCGGGCAATATGCTCAAGGCTGTTATCACTTGCTCCGGGTAGCTTTGAATGTGGAGCTGCCGTGCGGACAAAGCTTCTATGGAAGCCTCATCAACCGTCTGCTCACCTTCCAAATCCAATGCCCACAGCCTCCCTTCGCTGCCATCATAGGTGGCGAAAAAAAGCGTTGAGTAACTCTCCCCGCGGTGGGCGGCCAGTGCTGTCACAGGCTCTGCCGTCGGAAAACGTTTGAGCTCTTTGAGCCACTCGCGCGAGCCGCCCACAATGGAAATATCCCTTCTCCCGTGGCTGGCCACATAAATGAAAGGACCTCCCACTGTTTTGCCTTTTTTGAGGCCTTCCAGCTCCTCCCAGCGTAGATCGCTCGCCAAAATATTGGGGTAAGTCAAAACAGGAATGGAAAGCGGCTCCAAAGGGTTGATGGCCGGCATAAAATGAGGGCCCCTCACGCGATCGCTGGAGTTCAAATCCAAAACACGCAACTCACTCTTGTCTGTAGATAACGTAAACACCAGCTCTTCGGCCGACACCAAATTGCCGACACCATAAAGCGCTGCACTGCTGCCTTCAGGCTTTTCACTGCAAGCCACACTTAAACATGCGGCCCCCACCCAAAGCATCCAACGGTGTTTGGCAATATTCATCGGCCTTGCTCCTCACATTTGGCAGAATCTTCCCCCTCTATAAGGCAGGTTTGTGACTTGCCTAAAAAAGCAACCACATAGGCATCCTGAGGACGCTTTAAATGGACAATGTCCACCACCGCAATGCGTCCATCGCTGAAATTGCCAATAAACAACCTGGCCCCCTCCCCACGCATGCTGGAAGCCATGGAAAAAGGCCCTTCACCCAAAGAAGTAAGCTGTCCTGTCAATATGCCCGCCTCCTGATCATAAAAAGACAAAGCACTGCTGCCAGAGCTGAGAATGGCCACCAAGTCGTCCCCCTGCCCTTTTCGCTTAAGCACATGCAAAATGTTGGGCGCTTCAGGCAGGGGAATTTCTCGCACAACCTGCAAAAAGGGCGGCGAGGAGGGGTTTGCAGGCTCATCCAAGCGCAATACCAACAACATGTCCGGATAGCGCCCCAACAAAAATATGTGCCTTCCATCACTGGACAAAGCGAGGTCGCGGCCTTCGTTGATTTTTAAACTGCTTTCAATGCCCGCATCTTCTATTTTGCCTGTTTCTGTTTTGGATAACATGCGCAGCGCAGGCGCCTCCCCTCGGCCTGTTAAAAGTACCCAGTTCTTCAAAGGCAAAGCCGTATCCGAGGGAGAAAGCCCTATAGGAATAAACCCTTCGTTCGTCAACTGAGGCTCTGTGGCTGACAAACGCACAGCATAGGAAACGTGGTTTTTGGTGCTCCCGGATGGAGAGTCCGCTGCATTCATGTGGGTGAGCCAAACTTCACCCTCGCTCACCACCGCAAAGCCAGGAGAAGGCGCTCTGGGGAGCCCGGTCTGCGTCCTCTCATTGGCCGTCAAAGAAAGGGCTGTCTGGGTGCAGTCGTTCTCATTCTTTTCTGGTTTGGGGAAACAGCGCAAATTCAAAACCCCATCTGCATTGGGCGCATCCGTGTCTATAACATGCAGCAGAGCACCCTCAGAGCGAGACGGGAGAAAAAAACGCGTCCCCCCACCCGGAAGGGAATAGAGCCCCATTCGGCCTGAAAAACTGGAAACCTTCAACGCATTCTCAGGACGAATGTTCAACGCTCTAATGTGTTTGGGTATTTCTTCTTTCTGGCCAAAAGCGGGAAGAGCTCCCTCGCCCAAGGCAGACAAGTCCACAGCAACAAGGCTCCCCTGCCCATAGCGCTTGTCAAAATTGGCATTCGCCACCAGCAAAATGCCCTCTTCACTCCCTGGCCGCTCTATATAACTCATGCTCGAAGGATAATAGAAAGCGTCCAAAGGAGGCATGCTGTTCATCTCTTCCAGGTTGCAACCCCAAAAGCAAATTCCCAACACCACCCATATTCCCGACCACCTCCGGAGGCTGTTATGGCTTTGACATATATGGCTTTGATAAGGCTGCGACTGGCTTTGATAAGGCTGCGACATAAAATTAGTGCTCAATCTGAATTCGAGAAAAATCCGCCATGCGGTTTAGCCAAGACAGAATATGCTTCAACATGCTGATGCGGTTGCTTCGGATTTCCGCTTGTGGAGCCATCACCAAAACTTCCTCAAAAAAACGCTCCAGAGGCAACTTCAGCGAGCTGAGCCCCGACAAATACTCGGACAGCTTTCGTTGGCTTAAGCTGTCTTCCAGTCTCTTCTCCAGTGTACAACAGCTTTGCCACAAAGCATGCTCTGCTTCTTCATGCAACAGCGCACTGTCTACTGCACTGCCCGCAGGCCCAACTTCCTGGGTGTGTTTTTGAAGCAAATGCTTAAGCCTCTTTGAGAGGCCTGCCAAAACAGCCAACTCGCCACTTTGCTTCCATGCATGCAAAACGTGCAAGCGCTCCTGGGCCAGGCTCAACTGCTCAAAACCCACCGCAACAACACTGTCGACCAAATCCGCTCCAAAGTTTTCTGACCAGAGCACTCTCAAACGGTTTTCAAAAAAAGCCAAAACCTGCTCTTCAACCAGAGGCTTTCCCTTAAAACCAGGAAGTGCTTTCCATTTGCTTTCTAACAATTCCAAACTGGTTTGAATGGCCTTTCTCAGAGAGAAGCGGTAGCCCTTGCGAAGGCAAATGTTCAAAATGGCCAGGCAGGCGCGCCTCAATGCAAAGGGGTCTGCCGTCCCTGTGGGGGCTTTGCCCAGGCCAAACAAGCCACACAGGCTATCTAACTTGTCTGCAATGCTCAGCAAGGCGCCTGCTTCCGAGGTGGGCAAAACGCCCTGGGCCGAGCGGGGGAGGTGGTGCTCAAAAATGGCCGTGGCCACCTCCATGCTTTCTCCGGAATGCAATGCATATTCCCGCCCCATCACCCCCTGGAGTTCTGGAAACTCGCCTACCATTCCGGTGACGAGGTCCGCCTTGCAAAGCAAGGCCGCCCTCTCCAGGTGGGGTACCACTTTTTCAAGCCCCTCTTCTCTTGCCAAAAAACAACTGAGTTGACGCAAACGTTCCGCCTTCTCCGCATAGCTGCCCAGGGACTGCACCCACAGCACGCGCTCCAACATCGGCAGGCGAGAAGAGAGCGGCTTGCGCCTGTCTTCGTCAAAGAAAAACCGCGCATCGGCCAGTCGCGCATTCAGCACGCGAGCATAGCCCTTGGCCGAAAGCGAAACGTCTTTAACTGGCGTGTTGGAAACAGCCAAAAACTTTGGCAACAAGCGACCCTGCGCGTCGACGAGTGCAAAATAACGCTGGTGTTGCTTCATCTCTGAGAGCAGCACCTCGGGCGGCAAATCCAAATAGCTGTCTTTAAACCCACCCAACAGGGGGCTTGGCCATTCGACCAGGTTTGTCACTTCATCGGCGAGAGCCTCGTCTTCCAGCAGTTTTCCACCTGCCGCTTCGGCTGCTCCACGCAAGGCCTGCAGCATCTTCTCCTTGCGCGTTTCAAAACGTGCGATGACTTTGGCTTCAAGCAAAGCCTTCTCATAGTCGGCCACTTCCGGCAAGGCGATGGGGCCGGGGTGCAAAAACCGGTGTCCATAGCTGCAGGTGCCCCCTTGCACATCTGCAAACAGCAGTGGAATTTGCTCATTTCCCCAGCGCCCCACAAGCCAATGTATGGGGCGCCCAAAGCTGGAACGCACATCTGCCCAGCGCATGGATTTTCGAAAGCGCAGCTCATGAATCAGCTTGCCAAACATGGCGGACAACAACACAACAGCGCTCTGCCCTTCTTGGCGGACTTCCGCTGCCACATATATGCCTTTGGGGGTTTCCACGCGCTTTAGCTGCTCCGCTTTAAGGTGGTGGCTTTGGGCAAACTTGAGAGCGGCTTGGGTGGGGTTGCCCTCCGCGTCATAGGCCACTTTAACAGAAGGCCCCAACACCTGCGTCACCGTCGACGCTGAGGCCTCCTTCACCTCCCTTATAAGCAAAGCCAGCCTGCGCGGCGTCGCCAATTTCTCAACTTGGCCATGCAGGAGTCTGGCCTCGCGCGCCTCGCGCAAAAACCCCTCGCTTAAGTCATCCAATGCGGGGAGCAGAAAAGAAGCCGGCATTTCTTCGAAACCTATTTCGAGCAGGGCGTCATTGGCTTTCATGTTTCCCCCTTTTTTTGAAATGTCATGAAGTTCCAGTCTTCGGAAGCGGGCGTCCCCTCCAAAATGGGAGCGTGCTCACCGGTGCGCCATTGTGTTTTCAAGAGTGGCCAGCCCAGGCTTTCGCGGGTGCGCAAATATTCTTCGGCGCAGGCCCTGGCGTTGTTGCGCACGCGTTTAATATAAAGCGCGCGCTCGGTGACGGAAATGGCTCCGCGCGCGTCAAGCAGGTTAAAAATGTGGGAGCATTTGAGGGCCTGATCGTATGCGGGCAAGGGCAAGCCGCCAAGTTTCAGCAAGCGCTGGCATTCTTTTTCGTGGCTCTCAAACAGGGCAAACAGCTGGGAGGCATCGGAGGCCTCGAAGGCATAGCGGCTCATTTCTATTTCGTTGCGGTGGTAGAGCTCTCTATAGGGGATGCCTTGGGCCCATTCCAGTGCATAGACGTTGTCTATGCCTTGCAGGTACATGCAGATGCGCTCGAGGCCATAGGTGAGTTCCGCGCAAACGGGTTTGCAATCAAAGCCACCGCATTGTTGGAAATAAGTAAACTGCGTAATCTCCATGCCATCGCACCATACTTCCCAGCCCAACCCCCACGCCCCCAGAGTGGGCGACTCCCAATCGTCTTCTATAAAGCGCAAGTCATGCTCCAGGGGGCGAATGCCAAAAGCTTCCAGAGACTCCAAATAAAGTGCCTGCGTATTTTTGGGTGCAGGCTTTAACAATACTTGGAATTGGTGGTGTTGAAAGAGGCGGTTGGGGTTTTCTCCAAAGCGCCCATCACCCGGCCTTCGCGAAGGTTGCACATAGGCCACGTTCCAAGGCTCGGGCCCCAGTGCGCGCAAAAAAGTGGACGGGGACATGGTGCCCGCGCCTATTTCGAGATCATAAGGCTGAACCACAATACAACCCTGCTGAACCCAAAACGACTGCAAAACAGAAACCAACTCTTGAAAATACATGAGCACTCTTTAGCGCGGCTCATCAACCAAGGGCAGCGTTTTTATATCAATTGAAACACTGTCCTTCTGGCCAGCTATAATGTTTCTGACAAGCTGGCGGCGTTGGCCCTCCAAATCCACAAGGTGAAACTCCTGCATGCCTTCTTCAATGGGCACTTCCAAAGGGGTGATGCCTATGAGGTTGTTTTTCAAATAAACTTCTGCATTTTCAGGGTTTATGGTGCTGAGCGAAAAAGAGCCCGGGCTTTTTTCCGCTGCTGCTGTGGAAACATGTTGAGCGGAGGGGAGCTCCATGCTGTTGGGGACAGAGGGCAGCTCCATGCTGGCTTCTTTTGTGTTGGCCAAAGGTGTTTTTTCAGAAAACCAGCCTGGCCCATAAAATAACGCAGCCCAAAGCAAAACACCCAGGAGCCCAAGCGCAGCTGCATAGGCTATCCAACGTTTGGCAAAAGAGGGCTGTTGCAGCTGCCTCGAAACAGACGTCTTCGCTTCTGAGCTGTCAACAAGTGAGTTGTCAGCCTGTGAGTTGTCCGCAAGCCGTTCCCTGTTGGCTGAAGAAGGAGAATGTCCTTTTCTATGGCGAAGAGGCCCAGCTTTGGCAGAATTGGAGCTGCCAGAAGGCGAAGGTGCTTTGGGGCTGAGCGGTTTAGGGCTGAGGGGTTTGGTGCTGAGGGGTCTAGGGACAGGAGGCAAGCGCTGTGAGCTTGAAGAGCGGCGAGGTGCCGATGAGCGTCGGGCAGAAATATCGCTCGCTTCTTCCCGCAAAGCACGCACGGCCATATAAAGCTCCTGGCTATCCCCCATGCCTGCGGATTCCAGCAATGCTTGTGCTTGCTTCATTTTGTCAGGAAACAACTCTGACATAAAACGCGCTACCTCATCCTCACTGGCAATGGTATAGGCTTTTTCTAAAGCACGTGCCATCTCCCCGCCGTTTTGAAAGCGCTCCCGCACATTGCGCTCTAGGCCCTTCATCACCACAGCAGCTAAGGCACTGGACAGCCCTGGGTTGAGTTTTTGAGGATGAGGAATTTCTCCCTCAACAATCTTCTTCATCATCACCAAATCCGTATTGGCCGAAAACAAGCGTTGCCCCGTCAAAAGCTCGTGCAGCACAACCGCGGATGCAAACAAATCCGTCCTTCCGTCAATGGCTGCATTGCGCACTTGCTCCGGGGACATATAACCACTGGTCCCCTTCACCATCCCCACCCTTGTGTGGATTAAACGGTTGCGCGCTTTGGCAATTCCAAAATCCACCACTTTGACGGTGCCTGCATAAGTCACCATAATGTTTTTAGGTGAAATGTCCCGGTGAACAATTCCTGCTGAGCTCCCGGTGCTGAGCTCTGCAAAATTATGCGCATAATTGAGGGCCAAACATAGGTCGCGAATAATTTTGACAGAAAAGCCAATGGGCAGCGGAATCCCCCGGCGTGCAGCTCTTCGGATGATGTGCTCTACGTTTTGGCCGGCAATGTATTCCATGGCCAAATACAGTTGCCCCTCTTCTTCACCCAACTCATAAACTTGTCCCACATTGGGGTGGTTAAGCGCACCCGTAATCCGCGCCTCATCCAAAAACATGCGGACGAAGGCCTCGTTGCTGGCAATGTCTGGCAAAATCTGCTTAATAACAACAAACTTGCGGAAACCGCCCGGCCCCGTTGTAAAGGCCAAAAACAGTTCCGCCATTCCGCCTACGCTCAAGCGCGTCAACACCTCATACTTGCCTACCCGGCGTCCCCGGAATACGTCAGGCCCCGGCGTAGTTTTAGACATGCCCACGCACCTTAATATACCTACATGGCAAAAAGTAGATACTCTTTTGTTTTTTAAAGGAGCATAGCCCCTTTGGGGAAACACCCTTCACACCTAAAAACATCTCAACCCTCAATGCTACGCAATTTCTTTAAATGGAGTGCCCGCTGATAAACCTCTCTCTCGCTCCACAGAGAAAGCACCGCAAGCTGCTTGGAAAGCTCTTTCAAACCAAGGCTTTTAAACTCGGAACCCTCCTTCGTCTCAAAAAGAGCTTGTTCAAGCGCCTCATCCAACGTGGCCTCAGGCCAACGCTTTTGCTCCAAACAACCTTCTGTGAGAATGACCACCTCTCCCAACCAAACGCGCTGCCGGCTCAATTCACAAAGCGCGTTTAAAGGAGCGCGCAAAAACTCTTCATGTATTTTAGTGAGCTCTCTGGCAATGCATGCTTGTCTGGGCCCCAAAACTTCGCTCATTATGGCCAAGGTTTTTGAAAGGCGTTTGGGGGATTCAAAGAAAACCAAACTCAGGGGAAGAGAAGCATATTCCTTTAGAAAACGGCGTACCTGGCCTTCTGCCCGTGGAAGAAAGCCCAAAAAGCAAAAGCGAGAGCTGGGCAACCCGGAAGCGCAGAGGGCGGTTGTTATGGCGTTGGCGCCAGGCACGGGAATGACTTCTATGCCTTGTTGAAGTGCGAGTGCAACCGTCAACGCGCCTGGGTCGCTAATGCCCGGAGTGCCCGCATCGCTGACCAGGGCCAGATTTTCCCCCTGAAGCAAATGGTGGATGACTTTTTCCCTTCGCTCATGCTCCTCATAGGCCGGCAAGCTCAGCAGAGGTTTTGAAAGTTGGTGGTGTGCAAGCAGAATGCGTGTCCTGCGCGTGTCCTCGCAAACCACCCGCGAAACGGAGCGCAAAACCTCCACGGCCCGGAAAGTCATGTCCTGAAGGTTTCCAATAGGCGTGGCCACAAGAAAAAGTCGTCCTGGCATAAAACCTTGCTACACTAAAACCCAGCCGCACTAAAACCCAGCCACCTTAAAACCCAGCATCAAACGCTCCCGGCAAATATTCAATATGTGCAGAGCGGCCCTGGCCCAAAATAGAAACCACATCAAAGCGCAAGGCCCGCCCCGCGCATGAATGCCTTTGCAAAAACTTCATGGCAGCCAACACAATGCGCCGCTGCTTTTTTAGCGTAATGGTTTGCAAGGGAAAACACACTTTAGAACGGCTGCGCATGCGGACTTCGACAAAACAAATGAGGTTGTCTTTTTGCACAACCAAGTCCAGCTCCCCTGCCCGGCAGCAGAAATTTTGCTCCAACACAACATAGCCACGCGCTTCCAAAAAGCGCCGCGCTGTTTCCTCCGCTTCGCGACCTCTTGCTCGCCGACAAACGCCCATGCCGCTATTTTGCACAACAAAGCTTTGCTGCAAAGAGCTAAAACTCAAAAACCTTCAAGCGTCTTCAAAGGGTTTCAAGCTTTTTTGTCGGCGGCGGCTTTCCTTGAGCTGCTCTCATCAATGGCTTCAATGCGTGCGGCTTTTCCGCTGAGCTTGCGCAAATAATAGAGGCGCGATCGGCGTACAGCACCCCGGCTCAGCACCTGAATGGACTCATAACGCGGAGAATGCAAAGGGAATATACGCTCGACGCCCACGCCATAGGAAACCTTTCGCACCGTGAAAGTCGCGGCCAGAGAGCCACGTGTCTTGCAAATGACAACACCCTCAAAAGCCTGGGTGCGCTCTTTCTCACCCTCTTTAATGCGCCACAACACACGCACCGTATCGCCGCTCTTAAATGCCAACGGCTTCACATCTTTTCTCAACTGTCGTGAATGAATAAATTCAATGGCGCTCAAGCCCATGACTTCACCTGGAAAAATAAAAGCAACGAAGGTTTGGGCCTCTAGCAAATATTTTGGAGGGGGGCAAGCTTTCCTTGACGTGAAGGTGTTTTTTTGAAAGCTTTGCCTTGTCTCATGGGGACTTAACTCGGGGCTTGGCACTGCCAAGATGCCGGAATTTCTCCAAAACCTCATATACTCTTGAAAGAGAGCACCACAAGGAAACGGCCATGTCTAACCTACTTGAAGCCCATGTTCGCCCGCACTCAGGAAAAGGCGCCTCCCGCAAATTGCGCATTCAAAACCTTATTCCCGCCGTGGTTTATGGCAAACATTTGAAACAACCCCTGCACATTTCCATAGACCCCATTGCCGTGCGCAAGGCCATTCAAACGCCAAGAAAGTTGAATACGGTGTTGACGCTCTCTTTGAGCAATGGTGAAACGCACCTCGTCCTGCTGAAGGACTCGCAGCGACACCCCGTCAATGACAAGCTTTTGCATGTGGACTTCTTAAGCGTGCGCGAAAATGAGCCCGTCAAAGTCAACATCCCCATTGTCCTCACAGGAAAACCCCAAGGCGTCGTCGATGGTGGCGTCTTGTCACAACAAAGGCGCAACCTTGAAGTTTGGGCCTTGCCTGCCTCCATTCCGGAACAAATGGATGTAGATGTTTCTCACCTCAAAATTGCTCAAGTTTTGCACGTCAATGACATTGTCATGCCCCAAGGCGTCATCCACAAGTCCAACGTCAACTTCACCGTCGCCACCATTTCAACGCCGGACGCAGACTCGGCAGCAGCCGGCGCTGCTGCGGCTGCAACAGAAAGCAAAGCCGAAGCAAAGACCGCGAAGGATGCCAAAAAGAAATAACCCGCTCTCCCCGGGAAAAAACCCGCGTTTGCATGTGCTCAAACGCGGTTTTTTCTCCATGAAAGCGCCTCCCCTCACCCAGCGTCTCGAAATGGTTTTATGAAGCTGATCTGCGGTCTTGGAAACCCAGGGAAAACCTATGAGGCTCACCGCCACAACATAGGCTTCAGGGTGGTTGAGTTTTTCGCTCATGCCTTGGGCTTTGCTTGGCTGGGTCCAAAATTTGAAGCCATGTGGAGCCTGGGAAACATTCAAGGGCAGCGTATATTGTTGCTCAAACCTCAAACCTATATGAATTTATCCGGCCACAGCCTGCGCCAGGCCATTCAATTTTATAAAATAGAGCTCCCTGAGGTGTTGGTTGTACACGACGAGTTGGACTTGCCCTGCGGAAAGCTTCAATTTAAACAAGGCGGGGGGCACGGGGGGCACAATGGCCTTCGCAGCATTTCAGAGCAACTGGGCAATAGCAACTATGCTCGCCTTCGCTTTGGCATTGGAAAACCTCAGGGTGAAAAGGCCAAGGAGCGCATTGTCTCTCATGTCCTTTCCGGTGCCTTGGACGAAGAGAAGGCCATAGAGGAAGCAACGGTTGTGCAGGCGGCCAAAGCCCTGGGTTGCTGGGCAGAAGAGGGGTTGGCCACCGCCATGAACCGCTATAACCAACGCAAAGAGGCAAAGAAAGCCTAGGGCCGTTTCAGGTTAAATGGAGCTTGGCAAGACGCAAAGTGTTGCGCGCAAGCTGTGCATAAACTGTCCAAAACTTGCGTGCGGCTTGTGCGCAAGTTGTGTGAAGGCTGCATATAAACGGTGCGCAGCTTGTGCATAAGCCTTTCATCAACCAAGGCAAAGCTGTTCAAAAACCCTGCGCAAACGAAGCGCGCCCTGGAATAAGCTGTGCAAAAGTGGGGCAGAGGCTGTGCAAAAGCTATGCAAAAGCTATGCAAAAGCTATGCAAAAGTTGTACGAAAGTGGCTCGAGGCGTGTGTGCAGGCTGAACACGGTGCACAAGCTGTGTATAGGCCATGCACAAGCTGTGAAAAAACTGTGCATAAGGGCATAAACTGTGTGCAAGTTGTGGACAGTCCGCCTCTCCTGAGGCCCTATCCATTTTTCTAGAGCGGTTCCACGTTGACATGAGCTCTTCGTGAGACGCGCTTTAGCTCGTCTACTCCGCTCTGTGAAGCGAGCCTCCGTTGAAACCGCTCTATAGGCTTACTTCAAATGAAAACCTGGGCAATGCCTTCTGTGTGTTGTTTGGCTGGTGAAGTTGCTTGACCCCCATTCCCATGCGGACTAGAAGCTGTCCGCAGTTAAAATGCGGTGGTAGCTCAGCTGGTAGAGCACGAGCTTCCCAAGCTCGGGGTCGCGGGTTCGATTCCCGTCCGCCGCTTCATGTCGAAGTTTCACAAAGCCCCACAAAGCCCTCAAAGCCTTGTGGGGTTTTGGTTTTTTTGGAGGCTTTGGCGCATGGCCTGCAATCCCTAACGCTCGAATGAACCGGCGCGCTTTAGCGCGGCCGGGTTGAATGATTTATGAGGTCGGCGATTCATTCATAGTCCGTCCATTCACTTGCACACAACCAATGCTCGGGAATTTCAGCCAAGGCAGACTCTGGAACAAGAAGATCCCAGTAATGCTCCCAGCCACCCGTATCATAGGTAACAATCGTAATCGCCGGGCCCCAGCGTTCCAAAAACTCTCGAACCTGATCGAATTCGGTTGAGTCTTCATCGTCATCAACAAAGATTGAGACCTTGCGCGACATGGATAACCCTACCTATAAATAGACAAGAAAGCAGTGCCGTCTAACCCTCAAATATTGCGGATTCTACCTGAAATTTCCGATGAGACAAAGCTAAAACTCAGCGACCGGAAGGCAGTCTATGCTGTGACGCTCTTTCTTGAGACGCAGGGCGCAAGCCGGTTTCAGCGTGTCTAACCCACAGCACCTTGGAGAGAAGGTTGTCAACCGTGTTGGGTTTGTCATGGGCGAACCATATATTATGTCTTTCGGGAGGCGTTTAGGACGGAGGTTTGCGAAGGGTTTGACTCTAAGTTTGTTCAGCGGGTGTTGGCAGAGAAGGAAGAGCAAAAACCCGGATAGCGAGCGGCCCTCACGCACTGGTGAACTTTCTCTTGGGGACGGCAGGCCGAATGATTGGCTTCAGCAGATGTATGGCTAGGCATGGGTTGGCGCATGCCTGGCGCGCTTTTTGCTTAATTTCTTGTGCGCACACCATATGCGACATATCAGATTTTGAGCAGGTTCTTCGTCTCGTTTTTGAACGGGAGGGTGCTGGAGGGCCCGGATGCTGACAGTTTTTGACATGGTTTTTGCCAAAAATAATGCTTCGACTTCACTGTCAGAACGAAAACATCCCAAAAGGTGAGCGGAGTCAATTGGTTAAAAGCCGACAAACGGACTTGTTGAAGCGCTGGAAATGTTGCATGGAGCTGGTGGCCTTGACAAGGTGCTGTTCAGAAAAGGCTTGAAAACAATTGCCAACATCTGCCGCACGTTAAACTATCTCCCAAAGAGCGAGTAACTTTGAGACTCGTAGCGATGAAATAATCTGCCAAGCACAATCCCCAGCTGGATTTTTTGATCAGCCTGCAAAGAAATTAAGCAGCACATACAGTGTTTGTCTTTGGTAATACATACAGTGTTTTTTGCAAATAGATCAATATCTGATATTGAATGAAATTAAATGCAACATACAGCAAAGCGACATGCGGGTCAGTGTAGCATTATAACTTTTCACTTGAAATTCATTTATAAAAACATCAATTATGTTGGCATTCAAGCGATACTCAACAACAGAGGGTGCAACAAAAAAACTTTGTTTATTTTTGATGGAAATTCCAACAAATATAGTCGAGTTTTTCTTGTTTAAAGGGAGTTGCGATAGAAAACAAAAAATGGCACTACTTAACGGCGGTTACTTTTGCTCTGGCGATGATTCCTACCTCAGGGCATGCAATCACCTACACAACAGAATATATCACGTCGTGGGCTTCTTGTGATTGCAGCCAAAATGCCCTAAGCTATACAGACGATCAAATAGGCAAGTTCCACAACAAAATGTCCAGCTATGGACACACAAGGTTGAGAGGATATTCAAACACCACTGTTTGGGCTTCAGATGTAGTCGAAGATACCTGGGGAGGAAAGGACCATTGGTATTCAGACGATGGAGACATGTATGTCTTCTCTGGCCATGGAGGTGTATCTACAGATGGGATTGGTCAGTTCTTTTCTGTTCCTATGTGCAAAAGAGACAATCAGACCAGTTGTTCAGCAACCTCACGAAGAATGGTTTTTGGAGAACGAGGGGGTTCTTTTTCAACACCTAGCTCTGGCTCTTTGCGCTATCTGATGTGGCTGACATGCTATAGCGTCCATACAGCTCCGGATTACCAATGGATAGATACGGCGCGTTATGGCCTCGAATATATTATGGGATATCGAGGGTTATCTATGGATTCTTTCACAACCGACGAGGTCGGCGACGATTGGGCCGAGGAAGCCATTGGAGCCAGTCGAACCTTCAAAGCCTCATGGTTTTATGCCATTGAAGATTGGTGGGTGGACGATACGGGTTCACTCGTGGCGCCTGGAGTGGATTCAAATACTTCAGTTCAACGGCGCGACAACTTGACAAAAAACTGGAGCCGTCGTCCTGCAAGTGAAAGAACCACTTGGATGGCTTGGTCATGGCATGTAGGTTAATGAAAGGGGGAATGAAAATGAAACGATATGAAATAGCTTCGTGTTTTGTTATTTGTTCATCTATCTCGTTGTTTGGATGTCAAGATGAAAATATCGAACAAGCGAATAAGCAAGAAAATAAAATCGGTATTTCGGCGATTTATGGAGGTGTCGATAAAATTCAAGTCGATGGAATTCAATTGGGAAAACTTCTGATTGTCGATGAATGGATGGCCAAAAGAGGTGGCGATGTTTTTGTCCAAGACGAGCTTGCTGCGCAGAATTTTGCTATTTTAAATCAGATGTTTGAAGATGGTTCCTCTAAACAGCTCTCTCTTTCCTTTGTTCAGTTGAGGCCGACAGATCGTGAGGATGCAACACTTCAAAAGAGAATCAAACACTTTGCTCTTTCTGCTTCTGAAAACAAGGAGTTAAATTTCAAGGAATTCCGCGCAGGCAACAAACTCTTGAGCGTCAATGCCCAAAGTGGTGCCGAGCGCTATGTGGACAACGCGCAATTCCACAGAGGCGAGGGCGTTGATTTTGTTTTGGAAAAGGAATTCTATTTAAGCACAGCCAACAAATATCTCGACGAATTGTTTTTGACTCAAAAGGTCGGAAAAGTTTTCCCCTATAAATTCCGTTATTATAAAAATGCAGTTCGGGAAGAGGGCTCTCATATCGCACAAGAGAGCACCTATCAGCTGGCCCTGGCATACAACACGAGTATTGACGGGTTGCCTGTCATTGGATCCGGCGGAAAAATTGCTCTTCATCTGTCCCCCAAGGGAGAATTATTGAGCTATGAAAGCACGCTGAGAGATTTCGACAGAATTGCGCTTATTTCTGGTTCTGAATTATTGTCACCCAAAGCGGCTCAAGCAGAGGCCGAAGCGCGCTTCAAAGAACGTGGAGTGGATTTGTCGAAACTCGTTTTGTCGCGGGCCGAGTTTGGATATTTGCGCCTGGGACGCAAGAGCATTCAAAACTATGTGGCACCACATTATGTGTTTATTTATAGCCCGCCCGAAGGTGTCATGGACAAAAAACGCATGGAAGTGATTCCTGCTATAACAAATCCAAAACTGCTTCAGCTGCTTAAAGAGGATTCAGAGAAAGAAGCTGCCCGCAAAAAGATTGCTCCAGAATATCTAAAAGAGGATATCAAAGAGGAACGATAAAGATGAAAAGATACTTATACTTCCCGCTGTTCCTGCTTTCATTCCTCTTGCTGGGTTGTGACACTCAAAACAAATGCGGCGATTCTAAACTAGCACAACAACCGGGCGACTATGTTGTTGAAGTCTATATCCAAGGAGAGGTTTCTTCGTTTGAAGGCCGTCGGATTGAAGTCAATGGTGTTCAGGCAAAACGGATCGATTGTACTGCTGGAACTGGTGAAGGAGAATGCGCCGCATATAGCGATAAGCCGGAATATGGTTTGAGTTTTTGCACAGAGGACAAAGAAACTTTTCTTCACAAGCCATTGAAAATGGTTGTCTATGAAGGCGAGTCTGTTGTTTCAGAAACTTCTCATGAAAGAGCAGAGTGCCAAAAATCATCGATAACCCAAGACAACTACTTTGTTTTGATGCCGGAAGGAACGCTCAAAAAAGATGCATCCTCTCGGAATTGCGATCGCGCCTGTCTTGGTGGAGTGGCCTTTTGTGCGGAGGTTCAGAGGCACATGCCCCCCTTGTGACGCATTTCAGCAACACGCCATAGCAAAGCCACGCGGAAGATCTCAAAAACCCGCGTAGTTTTTTATATCTCTCAAGCGTCAACAAGCAATGCCCAAAAAAACAACCCTCTGCCAAGAGTGCGAATAAGTCTATATTTTGTGTGCCGACAAAGACGAAACCATGGTGCGCTATTCTATATCGCAAGAAAACCAGCAACTCTTTGCCTCCAAATACAGGCTGATTTTGCCGAGCAAAGGAAGGCATCGTCGACACGGTCATGCGTTGGGGAGCATCTTCCAGATCGCATTCCAGACGCAGCTTTTGAAATTGGTCTTATCTCTGACATGGTTTTCGACTGCACGTTGAGCTGCCGAACAGACGCCAAGAACAATCTCCCTCTTCTGGCTTTCCTCGGCAGCCACGGCGATTTCTTTTAAAAGCTCTTCATGGAAACTTGCGAGTGCAGGACGCATCTGCGCTTCTTCTTCTGGCGTATAGCGAAATTGGTGGGGCGCATGTGTTTCAGCTCAACCTTCACCTTGTCAGATGGCTGTCACGCCGACTTCTCCTTGCCTCACTACCAGAAGATTGAACGTGGTGAACTCGACCCACGCCTTGCGACAATCAAACGTTTGGCCGATGCTTTTGGCATAACCATGTCAGAGCTTTTGAACGGGCTTTAAAATTTCTGGAGCGTTCCGGAGTAGAAAACCACTGCCAAAGCCCTGGAGACAGGCCAAAGCTACTTGCATCCCTTCAAAAAAGGCGCTATGGTTTTTATCAGGTGCTGAACACACCTAGAAGCGGCTTTTCCCGCGCCCGTTAGCGTGGTTTTTTTGCGCCATTTTTATGGCCGGGTAGCGCGTCAGCCGAAAAAGAGCCCTTCGGGGCTGAGGCCTCGGGCCGTTCTTCTAGCGGTGTTCAAGTACCTGGCCTTCCCCCTGAACAAGGGAAGCGTCTTGAACACACTAGAAGGAGACCACATGGCTACAAAAGAAACAGAAACACCCCTTAGGCACAATGAAGACGGTTTGCCTCTCTACCCCACCCGTTATGGCATGAGGACGGCGAAGGAAGCGGCAAACGAGTTGTTTGAAAAGTCACATGCACGGCTTCAATTTCTGGAGAATGTTTTTGCGACCATTCAGTTTGACGGATGCCTGCATTTGAACGCAGTGGAACAAAGGAGGCCAGAGAGCTTGCTCTCGCGCTTCACGGAGAGGAACGGAGCAGACGAGCGAAGCGGATGCGCCAACCATGGTTTGGCTGCCATTCTCGAAGACGTTTCCACGGAGCTCGGTGCCTTCCATGCCTACCCTATTGGTGAGGAATTGGCCCCCGGCAAGCTGGCAGAGGGGAGGCCACCTTAATGGATAGGCTTCTTCCAAATGTCCCCCACGCACTGAGCGCCCAAACGAGCTAACAAACCGGAAAAGCCACCACCGTGTGGACCTGCCCTCGCTTTCATTTTTTTGAAGGCGGGGGTTTTTGTTTCCCGGACAAGAAAACACTCGCTCTTGACATGATATCATTTTGTGATATCATAAGTGTGTGAACAACAAACACCGCAAAACCCTGCAGGCTGTTTTTGGCTTCCCCATGTCGGGAGTGGTGGAGTGGAAGGCCCTGGAGGCTTTGCTGGTGGCGGCGGGGGCCGAAATTGTTGAGGGGCGCGGTTCCCGCGTGCGCTTTGTTTGCGGCAAAGTTGTGGCGACTTTTCACCGGCCGCACCCGGGAAAGGACGCAAAACCCTATCAGGTACGAGACGCGCGGGCGTTTTTGGAAGCCATCGGAGTGACACCATGAAAACCATGCAGCACAAGGGCTATGCCGCCCGCATTGAATACAGCGACGAGGACAAATGCTTTGTCGGCCACATTGCCGGAATCCGCGACGTCGTGGGCTTTCACGGCGAAACCGTGGACGAGTTGCGTGCCGCCTTTGAGGAGGCCGTGGAGGACTATCTCGAAACCTGCGAGCGGGCAGGCTCGTCGCCCCAGCGCCCCTATTCCGGCAAAGTCATGCTTCGGCTCTCGCCGGAGTTGCACGCTGAAATTGCCATGAAGGCTGAAGCGAGCGGCAAGTCTCTGAACCAGTGGGCCACAGAAACGTTGGCCTTCGCTGAATGAGGACCGCCTTGCCATGCTTGCCCGCATGTACATTACCCAGCCTGGCGGTGTTTTTGTTTGGGTCCGCAGTTCGATCCCGTTTATCGGCTTGTTGCTCGGAATGGCCGGTGGCGGTAGGGTGCACTGGGTTCAAAAAACCACCTCCGGCGAGGACAGGTAAGCACAGGTAACTAAAAATTCGCTTCCCCAAGACGCTGACATATAAGAATTTATTTTCCAGTTCAAAGCCCGTCCGCGTTGAGTTTTCACAAAGCCCCACAAAGCCCTCAAAGCCTTGTGGGGTTTTGGTTTTTTTGGAGGCTTTGGCGCATGGCCTGCAATCCCTAACGCTCGAATGAACCGGCGCGCTTTAGCGCGGCCGGGTTGAATGCTTTATGAGGTCGGCGATTCATTCATCGTCCGTCCATTTACTTTCACACAACCAATGCTCGGGAATTTCAGCCAAGGCAGACTCTGGAACAAGAAGATCCCAGTAGTGTTCCCAGCCACCCGACGAATAATTAACAATCGTAATCGCCGAGCCCCAGCGTGCCAAAAACTCTCGAACCTGATCGAATTCGGTTGAGTCTTCATCGTCCTCAACAAAGATTGAGACTTTGCGCGACATGGATAACCCTAACTATAAATAGACAAGAAAGCAGTGCCGTCTAACTTTCAAATATTGCGGATTCTACCTGGAATTTCCGAGGAGACAAAGCTAAAACTCAGCGACCGGAAGGCAGTCTATGCTGTGACGCTCTTTCTTGAGACGCAGGGCGCAAGCCGGTTTCAGCGTGTCTAACCCACAGCACCTTGGAGAGAAGGTTGTCAACCGTGTTGGTTTTGTCATGGGCGAACCATATATTATGTCTTTCGAGAGGCATTCAGGGCGGAGGTTTGCGAAGGGTTTGACTCTAAGTTTGTTCAGCGGGTGTTGGCAGAGAAATGCATTTTCAGGTTTCTGCCCGATGACAGACCGCCTCAATATTGTGGCCGTCAGGGCCGATGACGAACGCTCCATAGTAGTTGGGATGATAGATTTCACGAACCCCCGGAGGGCCGTTGTCTTTTGCTCCAGCCTTGAGGGCAGCCTCATAGAATGCTTTGACTTGCGCTCGGCTCTCGGCGGCAAAGGCGATGTGCATTGGGTTTTGCGTTTGTGAATGCATGCCGAACCAAAACTCTGGTTTGCCGTTTTTTCCGAAGCCAGCCCAGCTTTCAATCTCTATGACGAGTGTAATGCCGAGGGGGGCGAGGGCTTGCGAAAAGAAGGCTTTGCTTCGAGCGTAGTCGCTCACAGCAAGGCCGATGTGGTCAATAATCATGTGAATTTATCTCCAAAAACCCTAACTACATTATAGACAAGCTTTTTAAACGAAAGCAGTCTCTCCTAGCTCGCAAGCATTGTAAATGCTAGAATTCGTCGGACTGAAGGAACTGGTGGGGCGCATGTGTTTCAGCTCAACCTTCACCTTTTCACATGGCTGTCACGCCGACTTCTCCTTGCCTCACTACCAGAAGATTGAACGTGGTGAACTCGACCCACGCCTTGCGACAATCAAACGTTTGGCCGATGCTTTTTGGGTGAGCATGTCATAGCTTTTGGATGGGCTTTAAAATTTCTGGAGCGTTCCGGAGTAGAAAACCACTGCCAAAGCCCTGGAGACAAGCCAAGGCCTCTTGCATCCCTTCAAAAAAGGCGCTATGGTTTTTATCAGGTGCTGAACACACCTAAGACAGCGGTTTTACCGCGCCCGACAGCGTGGCTTTTTTGCGCCATTTCTGGCCGGGTAGCGTGCAGTGATACAATACCCTTCGGGGAAAAGCTGCGGGCCGTCTGTCTTCGGTGTTCAAGTACCTGGCCTTCACCTTGAACAAGTGAAGTGTCTCCACCACTAAGACAGGAGGCCAGAAATGGCTACGACAGAAACAGAAACACCCCTTAGGCACAATGAAGATGGTTTGCCCGTTTACCCCACCCGTTATGGCATGAGGACGGCGAAGGAAGTGGCAAACGAGTTGTTTGAAAAGCCACATGCAGGGCTTCAATTTCTGGAGAATGTTTTTGCGACCATTCAGTTTGACGGATGCCTGCATTTGAACGCAGTGGAACGAAGGAGGCCAGAGAGCTTGCTCTCGCGCTTCACGGAGAGGAACGGAGCAGACGAGCGAAGCGGATGCGCCAACCATGGTTTGGCTGCCATTCTCGAAGACGTTTCCACGGAGCTCGGTGCCTTCCATGCCTACCCTATTGGTGAGGAATTGGCCCCCGGCAAGCTGGCAGAGGGGAGGCCACCTTAATGGATACTTCTCCCCTAAGTTCCCCACGCTGCTCACTGAGCGCCCAAACGAGTTAGAACACCGGATGCATTAAACCAGCAAAGCCTAGAAACCCTCGCCTTCTTTCACTTGGAGGCGGGGGTTTTTGTTGGGTGGTGCCCATGTTGCAAGCCTGTCACAGAGCATTGTGACAAAAAGCAGGCACCCTCATGAGGCGGCACAACACAAAGCTGTTTTTTTGTGCTCAGCCCCACATCTGCTAACATTCAAAGCAAGCCATGAGCCCCGAAACCTTGGAGCGCCGCCACCTATTGGCCTGGGAGGAGCGGCAAATTTGAGAGGGCCACCCGAGGATACATTGCCTGGTTTGCGGGCAGCCAGAAGAAGTGCGCCGGCTCGAGTCCTTTTTGTCTCCATAGGGCAGCATTAAAAATCGTTGGTATTTCCCTTGGTATCTCAAAGGAAGCCATAAAATTTCTCAAATAAAATCATTCTGTTATCATCGAACCCTATCCCCGTCCGCACAGTCTGAAACAAACGGCAATTCCGACACGAAAAGTGAGACGGTGGGAAGCGAGCGTGTTTTGGATGAGGGCGAGCTTCCCTTGGATAACAGGCCGGACGATTGGTTTCTGGGTATGTATAGCCGAGGCGGGTTGGCGCGTTGGGAGAACGCCCCAACATGGTGCGAAGTCAAAGAGTGATATAAAACCAGCTATGACCGGTTGTTAGCCGGCCTCGGCAGCAAGTGCTTTGAGTACACCCCTCATTCGCTTCGGCCGGTTTTCCGGTTTCCTGTCAGTCATCTTCAGCACAAGCCTATGAAATTCTAGCGGATTCAAAAAATCTCGGCGATCGCTCCACAGTGGATTGAATTGTGGAATCCGGGTTTAACGTGAACAGTAGAGTAATTGATTGGCAGGCAATTGACAGGCAGTTGTCGCGCTGTCAGCCTAAGTGAGTTTGTACTCAATTTTCAGTTTGTACTCAATTTTCAATTTCCTGGAGATTCTCACATGTCGCTGCGTCATCCGCTTATGGTAGCGCTGATAGCTTTCGTCTTTCTCGTCTCCTGTTCGAACAACCAGCCTTTGTGCGACGACGCGTGCGCCACTGGTATCACCCAGTGCACGGAAGGAAAGCAGCGCCAGTGCGAGAGCGTCGATGGGTGTGCTCGGTGGAGCGACTGGACGCCATGTGCGATCGGGGTCTGCGCCAGCGCGACCATCTGCAAACCATGCGACACCTGTCCGCAGGACGCCACCGAATGCATTGGTGGCAAGGTGCGGGCCTGTGTCACCGACGCCAATGAGTGTCGCATCTGGGGTGAATGGTCCGACTGCGCCAGCGGCTTCTGCAGCAACGAGGTTTGCGGAGATTGCAACCATGCCTGCCCGGCGCTTGGCGCCACCGAGTGCTCGTCTGGCCGAACCCGCACCTGCCAGGTGAACACTGAGGGCTGTTTCGACTGGTCGGATTGGTCCGATTGCACCAGCAGCTCCTGCGCCAACGGCTCTACGTGCGGTGCATGCACCCACACTTGCAGCTCTGTCGGCGCCACGGAGTGCACGGGCGGTCAAATTCGCACCTGCCAGGCCGACGCGAACAATTGCCGCACCTGGAGCGGATGGACCAACTGCGCCGAGGGTATGTGCCATGATGCAATGCTCTGTAATGGCGCGCCCGTAGCCGTGCTCGCCTGCCCAACTTCGGCGATAGCGACCCAATCTGTCACCTTCGACGCGAGCGGCTCGAGCGATCCGGATGGCGATTTGCTCACCTACGCGTTCACTTTCGGCGACGGTACTCCAGGGAGCGGTGGTTCGGCAACCGTCCAGCACACCTTTGCATCCGCTGGGAGCTATACAATCACATTGACTGTTGAAGATCCTGCTGGTGCGACGAGCACGGACTCCTGCATCCTCACCGTAAGCCCACTCCCCCATCCGGATATGCTCATCTCCACCGATACCCAGTTGTGCGGCGTGGTATACGCCGGCCGCTTCTCGGTGCAGGGCGGTGCCACGGTGAGCTGCCCCACTGGAGAGCTGACGGTCTATGCCGACGACGTCTCCATCGATCCGAGCTCAACAATAAACCTGAGCGGCACGTCGTCGAGCCCAGGAGGCGTCGAATTCGGCGTATGCTACGAACAATGCGACTATCTTAGCCGCTCTTATGCGTGGGTCGGCGGAGGAGGTGGGGGCGGAGGAGCCGCTGGCAGCGCGAGCAACTCCACGACTGGAATCTGCGGGAGCCCATACTATCAACAGTTTCCCTGCCCTGGCGTGGCGGGCGGCAGCGTGTTGGGCAACAACCATAACCTTTCCAGTCAGCCTGGAAGTGCGGGGGGCCGTGGTTGCGCATCCATAAGCGTTCTTGACGGCACTTGCTACACCTATTCCGCTTCTGGCAATGGCGGAGGCAGCATCAAGCTCGTCGCGACACGGACGATGTCGATAATGGGGCAGCTCCTAGCCGACGGCGCCGATGGGGCCGATGTATATGGAGCGGGAGCTGGAGGAGGTGGAGGAGGCTCAATCGTTCTGGTCAGCCCCGGCCTAACCATCAGCGGCACGCTCTCAGTCGCTGGGGGACAGGGAGGAGTGGGCAACAGGCCCAACCAATATAATAGCAGCACCGCCAACGGCGGCAACGGCGCCGGTGGCCGCGTGAAGCTGGCATATGGCCCCGTCTACTCTAATACCGGCACCATTAATGGCGCCGCCTCCACCGTCGAATCGGTGATGCCGCCCACCCAAATCGGCTCGCCAACACATCCCAACTCCAATTTCACCTATAACGATCTTTCCCAGGACATTCAGTTTAGCTGGCTCGAGCCCTACGCTGGCGTGCAGGGTTATTGGTATGCCTTTAACCAGACCGCCGATTTTGCGCTTACTCCGTCCAACGGTACCTTTACTGCTGCGACCTTGGTTAGATTACCAGCCAACACGATCGATCAGTCGGGCACCTGGTATTTCCACATAATCTCGACCAACGCCTCGGCGATAAGCGGCACTGTGGCAAACCGCTTTCCCGTCACTATTCAGAGAGGGGAACAAACCCTGAGCTCCAGCAGCCACCCGAACGAGTCGAATTGGTACATGAACACCACTGTTACCATGTCCTGGACGCCGCCTTCTGGGCTCTCAGCAGACAGCTACCGCGGTTATTGGTATAGGCTCGATCGGGTGAGCAACAGCAACCTGTTGGCCGGGGATGAGGGTTGGACCTACACCACAAACCGCCAAGTGCTTCTCACACATGACTCGGCCGGACAGGCGATCAGCGATTTTAGCTATCACTTCCACCTCGTCTCCGAAGATACCATGGGCAACTTGGGAAGCGAAGCGGCGCACTTCCGTGTCCAGATAGGCACAGCTGCACCCGCCACGAGCAGCTTCTATGGCTACGTGCAGACCAGCGGAGGAGCAGGTATCGACGGCGCAAGCGTGAGGCTCGAGCCCTATGGGCTGACGCAGACGACCGACTCGAACGGCTATTTCCTCTTCACCAACGTGTTCGAGGGGCCCTATACGCTGACGGTGAGCAGAGCCGGATACCAGACGCTGACGCAGCTGCAAGAGGTTTCGGCCTCGGCCTCGCCGGTTAGCTTGGTGCCCTGAAGTGGATTTCAGACAGCCTGCAGCAGGCAATCTCCAACCCGCGCTGTCGATAACTTCTTGGAAGGCGATGAGAGCTGCGTCGAAGTCGGCCAGCTCAGCTGATAGCGGCCATCCTCTCCATCGTGTACGCCATGGAGGTTGTAGGTCGCAACGCAGATGATGGGTGGGACGAACCCTCTCTATACTTGCCATCGGCTACCGCGTGCGCAGCCACCGCGGCACGCAGTTTCGCCAGTGGGCCACGGCGCGGTTGAATGAATACCTTCTGAAAAATTTTTCGCCACGGTGCAAAACAAAATGCATTGGGCTACGCATGGCCACACGGCTGCTGAGTTGATTGCCCAGCGGGCCGACGCCGCAAAGCCGTTGATGGGCCTGCAAAACACCCGGCCTGGCGGCAGTGTTCACTCTGGAAGACTTCAAAAAAAGAGCGGCCATTTATAGTGCCACTTTATAGCGCCGTCTTATAGCGTCGTTCGCGGAGGAAATAAAATGCACCTGCCTGCCAAACAAGCCCTTGTATGTTGGTTGTCTTCAACTGTTTTGCTGGTGGGTGCACTTCTGTTTTTTTTGGGTCTTCCCTCGGCGGACGGTGGCATTGAAGCCATCACTCTCTTAACGCTGAAGACGGGAATGCCCGCTCTGTTTTCCTGGTTGTGGGTACGCAAGCGAACTCCACCATGCTCATGGGGCAATTTTATTCTCCGCTATATTGGGTGTTTCTTGCTCTTGGCATTCATTTTGGCATTCAACCAAATAAGCAACAAAACAAGCACCCGAACAAAGCCCACACAGCAGCAAATAGAGAAAACCCTGATCAGCGCCGCTGAGCTCATAAATGCACGAGCTCCACTCATGCTGGATGAGGAAACCCGGTTGGATAAAGCCGTTGTTGGACCTGGGGGAAGATTGACATTTTTTTATTCGCTCCTTAGCCATTCTTCGCACGAGCTTGACAGCGACGTGTTTCTCGAAAACCTAATACCGGAGATGAAGGAAAAAACCTGTTCCCAAAAGGAAATAAAGCCTGCGCTTCAAAATGGCGGAGTTTATGTCTTCGCCTTCGCAGGGAATGATGGTGTGGAGATTGCCCGCATTGAATTGAGCAAAGCGGATTGTGGCTATTAAGCCTTCAGGGTGAAGAGGTGGAGATAGGCTGGTTTTATTTTAAAGTGAAAGCGGTCTAGGAAGCAGAAAGTATGCAAAACCTTCTTGAAAAACTGGAAACAGCAGCGGAGCAAGGCGATGCAGCGGCGCAAGCCAGTCTCGGTTTGAGGTATGCCTATGGTTTTGGTGTTGTGCGTGACGAAGCGGAGGCGGCGAAGTGGCTGAGGAAGGCGGCGGAGCAAGGGCGCAAAGACGCACAATTCGAGCTTGGTTTAGCCTATGCTGAAGGACGAGGCGTCACAAAAAACACTGCAGAAGCAACAAAATGGCTCGCAAAGGCGGTGAGCGGCCAATACAACATAACGCGCAGGCTAAAGTTTGGGGAGCTCCTGGAAGCTGCCAGGTGCGCACTATGGCAGGGAGACGAGGAAGCAGGGCGTGTCCTCAGTGAGATCTACGCCAACGGTTGGGGTGTTGAGCGCAACGAAGCAAAGGCGGAATACTGGAACAGCGAAGCGGAGGCGGCACGGAGGTTGAAGAGCCTGAGGCAGTCGGCGGAGCAAGGAAACAAAAGGGCACAACGCGCCCTGGGGGAGATCTATGCCGAAGGTCGAAGCGTACAGAAAGACGAGGTAGAAGCAGCCAAATGGTACAAATTGGCGGCAGGGCAAGAAGGCATTGCATTGGAGATACGAGCGGAGGAGGGAGATTTTGAAGCGCAGAAGGTTTTAGCAAGGCAGTATCTCAAAGGCGATGGCGTGGTGAGAAACGCCGAAAAAGCGGCCAAGTGGTGCAAAAAAGCGGCGGAACAAGGAGACGAGGCGGCGCAATACCACCTTGGGCTGATGTATGCCACGGGCTTTGGCCTCACGCGTGACCACGCAGAAGCGGCGAAGTGGCTTGAAAAAATGGCGGACACAGAAAAAGCCGAGCCTTATTGTTGCTTTGTGCAATTTATCCTTGGGCTGATATATACAGCGCTGAAAGACGAACTCAAGGCGAAGCAATGGATGGGAAAAGCGGCGAGACAAGGCTTGGCGGATGCGCAAAGTTTGTTTTCAGAGATTTTCGGCGTTTCATGGGAAGAAACGGGCGAGACGAAGCGAAAATGGGTGGCAGAAGAAAACCTTGAGGAAGCAGATCTTTTGGAGGCAGACATCAGCTGGTGGTGGACTTATGTCTCCGGAAGATGTTGCTGGCAAGACGTAGACACAAGGGAAGTGTCAAAGCAACTCATAGAGGCAGGAGACTTGGATGCAGAATTCTTTCGTATGTTCTGCAAGATACCTTTGTGAGCAATCTCAACAACAACATCCACAACATAAGTGGCTGGCCGAAACACGCCAACGGTGTTTTAATATTCAAATTTTCCCTCAATTCGGCATTGGCCATCAGGCATTGCCGAAATGATTAACGCCATCCCCATGCTCATTCAGAAATTGGAAAAGCGAGCCTTGCCCGTTGTCGTTCTGGTTGCGGCCAAAGACAAGAAAACCATCCCCATTATTTTGACGATGGCAGCTGCCTTGGAAACGTTGATTGGTGCTGCTGCGCACGCCGCCGTTCGTCAAGGTGGCCATTCGTTTGCCGACGGCCATCATCCGTGTAGCCGAGGTGGTGCTGCCACTCGCGGGCGTCTCGTTGCGCCGCCACCATGACTCCTTGGTCGAGCGGCCGGCCGTGCCAACGCAGTGAGGAGCAAAGCTTTGGCCCCAACAAAGAGATTAAGTGCTTTCAGGCCCCTGCTTGGGGTTTCGGCAGGCCCCCAGGCCGGTTGTTGTGTCGTGGCCACCGCACACTCTGCTGTCGGAACAATTGCCGTTTTCAAAGCACCCGGGTTGACAGCCGAGCTCCGGAGAAACGCAGACAAACTCACCCTGAGGACAACCCACCTCGCAATAGGAGGCTGGCACACAGCTGCCGCTTTTGCATGTTTTCCCATCAGAGCAGTTGTCGTCGGTTTCGCATTGGCGCTCTCCTATGCAGTGGCCCTGGTCGCCCTGGTCGCCTTGAGCGCCTTCTGTGCCCAGGCAGCGTTGCCATAACTCACATGGGCTGTCATCGCCGACGGTGCATGTGACAAGTGCCGGCGCACAACAATCCTTCGTGTCCTCTTTGCAACTGACCAGCAAAGAAAATGCGAGGACAAGGGAAAGCAAAGCACACAGGAATGGAGCTTTCTTTATATTTAAGCTGTTTTTTGTTGCCTCTGAAAACATGTGCACATACCTCCGTTGACGAGTGCTGGAACATGTGCGACAGCAAACCGCCCCCCAGGACGAAACCCCGCTCAAGTGCCAGTTTGACAAGCTTTTTAGCTTCTGCACAACAACCCTATTCATTTAAAAAGCCACACACAAGAGACGACAAAGGCCGATGGCTTTTTTCTTGCCGGTGGAGAAGGCAAACTTTGGCTCTCTCCAACACGCACGACACTCAAATTCTTCGCTATAGCAACATTTTTGTGGCGGCTTGAGGCTTTCTCCTGCGTTTGCTTTTTGGGGGTGGTGAAGGCGTTTGGAAAAGCCCGCGCCCGCATGGCGAAGAGAAATGTTTTCACCCTCCTCTATTATTTCACCACAATTTTGCGAATGCGGTGGTTGAGGGTGTCCGCCACATAGAGGTTGCCTTTCGTGTCTATGGCAATGTCGGAAGGCATATGAAACCGTGCAACATTCCCCGGGCCGTCGGCATAGCCTCCTTCACTTGTTTCTAATAGGCCAAACTGTTCTGGGCCAGGCTCCCAATTTCCGGCAACTGTGCTGACTTCTCCTCTCGGTGTTATTTTTCGGATGCGGTGGTTGTCTAAGTCCGTCACATAGAGGTTGCCGCCTTTGTCGATGGCTATGCCGGAAGGCCTATTAAACTGTGCAGCAATTCCTTGTCCATCGGAAAAGCCTCCTCTCAGTTCATCATTATTTCCGGCAAAAGTGCTGACTTCTCCCGCAGGCGTTATTTTGCGGATGCGGTGGTTGAGGGTGTCCGCCACATAGAGGTTGCCGCCTTTGTCTATGGCAATGCCGGAAGGCATATGAAACCGCGCAACATTCCCCGGGCCGTCGGCATAGCCACCTATATCTCCATCTTCCTCGCCGCTTCCGGCAAAGGTGCTGACTTCTCCCGCAGGCGTTATTTTGCGGATGCGGTAAACATCTGCCACATAGAGGTTGCCTTCTTTGTCTATGGCAATGCCGGAAGGCGCATTAAACCGCGCAACATTCCCCGGGCCATCGGCATAGCTACTTCCATCTTCACCTTCCTCGCCGCTTCCGGCAAAGGTGCTGACTTCTCCTTCAGGCGTTATTTTGCGGATGAGGCCGTTGTCCGCCACATAGAGGTTGCCGCCTTTGTCTATGGCAATGTCGGAAGGCGAAAAAAACCGTGCAACATTCCCCGGGCCGTCTGCATAGCCTCCTTTTCTAGCTCCATCTTTCTCGCCACTTCCGGCAAAGGTGCTAACTTCTCCCGCAGGTGTTATTTTGCGGATGCGGTGGTTGTCGCTGTCCGCCACATAGAGGTTGCCGCCTTTGTCTATGGTTATGCCGGAAGGCCTATTAAACTGTGCACCATTCCCCGGGCCATCGGCATAGCCTCCTTTTCTATTTCTATTTCCATCTCCATCTTCCTTGTCGCTTCCGGCAAAGGTGCTGACCATGGGTGGCTGTTTTCTGGTGAGGCTTGCTGTTTTTGAGTCCACCACAATTTTGCGGATGCGGTTGTTTCCGGAATCCACCACATAGAGGTTGCCTTCCTCGTCGATGGCAATGCCGGAAGGATAATAAAACTCTGCAACATCCCCGGGGCCGTCGGCATAGCCTCCAATTTTCAAACCCATCCCAACACTACTTCCGGCAAGGGTGCTGACTTCTCCCTCAGGCGTTATTTTGCGGATGCGGTGGTTGAAGCTATCCGCCACATAGAGGTTGCCTCCTTTGTCGATGGCTATGCCGGAAGGAAAATGAAACCGTGCCATGCTTCCTTGGCCGTCGACAATGCCTTCCCTGCTTTTCTTTCTCCAACCCACGTCTCCTCCTCCGGCAAGGGTGCTGACTTCTCCTTCAGGCGTTATTTTGCGGATGCGGTTGTTGTCTAAGTCCGCCACATAGAGGTTGCCTCCTTTGTCGATGGCTATGCCGGAAGGCGCATTAAACCGCGCAACATTTCCCGGGCCGTCGGCATAGCCTCCTTTTCTAGCTCCATCTTTCTCGCCACTTCCGGCAAAGGTGCTCACTTCTCCCGCAGGTGTTATTTTGCGGATGCGGTTGTTGCCAGCATCCGCCACATAGAGGTTGCCTAAAGCGTCTATGGCAATGCCATTAGGTATAATACCATCACCCATATTAAACGCGGCCGCATTTCCCGGGCCGTCTGCAAAACCTCTCTCGCCGCTTCCGGCAAAGGTGCTGACTTCTCCCGCAGGCGTTATTTTGCGGATGCGGTGGTTTCCTAAATCCACCACATAGAGGTTGCCGTCTTTGTCTGTGGCAATGCCGGAAGGCCTATCAAACCGTGCAACATTTCCCGGGCCATCAGCAAAGGCGCTATGCCATTTGGAAGCTTCCCCACTCCCGGCAAGCGCGCTCACTTCCCCTGCCTGCGTTATTTTTCGGATGCGGTGGTTGCCCAAATTCGTCACATAGAGGTTGCCTTTCGCGTCCAGGGCAATTCCGGAAGGCACATAAAAATGTGGGCCGTCGGCATAGCCTCCTCCATCTTCACCTGCCCCACCGCTTCCGGCAAAGGTGCTGACCATGGGTGGCCGTTTTCTGGCGAGGCTTGTTGTTTTTGAGTCCACCACAATTTTGCGGATGCAGTTGTTGAAGGTGTCCACCACATAGAGGTTGCCGTCTTTGTCTATGGCAATGCCAGAAGGCCCAGAAAACCGTGCAACATTCCCTGGGCCGCCGGCATAGCCTTCTCGACCACTTCCGGCAAAAGTGCTGACTTCTCCCGCAGGTGTTATTTTGTGGATGCCGTGGTTTTTGATGGTGCTCGACACATAGAGGTTGCCTGTTGGGTCTATGGCAATTCCGATGGGATGGTCGAAGAATATTGCCTTTGTTCCCGTGCCCTCGTCAAAGCCAAACGCACCGTCGTCGGAAAAGGACAAGGTGCTGACTTCTCCTTCAGGTGTTATTTTTCGGATGAGGCCGTTGAAGGTGTCCGCCACATAGAGGTTGCCTTTCGTGTCTATGGCAATGCCGGAAGGCATATTAAACTGTGCAGCATTTCCCGGGCCGTCGACATAGCCCCCTTCTCTAGCTCCATATTTATTTTCCTCGCCACTTCCGGCAAAGGTGCTGACTTCTCCTTCAGGTGTTATTTTGCGGATGCGGTGGTTGAAGCTATCCGCCACATAGAGGTTGCCCTCTTTGTCGAGGGCAATGCCGGAAGGCGCATTAAACTGGGCAACATTTCCCGGGCCGTCGGCATAGCCGCTTGCTTTTATATTTCCATATTCATTTTCCTTGCCACTTCCGGCAAGGGTGCTGACTTCTCCTTCAGGCGTTATTTTGCGAATGCGGTGGTTGAGGGTGTCCGCCACATAGAGGTTGCCTTTTGCATCCAGGGCAATGCCATTATGTTTATCTATGCCACTATCATCACCCATATTAAACGCGGCCGTATTCCCCGGGCCATCGGCATAGCCTCTTTCGCTTCCGGCAAAAGTGCTGACTTCTCCCTCTGGTGTTATTTTGCGAATGCGGTGGTTGAGGGTGTCCGCCACATAGAGGTTGCCGCCTTTGTCTATGGCAATGCCGGAAGGCCAAAAAAACCCTACAACACCTCCTTTGCCGTCGGCATGGCCACGCTCACCATTTCCGGCAAAGGTGCTGACAAACACCTCCGGTGCCGCGGCTGTTTCGTCGCCCTCTTGCCTGACAATGCCCGCCGCCGTCGTCTTGCACCCTGCAAGCAGGCCAAGGCCGACAAAAAAACTCAGCACGAGAAAAGTGGAATATGGAAATGGACAATGAAAAACAGGCCAGTCTTTTTTCTGAGGGGACATAAGTGGTTTCACTATGGAGGTTTCAACGGTTATTTGAAAGTGCCTTCAATGCCCACTTTAGACCGGGGGCGGGGAGGTTTGTGAGGCGCGGGTTTTCATGAAGGTGGGTTTTTTTGTTGAAAGCCCAAATGGCTGTGCTGTCTATAAGCCATGAGCGCGAGAAAAACGAAAATATACTTAGACACCTCCGTCATCAGCCACTTGGATGCGCCGGAAACTCCCGAGAAAATGGAAGACACCCTGCGGTTGTGGGAGGAAATTAAGGCGGGCGCCTATGAAGTGGTTCTGTCCGAGGTAGTGTTCGACGAGCTGGACGGATGCTCGGATGCGAAAAGGGACTGCCTTGATCTTTTTCTCCAGAAAATCCAGTATGAGCGAGTGGAGTCCGGCAACGAGGCGGTTGCGCTTGCGAGCAAGTTTGTGGACTTCGGAATTTTGCGGGAGAAGAGCTTCAACGATTGTCGCCACATAGCGGCCGCGCTGCTGTCTGGCTGTGAGATCCTGGTCTCGTGGAATTTCAAGCATATTGTCAACGCCAGGACAATAAAAGGCGCAAGGGATATTGCGGCGAGGGGTGGTTATAAGGATATAATGATCTACTCTCCAACCATGCTTGTAGAAGGAGGCGACGATGAGTGATATACCCAAGCCGGAAATTAGCCCCGCCTTCACACTTGAAGACATCCGCAAAATCAGAGACTGGAAATACGAGAGATACAAAGGGATGACTCCGCAAGAAATTTGCGAGGATACCCGCAAGGGCGCGGAGCGGTTTTTTGCCAGGAGAAAACCGGCGGACCCGGCCATGTTGGCAGAGGTTGATCGCCGACTTGAGGCCATCCGCAAAAAGTACAAAAAGACAGGCTGAAGAGACAAACGCTAGCTGAAGGCCACAAACCCCCTCAAAAGCCCTCTTCCCTATAGGAAGAAACCAAAGCTTGTTTTATAAAACAATGCGAAGCTTGCGCCCCTTCAAGGCCTCGGGCCGTTCTGTTCGCGGTGTTCAAACACCTGGCCACCTCTCTTGGCTTGCATACCCAAAAAAATTCAGCTATGGCTTTTGACAGGTGCTTCAACACACCTCAAGTAAGCGGTTTTCCGCGCCCGACAGACGTGGTTTTTTTTTGGCCATTTTTGGCCGGGTAGCGCGAAAGCCGAAAAAGAGCCCTTCGGGGCTAAGGCCTCTATATGAGCATCCCCCATTTTCAATAAGTTTTTTTCTGCATTGTTTTTTTGCGCATAGGCCTTTTTGACGTCGCCGACAGGAAAGTTTGCAGCTCTATATTCAGCGTTTAGTGCAGTAAGTTATGTTTTCCACTGCTCGCTCGGATGAAATTCGTTTAACTCGCACCTCATTCGGGCCACGGACTTCAAAATCCTTAAGCCTTAGCAGGTTCAGCGAGTCTCGGTTTTCCCGTCTTCGTCATCTCCTTTGCCTTCGCAAATCTTCTTAAGCATCCTCCTCTAAACCTGGGGCTTCATACTCACATAGTCCTTTTGGTAGCGCCGCCCATGCTTAAGCAACGCCCATACTGTCCTCGCCATCTTGTTCGCCAACGCTACCACCGCAACATTGTGCGGCCGCCGCTCCTTTAACCTCTCTACCAAGAGAAGGGTTGTTTTTCAGAGGGGGCCTGCGGCCAGGCTATTTTTAAAGGAAAAAGTTTTTTTGTGGGGGTTTTTGTTTTTTTCCCTCCGGGGGGGAGTGTCGCCTCCGGCGAAGGGTGTTTTCGCTTTCAGCGGGGGGAGGTTTCGCCTCCCGGCGAGTCACTTTTTTTGTCTGGACAAAAAAAGTAACCAAAAAAAGCCACTCTCCGAGGGCCCTGCGGGGCTCATCGTCGGTTGCTTCCTA
>Ga0099364_10000122_pt1 | contig 126675 bp, 114 predicted proteins | sample TergutTh196P3_FD_73070 | JGI IMG/M metagenome (GOLD analysis project Ga0099364, IMG submission 73070) | Microcerotermes parvus P3 segment gut microbial communities from Pointe-Noire, Republic of the Congo - Th196 P3 | ecosystem: Host-associated > Arthropoda: Insects > Digestive system > Gut ...
ATTATACCATATACCATGACAAAGGTCAATTTGTATTTAGTCATGTAAAGTGAGCGGAATTGAGAGATGATGTCATTGCGAGTCGCGGCACCGCTTGCGGTGACGGACGAAGCAATCTTTTCCAACATTCCGTGTCATTGCGAGTGGTCAAAGACCGCGAAGCAATCTTTCCAGGCAATGGAATTATTATACTTCCCTTTTTGGAAAAGATTGCTTCGCCACTTTGTGGCTCGCAATGACACGAAATGTTATAAAAGATTGCTTCGTCCGCCTGACGGCGTGACTCGCAATGACACGAAATGTTATAAAAGATTGCTTCGCCCGCCTGACGGCGTGGCTCGCAATGACACAAAGTGCCTGTAAAAGTCAGTAATTTCGTGGACGGAATCTTAATGGCAACGAAAATACTATCCCTTGTTCTCTTCGATTATTTCTTTCAAATTACCCAACGCATAAAGCGGAATATCGAAAAGATTATCTGTTTTCTTATAATCTGCCAATGATGTTCTGACTGTGATTTCCGGCGCAAACTTTTCGCGATAGACGGTCAAACTTTTCGCTTTCAGATTTGTTGCCGCCTTTACTTCCACAGGCATAATTTCCGCCCCCAGTTGCAACACAAAATCAATCTCTGCCGTCGCGCCGTCATTCGTCCAGTATGACACCCACGCGTTATCAAACAACTTCATTTCTTGGCAAGCATATTGTTCGGTCAATGCACCCTTGAATTCTGTGAAAAGCGTGTCACCTTCCAAGATAATCTTTGCGTCCAGCGTTGACATTGCGGAAAGCAATCCAATATCACAAAGGAACAGTTTGAATGCACCTGTATTTTCATATCCCTTTAACGGTTGGGCAACTTTGGATACGCGTGATACCTTGTGGATAAGTCCGCAACTTTCCAACCACCCAAGCGAAATTTCAAATGCCGATGCACTGCCGCCTTTTTGAACATCTTTATACACAAACTTTTTATTATCTTTTGCAAGTTGCGTCGGGATACTTGCCCATAATTGGCGCACCTTTTGCAACTGATTGATAGGGATATGTTTTGAAAAGTCTTGTTGATAAGAATTCAAAATATCGATTTGTTTTTTACGGGCAAGATTGAAATCGCGGTCTTTGGAAAAGTCCAAGACAACTTCGGGTATACCACCAACATAAAAATACATTTTAAGCAATGACGTGAATTTTTCTTTAAATACCTTAATCATGTTCCAATCCCGTTTTTGCAACAGGTCGTATAATTGTTCTTCGCCCATGGCAAGCAAAAATTCGCCAAAGCAAAGCGGATACATATTCATAAATTCAACCTTTCCGACGGGGAACGAAAGCCCCGAATGCAATGCGACACCCAACAAACTTCCGGCGGCGACAATATCATATTCCGGCGCATTCTCGTTAAAATATTTCAATGAAGTCAAAGCCTTTGGGCATTCTTGGATTTCATCAAAGATAATAAGCGTATCTTTCGGATTGATTTTATGTCCGATTTCCAATTCAAGCCCCGTCAAAATACGGCGAACATCCATATCTATATCAAACAGTTCTTGCATTCTTGGGTTATTTTCAAACCAAATATAAGCGATGTTTTTATAGTTTTTACGTCCAAATTCCTTCATCAACCAAGTCTTGCCGACTTGACGTGCGCCGTGGATAACAAGGGGCTTGCGGATGGACTTGGCCTTCCAAGCGTCTAAAATTTCAATAGCAAATCTTTTCATTTTTATATCTCCAAAACATGAAAACACCATATCATATCCCCTGAAAAAATGCAAGAAAAATCACATTTTCGTTCGGAAAAATATGCCAAACACCCAATTATTCCTTCGGAAAAATATGTTTCAAGCGTGTTTTTCGTATATAAAATGCTGTTTTTACGATAAAATACCCTATATAGACCGTCATACCTGCGGCGGCAGGCATCCATTGTTCAATAAGGCATCGTGCGCACAGCGCACGATACATACATTATTCATTCAAAAAACGGCAACAAAGTTGCCGTTTACAAATTACCCAAAAATCAAGACAAAGCAGAAGTGATTTGATCTTGCATTTCAAATGTACCAAAAACAACCCAGGCAATAACACCAGATACAAGTATTATGCCGAATGAATTCATAAAATTCGAAATCCTTTCCATTCTGCGAACTGAATCATCAAGGTAATCACAGGCTATTTTGGTTAAATTCTGATCAAAGCCGGTCATATCGGCATATATTGTAAGATCGCCGGCTATATCATCATTCGGAAAATGACTGCGCGTATTATATAAAGCACGCCCCAGATTATCGCCATTGGCAATAAACCGATTTGTTTTTTCCAGAATATTACGCAGATATGGCCGGGAATTATCCGCAAGAACCTTTATAGCAACAGGAAGACTGCTGCCACTTGCAACCATGGCGGCCAATGACATCATCCAGCCAACAGACACGGACACTTTGTACATTGACCAGGGTGGAAAGCTATCAAACACATAGCGCAACCGACCAGACCAATTCGCAAGCGAATACCATACAACAAATGCAAGCAACACAAACCCCGACAAAACCACTGGCCAGAACTGATTTGATAATTTCGATACATTAACCAGGGATGCGGCTGTGCCGCGCCATACTATATCGCCACCGGCCGCCTCTGCCAGCGGGGGAACCAGATACAACCCAACCGCAATTATAATAACAAAGGTAAGGGCGAAAAGGAAAAGTGGATATATCATGGCATCGCGCATAGCGGATCTGATTCTCTTCATACCCTCTCCGACACGAACAACATTATCCAGCGCGGTGACAAGCTTTGACACATCGCCAACCGAAAGCATCAAAGATTCATTCACCGGTACCCAGGCCGCAACACTGTCGGGAAACGAAAATCCACGTTCCAAATTGCTTTGCCACGCTTTCATTGCAATGGCAAAGGGTTCATTCGGTTTTGCGCCGCCTTTGGATTCAACCTGCCATATTCTATCCAGCGCATTCATCAACGTAAAGTCATTGCGAAGCAAAGATGACAGTTTGCGATATATCTCCATTCGCTTTGCGGTATCCAAACGAAACGAAAGTTTTGCATATAAAATATCCAGCTTTGTTGCCATGATTTTAAAATCCTGTTTTCATTACGCGCCAGTAACAGATGTATCTTTCGCGATTCTTTAATATATACCAACCTGATCCAAAAGACCAACCCAACGTTCCAACTCTGACGGATCGATAATTCCCTTTAACATTAATTCTATTGCGGATTCTTTCAATGTGCGGCCATCCATTTCTTCCAACCAGTATTTAACCGCGCCCGTCGAATCCCCGCCCAACGCACGCGATAAGAATTCGTTATCCGTGATAATAATTTCGCCCGCTTTTATCCGACCCGAAAATCCCTTTTTATCGCAAATATCACACCCCCTGCCCCGAACCCATACTTGTCTTGCGCCCGTTTCCCCGAATGCTTCATAGACGCGTTTGTACGCAAGATGATCCTGGTGATCGGAAAGTTTTTCTTTGCATTTTGGGCATAATGTACGAAACAGACGCATCGAAACCAAACCACGCATCATCGTTTCGTCCTTTAACTTAAAGGCCTCGACACCCATATCAAGCAGACGGGTTAATGCCGCCATGGCGGAATTTGCGTGCAACGTGGTCCACACGGAATGCCCGGACAACGCACCTTTTACAGTCAGCTGTGCCGCAGACAAAGTCCGAATTTCACCGACCATCAGCGCGTCGGGATCAGAACGCAGGGCGGCGGCCAAAGCTTCGGTGAATTTTTCGTCGCGTGCCTCTTCACTGTTTGCGTTCGTAACCGGAATTTGACGGGCACCGAATATTTTACGTTCCGCCGGATCTTCAACAGTTATCAGGTTTAATTCATAATTATGCTCTTTCAGCATCAAAGACATATTATGAAAAAGGGTTGTGGATTTTCCAGAACTGGTCGGACCCGCAACCACAACCAGGCCGGTCGGAAACGCGCGCATACGCATCAACTGACGCTGTTCGTATTCCCCAAATTCTTGTTCGGTCTTTATTCCGTCCGAAGGATTATCGTACAACAGACGCATGATGACATAGCGCGACCCAAACGCTATCGGATTGAACTGCATGCGGATTCCCATAACGCCCGTCGGAAGATAAAGATCACGCGTTCCACGAAGTGGCGTGCGCCCGTCTTTTTGCGCCGATTGATATTCATTCTGGGCATAGTTGGAATTTGATTGGTCGCTGGAAGCGAATGCGGCGCGGACAAATGATTCGCCCCATTGGGAATTGTATTCCAGAACCGTTTGCATGCTTCCGTCTATTCTGAAATATACCATGGTCTGATCGGCAACCTCTATATGAATATCCGACACTTTCATAGCCGCGGCACGGGCTATTATATCAACAAAATCTTTTTGCATCTGGTTATCGTAATCAAGACGCATGCGACCCGCTGATCCAAAGGCCTTTCCCTGGCCGGCCTTGTAAAGGTTTGAAAGCAGACCCATTTCGGAATAAAACGGGGCCTTCATTGCACGACGATCTTTATCAAGCAGTTCCAAAAAAGCAAGTACGCGCCCGTCATATCGGTGGGTTTTCGATATTATAATTTCACCGCCGGAAAAATATGCCAACAGATTCTGGGTATCCTTTGACACCTCCATAGAAGCACCGGTTGCCGTCAAAAGCCGGTTCTGATTCGAAAACAAATAATCTATGATTTCTTTATTTGCGGCATCCAGCAACCCGTTCGGCACGGACATTTTGTTATCAGGCAAAGAAATATTTTCAAACTTGTCCATTACTTATTATCTTAGATTCTGGTATCGCTTTTGTATACGCATAACCTGTTAATCCCTGTCCCCGCCGCCGCTTATATTCAGGCTTTCCGACACGCCGTCCCGATAAAACACCACCCCATCGTCAAGCGATATTGAATATACTTCATATCCGTCCAGCTCTCTGCCAGCCCATACTTTTCTTTTTTGTCCGCTGGACAAATCTTCTATCGTCGCCTGTAACTGACGACCCGCACCAACAATTTCAATCAACCGGTATCTATCTGCAATACCCCTGTCTTCCCTTTCTTCTCTTTCAAAAGACGTTTTTGACGATGATTGGTTCACAGCACCGGACGCTCTGTTTTCCTTGCTTTCTTTCAACTGATCTTCCAATTTTTCATTTTGCGCGATAAGCTTTTCTTTTTCCAGTTCGAATCTTTGCCTTTCTATTTCCAACAAACTCTCCTCTTCCTGGCCGGCCATTTTTTCCATATCATTGCGCAAACGCACCTGTTCAGCGGCCATGCGATCCAGATCCAGCAATATCTGAACTTTTTCTTTTTCAAGTTGAAGAAGAACCTTTTCCTGTTCCAGATCCGCTATCTGTTGAAAAATAGGACGTGCGTCGCCAAATATATCCACATTCATATCGCTTTCCGTTACAGAAAGTTTGACCGGCGCATCCGAATCCGACACTGTATCGGCCAAAGAAAACCCGGTGATTTCGTCTGTATCGGCTTCGCCTTCTATTGCAAAATCGTCAAATCCGTCGGTTTCCCATTCATCATCCGCAATCGCGGGCGACGAAAAAATCAGCGGCAGCAAAACCAAAAACGACACAATGCTTTGTCTGCAAAAAATCGCAGCACGCGAAAAGCCGACAAAGTCGTATAAAGCAATTGGTATTTTTTTACACACTGCAAAGTCTGGTTTATTTGACATAGATTTTCACCTCATAGTTCCATTTTCTGGGGGCCGCGCTCCACCTTACCTTTGGCAGAACGACCGCATCGTAATCTTTAAATATCTTTACAAATTCTCTTGGTTCCAGCGACGACACAGCACTTACCAGCACTATATTCACGCCCTCTACATTACCCGTGGCACCATTTTCGCCATAAACAGTTTCCACAGACTGTCGTACATCAACGGACATGCCCATCAGCTGAAAGATACTATTAACCTCTCGCTGAACTGCTTCGCCACCTGATTCTTCCAGTTGCGCCGATGTTTCCAATTTATCCAGCGGCATCGTAAGCACCATATCCGAATCAGAATTTTCGATTATATCCACCCCGGGCATTTTTTCGCGGACAAAATCATACACATCTGTGATTATGCCGTATGCCCTGTGTATGTGCGCAGATGCAATTTCTTCATCGCATTCCGCACTGACCCCCGTCCATCCGGGAATCATCTGCATCAGAAAGCTTACCGCGTTCCAACACTGTTCCGCCCGCTGTGTTATATTGGGCAATTCGTCATAGGGCATCGATAGCTGTACAGAATCCGCCGCCGCACTTCCTCGCGGGCGCGGAACCAGGAAATTGTCGCCCGCTTCCAATTTTCTTTTATAAGCCTCTGCCGCAGCCGGGTTAAATTTTGCCGCGGGCTTTTTCGGAACCAATACCTTTGCCACATCTTCCCTGAACATGTATGCCGCACCACCGATAATTGCCGCCAAGACAATAATCGACACCAATCCATTTTTCAGACTTCTGATTGGCTGCAAAGGATATTTAGAATCCTTTGATACAATTTCATCCAAAAGCTTTTCTTCTGCGCGCGCGGCAGACCAAGATCCCGGCGCGACAAGAATCCCCCAATCGGGCAATTCAGACAAAGTGTCAAATTCAGCCTTTGCAGCCGCTTCGCCCGCATACAAACGATCGTGTATTATGATATGGTTGCGTGCGGCAACCACCCATATTCCCTGGCGAACCGCAAATGCGGCCAGGAACGAATTGTATTCGGAAAAAGCATCCATCGCCTCGGCGGCCACCGCCGACATGCCGGGAATATGACCCGATGCACGACTTCCCACGCCGATCATCGACCTGTATTCTGCAAAATATTTTACACGCCCAGGAACCAGCCGTGCCATCTTTTGCGCGAAAACACGGGCATTATTCCCATCGGCAACCGGCTGCCAAAAAAGGCCGACTGCGTATTTTTTGCGCTCAACAGTTATTACTTGGGCCGACAATGTTTTTCTCTTTCCTTTGTGTGAAAAAATTATAGCAGAATTTTTTCATGTACGGCAAGGGAATAGTAGCCGGATATCGAACCCGTTAAGTTGTCATTATGCCCGCGCAGACAGGCATCCATTGTACAATAAGGCATCGTGCGCACAGCGCACGATACATACATTATTCATTATTCATTTGTTTCATAATTTTCCGAATTACTGAATAATTTCCGTAACGCCAAATTATTCAACGCATGCGAACCCTTGTAACTTTCAACCCCACCAATTATCCATCCACCCAAAGACATATCGCCCAAAATATCTGTTATCTTGTGACGAACAAATTCATCTGAAAAGTAAAGCTTGTTCAAAGTTCCATCGCCCCTGTCATTCAACGCGATCACATTATTTTCATTTGCGCCGCGCGCCATACCGCGGGCTTTTAAATATTCCCATTCGGAAAATTTTCCAAAGGTTCGCGCCGATGCCATTTCTTTTGTGAATTTTTTCCGCGCGGCATCGGTATAATCAAACAGAAATTCATATGATTGCACCCCTATTACCGGTTCTTTATAAACAAGCGTCGCATTTATCAACAGCCCATTTTCATAGGGATACAGCCTTAGATACCCGTCGCTTTTCCTTCCGGTTAATAAATTATACATCCATAACTTTAAACGTGGCAACAAAGATAGTTCTTTTACCATATCACTTTGCCGCACGATTATTTCTTTCTTTATAATTATTCTTTCATCACGCACATTAAATTCCGTTACTTCTGCCTTTTCAAAAATCTCTATAAATTGTTTCGCACTGCCGTCAAGAATCGGAATTTCTGGGCCATCTATTTCAATGATAGCGGCACGAATTCCCTTTATAAAAAGAGCCGCCATAACATGTTCTATCGTCTGAACACAATTGGGACAAATCCCCAAAGTAGTGTTGCGAAGCTTTGTGTCCGATACATAAAGGTATTTGGCCGGAATCAATCCATCTTTTAAATCGACGCGCTTGAAAAAAATCCCCGGGCTATCGCCAGGCTTTATTACCATATTCGCCGGCTTGCCCGAATGCACGCCAACCCCGGATATTTTTATCTCTTTTTTAAACGTTCTCATGAAAACCTCTGGTCAGGGGCGGTTGCGGGAATTTTTCTCTATCCCCCTGCCCTTGGTTCCCAATTTATCTTCTATCCATTTCCAAAACTCTGGTTGGATATCGATCGTCATCGGGATGTGTTTTATCTTTTTTTTGATATTTTCTGGAAATTTAACCCAGTCCTTTTCTGTACATACCAATTCGGCATCATGTCTGCGAGCCAATTTGAAAAGTTTTACAAAGTCGCTTTTTTGATACACATGATGATCCGGGAATGAAACAGATTCTATTATCCTGATCTTCGGCATGCTTGATACAGAATCAAAAAACTTTGCGGGATACCCAATACCCGCAAATGGTATTACTTTACCAAATAAACCAGGATTTAAAATTTCCTTTTTTGCCAAAAACACCGGTTTTTTTAATATTCTGGCATAGCTTTTTATAACATCCGATGGCGCGGCATCATCAATGATTATAACAGCATCCGAACGGGCAATCCCAAACCACAATGATTCGCGCAGCGGACCGGCCGGCAAAACAAACCCGTTTCCAACGCCTATCTTTCCATCAAATACAAGAATAGAAATATTTTTCTTTATGACCGGATTTTGAAACCCATCATCCATTATTATGGGAGAATAAGATCTATCTGTTCTATTTATGGCCTGAATATTATTCCATCTGTCGCCAACATAAACTTTAAGTCCTTTGGCGGCAAGCATCTTTGCTTCATCGCCGATATCTTTTGATGAATCGGCGGAATCAACCAAACCCCATCCCTTGGATTTAAGTCCCCCGTATCCCCGCATAACAACCGGCGCACCAAACCGCGATGCGACTTCGCGCACTATGGGGGTTTTTCCAACCCCGCCGGCCAACAATCCGCCAATGCAAATTACCGGACTTTTTGATGTTTTTTTGCGAAAAAGCCGGATAATATAAATAATTTGTCCGACCAGATTATACACAAAAGACAGGGGCCATAAAACCCAGGCAATAATATTCTTGCGCAAGAACCAGAATGGAGTTTTCAATTCTGCTTTTCCCCCGGTTCTATCTTTGGCAATCCGAACGACGCATCCAGTTTTTGCAATTGCTCTATCATAATATTTTCCAACCGCACGCGCGCATCTTCCATATCATCGTTAATACCAATATAAAATGGCTGACCCGCCTCTATCGCGATTTTGGAAAATGGAATTGCAATAAGGTATTTATCCCAACGGCGTTGGAACCATGGTCTGCTGCATGAAAAGCAAACTGGAATTATTGGCGCACCGGTCATTTTTGCAAAATAAAGCGCGCCATCATGAATCCGCATGCGGGGTCCCTTTGGTCCATCGGGGGAAAGACATAAAAGATGCCCTTCGCGTAAAAGCCGTACCCCCTGACGCAATACAGAAACAGCCCCCTTGCGCCCCGTTGAACCAAGTATTGCACGCAAACCGAACATTCGCTGTATTTTTGCCATAAGACGACCGTCACGATGCTGGCTTGTCACGGCGTATCCACTGAACTTGAACCAGACAGTGACCGGTGATAACATCATGGATCGTCCGTGCCAGAAAGCGAATATAACGGGCTTTCCGACAAATTTTAAAAACAGATCTTTATTCTTAATCCGAACGCGACAAGAAACATATATAAGCCAGATGGTAAATGCGGCCAATGCGGCAACCACCCACTGTACCAGTGGCAGAGTGAATACCGTGCGCCATGTTTTTTTCCAAAGCTCGCGCAGGTATAAACGAAAAGCCTTAATGTCGTTCATGTTCGATCCCTTGGAACGAAATATAGCAACAAATATAATAAATTTCAAGAATAGGTTACCAGGTTCGACGGTCGATAGTAAATAGAAATTCTAACGACCAATTCATTCTGATTTTTGTTCTTGACAAATGCTGCCTTTGCTGTCACTATAACTACTCTAACGCGAGATAGAGCAGCCCGGTAGCTCGTCAGGCTCATAACCTGAAGGTCGCAGGTTCAAATCCTGCTCTCGCAACCACACTTCGCGTCTGTGACGCTTCGTGTGGCAAGCCACGATAGTGGCGACACACGAAATGCGAAGCAGTGCCATATTACAGCCCAAAGTTTCGGGCTTTTTTTGTTACACTTATGATACTAAGTTACTTATACATCCCATTTGTTACTTACAAGATACCACGGGGAAACTTTTTATATCTGATTCAAATCTATTATATGGTATAATAAATCACAAATAAATTATCAACACGGAGATTTTTATGAAATTTTTCAATTCCATCAAAAAGGCTTTTACAAAATGGCTTGGGTTAAATTTGGCCGCAGCAACAGTTCTTGCGCTTGGCCTTTCCATTGGCGGATTTTTTATCGGGGATGGTGTTTATAAATCTCTGGCACGTCGAACTGTAACCGTCAAGGGTCTTGCCGAACGGGATGCAGTCGCCGACATGGCTATATGGAATATTAATATTTCAAAAGTTGGTTCAGACCTTTCCGTTTTGCAATCAGATGTGGATTCCGATATTGTAAAAATAAAGGAATTTCTTAAAAAAGCTGGTTTTTCCGATGAAGAAATCCTTCACAACCGTGTGCAGGTGCGTGACAATTTCGCGGGCTTTTCGCCGATAGAATTGAAACAGCAAAAAGACAGTGAACGCATGCTTAGCAGATATGTTATCGAAACCGGGGTCATGGTTCGGTCAATGGATGTCAATCTGGTCGACGGTACTTCGCGCAGGCTTGGTGAATTGGTTCGCCAGGGTATCACGATAAGAGAAGACTATTCCGGCCCCATGTATATCTTTAACGGATTGAACGAGATTAAGATTCAGATGATAGAACATGCAACAAAAAATGCACGCGAGGCGGGTCGCCAATTTGCAAAAGATGCCGGTGCGCGTCTGGGCAAAATTCAAAATGCAAACCAGGGCGTATTCCAGATTGAATCGCGCGACCCGACAGATAGATGGAACAATGATGAAAAGCAATCTATCAATAAAAAAGTCCGCGTGGTATCAACAGTCACGTTTTATTTGAAATAAATAATATTATGAAATCCCGCAATCATTAATACGCCGACCATCGTCGCGCTCGTCAACTTTTTTGTTTCGGATTTCCTGTTCGGCATTTATCTTTTGTTTCATCAATATTATATCGGGATGGGACTGTATGTCCCGTTCTATCAAATCAAGCGCGATGCTTATATCGTTACCGTACGGTACAAATATCGGCATTATGGATTCCGATGCCGCCATAATGGATCGCTTTATATCCATCTCTGAATCATGTATTACCGAAAGATGCGCCGCGATGTGTTGATCTTCATGATCAAGTGTTACATTATATCCGCAGGTACCCGGCCGATGCCGCAAATCAATCTGAACCAGAAATTCCGTATACCCCAGGTTTGCTTCAATCCCTGTCAAAACCACACAATATCCATCTTCTATCGGATTCGCCTCTACCGACAAGGCATATTCTTCTATCATTGTGGCGGCAACATTTCCATGCAATAAATCCATGGGTTTCAGCGGTTGCACAACAGACTTTGTCCATTCCGGAACACTGACTTCAACATTGGGGGAAATTTTATAGTGCAAGCATTCGTCGGAAAAAGATGGAAATGCCGATACAGAATAACAAACAACAATAGAAAAAGTACGTCGCGCCCAGCGCGACGCAAACCCTGTTCTTTTTTCCTTTGTTCCCATATATTTAAACATTCTGTCTTCTTAGATATTCTTCTACAAATTCAGTCCCGAAACTTTTGTATAATTCTTCTGCAAGCAATACGCTGGATCGGCCAGATTCGAACAAGCGCAACATCGACCCCAGACCGCCAAGTTCCGTATTCAATACTACGGATTCTCCATTGACCGGCCGCGACAAAAGCACGGCTCGTTTTAAATGCGGATATGCCTTGCCCTGTATAAACGCCATTTCCAATGGATTCAACCGCCAATGTTCGTAATCATTCGTGTCCGCGCCCGGATTTCGGAAAAATATAACTGTCTGTGCCTGACCGCGAACCACATCGCCGATGTCAAGCTTGTCTATAATATTCGCTTGTTGGAATGCCGCCATATATGCCTGGCGGTTTTTACGACCTTCCCGCAAACCGACTATGAAATTTTCCCGGAACATTGCATTCTGCAACATTGGGGCGGTTTCATCAATCATTATCAGACTGGGGTTACCGCCGGCAACCGTAATCTGATTGATGCGATGTATTATATATGAAATAACCGCGGGAGCCAATGTTTCATCCGCCAGTATATCAGTAAAATCAAATGTGGTAAGGCGCGAAAAAAGATCCAGGGTATCTTTGTTTTCATTAAACACACTTCCATATTGAAGCGGATCAACCCATTTTTTCAAAGCCGGCCTCATCAAACCATCGGACGAAAATGCCGCCATCCAAAGATTCGCCAGCTTTCTGTCTTTTATATTAAGATAATCGAAATTAACGGATACCGCACGGGCAATTTCATCCAGACTGCGCGGGTCGTCATGACCGGATACCATGGAAAGCCATCGCCGCAAAAATGCGCGGTTTGTGTCAGAATCCTCCATCTTGAAAGGATTTAATTGTGTTTCTATTCCTGCGCCGACTTTTTCCGATTCTTTGGATTTGCTTTGAAACGTCAGATATTTTCCACCCGTAGCCAGCGTGAATATTTCCGCACCCCTATTTCGATCAAAAAAGAATGCTTTCAGTTTCGGGTGCCGCAACGATTGCGCGATAAGAAACGAAAACAAAGTGGTTTTTCCACCGCCAGTCGGACCGATAGTTAAAGTATGCGCAACCGCCCCCTGGGATTCGGCCACATGAAACTGGAACTGATACGGTGTTCCCTGTGCAGTCGGAAATACAACAATCGCCCCAGACCCCCAGTCGGAATTTGGAACACCCGGTGGTACGCTTGACATCGGCGTGCTGGTCGCCGCAGTTTTGGAAAGAAATTTGAATTGCCGCGGAAACACGTCGAATCCCGGTAATTGCGAAAACCATGAAACCCTGGTCGCAAAATTTTCCACCACCGGTGCCACACCATTCGCCGCACATATTTTTTTGAAATCAGCAATAGCGGCATTAAGCTCTTGTTCAGTATCGCCGAATACTGCAAACATCGGATAATAATTTATAAGCGATTGGTTACCCGAAATATTTTCATCCATTGCGCGGACAGCGGTACCCAATTGTTCGGCGACAACATTTTCGTCGCCATTATTGGAATCAGCCGTCGACATCTGTTGGCGTATCGCCATTTCTACACTGGATCCGCCCAAAATTTGAAAAGTATTCATAGTAATTATTTCGGCCTGGATTGTGCCGACTTCATCAAAGAAATCTTCATCCATATAATCTGGCGATGTTTTGAAAGAACATATAGCGGAATATTTTTTATCCTTTCCGCTGGAATACCGAACCAAACCGCCATTCAAAAATTCAACAGAATCCGCAGTCATCATTTCCGACATACTGGCATCAGTACGCGCCAAGTTCGGTTTTGTAAGGGGTGACAGTATTCTGGCAAATAATATCGCAATATTATTTTCCGAATTATGCTTTGCGACTTCTACCTGGTATGCGGCCAATATTGATTCTATGTAATTTGTATATTGGTTAATTCTTTCCATGGCACCAACGCCGCTGACAGACAATACAAGATAATAACTGTTTTTGAAAATTTTCAACCCCTGGTTGTTCCATTGGTTATATATCCTTTGCAGGGTTGGCTGATCAAATTCGTAATCAGTTTTATCAGAAACTTTGTCGCGGATTGTAAAAAATCGCAGAATCGCAGAAGAATCCCTTATCTGATTCAAAAGCTGTGCGCGCAATTCTAAAAGTTTTGCCTTTTCTGATTCACTTTTAAGGGATGTCTGTACGCCCGAAAATTTAAATGCGCGAATCAATGTGCCGTTATTTAGTTTTACGGTAATCCCGTCGCCAATAATTGATTCAAACGGAAGATAGTTGGCGTATTTCTTATACCCAAACGCCGGAAAAATAATTTTTGAAAGCAATGCGGAATACATGGAAAGCACAACAAAAAATAACAATACCATGGCACCGATTATTACCGGGGTCATCGGAAAAGTATCGGTAACGAAATAGCTTAACAGGTTTTCCATCCTATACCATCATGTCCTTTGGCATTTTTCTTTTGAATAATTGTATTTTTGCGGCGATTATATTGGCCAACTGTGGTTCTTGCCGGGAAAATCCCATCAGGATTATATGCGTAACTATAATCGAAATTAAGAAATACAATGGGTTGGGGGCTTCGTATGTAATCATCAGCATACCCATAAAAGCGGTCATAAATACAAAAAATTGGATAACAAAATTTAATACAGCAATAGAATAAGGCACATAAAATATGCGCGCCGGATTCGCCAAAGCTTTTAATACTTGTTGTCGCAAAATCACCCTCTTGCTTAAAAGGATAGCAAGTTCAACATTTTTCAACAACAAAAAAATTAATCTTTTTATAGCTGTTGAAAACCAAGAAAAATACAAATTTACAAACACGTTTATCTTTTTATGAAATTTTTAACACTATCTCAAAACACCCACAAAAACAGCATTTTTCTGTTGAAAACATTGTTAATTATTTCAAAAAAGCTTTTTTAATAATATTTACAGGGTAAACAAAAACAACAATATAATTTAAATAGATTATTTATTGTTCAAATATCAAAATTTCACAATAGAATTATAAAAATATACACTTATTAATATCTTTCTTGATTTTTCAAATAAAACAGCTAAAATAACTGGGCAAAAGAAAGAACGAGGAAAATATGAAATTTTTAAGCTCACTTAAAGCCTGGAAAAAACGCGGGAATATCAAACAAATCCGCCGTGGCAAACAGGTTGTTTTAATAGATCCTGAAAAACCGAAATTCAAGGCAAAGCAAGGCTTTCGTAAAAAGTAAAATATACTTTAATGGTTTATAAAAGCATCTTTCAATATATTCTGAATATCTTCCGGTGACAAACCGGCCTGGGATAAAAATACAGTTTGTTGTTTTGTACCACGATATATTGATGCTGAATGTTCTGCCATTTCTGGTGTGCTGGCAATTTTTTGATTTGGTGACATTTTTATTTGCTTTATGTCCGGCGCGCACATTGCAATAAAACTTATGTCCGATTGGCAATCCGAACAACCGGTGATGATATTTGCAAGCCCGGTTGATTCTGTTGAAGATCCACTGTGTGCAAGAATACGATTTTTAACAAAAATTATTGTATTCTCTGCCAAATGATCCGCCCTGATATCCAATTTTAAATTACCATAATTTTGAAGAACCATATCCCCATCAAAAGCAGAATTTTTACCGGAATTTTTAATAAAAATTTGTAAAAAGGCCGGTACGGGTAATACTTGCCGACATTCGTTTTTTGCTGTCAGAAACACCCCCGTATTTTCAGAAAGAATATTTACAAAAAGTGTGTTTTCAGAAGTAATATTGCCGACATATATTATATGAAATGGCAATTTATCAGAATTGTGGATAGATACAGATGTGTCTTGCACTTTGTATTTTTTGCAATTGGAAGAAAGATCTGGCCGAAAAATTCCGTCGACAAAAACGATATTGTTTGCCGGAAAAGTTTTAATGTTGAATTTTTCAAAAAGATGTTGCATAAATAGATGTTAGAAGCTGTAAATAGCAAAGTAAAGGGAAATAAGATGGGATTTAATTGCGGGATAATAGGATTACCAAATGTCGGAAAATCGACACTGTTTAACGCATTGACCGCTACAATAGCGGCCGATGCGCAAAATTATCCTTTTTGCACCATAGAACCCAATCTTGGGAAAGTCATAGTGCCGGACGAAGTTTTATTAAAATTGGCCGCGATTGCTAAATCTGCGAAAACAATACCCACACAGCTGGAAATAGTTGATATTGCGGGTCTTGTAAAAGGGGCATCGGCCGGAGAGGGATTGGGCAATAAATTTTTGGGGCATATCCAGGCTGTGGATGCGATAATCCATGTAGTTCGTTGTTTCGAAAATGATGATATAACCCATGTCAGCGGATGTATAGATCCGTTGGATGATATTGCGACCATTGAAACAGAGCTTATGCTAGCGGATTTGGAATCAATCGAAAAGCAGATCGCAAATCTTACAAAAAAAGCCCGCGGACAGGACAAGGAAGCTATAAAATTATTGGATGTCGCTTTGGGTATAAAGTCTGGATTGGAAAAAGGAATTCCAGCCAGAGCATCAGGGGCACAGTTTAATTTATTAACGGCAAAGCCGATCATGTATGTGTGCAATGTAGATGAAGCATCTGCCGCTGGTGGCAATAAATACTCTGTCGCTGTTGCTGAAAAATACGGTGCGGCATCTCCGGTTTTGATAATTTCGACCAAAATCGAACAAGAGATATCGACACTTACCGACAGGGATGAACAGGCTGTATTCCTTTCGGACATAGGATTGGAAGAATCCGGACTAAGCAAGGTAATAAAGGCCGGATATAAATTACTGGGACTTCAAACATTTTATACAGTGGGGCCGAAAGAAGCGCATGCCTGGACCGTAACTGTGGGTATGACCGCGCCACAGGCCGCCGGAAAAATCCATACAGATTTTGAAAAAGGATTCATCCGCGCAGAAATAATATCGCCGACCGATTATCTGGAATTGGGTTCAGAAGCAGCCGTAAAAGATGCTGGAAAAATGCGTCTTGTTGGTCGTGACTATATAATGCAACCCGAAGATATTTGCCATTTTCTTTTTAATAATTAATAATGCATTAAATTTCTGCCAACAGGTTTATTTTTTCCATAGTTTTTTTGATTTCCGAATCGATATGGGCGATTCGTGCGGAATCATTCTGGTCGGCCGATTCTGCTGTAACCAGCATTTTTGCAGTAAGTTCTTTCTTTTCATCTTGTAAGATATCAAGGTAATTGCCCAGCTTTAAAGATACGATAAATTTTTCCGCGTCGGATTGTGTCAGCGTCAAATTTCCAACCGCCTGATCCCCATCGAATTTTGCGCCGATTTTTACAAGAAATTCTGAATGTTTTTCTATTAATTCTGGATATGTCGCTGCGATTTCGGATAAAGTTTTATGCGCAATTGAATCTATATTTGGAACAGGTATTGTTTCCATTCGGGCGGTAAATTTCCAACTTTCTTTCCGCAGGTTAAAAAAGTATGTTTTGAATCTATTTTTTAACGAAAAATCCGGTATTTTTTCAATTTCAGCCATATAGAATTTTTCTGCCAAAGCCTGACCCTGTGGTGTGGATATTATGAAATTTTTACAAACCCAATCCCACAAAAATTGTTCTATGGGGATTGCCGAATTAATAATTTGCCGCAGTTGCTTTGCCCCATCTGCACCGCTGCGTAAAATATCGTCTGGGTCTTTGCCGCCGGTTACGAACGCAAATCGCATATCGGATTCGGGACGCAACAAAGGCATCACCAGTGATATCGCGCGGGCGGCCGCTTTTTGACCGGCCTTGTCCCCGTCAAAGCAAAATGTGATGTTTCGGTTCAATTTGCATAGAATTTGCAAATGCTCTTCGGACAATGCGGTGCCCAGCGGTGCGACAGTTTCCCCGAATCCATGCGTCTGCATTTGTATTGCGTCTATTTGTCCCTCTACGACTATTGACCGGTTGGCTTTATGGATTTCGTTCCGCGCAAAATTAAGTCCAAACACAGTTTGACGTTTTTTAAAAAATTCTGTTTCGCCGGTATTTATGTATTTAGGTTCGCTGCCGTCAAGCGACCTGCCCGAAAATGCTATGATTTGTCCGGTCGGGTTGAATATAGGAAACATTAATTTGTTTCGAAAAAAATCATAAGGGGCGGTGCCACGATCCGATTCCCGAATAAGACCGGTCGCCAGTAAATTTGATATTTTTTGGTTTGCAAATTTATTCGCAACAACATTTCCCGTCGGCGCATAGCCAATGCGGAATTTTTTTATATTTTCATCCGAAAACCCGCGCTTGCGGATATAGTTCAGCGCGAATTCGCCATCGGGAGAAAAAAGACGATCTTGATACAGCTGTGTGGCCGCTTCTATAATTTCAAAATATGACTGTTCCCGTTCAATGGTTGCGGCATCTTTGGGTTTGTATTCTGGAACTTTAAGTCCGGCCAAATTTGCAAGCTCTCGAATAGCTTCGGGAAACTGCATATTTCGGGTTTTCATTGTGAAAGATATGATATCGCCCTTTTCCCCGCAACCAAAGCAATAGTACCGCCCCATTTCTTCATTGACTTTAAAAGATGGTGTTTTTTCGCCATGAAACGGACAGCAACCCCAAAAATCTTTGCCCTTTTTTATAAGCGGTACATGTTGTCCTATGACATCGACTATGGACAGCCGCGCACGCAACTCGTCATTAAAATTATTAGTATTTCCGAACATTAATGGGATTATAAGACAGGAATTGCGTGCGGGCAAATAATTTTATTCGCCCGCCCAAGGGTCTATTTGGATGTTTTTTTCCATCCTTTTTTAACACTTGGTTTTTTGTTATTAATCAGGTCGATGGCTGTGGCCAGATCCGGCTGTTCCTTTACGCCGACATTGACTTTGTTGCTGGAAATATAGGAACCAAATCGTCCCGATGCATAATACAGTATCGATTTTCCAGTGGTCGGATTAATGCCAAGTTCGACGGCTTCGGCCTTTTTTCCGGCGTTTTCAAGCAATTCGCGTGCAATTTCAATGGTAATTGTTTCCGCAGAATATTTTTTTGCACTGGCGTTTTTATTACCATCGGTTACGTATGGGCCGAACCGACCGATTTTAAACAATATTCCATCACCAAGATCCGCACCGGAATCATTCTTTTCACTTGTTTGACCCGTATCATTATTGATGCCAAGATTTTTTATATACTTGCATTCCGGGTATTTTGTACAGCTTATAAATGGGCCGAATTTTGACACTTTCAAACCCAAAAGATTGTCACATTCCGGGCACTTGTTATTGCCATCTGGGAATAAATGTGACGACAGAGCGATATTGATTTTTTCCATTACTTCGGGGCTTGTAACCTTGTGGGCGGCGGCAACCAAGGGATTGAATGCTTTCCAAAAAGCCGATAGTGCGGGTAATTTTTTCTGTGCGCCGTTTGATACTTCGTCAAGGGTATCTTCCGTTTTTGCAGTAAAATTCACATCTATGATATCCTGAAAGTAATTTGCCAGAAATGCCGATATTAACCATCCGGTCGGGGTCGGGAAAAATCTGCGCTGTTCGTTCTTTACGTATTCACGGTCGACAATCGTGGCCATAATAGGCGCATATGTCGATGGTCGTCCGATGCCAAGCTCTTCCAGCTTTTTGATTAATGATGCTTCGGAATATCGTGGTGGGGGTTGTGTAAAATGCTGTTCGGGTAACAGTTTTTCGATATCTATTTCATCACCAATGGCAAGCGGCGGAAGCTTTGATTCATTTTCTTCTTCGGGTTCATCTTTATCTTCTATATAGACTTTCATGAATCCGTCGAACGTGCGCGTTGTGCCAACCGCATGGAATATCGCGTCCGTCTTGTTTGTTTGGATATCTACAACAACCGAATCAAATTCCGCGTTGGTCATTTGGCAAGCCACGGTTCTTTTCCAGATAAGTTCGTATAATTTTTCTTCATCGCCACCAATATCCACATTAGTCGCAACATTGGTGGGTCTTATCGCTTCGTGTGCTTCTTGGGCGTTTTTGGATTTTGTTACGTATGTATTCGGTGTTTCGGGAAGGAATTTGCTTCCGTATTTATCATCGATATACTCGCGAATACTTGCAACTGCATCCGAAGCCAGGTTGGTGGAATCGGTGCGAATATAAGTGATAAGTCCGGCTTCGTAAAGTTTTTGCGCGGCCATGCTGGTGCGTTTTGCCGAAAAATACAGTTTCCGTGCGGCTTCCTGTTGCAGGGTTGATGTAATGAATGGCGCGGCGGGTCGTCTGCTGATTTTCTTTTTTTCTACGCTGATGACTTTGGCATCTATGGTTGGTTGACCCAGCGCGGATAAAATACTATCGATTTGTGCTTTGCTGCCGATATACATCTTGTCGATTTTATCGCCGTTGAATTTTACCAGGCGTGCTTTGAATTCCTCTTTTTTTGATATGCACATCGCATCCAACGACCAATATTCCACAGGCACAAACGCTTCGATTTCGCGTTCGCGGTCGACAACAAGTGCGACGGCGACAGACTGAACCCGCCCCGCGGATTTTCCAAGATTTTTACGCCACAGCACGGGCGATAGTTTAAAACCGATCAAATAATCCAAAGCGCGCCGTACAAGATATGCGTCAACAAGATTTTGATCTATTTCACGTGGCGCGGAAAGTGCCGTCTGGATAGCTTTCTTTGTAATTTCATTGAATACGACGCGATAAACAGGTTTTTCTTTCAGCACTTTGCGTTCGTTCAAGATGTCAAGAATATGCCATGATATAGCCTCTCCTTCGCGATCAGGGTCGCTTGCCAAATAAACGGCATCGGCTTTTTTTACTTCATCCAGAATTATTTTGATGTTTTTTTCTTTGCCCGGCATAATTGCCCATTTCATCGCAAAGTTATTTTCTGTATCAACGCTTCCATCTTCTGGCACCAAATCGCGGACATGGCCTACGGAGGCCACAACGCGCCATTCTTTTCCAAGATATTTTTCTATCGTTTTTGCTTTTGCCGGGGATTCGACGATAAGTAAATTCATAATTTAAAACTCCGTTACTGTTATCCGCCCTTTGCGGATAGTTGCTGGTCTTTATGTATATATGCGTTCTGAACCAGACCCAGCCCGAACATCAGCGATAATAAAGAGCTTCCGCCAAATGACATAAGCGGCAATGGCACGCCAACCGTCGGCATCAGTCCCAAAACCATGGCGATATTTATAAAATAATAAACAAAAAAGTTCAACATAAATCCAAAACAAACAAGCTGACCGAATCTGTTTCTTGTTCTTTTTGAATACCAGAACATTATTGCGGCCATAGAAAAATACAAGACGATAAGCAGGAATCCGCCGATGAAGCCAAGTTCTTCCCCCAGCATGGTAAATATAAAATCGGTCTGCTTTTCGGGCAAGAATGCCAATTGGGATTGTGTTCCGCTGGTATATCCTTTTCCAATTATGCCACCGGATCCGAATGCTATTTTTGCCTGGTTAATCTGGTATCCGGTACCGGCAAGATCTCGGCCGGGTTGTACGAATGTCAAAATCCTGTCTTTTTGATATCCATGCAAACCGACGTTCCATATAACGGGCGTGGCCAAAGCCGCCAAAATTGCACCGATTATAAACCATTGTTTTTTTGCGCCGACTATGTAAAAAAAGCCAAGAGATATTAACAATATCGACAATGCCGTTCCAAGATCTGGTTGGGCAACCACCAGTAAAAACGGCACTGCAACCATGCCCGCCGGAATCCAATAGTTTTTAAAGCGTTCAAGCTCTGTCGAATTCAGCCATGCAAAGTACCTGGCCAATGCAAGTACCAAGCCTATTTTTATAAATTCCGATGGCTGGATGTGAAAAAAGCCAAGATTCAACCAACGTGTCGCGCCCATTCCTGTGTGTCCTATGAATAAAACCAAAAGCAACATGATCAGCGCGCCGGCATAAAGAATGTATGATGACCTGATCCAGGTTTTTATATTTGAAAACGCCGCTATGAAAAAAGCGATCAGTGCGATGACGATTTTGCCCAGTTGAGAAGCGGCATAGGGTCGCCATGCGCCGAATCTATTGCAATGCTCTATATTCTCGGCACAGTCTGCGTTGCCCGCGGAATAAAGCATCGCGATGGATAGCGCAAGTACTATGACCGTCAACACGAACAATGGCCAGCCGAACATGCGCCATCTTTCGCGCAATGACATGTTCTCAGTTCGGGATATTCTTATCTGTCTAGGCATTTTTCAACAATTCTCCCATTACCTTGCTTACTACTTGTGCGGCGGGGCTTGACGATCCGACATGTTCCATTATCGATGCGACCGCGTATTTGGGATTCACGGTCGGGGCATATCCCACGAACAAACCGTGATTGCGCAAATGCCATGGCAGTTGTTCGTTTGTCCTTATACCGGTTGCGCGTTCTTCCGCTGAAATTCGGCGGACTTGACTGGTGCCGGTTTTTCCACCCATTCTTGCACCGTTGACGTTTATTGCGGAATTTACGGCCGTCCCCCCCTGGACAAGAACTTTTTCCAGCCCAGACATGACTGTACGTATATTCTTTTGTTGAAGTCCCAAAGACCGGAAAGATTTATCGCCATTATCTGATAGCGGGCTTGTGACCAATCTTGGCACTATGATTTTGTTAGACACGGCCCTGGCAGTCATGACGCATAATTGCAGACAATTGGAAAGGATAAAACCCTGGCCTATGCCGGAAATAATAGTGTCCCCGTGCAACCATGATTGGCCGATGGATTTTTCTTTCCATCGTCTGTCGGGAATTACGCCGATCGCTTCGCGCGGAAGTTCTTCCAAAAGCTTTTGTTCCAGACCCAGACGCAACGCCATGTTCTTTATAGAATCTATACCAATACGCAATGCAATTTGATAGAAATAAATATCGCATGATTTTTGCAGCGCGGTTTCTATATCCATCGATCCATGTCCGCGTCTTTCCCAGCAATGATAAAGGTGGCGACCGTATTCCCAATGACCGGGGCAGAATATTTTTTCAGATGGCAGTACGGCCCCAGATTCAAGTGCGGCCAAAGCCACCACTATCTTGAAAGTAGAGCCGGGCGGATACAATCCTTCGATTGCTTTGTTCATAAACGGCTTCATGGGATTTCGGCGAAGTTCTTCCATTGTTTCTGGACCATCATCTCCGCGGAATACATCGGGATTAAACGAAGGGGTTGATGCCATGGCCAATACGTTTCCGGTTTCTATCTCTATTGCAACACCACTTCCAGCTTTGTGTGCTTCTAATCCTTCTTCAAGGGCTTTCTGTGCGGATTCTTTGATAGTGGTTCGGATATCGCCGCCGTTTATGGCCGGGACTTCACGCGATGTGTCTTCGCCGACTATTTTTCCCGTTGCATCCACGTTTATTACTGATTGCCCGGGCGTTCCCGCAAGGGTATTATCAAAACTGCGTTCCAGACCCGCCTGACCCACCATAAAAAACGGGCTGGTTATCGCCGCGCGCCGATCGTGACGCACCGAATCAAGGCCACCGACATATCCGATTACATGCGCGGCCAGCTGTTTGCCGGGATACCGTCGCGAAAACCCAAGTTCTATATGCAGACCCTCCTGACCCGCGGCGCGAAGTCGCGCAAGCTGTTCCCAGTTTGCCGCTTCCCTTACTATCGCGGGTTGAAATCCGCGCTGGCGTTTTATCCGGCGTTCCAATCGCTCCATATCGCGTGGCCTTAGTGACAATTCCCGCCGTACGGTTTCTAACAGGGCTGGCAGGTCGGTCGCTTCATCCGGGACTATATATATTCTGTAAACCGAATCGTCGCGCGCCAACGGACTGCCATCGGCATCTAATATTCTTCCCCGCTCTGGAAGATTTACCCTTATACGCGTGGCATTATTTTCAGAAAGTCTTTTATATTTCCCGTATTGGAATACCTGCATTTGCAACATGCGCATGACAAGCGCACTTGTCAGAATCAGCCCGCCCGTAATAAAAAGGGCGGATCGTCGATCAAATGTCAAAGGTATCTGTTTATCTATCATTTGATTATTCTAATCCATATACAATATCCGGCCATTGTCAGCATCAAAGTCCATGCGGCTGTTCCAATGGATTGCAAAGAACCCGCGGAAATCCCCAAGGAAAAAAGACCAAAGCACATAAAGGCGGAAAAAGCCCAAAATCCACCTGCCCGTTGTACTGCGCCCCGCAGTGCTGTTTGAAAATAGTGCGCGGCGTACGCCGCGCAAAACAATATCGTCCAGAACAACATGGTATCGAAATTATAATCCAGAATCAGGCTTCCAATTATAGCCATGGGTAAAAATTCCGATCTTGGACGAACGAAAGAATAATAAAAAACAGGCACCATGACCAATATGCCACACGGATTCCATACCGGTGCAGACATCCGCCACAACAAAATCGTTATGGCAAATGGAAAGATAATATTTAATATTTGTTTCAGAGTTTGCATTTATTTATAAGCATCTTTCGCATCAAACATAAGCACCATGACTTCGTGTACGCCGCCGGCTGGTGCGCCCAGTGTTACCTTTGCGTCTTTTCTTCCGTCTTTTGACACGATGCCAACGGGAATGCCGTTTGGTAAATTTCCGTTCACTCCGCTGGATACCAAACGAATGCCCTTTGTTGGTATGAATTCCTGGTCGCTGAAAAATTCGAAACTGGGCATGGCATCGCCGTTGCCGCGAATAAATCCATAAACATTGCTGCCAGCGACGCGCACCGGAATATTTGATTTTGCATCTTCCAGTCCGCGGACGCGCGCGCTGGATTTGTAACTATCGGCTATTATACCAACTAAGTTTCCATCCATGGATACTACCGCTTGACCTGGTTGTATTCCTTCTTGTTCCCCCTTGCTGATAATCAGCGTGGTATGCCGGAATGCGGAATTTTCTATAATCACGCGTGCGACAATTGCTTTTTGGGGCATATTTTCAACAATATCCAGCTGTTTTTCCAACCGCTGATTTTCCAATAAAGCTATGTCGCATAAAGCACGATTCCGCAACGTGTCATTCAGTCGTGCGCGCAATTCTTCATTCTCTTCCACTGCGCGCATATAGGTGCGAAAAGTATCGCCCAAACGGTTGATTGTCCGAAAAGGCCATGAAAGCCCATCGCCCACGGTTTTTGCCACCGGTACAACAACGCCCTGTACCGCATTCATAATCTTATAATCTGGTTTGTCCAACAGTATATACAGGAAAAAAATAGGAAGCAGGCATGCCGTAGCACCAGCCCGCGCCAATTCTTTAAGGCGGTTCGATATCCGGGAAGTGGTTGATTTTGTTGCCATTTTCGCGCCTTTTTCCAATGGGAACATTTATAGGATAATATTACGGGAAAAGCAACTGTTTCCTATTTGTTTCTATGGTTTGTTCAGAGATTTATCTTGATTTTCCAAAATTTTCGGCCATAATGCATGGGTTCTGACCCGGCAAAAGGCATGCCGCTAGGAAACCGTGGCCTGTAAGCCACGAATACGAACCACGAAAAACGAGGATAAAATGCCAAAAATGAAAACAAAGTCGGGCGTGAAAAAGCGTATGTCCCTGACTGCGACCGGAAAAGTAAAAACCGGACGTAGCGGACATAACCACTTCTTGCGTCAAAAATCCAAACGTGCCAACAAAGCTGGTGCCAAAGTCAACTATCTTAACGAAAGCCACGAGGGTCAGGTAAAACTTATGGCTCCGTATGGTCTGAAATAAAGGGGGCTGAAATGGCACGTGTAAAACGCGGGACAACCGTAAAACAAAAGCATAAAAAAATACTGGTGCGGGCAAAGGGATACCAGGGTCGGCACAGTACGACTTTTCGCGCCGCGCGTGAAAAAACCGAAAAAGCCGGACAATACGCATACCGCGACCGCCGTGTAAAAAAACGCGAATTTCGTTCTTTATGGATTATCCGTATTAATGCCGCTGTGCGTTCTGCCGGTTTGACCTATTCCAAATTCATGAATGGTCTGAAAAAAGCCGGTATAGAGCTGGATCGCAAAGTATTGGCCGAAATGGCGTATGCTGGCGATACTGGCTTTGCAAAGCTGGTGGATACCGCAAAACGATTTACCGGCACCGATGAAAAATAATTCGGTGGCGATATTTTGCATGGTATGCAACAATAAAACCGCCAAAAGGCGGTTTTTCATTTGGGGGTAAATAATGATAGAGCAAATAAGAAATATAAAATCCACAGAAGAATTGACAGCATTGCACTCGTCGATATTTGGTAAAAACGGCAGTATGACCGTGCGTTTAAAAGATATGAAAAATCTGGATAATGATGCCAGGGTGTTATTGAATGCCGAAGTTGCAGATCTGCGCGAAGCTTTCAAAGTCCGACAAACGCAACTGGAAGAACTTTCTGTTCTATCGGGGTTAAAGGCGCATAAGCTGGACGCGACAGCAAAATTTGATACAGCACGGAATTTTGACACCGGAAAGCTTCATCCTTTATCACAGGCATTGGCCGAAATATCCGCAATACTGGCCGATATGGGATATGAAATGCGTACGGGACCCGAAATAGAGAATGACTGGCACAACTTTACGGCATTGAATGTTCCGCCGCATCATCCCGCCCGCGATATGCACGACACCTTTTTCATGGAAAGCGGGAATTTATTGCGAACCCATACCAGCCCGGTGCAGATTCGTTCAATGGAAAAAGATGGCGTGCCGATAAAAATATTTGTTCCCGGCGCGACATATCGGCGCGACATGGATGCTACGCATTCCCCCATGTTTCATCAGTTCGAGGGTTTGAATATAGATAAAAATATAACCCTTGCCGATTTGATAGGCGACATAAAGGAATTTGTCACTCGGTTTTTTGGGCGCGAATTTAATATGCGTATTCGCCCCTCGTATTTTCCTTTTACAGAACCGTCCATTGAACCCGATATAGAATGGCAGCCGGGAAAATGGCTGGAAATTGGCGGCGCGGGAATGGTACATCCGAATGTATTGCGTAATGTCGGCGTTGATCCAAATGAATACCAGGGATTTGCATTTGGATTTGGTTTGGACAGAATGGCAATGTTGAAATACGGTCTGAATGATTTGCGCGAATTTTTCAAAGGCGATGTCAGATGGCTGAAACAGAACGGGTTTTAATAAAAAGGTTTTTATCATGAAATTTACATTGGATTGGATTAAAGATTATTTGGATACAAATGCATCGCCGGATGAAATTGCCGGGTGTTTGACTTCGATAGGATTGGAAATAGACAGCGTTGATATTCCGGTTGTTCCGATTGCTGCAAAAATTATCGAATGCGATCCGGTTTCGGGAAGCGATCGCTTGTCGGTGTTACAGGTTGATGATGGCACCGGGGTTTTGCGCCAGATTGTTTGTGGCGCGCCCAATGTTCGCGTCGGCCTTGTATCTGCACTTGCCCTGCCCGGTTGTAAAATCGGCGATGTGGAAATAAAGTCTGGAAAAATCCGCGGGGTATTGTCCGATGGAATGATGTGTTCTGAAAAAGAACTGGGGCGCGGCGATGATCATACCGGAATTATAGAGCTTTCGGAAAATTATGAAATCGGAAATCCAATTTCAGAATCGACAATTGTATTTGAAGCGGGAATTACCCCGAATCGACCGGATTATTTGGCGGTAAAAGGCATTGCACGCGATTTGGCTTCTGCCGGCATGGGTGATTTTAAAAATCAAAATAATACATGGGGTATAAAAGAATTCGGACATCGTAAAGCCGAAATAAAAAATCTGGCCGCGTGTCCAGTGTATCGTTTGTGCGAAATACATGGTATAAAAATGGCATCGTCGAATCCGGTTATAGCCAGACGACTTGCTGCCATCGGAATAAATCCAAAAAGCGTGCCTGTGGATGCCACGAACTATGTTTGCTATGATCTGGGTCAGCCGATGCATTGCTTTGATGCCGATGAAATCAAGGGCGATATAATAATACGAAATGCGATTGATGGCGAAAAATTTACCGATCTATTCGGATCGGATCATATTTTAAGCACAGATGATTTGGTAATAGCCGACCAGGACGGTATTTTGGCACTTGCCGGAATAGTTGGTGGTGCGCGTGGCATGACCACCCCGGATACAAAAAATATATTGTTGGAAAGTGCGTATTTTGAACCGGTCGGAATCCGCAAGACTCGCCGCCGGCTTTGTCTATCGACCGATTCATCTTATAGATATGAACGTGGTATTGATCCGACAATTACGGAAAAGGCGTTGGATATGGCGGTTAAAATAATTACCGATGCTTGCGGTGGGGGGATTGTGGGTGCTTATACCGCGGGTGAAAACCCGGCCGAATCGCGCGAAATTAAGTATTTTCCGAACCTGTTCAAACAGAAAACCGGTATTGATTTAGCGGTTGAAAAACAGAAAGAAATTTTAGAAAAATTGGATTTTTCGGTTGTTATAAAGGGTGATGAATGGACGATAATTCCACCGCCTGCGCGTATTGATATAGAAATCCCGGAAAATATAATATCTGAATTAATTCGAATTTACGGTTATGATAAAATTGAAAGTATCGGAAATTCATCTTTATATAAAGACCGACAACCCGTTCGTATAGACAAATCGGCGATAAAGTTAAAATTGGCATCTTTGGGTTTAACCGAATCGGTATCTTATGGATTTGGCGATTCGGAAAAGGAAAAACTGTTGTCATCTATGGATTGTATAATGGTAAAGAATCCTATTGTCGCGACTTTTGATACAGCGCGAAGCAGTTTGGTTCAGAACATGTTGGATATTATCGCTGCAAATGATCGGTTCAAAAGATCAAACCTTAACCTATTCGAAATTGGAACGGTATTTAGCGGCGATCAGCCGGGGGAACAACATACTCAATTGATAATATCACGCACGGGAATCACGGGCAGTAATATCGGCGTAAAACATGGTCGGCCGGTTGAAATTTATGATGTGCGCGCAGATTTAATTTCGCTGTTTGATGGCGGGGTTATAGAAAATGATCCGGTGCCGCAAAAATGGGCCAATCCATACCGTGCGGGTTGTGTGATTAAAGATGGCGTTATAGTGGCGCGATTCGCGGAATTGCATCCGGTAATCGCAAAAAAATTCGGAATCAAGACGCGGGTTGTTTTGGGTGTTGTTGATAATATTAATGTATTGCCGACACAAAAAGTGAATCAACAATCAGACATTAATAATCAGCCATCAATTAACGATTTTCCAGACTTTCCCATGATAACGCGCGATTTTGCTTTTATTGTGGATAATAAGATATCGTCAGATGATATTGTCGCGGCCATATCCGCCGAAAATACATTGGTTTATGAAACCAATGTTTTCGATGTATTTGATATGGGCGGCGGAAAAAAATCGGTTGCATTGGAAATAGTGATACAGCCGGTAACAAACATGTCTGATACGGATCTGCTTGATTTGCAAAATAAAATTATCCGCGATATAGAAAATAAGTTTGATGCAAAGATTCGTGATAGATAATATATTCCCATCGTGTCATTGCGGTTTAATGTCATTGCGAGTCACGCCGTCAGGCGGACGAAGCAATCTTTTCCCAAAGGGGAATTATAAGAATTCCATTGTCTGGAAAGATTGCTTCGCGGTCTTTGACCGCTCGCAATGACACAAAATGTTGGAAAAGATTGCTTCGCTGTCTTCGACCACTCGCAATGACACGAAATGTCTGAAAAGATTGCTTCGTCCGCCTGGCGGCGTGACTCGCAATGACCACTCGCCATAACATCAAAGGCCGAGACCCGCAAACAGCGCCGACCGGAAGTCGGAACCGGAATCGTACAGGGCGCTGAACGCGCAATAGCGCGCGCAGTTAGACGCGCAATCGGACGGAGCGCTGTAGCCGTACAGGAAAACCCAAGCCGACGAAGCGACACTAAACCCAGGAATGCTTGTCAGCTTACACCAACATCTATTTCCGCTGTCGGCAACAGGATTTCCAATATTAAGGTATGTTCCGCTTGTGCTTGAACACAGGCTTGTTCCACTGAACTCTGATACATTACTTCCAGTACAACTTGCTACTCTCCAATCGCCAAGGGACAGGTTGGTACAATCACGATTTGTGCCACTACCACTAGTGCCGTTAGCAGGACACTGGGTGTAACTACCGCAACTACTCGGGCTATTGGGTTTCGGCACACATGCCACAGCGGCAATAGACCCATGCAATGGGATTATCGTTAATACAGCAAGGATGCTTGTTAGCTTTATAGTTTTGTTAAATGTATTCATGATACCCTCTCCTTTGGGTATATTTATATTATACCACATGCCATGACAAAGGTCAATTTGTATTTAGTCATGTAAAGTGAGCAGAATTGAGAGATGATATCATTATAATAATATCAATCGGATTTGCCCATAACATTCCTATATGGACACCATTTTGCCACAGGACATTCGATACATTTTGGTTTTAATGCCTTACAGGTATAACGTCCATGCAGAACCATAGTGTGATTTACCATTCCATGGTATTTTCTGGGAATTGTTTTCAAAAGCTGTACTTCGACCTTTTCCGGGGTATTATCCATAGAACCGACCCAGCCGAATCTATGTGCCAGACGGAATACATGGGTATCAACCCCCACCATCGGCGCATCCCAAAGCACATTCATTATTACATTTGCGGTCTTGCGCCCTATTCCGGGAAGGGCCATTAATTCATCCTGTGTCCGTGGCAAAATTCCGCCGGTGGCGGCCAATTCCCGCGCAAGCCCGATAATATTTTTCGCTTTGTTGTTAAAAAACGAAATAACCTTTATATGTTTTTTTAATCCATTTTCGCCAAGCGTCAGCATTCTTTCCGGATTATCCGCAACAGCAAACAAACCGGGTGTGACTTCGTTGACTTTTTTATCTGTTGCCTGTGCCGACAGGATAACCGCCACCGCAAAAGTGAATTCGTTTACCGAATATAGTTCCGACCGTACAGACATATCGATGGTTGGCGGAACTTTGGTGAAATAAATTTGCGGGGTCAGTTTCATTTGCGATTTTACCGGCCTTTTTGAAAAATTTTGCTATCCAGATACGGCAAGTTCCGGTCTTTATTCGAAACTATCGTCAAGTTTTCTGGAATACGCCAGTTTATATTCAATATCGGGTCGTCAAAACGTATTCCGCCGTCGGCCCTTGGGTTATAAAAATTATCGCACTTGTAAAATAATGTGGCTTCGCCGGACAAAACAGAAAAACCATGTGCAAAGCCGCGCGGAATAAACAGCATGTTCTTTTTTTCGGCACTTAATTCCGCGGTTATATACTGTCCGTATGTTGGGCTGTCCGGTCGCAAATCAACCGCGACATCCAGTACGGTGCCCTTTATTACGCGAACCAGCTTTGCCTGGGCATATTTGCCCTTTTGAAAATGCAGTCCGCGAATTGTGCCATGGGTTGAATATGATTGATTATCCTGTACAAATACATTCGGTATTCCGTTTTTACCGAATTCTTTATAATTATATGATTCGAAAAAATATCCGCGCGAATCTCGGAATATTTTCGGCTCTATGATTATCAGACTCTCAATATGCGTTTTCGTAAATTTCATGGTTTATATCTTTTTAATTTTTACTTCGAATTTATAGCCTTCTATTATAATAGAATAATCGCCACCGCCAACCGGTGATAATCGCATATCGGTAATCAATGCGTTTTCTTTTATCATTTCCGAATGTGTGTTTATTGCGTCGGCCAATTCTGTATCAGCAGAATATTCCAGTATTATCCTGTCGGATACGTCAAGGTCTTTTTCTTTCCGCGAATCTTGAATAAACCGCAAAGCATCACGGGCCAATCCTTCGGAAATTAATTCCGGTGTGATATTTGTATCAAGCATCACAACAGCTGTATTGTCTGGAAGTGCCGCCCCGGTTACGCCGGGTTTGATATTCAGGCGGGTTTCAAATTCATCGGGCAACAGATCCCAATCTGCGGGATTAAAGCCGGGCTGTTTTGATGCGGCCATGATTTCTTTTAATTTACTGCCCAGTCGCGCGCCGATTTTGGGTGTGACTAAATATACAAATGAATCGGCGACAGACGAAATATCATCCGAAAATTCCACGTTTTTAATATTTAATTCGTCTTTGATAATATCCGTATATTCGGACAGGCTTTTGCCTATAATTGTCAGTTTTGCCAGGGGCAATCTGTTTCGCAATTTGTATGTTTCGCGCAGTTTTTTCCCGGTCGAGATTATAGATTGTGTATGACGCATATATGTTAACAGATCGTAATTAACATCCCAGTCTTTTGTATCATTTAACCGGGCAAGATGAACCGATTCCTTGTTTGTAAGATTGCGATAAATATAATCACTGATAAATGGCGCAAATGGTGCCAAAAGCTTGCAAAGCGTTGTCAGCACATGCCATAAAGTACCAAAAGCACCCTGGTCTTCATTCCAAAAACGTTCGCGCGAGCGGCGGATATACCAATTATTCAAAGTATCTAAGAATTTTATAAATTCTTTGATAGCTATATCCGGTTTGTATATATTCAGGGTATGAATTACCGTTCCATATAATTCATCCAGCTCTGTCAGAATATATGTATCTAAGATGTTTCTATTTTCGGTATGACTTTCAAAATTTATTGTTACGTTTCCTGCATTTGCATACAATGTAAAGAAATGATATGCGTTCCAAAGGGGAACCAGTATGTTTTTTATAGGTTCATTAAACACTTTGCCTGCTTTGTCTATAAGAACTGGCTCTGCCTTTATAAAATTAGAACCCAACAGATAAATGCGTACGGCATCTGCGCCATATATGTCAAATAATTTCTGCGGATCTTCAAAGTTACCAAGCGATTTTGACATTTTTTGCTTATCTTCATCCAATGTCATTCCATTTGCGGTAACGGTTTTAAACGCGGGCTTGTCAAACAATGCAGTTGCCAGAACCATCAAAGTATAGAACCAGCCGCGTGTTTGATCTATTCCTTCGATAATATAGTCGGTTGGGAAAGTTGTATTGAATTTTTCTGCGTTTTCGAATGGGTAATGCAATGCGGCAAACGGCATAGAACCCGCGTCGAACCAACAGTCCAAAACATCCGGGATGCGTTTCCACCCGTCTTTTTCCAGTTTGTCTAAGGTCGGTCGATGCAAATCGTCTATATTTACGCCAAAAAATTCTTCCAATTCTGCGACAGAGCCAAAAAATTTTATGCCATCATCGGGATTGTCTGTTTTCCATATAGGCAACGGGGTTCCCCAAAAACGGTTTCTGGTAATTGCCCAGGGGCGTGCGTTTTCTATCCATTTAGTGAATCGTTCGCCGGCGGATGTCCAATTGACCAGTTTGTTATTTTTTATCAAACGATCGCGAATCGCGGGTACGTCAATGTACCAAGAATCGGTGGCGCGGTATATTAATTTGGTATGTGTGCGGTCATCAAACGGATAAGAATGGACATATTGTTCTTTTTTTATCAAAACACCGGCTTTTTTCAAAAATTCTATGATTTTCGGGTTTGCTTCGAATATATTTTCGCCCGCCCAATTTTCAACTTCTTTTGTGAAATTACCATAATTATCCACATTCAAGATTACCGGGAATTTGGAATCCAGTGCACGCGCGGCAAGAAAATCTTCTTCGCCGTACGCGGGTGCTATATGAACAATTCCCGTACCGCTGGAATCAGATACATAATCGGCCGGGATTATTTTATACAATTTCGTGCGGTCTTTGTGATCTTTATAATAGTCGAACAACGGCCTGTATGAAAGACCGACCAGTTCTGAACCCATAAGATTTCCAATTTTATTGGCTTTGGCGAATTGCTTTTCATACGCTTTCAAACGCGATTCGGCAATGATATATTCTTTGCCATCTTCGTCCTTCATCACAATATAATTCATTTTCGGATTTACGGCCAACAATGAATTTCCCGGCAAAGTCCAGGGCGTGGTGGTCCATGCAAGCAATCGTCGACCATTTTCCAGTTCGAACCAAACAGTTATCGCATCATCGACCACATCTTGGTATTGCTTTGCGGCATCGGCGTTTGATACTACGGTTCCAAGCTTCCAAGAATATGGATTAACTTTATAATCTTCGAATAAAAGGCCTTTGTTATATAGCTCTTTCAACGCCCAAAGTACAGATTCCATATAATTTACATCCATGGTGATATATTCTTGTCCTGTGTCGCCAAATTCAACCCAGCGGCCAATACGCTTAATATAGTTTCGCCATTCATTCGCATAGAGCATAACGCCGTTTCTGCACATGTCACAAAATTCTTCAACACCTTTTTCTTTGACTATATCGTTTGCAGATTTTCCGGTTTGCTTTTCAACTGTAACCTCTGTCGGCAGTCCATGAACATCCCATCCAAATTGATGTATGACACAACGCCCCAGCATGGTTTGAAAACGCACAACCATATCCTTTACAGCCGATACGCCAATGTGTCCGACATGGGGTTTTGAAGATGGTGTCGGCGGGCCATCATAGAATGAAAACGGCACGCCATTTTTTGTTTGCTCTGACGATTTGCGAAAAGTATCGTTTTTGCGCCAAAGGTTCAATATTTGGTGTTCTAATTCTGGGAAGTTTGCTTTTGGTTCTGTTTTTGGAAATTTCATTTCACTTATCCTTTTTATTTAAAATCTTTCAAATCAAATTCAAAAAATGTCACAGGTTTATTTTCAAAATTCGGGTCGGTTGTTTCTGCTATCCTTTTACAGCCGATTTTATCATAAAATCCACAGGATTTATTTGCAGAAGCGCATCTAATTATAAATTTTTCTGCACCCGCTGTTATAGCCCTGCGCGCCCATTCGGAAAATAATTTACGCCCTATTCCGGTTCCTATGACATTTGGATCAACATAAAGGGCATCAAGTATCCATACATCATTGGTTTCAGATATAGTTTGCGATCGTCCCAATCCGCCGATGGCAAATCCCGTGATTTTGCCGGCCGAATTTGTAGAAACCAGTGCGATTTTGTAATCGTTTTCCGCAGAGGTTTTTCCGGCGAGCCTTGGTGTGTAATTGCGTATCTTTTCCAGCATGGTATCAAGAAGCCCGTCGCTGATTATTCCGCGATAGGCATATTCCCAGCCATCGGCATTTATGCGGTTGATGTCTGGTCTGTCCGCTGGGATTACGTCACGAATAAATATTTGTTTTTCTTGTGTCACTGTTTTTCCATATAAAAAAGGCGCATATGCGCCCCAGCAACCGCCAAAGCGCGTTTGCTGTTTATCCTATGATAATGGTGTTTTTACCGTACATGTCCGGGATTATAAACAACTTGAAATCAATGTCAAGCGTGATAAAGTCTGTTCTATGAAAAAATTTGATGTAATTGTTATAGGCGGTGGGCATGCCGGGATCGAGGCCGCCGCCGCCGCTGCGCGAATGGGTGCATTTGTTGCATTGTTCACAAAATCCCGGGATGATCTGGGGGCATTGTCATGTAATCCGTCTATCGGCGGGCCTGGAAAATCCCAACTGGTCGCGGAAATCGATGCTTTTGGCGGCATAATGCCTTTTGCCGCTGATTATTCCGGGATTCATTTTCGTATGCTGAACATGTCCAATGGTTTTGCAACCCGCGCATTAAGGGCGCAGATTGACCGTATTTTATACCGCAAAGCTATACAAAATGAATTGTCACTACTTGATAGCCGACTGTCGGTTATTTATGAATCCGTTGAAGTTGTCGATCTGGAAAACAAAATTATAAACGGAAAATATAAAGCACAGACGCTTGTCATAACCGCTGGAACATTTTTAAATGGTCTTGTCCATCGCGGGATTGAAAAAATCGAATCGGGTCGATTGCAAGATGATGGGACATATCAACAGCCCGACAAAAATATATCAAAAATACTCGAAAAAGCCGGATTTTCTTTGATCAGGCTTAAAACAGGAACTCCCGCGCGACTGTATGCAAACAGCATAGATTTTTCCAAATGCCAAATACAGCCGGGCGATGAAAACCACGAATATTTTTCGAAAAATAAAAAGAATTCAACCAACAATCGGCGATTAAATTGTTATATAACAAGAACGACCGCTTACACCCATGAAATTATTCGTGATAACATCTCGGACGCACCGATGTATAACGGCGGCATCACTGGCACCGGTCCACGGTACTGTCCGTCACTTGAAGACAAGGTTATGCGTTTTCCAGAACACGAAAGTCATCAGATATTTCTAGAACCAGAAACAGCCGATGGCGAACTAATTTATCCAAACGGCCTTTCTACCAGCATGTCTGCCGATGTTCAGGACAAATTTTTACGCAGTATCCCGGCACTTGAAAATGTAAAGGTTGCGCGATATGGATATGCGATCGAATATGATGCCATAGATGCGCGGGCGTTGAAATCGACATTGGAATCCAAAGATATTCCGGGTTTGTTTTTCGCCGGTCAGATCAATGGTACAAGCGGATACGAAGAAGCCGCCGCCCAGGGTCTTGTCGCGGGGGCGAATGCCGCCGCCCTTGCAATGAATAAAGATTCGTTACAATTGGATCGCACCAATTCCATGATAGGGGTAATGATTGATGATATAACAACATTGGGGGTGGATGAGCCATACCGCATGTTCACAAGCCGTGCCGAATATCGGTTAAGTCTGCGGTCGGATAATGCGATTTTTCGTTTGGGGGAAATCGCGGTCAAACTGGGTCTGCTGACACAGGAACAGTACGAAAATATCAGAAGTCAGCAATCGGAAATCAGCAGTTCGATCGATAAAATATATGCCGGATATATCGCGCGAAATCAGCGTGAAATTGAATCGTATAACAGGGATAAAAATATAAAAATCCCAAAGGATTTCGACTATAAATCCTTATCTGGCCTTACAAATGAGCTGGTCGAAAAATTGACCCGCGCACGACCGGAAAATATCGCCGCGTTGTCAAAAATTCCGGGAATAACCCCGGCGGGAATAATGGTTGTTTTAAGAAAGTTAAGGGCTGGTTGATAAAAAATCCGCGCGATGCAATCGTTGCGGATTTTTTTAAAATCGACCCAATCCGCCATTTACATGTATTGTTTGACCATTTACGTATGAAGCTTCGTCCGATGCAAGATATATCGTTGCCGCCGCTATATCTTCCGGTGTACCGAATCGGCCGACTGGAATTTGTTTCATATATGTATCTTTAAGTTCTTCTGGTAATACATCTGTCATTGCGGTCTTGATAAAACCCGGTGCTATACAGTTGGCTGTTATGCCGCGGCTTGCTACTTCGGCGGCGATGCTTTTCGTCATGGCGGCAATCGCGCCTTTGCTGGCTGCGTAATTGGATTGTCCCGGTCCGCCGATATGTCCGATTATAGATGATATATTTATTATACGCCCGAACTTGTTTTTCATCATCGGCATAATTGCCGCGCGGCAAAGTTGAAACGCAGCGCGCAGGTTTACGCGAATAACTTCATCGAATTGTTCGTCTGTCATGCGCATCAAAAGGGTATCCCGGGTTAATCCGGCATTATTGACCAGAATGTCGATTTTACCGGCTTTTTCTATGGTTTTTACAATTAAATCCGCCGCCGCGCCGGTTGCATCAAGATTTGTCGGGATAACTATTGATCCGTGAATCTGATTTGCAAGCTCGTTAAGTTTAGATTCATTCCGACCCGTCAGAACTATGGTTGCGCCCTGGGCGGAAAGTCCTTTGGCGATTGCTTCGCCGATTCCCCCGGTTGCCCCGGTGACCAATGCCGTTTTGTTTTTTAATGAAAACATTTTTTACTCCTTTATTTTTTGCCCATGATATTTTTCATAAAAATGCGGTCTGCAAACGGACATATAAATGTCGTCGCCGATACATATTTGCGCGCCTTTACGGATTATATTACCGTTGCTGTCAAAGCGCAGATGATGTGTCGCAAGGCTTTCACAATTTTGAATCTGGCAGCTGGTGCGAAGCTGGTGAAGAACTGCGCCGGATTCGATAAGTTTTTTTGCACCCGGAAACATGGTTCCATCGGAATCAACCATAAGGCCATAGCACATTATGGTCTTGCCATGAACGTCGGCCAGTGTAACCAGGCTTTCGATGGAATCCGGTGTGAAAAATTGTGCTTCGTCGACAAGAATCCTGCGGACATCCGGGAAGCTGCAAAGTATATAATCGACCTTTATGCTGACCAGTGGTTGGGCGGGGCATTCTATACCCATCCGAGATACTATTTTGTTTTCAGAAAAACGGTTGTCCAGCTCCGGTTTTATAGCGATTGTTCGGATTCCCGATTTTGTTGAAGTATAATGGGTCTGGATCAGTTGCACTGATTTTCCAGCACTCATAGTTCCGTAAAAAAAGTGAAGTTTGCTCATGCTATTTATTTTTTTCTAAATACTTTTGTAATTTTACTTTATGAATCTGGGACCAATTGTTTTGCTCTCTCAATTCTCTGATTCGTCCGATATGGGCAGAGCTGGGTCTGTATTTGATAATTTTCGGATATTTTTTCGGTTTGATTCTTTCCTTCATACCGTCTGTTAATTCGATATCTATATCCGCTTCATATTCCAATTTTATCAAATTTAGCTTGAACTCCGTTAATGTTTTGCATTGGCGGTATTCGCGTTTATGTTCTCTTTCTTTTGCCATTTCAAACTTCCAATTTATTTGCCGTCAATTCGGGAACTATTCTTTGGGTCATGCCGGTCAGTATGTTGCCGGGTCCGACTTCGATTGTTTCTGTAATTCCAAGTGCTGGCAAAGCCAGGATGGTTTCACGCCAACGGACACCGTGTGTTATCTGGTAAACCAGCGCGTCCTTGATTTCCATGGGATCGGTCATGGGGGCACAGGTTTTGTTGGAAATCATCGGAACCCGTGGGGTTTTCAGTTCTATATTTTCAAGTGCTTTGTGCATTTCGATTGCAACCGGTTCCATCAGACGCGAATGCGGCGGTACCGATAGTGGCAACAGCATCGCGCGCTTTGCGCCGGCATTTTTTGCTTTTTCCATTGCGTGCAGAATTGTTGCCTTGCTTCCGGAAATTACTATCTGTCCCGGCGCATTGTCGTTTGCTATATCACATACGCCGCCTATTTCTGATTCAGCGTCACGACAGATGTCGATCAATACTTCAAAATTCAGGCCAAGTATAACCGCCATCGCGCCCTGCCCCGCTGGTACGGCCCGTTGCATGGAATCCCCGCGCAAGCGGAGCAGTCGTGCGGCATCAGACAATGACAATGCATCCGCAGCGCAAAGCGCGGTATATTCGCCCAGGCTGTGGCCGGCCACAAATGGTGTCAGTTCTGGATTTGCGGCACGTAAAATTGCGATGCTTACTGTCATAATGGCTGGCTGGACATTGGCCGTCATGGTAAGTTCGTCCATAGACCCATTGAATATTACACGGGATAGCTTTTGGTTCAGCGCATCATCAACTTCGTCGAAAACCGCACGGGCGATCGGATAATTGTCATAAAGATCTTTTCCCATGCCGACAAATTGTGATCCCTGTCCCGGGAATATGAAAATAGAAGACATACGTGAACTCCTTTGGCCAATTGTAAGACAATATTTTGCAGCTATCAATCATAAAATAATGCCCGAATTTTGGACTTAATTTAAAAAATTGTGTGATTAATAATAAATCTATTCTTGCAAAGATATATGGTAATTTTTTATGATTAAAGCATTATGTTAAAAAGCGGACGTTTTTTATTTCGAATGGTTGTCGTTGCACTTGCTATTGCAACGCAATCCGTGTTTGCCGCAATCCCGGAAAATACAGAGATCGACATTGCGTCTACATCCTATGTCAGGGGTGCCGTTGCCAGCATTGTTTCTGCTTTGGATGAAAAGGCATCTGTTGCGGATTTGTCACAGGTTGCGTTCAGCGGTGACTATAACGACCTGGCAAACAAGCCGGACAACAGCCATGCAAGTATTTACGAAGTCCGGTCGAATTCAATTTCTGATGCGGTTACTGGAAATTCATTTTCGGTTGAAATGGATGGATTAATATTCAGTGCGATAAAGCAAGGCCAGGCGAACTATTGGTCTGTTCGCATTATTAATAATTCTGGCACCACCCGTTCCATCAGTACCAGCTGGACGCAGATATACGGCGGGCTCCAGGGGGTTACAAAGGAAAATTTAAATTTTACCCATGGCAGTGAACATAATCCGGATTCAGAAAATGGCGATTTGGGATATGGTAAACAGGATACTGGGATAACATACCTGTTTGATCATACGAACATGCATCTTTACAGATGGGTCGTGACAGTATATGTAAACAGGGCGGTCATGGCGGTTGGAAAATTACATTAAGTATTGCCGGTTGTTTTTACAGAAAATTCGCATCCGCAATAATTTTGACGATAAAAACCGGCTTTTTCGATCATTTTCTGTCCGATTTGTTTATCCCAATTTATGGGAATATATCTTATAGATCCGGTGATGTTTTTGGCCGCATCATCCACCTGTGATTGATCTTTATGGCGTGATAATCCGAATACTGATGCAATTGCATCATATCCATTTTGCTTTGCCCATTTTGCCCCGAAAGCGAATCGATGCTTAAAACATTCCGTGCAACGCTGGCCGCGTTCCGGCCCGGCCTCTTTTCCACGGATACATGACAGCCATTCATCATGTGCCCAATCGCCGACCGCGTATCGAACGCAAAGCGATTCGCAAAGACGGATTTGTTCCGTCAATCGCCGCTGGTATTCCGATTCGGGAAATATATTGGGATTATAGAACAGGACGCAGAAATCCGCGCCCTGTTCTTTAAGTTGCAAAATCGCACCGGCACTGCATGGCGCGCAACACGACATCAGACAAATGCGCAAATTATTTTTTGACATACTTTGTTGTCATTTCTGCGATTTTTTCGGCATCTATCCGGTCGAATAGATTTTCCGGAACTGTGAACTCTTGCCCGTCTTTGATTCGGCGTTCGTATTTATCGGGCCAGTTTGATGACAGATAATCATCTGCCCCGACAAATATTTTTTTCATCTTTTCTGAGGTTTTTGGAATAAATGGCGCGGATACTCTGGCATAAAAATCGATAAGCTGAAAGCATTCGTTTAATATCGCCCCTGCCCTATCCATATCGCCGTTTTTGACCAAAGTCCAGGGTTCATTTTGTGCCATGAATTCGTTGCCGGTCGCCCACAGCTCTCGCAATGCGGCGACAGCTTTGCGAAATTCGCATGCTTCCAGCGAACCAGTCAGTTCGGAAAGTTTTTCGTTAAGGGTGCTTTCGAATCCGGCAACATCAAATCCCCGGGATGGCGGGCACAAATTTCCAAAATTCTTTTCGGTCAGCTTGCAGACACGCGAAACAAAATTTCCAAGAATTCCGTTCAAATCCTTGTTCACTATGTCGGCGAACCGTTGGATGGTAAAATCCGTATCGTCGGTTTCGGGCGTACTTGCTATCAATGAATAACGCCAACAATCCGCCGGTGCGTCATTTATTGCGTCGTTCAAGAACACCCCATGACCCGTGGATTTAGAAGTTTTTCCGCCTTCGAAATTCAGAAAGTTGTTCGCTTTTAATACATCGACGGTTTTCCAGTTGTCGTTCATAGCCAATTGTTGTTCTGGAAAAAACACCGAATGGAATGCCACATTATCCTTTCCCATAAACTGGGTGTAATGACAGTCGTCACCGGCCTTCCACCATTCTGCCCAGTTTGGTGTCGCGGCCTGTGATATAGAAACATATCCCCACGGGGCATCAAACCAGACATAAAAAACCTTGTCTTCATAACCGGGTTTATTTACCGGAATGCCCCATTTCAGATCGCGTGTAATGGGTGTGTCGCGCAGTCCTTCGTCCAGCCATTTATTGGCGATTGAAAGTGCTGTTTTGGGCCAGCCGCGTCGTGTACCTATCCATTCGCGCAGTTTTCCTTCCATCGCGCTGGCGCGAAAGTACAGGTGTTTCGTATCGCGCCAATCTATATTATGGCTTCCGGAAATTACAGAACGTGGATTTATCAAATCTGTTGGTTCCAGCACGCTTCCACAACCTGAATCGCATTGATCTCCCCGTGCTTTATCATTGCCACATTTGGGACAGGTGCCCTCTATAAATCGGTCGGCCAGGAACATTTTATCGTCGACGGAATAGGGCTGTCGCGTTGTTCGTTCTTCAATCAGGCCCTGTTCGTCCAGACGGGTAAATAAATTTTGTATCAGATCTTTGTGCAGTTCTGTATGTGTCCGACCGTAAAAGTCAAACTGCATATTAAAATTACAAAAGTCTTGTTCTTGGAGTATGCGGTATTTATCGACATATTCTTCAATTGGTATATTTTCTTTCAAGGCACCTATTTCTGATGCGGTTCCATGTTCATCGGCACCGCATACAAACAGAACGTCGCGGCCGCGTGCGCGGCAGAATCGTGCGTATACATCGGCCGGCAAATAGACCCCGCAGAAATGTCCGATATGCATGACATTATTAACATAGGGCAGGGCGGAAGTTATAAGATATTTGTTTTTCATGTTTGGTATCCATATTTTTCGGCCTTATCATACAGGACAAGGCTGGTTGATACAATTGTTATTTGGAAAAATTTTGGGTATGGGAATCAGTTGCGCGCGCAGCGCATCATTCGGGCAGAAAAGATGAATATATCGTAATTCATGTTTCTATTTTTGTGGTTAACCTTGTCCGTCATAATGAAACAAAGGCGGATAATTTTTTTAACCCTGTTTTACTTTATAACGAAAAACCTTGGTGGACGCGAGAAGACTCGAACTTCCGACCCCCTCCATGTCAAGGAGATACTCTAACCAACTGAGCTACGCGTCCAGCGGGTCGAATTATAACAAAGATTTTACTATTATCAATAAAAAACAGCGGATTATAATTTGAAAAGCAGTGATTTGTGTAATTTTCTCCATTCTGTCTAATTTACATGACTAAATACAAATTGACCTTTGTCATGGTATATGGTATAATATAAATATACCCAAAGGAGAGAGTATCATGAATACATTTAACAAAACAATAAAGATAACAAGCATCCTTGCTGTATTAACGATAATCCCATTGCATGGGTCTATTGCCGCCGTTGCGTGTGTGCCGAAACCTAATAGCCCGAGCAGTTGTCCATGGAGTGATGCCACCTATTGTTCCGCCCTTGGTATTGATGGTTATAATAGTAATGATTGTAATAACCTATCCCTTGGGGATTGGAAATTAACGAATTGTACGGGTAGTAATGTATCAGAGTTCAGCGGAACAAGTTTGTGTTCAAGCACAAGCGGAACTACCCCTAACTTTGGTAACCCTGTTGCAGACAGCAGAAGCAACTGTTGGTGTAAGCTGACAAGCATTCCTGGGTTTAGTGTCGCTTCGTCGGCTTGGGTTTTCATGTCCGACTTCGGCGGTCCGTCCGGTTGCGCGATTTACTGCGCGTACTATTGCGCGGACGGCGCCCGGAACGCTCCCGGCTTCCGGCCGGCGCTGTTTGCGGGTCTCGGCCTTTGATAACCGTATAACGTAAATAGGTGGGGGGTATGGGGGGCGGGTACCCCGCCCCCCATAGAACCCCCCTTTTTGGGGGTGTATAAAAAGAGGTTCCCGGTTAAGCGTCGGGAATTGGCAAATCGCCGTATGCAGTGGTGTTCGTTTGTCGGTGTCGCTTCGTCGGCTTGGGTTTTCATGAACGACAACGGCGATCCGTCCAATTGCGCAAATCCACATTGAAAAGAATCAATCACAGGATTAAAAAAATCAACACGATACCCCTGTGTGTGCGACGCGGCGACCCGCATCTGGTCGGCCAGATTGCCGCGATGCGCGGTTGGGCAATGCACGCGCGAACGGATATAAAGATTCCGGCATTGTAAATTTCCGGGCGTTTTTTCGGGTATTTTTTTGTTGCTAAAAAGCCGGAAAATTGCTATATTTTCCAGACAAAAACAGGTTTTGTTTTGACGGGTCAAAGCGATAAAAAAAAGGATGAATTTTATGTCAGTTAATAATGAATATTCAGCAGATTCAATCAAAGTATTAAAGGGTTTGGATGCGGTAAAAAAACGCCCGGGAATGTATATCGGGGATACGGGCAGTGGGGACGGACTGCACCACATGATTTATGAAGTCGTGAACAATTCCATTGACGAGGCTTTGGCCGGATATGCCGACGAAGTGTATGTTTCATTAAATTCCGATGGATCCGCGACAATTCGCGATAATGGCCGCGGAATTCCGTTTGCCATCAATAAAGAAACGGGTCGCAGTGCGGCAGAGCTTATAATGTGCGAACTGCATGCCGGCGGCAAATTCGATAACGAATGCGACGGCGCGTACAAAGTATCCGGTGGATTGCACGGCGTTGGTGTTTCCGTGGTAAACGCATTATCAATTTGGCTGGAACTGCGGATATGGCGCGATGGCCAGGAAGTTATGCTGAAATTCGAAGGCGGCGCGCCGGTCGGTGGGTTGTCCGTGATATCCGAAAATATCGGTGACAAGCGCGGAACCGAAATCACATTTTTGCCCAGCCCGGATACTTTCGCATTTACCGAATTTTCTTTTGATACTTTGGAAACCTGGCTTAGAGAGCAATCTTTTCTGAATGCCAATGTCAAAATTGTTCTGGAAGACCTGCGCGGTGCGGACAAGAAAACCCGCGAATTCCATTCTGTCGACGGATTAAAGGGATTTGTTTCGTACCTGGATCGTTCGAAAGAGCTTTTAACAAAAGAACCAATACACATAGCCCAGCAGAAAGACGGCATGTGTGTCGAAGTGGTTCTGGAATGGACCACGGCGTATAATGAAACGTCTTTGTGTTTTACCAACAATATTCCAAATCGCGATGGTGGTACGCATCTTGCCGGGTTTCGCGCGGGATTGACCAGGGCGTTGAACAAATACATTGCAGAAAAAAATACAAAGAAAGACATCACTCTTTCGGGGGAAGATTTTCGCGAAGGCCTTACCAGCATTGTGTCCGTGAAGATCCCGGATCCCAAGTTTTCATCGCAAACCAAAGACAAGCTTGTATCCAGTGAGGTGCGTCCCGTTGTAGAATCTGCGGTGTCGGATTTGCTGTACCAGTATTTGGATGAAAACCCGGTTGTTGGAAAAACAATCATAGACAAGATTATAGAGGCCGCGACCGCGCGCGAAGCCGCACGAAAGGCGCGTGAACTTTCGCGAAAGAAAAATGGTCCCGATCTGAATGTTATTTCCGGCAAACTGGCGCAATGTTCCGAAAAAGATCCCGCGAAATGCGAATTGTTTATTGTAGAGGGGGATTCTGCCGGTGGCACAGCAAAACAGGGACGCGACCGAAAGTTCCAGGCGATACTTCCGTTGCGTGGAAAGATTCTTAACGTTGAACGCGTGCGGTTTGACCGCATGCTGGGATCTGAAACAATCGGCACGCTTATCAGTGCGCTGGGCGCGGGAATAGGGGCGGATGATTTTGACATCAACAAAATGCGTTATCACAAGGTTGTAATCATGACCGATGCCGATGTCGACGGAAGCCATATACAAACCTTGCTTTTGACATTCTTTTATCGTCATATGCCCGAAGCCATTAACAAAGGATATATATATGTCGCGAAACCGCCGCTTTACCGTGTTTCAAAGGGAAAGCAGGAACGCTATTTGCAAAACCAGCGGGAATTCGACGACTATCTTATGGATGCGATTGCAAATGATGGTGCATTGTCTTTATCCGACGGCACCCAAATAGCGGGCAACGATTTAAAGCGCATTTTGGGTCTTTGTCTGGGCGCGAAAAATATTCTGTCGCCATTGTCGGATATTATGCCGATGCGGTTTATAGAGGCGTTGGCACTTTCAAGCGCACTGCGATCGCAAAAAGCGGAAAGCAAAGAACAAAGGGCGAAATTGGACTTTGTCGAAAAACTGTTGGATTCCCAGGAAATGGAATTTGAACGGGGTTGGAAAGTTTCAGAATCAATGGGGGGATTACTGGAAGGGCCAGAGGGAATTACCATCAGCCGGACTTTGCGTTCTGTTACCGAAAATTATTTCATATCGGCCGAAAAGCTGGATTCGCCGGAAGTGCATACATGGGAACGTATGGCCGGTCGTGAAGAATTGGTCGCCATGTTTGCCGCACCAACAGAATTGCGTGTCAAAAACAAGACGCAAAAAATACTAAATGCGACACAGTTGTTGGATACCGCATTCGAATATGCCAAAACCGGATTATCCATCCAGCGTTACAAAGGATTGGGTGAAATGAATTCGGATCAGCTGTGGGAAACCACCATGGATCCGAATAATCGCGCCCTGTTCCAGGTTAAAGTTGCAGATGCGACCAGGGCAGATGAAGTATTTTCTATGCTTATGGGCGATGTGGTAGAACCACGACGTGACTTTATCGTAGACAATGCATTGAATGCGAATATTGATATTTAAAAAAGGAGCGGCCATGAAGTTCAAACTTTTATATTTCGGAGAATTGCGTACCAACCCGAAAAAACGCGCCCAACATGTAACCGATATTCGCATGCATTTTCATCATCAGTTAAAAAAACTGGTGGAACATTCGCCCTGGAACAACCTGCAAAAATATATGATGCCGAATCCGACCAAATCGCCGGTATCTACAAAACGCGTCGGCGGGGTCGATTTTAATCCAATCATAACGCCGAATTTAAAGCTTATTGCGGAATTGGATATTCAGTTGTTGCATCCCGAAATAGTCGGTGTTGCGCGCGCGGACATAGATAACCGTATTAAAACTTTACTGGATGCGTTGCGCTGTCCACAGAACGATCACGAAATTGGCGAAAACCAACCCAAAAATATCGGACCGGTTTATACCCTTTTGGACGATGATCATCTGGTTACAAAACTTTCAGTAAACACCAGCCACTTTCTTTCGCCGATTATGTTTGACAAGTGTGGCGAAGCACCGGAACCAACCACCAGTGAAGAAGAGCGTTTGTTCCTGATGATAGATGTAAATGTAAGGGTGGGGGAAGGAACATTAGAAAATCTTCCATTTATGGTTTAAAGCATGAAATTGACCCCCGAACAAATAGCCGTATTAAAAGAAAATCTGCGTTTGCGCGGGTCGGATATTCGCATAAGCATGGCGGTCGAAGAAATGGCCGAACTGACCAAAGAATTGATGAAGCATAAACGCGGAAAGGAAAATATTTACGACATAACCGAAGAAATCGCAGATTGTTTCATAGTTTTAGAGGGGCTGAAGCCAACGCTTGGGATAGAAGATTCCAAAATCCAACAGGTTATCGATTCAAAAATAGAACGTCTGGACAGACGGAATACCAAGTATCAAGAGAATATCTCTTTGGAAAACAATTGCCCCAAAGATTATCACCCCGGCGCGGGTCGGGGTAACAAATAGAAATTAATTTAAAATAAAAGAAGAATATGCGGCTGGATAAAAAGTTTTTCTTTGATCTGGAACGGCGGCTTAAAGACACTGGGCTGGATTCCGATGCAGAAAGTTTTGACGCTATTAAAAAAAAGATTCAATCCCCCGGAAAAACAGGGGCAGACGATTTTGCAAAACAGGCTGTTTATGTAATTCTGGCCGGTGGTTTTTCGCAAAAGACCGCAAAGGCCGTTCATCAGAAAATCATGGAACATGTCCAGCATGACACTTCGTTTGACAGTCTTATAAAAATTTTTAATAACAGAAATAAAATAAATGCCATTATAAAAATATGGGAAAACAGGCATCATTATTGCGACGGATACTATAATCTTTCCGACATTGAATCCAAATTATCTTATCTGTCGAATCTTCCCCATATCGGAAAAATCACTGCGCATCATTTGGCGCGAAATCTGGGCGAAAATGTTGTAAAATACGATATATGGATACAAAGGTTGGGCGTTGCGTTTTCCGGTGCAGATGAACTTAGACCCAAGATTGATAATAAAAATCTTGCCCCAGAGATAAAGAAAGCATGCGACGACATGTTCGCACATCTTGAACACGAAACCGGTTTGCCGCGCGGCTATATTGACGTTGTATTATGGAAAGCGTGCCAAAATCACATGATAGACGGGGTTTAAAATGAACGTAAAAATTGAAGAATCATGGAAACAAGTATTGGGCGATGAATTTGAAAAACCTTATTTTATCGCATTGACTGATTTTGTACGTGAACAGTATCACAAATGGGCGAATGGTGGGGTTGCGGTTTATCCAAAGCCGGCAGAGATTTTCAACGCTTTCAATATGTGTCCGTTTGATAATGTAAAGGTTGTCATAATCGGGCAAGATCCGTATCACGAACCGGGACAGGCGCACGGTCTTTGCTTTTCGGTAAGGGAAGGTGTTGCATTTCCGCCAAGCTTGCAGAATATTTACAAGGAAATTCAGTCCGATTTGGGTCGTCCATCTGTTACTTGCGGTGATCTTACCAAATGGGCGGGGCAGGGCGTTCTGCTTTTAAATTCATCTTTGACTGTACAGGCACATGCCGCTGCAAGCCATGCAGGCAAAGGGTGGGAACAGTTTACGGATGCGGTGATAAAATCACTTTCCGCGCGCACCGGAATTGTCTATTTACTGTGGGGAAATTATGCACAGCGCAAGGCCGAATTTGTTAACCCCGTGGAAAATCTTGTTTTAAAGTCTGTGCATCCGTCGCCATTGTCTGCGTCCCGGGGATTTTTTGGTAATAATCATTTTTCCCGTGCAAATCAATATTTGATAAGCCAGGGGAAAGAACCGATAGAATGGTAGTGTTTGAATGAATAATGAATAGTGAATAATGAATAATGTATGTATCGTGCGCTATGCGCACGATGCCGTATTAAACAGTGGATGTCCGCCGCAGCAGGCATGACGGCTCTTTTAAAAGAGCCGTTCAGGTTATAATTCTGTCCACTAAGTTTTTGACATATACAGGGAAAATTGGTGGTGCCCCCAGCAAGAATCGAACTTGCGTCTGGTCCTTACCAAGGACCTGTTCTACCATTATACTATGGGGGCAGTGGGGCTGATTATAACAATATAAACCCAAAAATCAACTGTCAAATAATCCGTGGATATATTTTTAACGGCAACTTCGTTGCTGTTATAGTTCGATGCTCAATTATCAAGAAAGTACATTTTTTCCAAATTAATCTCTGTCTGTCATTCCGGCCTGCGCCGGAGTGACATTATTGTCATGACTGCAACGAAGTTGCCGTTAAGAATCTGTTCATGAAGTAATTGGCTGTCGCAGACATGACGATGGTGTCGCGCTTTGCGCGATGCATTAATTATTCAAAAAACCTTGCATTTTTCAAAGTTTCATTGTATAAACTGTTCTGACAATCCAAAGCATTGCTTTGTGTTGCTCCATTTATAATGGTTTCGTGATTACAATACTGCGATAACCCGATTGACGACCGGATAGCAATTGTTCTTGCGACAAAAGATAAAAAACAGGGTGGCACCGCGCTGTAAATCAAGCGCCCCTGCTTGCTGATTAAATAACAAAAGGTGCCAAAAAATGAAATCTAATATTTATCGTTCCCATACCTGTGGCGCGCCGCGCAAATCCGATGTCGGCGCAGAAGTTACTTTGTCTGGTTGGATACATCGCAAGCGCGATCATGGCGGTCTGTTGTTTGTCGACCTGCGTGATAATTATGGAATTACCCAGTGCGTGTTTGATTTGGCGGATGCCGGATTGTCCGGCATTGAAAAAATTCGACCCGAATCTGTAATCACGGTAAAGGGTGTCGTTGTTGCGCGTGATACCGCCGCTGTTAATGAAAAAATTCCGACCGGGGAAATTGAAATCAAGACCAAAGAGTACAAGGTTTTGACCGAAGCCGATGTTCTTCCGTTCCAGGTATTCGGGGACGATGGCAGTGTCACAGAAGATTTGCGTCTTAGATATCGGTATATCGATTTGCGGCGGGAAACGCTTCATCGTAATATTTTGTTCCGTAATCGTGCGATAAAGTTCATACGCGACAAAATGTGGGAATTGGGCTTTTCCGAATTTCAAACGCCGATACTTACGGCCAGCAGTCCCGAAGGCGCACGCGATTTTATCGTGCCCAGCCGCATGCACCATGGAATGTTCTATGCGTTGCCCCAGGCACCGCAAGTGTTCAAACAGATATTGCAGATTGCCGGTTTTGATAGGTATTTTCAAATCGCACCATGCATGCGGGACGAAGATTTGCGATCCGACCGCATGTTAGAGTTTTACCAGTTGGATCTGGAAATGTCATTTGTAGAACAGCGCGATGTCCAGGCGGTTGGCGATGCATTGATGCCGACGCTTATAAAAGAGCTGGTTCCGGATGCCAAAGTCGCCGATGAAATACCGCACTTTACTTTTGAAGAAGTCATGTTGAAATACGGCATAGACAAGCCGGATCTGCGCAATCCGATAGTAATATCAGATGTGTCCGATATATTCCGTGATTCTGATTTTGGGATATTTGCCGATGCCGTAAAGGACGGCGGAGTCGTGCGCGCAATCCCGGCACCAAAATCCGCCGATCGTGCGCGCAGCTGGTTCGACAAAACAGAATCGTATGCAAAAGAGGAATTGGGGCTGGCCGGTTTGGGATACATAGTATTTGCAGAAGAAGCAAAAGGACCCGTTGCAAAAAAACTGTCATCTGAACAAATCGAAGCATTGCGTACCAAAACGGGTGTGGCCACAGGCGACAGCATTTTTTTCATATGTGAAAAGGAAGCTGTTGCGGCAAAAGCCGCGGGGAAATTGCGAATACGGTTTGGCGAAGATTTGGGATTAATAGATCCAAAAGAATTTCGTCTTTGCTGGGTAGAAGATTTCCCATTTTTTGAAGAAGATGAAGAATCGCCAACGGGTATATCGTTTGGACACAATCCATTTTCACGTCCCCAGGGCGATTTGGAAAACCTTGATATGTCCGATCCATTGAAATTAAAGGCGTTTCAGTATGACATGGTTATGAATGGGCACGAAATTTGTTCTGGCGGTCTGCGCAATTATAACCCGCGCGTCATGTTGCAATTGTTTGCAGCCACAGGAATGGAAGAATCGGAAGTAAAAGAAAAATTTGCGGGTCTGTACGGTGCTTTCCAATATGGTGCCCCCCCGCATGGTGGTTGTGCGTTCGGAATTGATCGCATAATCTGTATAATGTTGGGCGAAGCGAATCTGCGTGAAGTTGTCGCGTTTCCAACCAACCAACGGGGTCAGGATTTGATGTTGGGCGCGCCGCGTGAAGTCAGTGAAAAACAATTGCGGGAAGTTCATATACAGGTGCGTAAAAAATGAATAATGAATAATGAATAATGTATGTATCGTGCGCTTTGCGCACGATGCCTTATTGAACAGTGGATGCCTGCCTGCGCAGGCATGACGGCAACTATTTAGAACCTATTATTCAACTTAACAAATTCTCGAAGAAAATCTGGATCCAAAGTACGCATTATTTCAGATAGTGAAAATTCGCGTTCTCCATTCGGCAATATGTTAAGAGATATCGGCACAGGTACGGGTGATGTTCCGCGAAGCAGAATCCTTAACTGTGCGGATATCCGCGCGCCCCCACGACTTTGTGACGGATATCCGCCCATGGTTTGCAATTGTCCGCTGTATTCGGTATGTCGTGTAGTGGCAGTCAGTGGTGCGGTGGTCTTGAACCCGCCATTTTCATATAGTCCGGTTATATTAAGGGTTCTAAGCTTTGTGTATCCGCCCTCGAACGCATCCGATATAGCATATTCTGCGTTCATGCGGGTAAGGGCACCAGCCCTGTCGTAAAATTTGTCCGTGTCAAATCCTATCAATGTTCCGCCGTCAAATGCGGCATCAATATCGCCCGTAATATTGCGCCAAAAATCTGCGGATGTAATTCCGTGTGTGGTAAATGTGGCTCGCGCAGTAAGCATGGTGTCAGCAATATTAAGCGGTGATGCCGATGGTAAAATCATACCAAGAATTTCAAATTTATTCAGCCGGACAAGCATATTGTACCGGGTCATGTTTTTTTCTATGGTTACCAAAAGATTGCCACGCGCGTTGTCTGTAATCGACATCTTTTGGCTATTCGGTTTAAGCGAGTATACGAATCCCCTATACTCTTCGTCCCTGAACTTTACTTTGTCCGCAGATAGCGTCAGCGACATATTAATTGCAAATGGAAAGGTCAGGGGTTCTGCCGTCACATATTTTTCTGCATCGTAATTTTGTATATATTCTGGATTTAAAAGCGCATCCAAATCAATAAATTCGGTATTCAGATCAAACACGTTGCCGTCAAATTTTCCGGCAAGCGATGCAACATTATTATCGCGTATCACTATGTTAAGATCCGATATGTATGGTTGTGAATATCGCCCCGTCACAAGCATGGGCAGATTGTCATGCAGGAATTTTGTTTCGATATTCGGATATTGTGCGGACAACAGATGCCGTGCGTCGATTTCTAATTGAAAATCCCCGTCTTGACCAACGGTCAGTCGCCAAGAATTGTTTCTGCCAAAGCGTTCAAAATCGAAAGCCAAAAGCTTTCCGCTTTTGATAACGGCCGAATGAATAGTTCCACGGGAACGCAATAATGATTCCGGCAACAGATTTATAATGTCATGCCGCGCCGGCAATGCGGAAAGGCTTGTATCGGAATGTCCGCCATATTCTATGTTGATATTTTTGCCGTCAATTTGTGCCATTCCTGTGATTTCATCATTTATGGCAAATTTTACCGTGCCGTGTTTTCGAGAAAGCAAAACAGGCAAAGAAGAAAATTGCGAATTTATAGACGTTCTGGAAAAATCGTAATTATTCGAATTGAAATTAATATCGAAACCATCTTTTGTCACGGTTAATATTCCATGCGCTGAAAAATCGCTGTCGGCATAATCCCAACGACTGCAAGACCAGTTGTGACCCTTGCCATTCAATATGCATCGGACAGATGAATTGGGGTTTTGGAATATTGTATCCAGACCCAAAGCGGTACCGTCTTTAATTTGCCCGCGTGCGGAAATATTAAAATCATTTCCGGATGCGTCAAGTTCCTTTATATTTATTGTGTCGGCATCCGCGCTTGATACAAATCTGATTCTGTTAAAATCACCGGTCATGTATTTATTGCCGAATACAGGAATAATATTTCCGGTTCTGAACTTTCCGTTTCCCGCAAAGTTTATGTCAGAATTATGCAAAAACCCCGGGTTTTTATCAAGAAATGACAGGTCGAAATCAACATTGTTCGCAACCATGTTTATTCGCCAATGATTGCGTCCGAATTCCACATCACCGTTGAAATCACCGCCCAATGTTTCGCCGGATATGTTGTGGAATTTAAAAATCTGATCCGCCCATTCAAAATCGGATTGGAATTTTACGCGCCCCGGTACCAAAGTGGTGCTGAATGCAAAAAAACGATTTATATCGTTCGTATCCAGTGATATTTTTCCACTTGCAACGACATTGCCGGCATTGTCGGTCGATAGCTGGCCTTTTAAATTCAGTCGGACATTCGGATTGGTTATTATGAAATATTGTCCATCGGATTCCAGGGTGTATTTATGTTCGTCGGTTCTTAACGTACCATTAAATATCCCGTTTCGGAATACCCCGTTAATATGGTCGTATGTCTTGCCTTTGAAAGTGACTATGCCGTTTCGGAATACCAGACGCGCAGGAATGGAGGTCGGGGCAAGACTGTCGATATGAAAATTCGCACCTTCTAGAATAATCGTGCTTGTGTGGGCGGCCATATTCAGGTCAAGCAACGCCCTGTATGGAATGCGGAAAGATACATATTCTATACGACCTTTGTAATCGGAAACCGATACGTCGCGCGCGCTAAGCGTCGCGCGTCCTACCAATGATAACCGGACAGATCCGCCTATCTTTATATTCATTCCGGTCTGGGCCAGCACAGCTGATTCTATCTGTGGTTTCAGACGACCCATGTCTATGAACGGGGGGGCTATGATAACTGCCGCAATTGCCGACAAAAGCATGGCGACAAAAGTCCAGAATAATTTACGACGGGTTCTTGCTTTCAATCCCTTCTCCCTTGTAATTTTATTATAATGGTCTATATTGCGCGGGTAAAGCAAAATTTAAAAGTCAAATGAAAAACAAAATATTCGATATTCAATCAAATTATAAGCCTGCGGGTGATCAGCCCGATGCCATACGTGAATTAACAACAGGTATTCGTTCCGGCGCGCAAAATCAAGTTCTTTTGGGTGTTACCGGTTCCGGTAAAACATTCACTATGGCCAATATAATTGCGGACATTGGCCGACCGGCACTGATAATGGCGCATAATAAAATCCTGGCGGCACAGTTGTATACGGAAATGAAAGCGTTTTTCCCGAACAACCATGTTGAATATTTTGTATCATACTATGATTATTATCAGCCGGAAGCGTATGTTCCGACAACGGATACATATATAGACAAAGATGCCGCCATAAACGACCAGCTGGATCGCATGCGGCATTCGGCCACCCGTGCCATGCTGGAAAAGCGTGATGTAATAGTTGTATCAAGCGTGTCATCAATTTACGGTTTGGGCAGCCCGGATATGTATTCCGAAATGCGACTTTTGCTGAATGCGGGTGACAAGATAAGCGCGCGTGCAGTTGTCGACGAATTGGTAAGGATGCAATACAAGCGCAATGATGTCGGGTTCAACCGGGGCGAGTTCCGTGTGCGGGGGGATTCGTTGGATGTATATCCTTCGCATTCCCAGGATACGGGTTGGAAAATTTCATTCTTTGGGGACGAGATAGAAGATATTTGGGAATTTGATATATTAACCGGTCAGAAAATCCGGCGAATTGAACAAACGGTCGTATATCCAAATACCCATTATGCCATGCCCATGCCGTCTGTGCTGTCTGCGGCGCGTCAAATCAGATTAGATTTAACAGACAGGCTTAAATACTTTCATGATAATATGAAGTATATCGAAGAACAGCGTCTGCGTGAACGGACTAACTTTGATTTGGAAATGATGGAAGCAACCGGAACGTGCCGCGGGATTGAAAATTATTCCCGCTATCTATCGGGAAGGATGCCGGGTGATCCGCCACCAACATTCTTTGAATATTTGCCAAAGGACGCGATTTTGTTTGTGGATGAAAGCCATGCCACAATTCCGCAAATAGGCGCGATGTCCCGCGGGGATAGGGCCAGAAAGGAAACGCTTTCACAATATGGGTTCCGATTGCCCAGTGCCCTGGATAACCGTCCATTAACTTTCGAAGAGTGGGATAGATTTCGTCCACAAACTATATTTGTATCCGCCACGCCAAATGATTGGGAAATAGAACAGGCAAAAGGCATAGTTGTAGAACAGGTAATTCGCCCGACAGGATTGTTGGATCCGGAATGTTTTGTCCGGCCGATTTCGAAACAGGTCGATGATCTTTTGAACGAAATAAAAGAAACAAAAGGCCGGGTTTTGGTTACTACCCTTACCAAGAAAATGGCCGAACAACTGACCGATTATCTGGTGGAAAATGGCGTTAAGGCACGTTATCTTCATTCGGATATAGAAACTTTGGAACGCATAGAATTATTGCGGGAATTGCGCATGGGTAAATTCGATGTCTTGGTTGGGATTAATCTTTTGCGTGAAGGATTGGATATTCCCGAATGCTGTTTGGTTGCAATAATGGATGCGGACAAGGAAGGATTTTTGCGTTCCGCACGTTCTTTGATTCAGACTATTGGTCGTGCCGCACGTAATGAAAAGGGCAGGGTAATTTTATACGCGGATAAAATCACAGAATCTATGAATATAGCATTGGGAGAAACTGCGCGCCGCCGCACAAAACAGATGGATCATAATAAAAAATATGGAATCGTACCAAAGTCAGTAACAAAGGCCGTGTTTGAAGAGGTTGGTGATAAACAGGAAAAGACAGACAAAAAGCGGCTGTTTGTGTATACTGATTCCGGTGTGATGGATGCAGAAAGTATTACAAAAGAGATTGCAAAGCTGACAAAGCTGATGTATAAATCTGCCGAAGACCTGGAATTTGAACGTGCCGGCGAAATCCGCGATACTATACGCAGGCTGGAAAATGATTTGTTGTTGCTGGGATAAATATACCCTATCTATGAAATTATTGACTTTTATATAAGCTGTGCGATAATACCCGAAATTATTTGGCAAAATGAAAATAATTCTAAAAAATCTTGATGAAACCCGCGCGTGGGGACGTGAATTTGCAAGAACATTGCAGATGCCCGTGGTGGTTGCGTTGCATGGTGATTTGGGCATGGGGAAAAGCGAGGTTGCACGCTCTATCATCCAGGAACTTTGCGGTTCTGATACTGTTGTGCCCAGTCCTACGTTTACACTTGTTCAATCATACGATGCGCTGGGTTACAGAATTTCACACTTTGATTTGTATAGAATATCAGACCCGTCGGAATTGACCGAGATCGGTTTAGAACATGCCTGTGCAAATGATATCGTGCTTATAGAATGGCCGGAAATAGCTTCGCATATCCTGCCACTTGATACTATTCATATTTATATCACAGAAGAAAATGGCGAAAGGGCGATAAAAATAAACAGGGTCTAAGGGTTTAATTTTTACGCAGCAATGATTGAACCGCAGCCGGAAAATCTGTTGCTTTTGCAAGATAGCTTCCCGATATCAAAAAATCCGCCCCCGCTGCCCAACATAATTTTGCCGTTTCTTTGTTAATCCCACAGTCCACGGAAATTTTGAATTTCAAACCGTATTTTTTTCTTGTCGCGGCCAGGGCTTTTATATGCAAAAGTGCAGACGGCATAAATTCTTGTCCACTTGCGCCTGGTTGCGCCGACATTACCAACACTTCATCAATGTTGCGCAAGACTGGTTTTAATATGTCCAATGTTGCATCGGGACTGATCGCTATTCCGGATCTTTTTCCAGCTGCCTTTATGTCGGAAAGCGTTGCCCGTACCCCATAAGTTCCAGCCGATATTATAATGGTGTCCGCACCCGCTTCAGCTGCGCTGTTTGCCCAAGATCGTGGGTTCTCGGTCATAAGGTGGACGCTAAGATGTGCATCTGTCTTGCTTCGTATAAGTTTAAGTTCGTCTATGCCGCTTGTGATTCTATCTACAAACAAACCGTCCATTATATCTATATGAATCATGGAAATATGTCCGGCGCGGAACTTTGCATAGGTCGCGTCATCGCGCATATCAAACGTAAGCGTGCTGGGCATAATTGGTAAAAAGGCCGGCTTTTTTTGTCGTTTAAAAAGTTTTGAAAGTGTTTTCAGAATCAGCTGGCCGATGCGCGCCCGGCGCGCCCGCCGTGCGGCAATAGCATCGAAATGTGGTTTTATTCGTCCCCATACATAAGCGGTGCAGGCCTGTGCTGCGGCAACCGCACCGATATTTTCTATCGGAATTCGGAATTCGTTTTGCAAAGCCGTTTCAATTCCAGGAATGTTTGCGCCGCCGCCGTATACATATATTTTTACAGGTTGGTATTTTTCTATTGCGTCGCCCGCGGCAGTATGGACATTTTTTATTATATCATCAAAGACTGGCAGTGCCAGGTTGTTGACATCTGCGCGGGTAAATTCATGTTTAGCACTGGCGGGAGTAAACCGATCCATTTCACCGGAAGAGAGTGATAAATTTTCCCGCTTTATTCGTTCCGCAGCAACCCATTGCAAGCATAGTCCCCCGGCAATTGCATCTGTAAGCATCGATTGACCAGTCGGGATTTTTTCTATGAATACGGGACCCCTTGCGGTCCAGATGGATACAGTTGTCGCAGATGCGCCAAGGTCGACAAGCATTGATGATTCTTTCTTTGGCCGGGCAGAGTTCGCAATCAAAAAAGATGGATCGGAAAATTCCAGTCCCATCATGTGTGCTGTTCGTAAATGTTCCCGTACGTTTTTTATTCCATCCCGGCTTGCCGCTATGATGCCAAAAAGTGCGGATAATTGCCGACCATGCTGTCCGATCGGGGTTGCAAGATTTGCGAAATCTTCCAGATCATATCTTAATGGAATTATGTGCATCGGGAAAAATTCTGGTGCCAGCTCTTTCATATCCGATACCATAGTTATTATATCCTGACCCGTAATTTTGTGTTCTTTTCCCCAGTCAGCGGTTCTTTGTGCTATTTTTAATTCTGTGGGGCCAAAGTTACCGGTAATATATGCTGAGTCGAATCGAATGCCAAGCCGGGATTCCAATGCATCCGTAACACGCTTTATCGCAAAAGCAGTATCCGGGGATTCAAAAGACTGGATATAAGATGCGGATATACGACCCGAAGACATGCGTACACCAATACCGGTCGCGTGCGATGTGCCGACATCAAGGCACAGAAAAGATGAATCTAGCAGGTTCATTTCATCCGGTTGATTTTAACCAGCGTCCTGTTTTCGTCCCGCATATCCAACACGGATATTTCACGGTTCAGGATTTTGCTTTGTTTTTGTTGCGCCCCGACTTTTGCAATGGCTTTATCCCAATTGGTTTCTGGCAGCATAATCTTTACGCCGGAATTGGTATAAATGTTCCAACGCCTTCCTTCGACCCATTCGATGCGCGCCACTTCCTTTGACAGTGCGGTTTCCCTTTTTATCGTACCCGCGACCAGACCCACGCCACCCGGCAATTCGCCGGTAAAAACAAGCGTTCCTGCTGGCAACACATCCAAATAACGCGCGACAGTCCGACCATCATCAGACAACGGGTAAAAATTCAATCCGTCGGTCCAGGCCGCCACGATATCTCTTTGCGCTACGCGCACCATGATTCGCCCGTTCGGAAGTCGTCGTATGGCCGCATTTTTTACATCGGGCAAAGCGGATATATTTGCCAGGGCGATTTTGATATTTACGGAATATGCAGAGCTTTTGGGGCGTATATTCAATGCATCTGCAATTTCTTGTATACCCGAATTTCCGCGTCCGCTGGATGTTCCGGGATATATTGAAATTCGTCCCGTTGGTGCAATATTGGATATACCCATCACGGCCATAGACATACGTACTGTGAAGTAAAGCGCAACAATCATAGCCAGCGCGAATGTAAGCCAAAATATAAGATTTTTTCTCATGAAAATATTATAACAGAAAAACGCAAAATTCAGAATGATTTTTTATACCAAAGCATTTACAATTTTTTCTATGTCAAATTTCTTTGCCGTAATGACATTGTTCTTTTCAATGGAAGATCTATCTGTAACCGAAAGAGAAAGCGTTTTGGATAATGCTTCTGCAATTCCAGTCGGAGAATTCGCATCTTTAAGCTTTATATTTGGCGCGATGCCGGAATTATCCGGCCATATAGTGGGTCGCCCCATTGCTGTCGCCGCCATCAAAAGTGACCGGTCGTGCCAGCAAAGCGACATCACCGCATATGATGATCGCATAATGGTTGCAAGATCTTCGTCCTGTCCAATGAAAGTAATTCTGTGATTTTGTCCTGCGCGGGATATTTGCCTTATGATCTTTCGTGCGCGCATTGATCCCGTGGAACCGTAAAGCGCGACCAGTAATTCATCAGAATTAATATGTGCCAAAGCCTTTAAAAGTGTATCCAGTCCAAGACCCAACGGACTTATTACAGTCACAAGCTTTTGATGCGGCGCAATGTTGAATTCCGACAAAAATCTTGATTGTAAAAGGCTGGCAACAGATTTTGGGTTAAATACAGAAAGGTCTATTCCGAATTCTGGCGGTACATCTTTGTGGTTCAGCCGCATACGCCGCGCAAGGTCTTTTCCCGACTGTTCAATTACAAGAATGCGTGGCTTTTCTGATTTTATAAGCTTTCTTAATTCACTTGTGGAAAATAAAAAAACTTTGTTAAACAGGCGGATGTGGCCAATCCGAACATGCCGCGTGCGCAGTTTATATGTCTGGGCATGTTTTGCGGGTGACGCGATAATCACACGCATTCCCTTTTTTTGCATACTTACGGCAAGTGTGATAAGTCCGCGGGAAAGCTTTGGTGCTATAAAAAGGAAAGGTTGTGATTTCATGATTAAGCCGCGCGCAACAGGTACCCCCGTCTGAACATGCATTTACGGTAAGAACCAATGGATCTTGATGCCGTGTTCGGCGGAACGGAAAGGAGCATTCTTTGTCCCGTATCCCTGTATTCGTTTGATTGGAACGTTACCCAAAGCCCGTCCCAATCCGGCATTTGAGATGCCTGATTGGGCATCAAAAGTTTTGCCGCACGGGATCTGGGCTGATGTGCGGGTTTTGTTATGCCAAGGCAAACTTTATGATCACGCACAAACTGTTCCGTCGTTACCATTTCGTTTTCCCAGTTCAAAACCGTGGCGTTTTCAATAGAGCCGCCACGGGGTGACGAGCAACCGACAAGAACGCAAAGCGCGGCAAATATGACACAGGGATTTAGTTTCATGCCGACATTATAATTTAATTGCATAAGCGGGGCAATAGTTTTTATAATGTACGAAAGATAGGAGATGGCTTATGACCCCGGCAGAAAAGTTCAACGCCCTTGCGGCCTTTTACGAACAACTTAAAACCGTAATGGCTGCAATATCTGTGCGAAAGGGATCTATTCCGATTGACAGTTATGTCGGACGCTTTTTTGCCGCCGATGTTTTAGAAATGTTGGTTTCGGAAAATGGTGGGGGCGAGCGATTAAAACAATACCGCGATGAATTCGAACGCGTCAAAGATTTGGTCACTCCGTCGCAAAAGCCCATTCATGAAATGACATTGGAAGAATTTGAAAAAGCAATGAATATATAGGGAACAGGAACGAGGGAAAAATGAAAAACTTATTTTATAAGACAAGAATAAAGTTCGGGATTGCGGTTCCTTGTTTTTTGCTCCTTTGCGCCTGTCAGCCGGTGCAACCATCGTTTGATACTGTTCATGTGGTTGAAAAACTGGTTATTGACGAGCGTTCGGTTCCAATTTATCCGCGCAAGGCTGCGCTGACCACCGATACCGCGCGCAGGTTCGCGCTGGATCTGCCAAAGCGTTGCCAAGTGGACTGGGACAACCAGCGTGTCCTGTCTGTATTACCGGAAGAGCATGTTGAAATTGTCCGCCTTGATGTCGGTGGAGCCTTGCCGGAATTCAACGTGGAAAATTATTCATTTGAAAAGCTTCTTGTAAAAGATGTACTGGAAAAGCTTCTTGATGGTACAAATATTCGTGTAATAGAAAAAGAATCGTTACCAGACAAGATAAGTGGAACGATAAGATCTGGTAACCTGCCTGATGCGGTGGAATTGATTGCAAAAATGGGAAGGGCTTATTATTCCTATGATGCCGATTTGAAAGAGCTGTACATAGGTCGTCGCGCCAGATGGCTGATGAAGATGCCAAAAGACCAGGGTGTTATAATGGCACTGTTGGACGCGATGCGTGGTGCAGACATGCGTAATATGCTTGTCAATTGGGAAGATAGGACAATGCAATTAGAGGGGAATTATCAAACCGAAAGAGAAGTACGTCAGATTGTTGCTGACCTTGGCGCGCAAAAATACATAATCGCGTGGGATATAGATGTTTATCGCGTGTATCCACGGACAGAAAATCCGATTGTTTGGATGAATATGTTGCCCGCGTTCGGTAACAAGAATATAAAAATGTCGATCCCAGGGGTTGTCGGTCGCACACTTGTGGTCAGTCCAGAAATCAATACCAAGACATTACAACATTTCCTTTCACAACAAGCGAATGTGGTGCTTATCTCTCAGGGAACATTTTCGGTGCCCAATGGATGGCAGTCGCGGTTCGATATAGGACAGTGTTCGCGTGAAGAACGTTTAGAAACAGGGCTGATAGTCGGCGCAACAGGAAAGTTCGGGGACTATGCCGGTATGAAAAAAATCGATGCAAAAATAGCCTTGCGTACGCCAGCGGGAGAAATCGCATCGTTTTCGATACCGTCCAGCCTGGGCGACAACTATGTGATTATAGGAATTCCGACACATTCGTTTATAGAGGCCCCGGAAACATTGATAAGTCCGTTTGCAGAACTTGTGGTGTTTATGTCGCCGCGGGTAATATCAGTGGTAAGACAAGGCGAATTTCAGGCCGCCGCGCCGCTGTCAGGCCAAGATTTAAGAGATTTCTTAGATGAATAAATTTGCAAAGAACACGATATATAAAATAAGTTGGTGAAAATGCTGTTTACGAAACTTGAAAAAAAAATCGCATTCCGCTATTTGCGGGCAAAAAGAAAAGAAGGGTTTATTTCCGTCATATCTTGGGTGTCTTTGCTGGGCATCATGTTGGGGGTTGCGACGCTTATCGTAGTAATGTCCGTCATGGCCGGGTTCCACGATGCATTGCTTTCCCGCATAGTCGGAATGAATGGACATGTAGTAGTTTATCACCAAGATGGTGCGATAGAAGATTATGATTTTCTTATTGATAAGATAAAGCAGAATAAAATTGTATCGTCCAGCATGATAGGTGTCATTCCTGTATTGGAAGGTCAGGCAATGGCATCAGCGAACGGGGTAAATTCTGGCGCAATGGTACGCGGAATACGTATGGATGATTTGTCGCGGGTTACCGGTGTCGGTACCAAAATCTTCGGAACCGCTTTGCGCGATGTGGGCGATGGCCAGCTTGTGATGGGGGCGGTTTTGTCACGGCGGCTAAGGCTTACCATGGATGATACCGTTACGCTTATTGCCGCGAACAGCGGTACGCCGACAGCATTCGGAACCATTCCGCGTATGATGTCTTATCCTGTGAAATCCACCTTTATGATGGGTATGTACGAATATGATTCTGGTTATGTATTCATGAATCTGGAAACGGCGCAAAAGTATATGAATTCCCCCGGTGGTGTTTCACACATAGACCTGTTCTTGCGCGATCCCGGGCGGACGGATGCGGTGCGCGATGTCCTGCGTGGATTTTTGCCACATGGGTTTGTAGTTCGCGATTGGCGAGAACTTAACAAAGGTTTTGTCGGCGCATTACAGGTAGAACGAAATGTCATGTTCCTTATCCTTATGCTTATCATAATAGTTGCGGCGTTCAATATAGTTTCTTCTTTGGTTATGATAGTGAAAGATAAATCCCGCGATATTGCGGTCTTGCGGACATTCGGTGTGTCACGCAAATCTATGATGAAGATATTCATGCTGAACGGGGTCTGTATCGGTGTCATAGGTTCTGTATTTGGAACCGTGCTTGGTTTGGTCTTGGCAAAGTATGTCGAACAAATAAGACAGTTTTTTCAATGGTTCACAGGTCGCGATTTATTTCCACCGGAAATGTATTTCTTGTCGGAACTTCCGTCCAAAATCGATCCTGTGAATGTTGCCGGAATTGCTATTGTTGCGGTACTATTGTCGTTTCTGGCGACATTGTATCCCGCGTGGAAGGCCGCCAAAATGGATCCGGTTGAAGTGTTAAGATACGAATAAGAGAATTATTAATGGCTAATATTTTAAAATCATTGAAAAAAGCGAAACGTGACATAGTTATGTCAGTGCAAGAGCTGGGAAAAACATTTATAGAAGGCGGCCAGCCCTTGCCGATTCTGCGTGGTGGCGGATTCGAATTGGCACGGGGTGAAATTATGGCCTTGGTCGGACCGTCGGGCTGCGGAAAGTCTACTCTGTTACAATGCGTCGGGCTTTTGGAACAGCCAACACACGGATATATAATAATGTCTGGCGCACCCGCGCACAAAATGACCGAAGATCAACGGACAGTAATACGTCGCGAAAAACTTGGGTTCGTATATCAACGCCATAATCTTTTGGAAGATTTTTCCGCGCTTGAAAATGTAATGTTGCCTATGCTGGCGGCTGGGATTGATGAAGATACTGCGGCTGTGCGCGCAAAGAAATTGTTAAAGTCGGTAAACATACTTCATCGTGCGACCCACAGACCGAACGAAATGTCCGGCGGAGAACAACAAAGAACAGCGGTTGCGCGTGCGCTGGCCAATAATCCCGATATAATTCTTGCCGATGAACCGACCGGATCGCTTGATCCTAAACATGCGTCTGTTGTTTTTGACCTTTTATTGGCTCAGGCACGGGAACATAAAATGGCGATGTTGTTTGTTACCCATGACATGGGTTTGGCTCAAAGGGCAGACAGAATTATCACAATAAAGAATGGGGTTATATCGCCGATGCCAAAAAGCGAAAAACTTTGTTGATAAAAAAAGGGGGGAAACTATGATAATCAAAAAAGCCGAAAGTTTCTGTGGTGCAGTCGAACGAAAGCCAAAGGTTGTGTTTTATTGCGCGATAATTGTTGCATTGGGAATTGGTATATTTATTGGTGCATTTTCTGGGAACAGAACTGAAAAGATTGGATTGTCCAAAAATACGTGTGACAACATAAATGCCGAAATCGGCAGCCTGGCCATAATGGGCATAGATGAAAGCGTTACCAACAAATTGCGCGAACTTAATAAAATTTATGAAGCCAATTGCAAAGGAAAAAGGTTCAAACCAGCAAAAACAGTTTCCGCGCCAGTATCCGAACCCGTGATGGTTGAAAGTGAAAAACGTCCAGAGCGGACTTGCGAAGTTATCGAAAGAAAAAGGCTTGAATTGATATTCGATGAAATGAATGCGTCTGCGAATGACCTTGTGTACAATGCTGTTAATTACTCTCATCTGGTAAAATATGGTTGTCCGGAAAATATGGAAAAATTCAAACAGCTGGCGATCCGCCAGATAAATATAGCAAATGCCATGAATGGGGATATGCTTAGTGAATATGATATATATCACAATGTGGGATTCTATAAAGATAAATTGCGTGTTTATAGGGATCTTGCAGAACAGGGTGAATTTGTACGTGAAGCCCGCCGGATTATGGAAATGGCGAACCGTTTGGGGGAACCCGCATTGGAGTTTATAGGAGAAATAGAAAGAATATTGTCTGAATAATATTCGTATCTTTTATCGCTGGTGCGCGGTAATTTCATAAAAACTTGCATTATTCGAAAATATAGTTATAATTGGCGGGCTGTAATACCGGCGGGCATAGTACAAAGGCTAGTATGCGAGCCTTCCAAGCTTGAGATGAGGGTTCGATTCCCTCTGCCCGCACCATCAGTTTTCTTAATCGGTTATACCGATAACGAAAGTTGAGTATAAGTTCATAGCTTCATCCTTTATAATACAAATTGGAAGGGCTATGCAGGTATTCAGTTCTGGGCGTGCGCCGGAGTTGGAGAGCCGGGGCAGACTGTAAATCTGTTGTCTTTGACTGAGATGGTTCGAATCTATCCACGCCCACCACCAAAAATTGTTAGCACTCGAAGGGGTGCTTAAAATTTTTGAGTGCCCGCCGAAGCCTTGGCGTAGGTGGGCTGTACACAAATTACGGCTCTATTTTTCCGATCCGAATGTCGAGTTATCAAAAACTGCATTTTTAGGAGTGGATTCGAACTCTTTGCCGGATTTCCAAGCATTTGAATCTATCGGCCTTATTTTGCGATTTATCTTTGTTTTTTCGAAACAGTATTTATAATTCAAAAAAGGAAATTTATATGTTTGAAAATATTATTTTTGATTTTGACGGAACTTTGGCGGATACGGTACAGAGTTTTTTAAAAGCCATGCGCCAAGTGTTTCAAGAACTTGATATTTTTTATGACGAAACAATATTCAACGAGAGAATATTTGTGGTGCCGGTCTCAGAACTCAACCAACATCTTGCCAACAGTATTCCGTCAGACAAAATGGATTCGGCGTTGCTAAGATTTCGTGTACTCAGAAGCGACAGTATTGATAAAGAAGACCGCGTCTATCCGGGAATCGAAAATCTATTGAAAGAATTAAAGTCTTCTGGGCGGAAATTATTCATTGCGACAAACAGTTCCAAAGACAGTTTTGCAAAGAAACTTGAATTATTTTTTAAAGAAAGTCCATTTGACGATACTCGTGCGCAAACGGGAACCAAGTTAGAGATGATTGCAGATTTGATTGCGGTGCATAATCTTGATAAATCAAAAACAGTTATGGTTGGCGACGGACTTGGTGATATAATTGCCGGAAACACCGCAAAGATAAAAACGATTGCGGTCGCTTATGGCTATGAGCCCGACAAACTGGCGTTAAAATCAACGGCAGATTTTTATGTCGAAACGGTAGGAGAGTTGGGGGAGTGTTTAAAAAAGTAGATTCGAATCGATTTCAGATAAACGCTTGTTTTTATATCAGTGGTCTAAATTTCAGATTTGCACACTTCCCACAATTCTGGAAATTCATGCGTTCCAAAATCATCCGCGCGCAAATGGCCTTTATCGCCCATATTGTGCATATTTATATTTGGATATATTTCCATAATCTTTTTAACTGATTCTTGGACTCCCGCTATATCATTTGTTGAATAAAATAAATCAATTCGATTAATACGATTTGGCAAATCAGGATCTAATTCAAGATTTTCAAAATAATAGTTCAAAGGTTCGCCAAACCCAATCCAAGGTGCGACCAGAACCAAATGTCTGGCTTTTAATTCAGGATTTTCGCCCAAATATTTTAATAAAAATCCGGCACCGCAAGAATGCCCAACCAAACGTGTATCTGCATCCAGTTCCAGACGTGAAAATACATTGACATCATCTGGATATTTTCTGGCCGGTCGCCAAGAATTTGGAAAACAAGGATTTTGACAGTTAACGCCCGCGATGATATATCGTTGTTGCAACCAGCCAAGCCAACTGCGCGAACATCCCGGAAAATCATTTTCTGCATTGCTTTCAAAACTTGGGCTGACACCGTGACATATAATCGCTTTTTTCATAATCAATACCTCGTTTGAAGTGATAATACCAAAAATCACGATGCTTGCAATCTTTGATTATAAATTTGTAATTTCCGGCGAAAAATCTTCGAATTTTCAAAATCCGTGGTCAGAACCGGATGGTTCGATAATAATTCATCGGGTCGTAGGTGAGTGTGACCAGGACGGGTTCATAAGTCTAATTGATTTTTGTGTGCCAAGAATGCAGCAAACTTTAGGTGGTCTTGTTGTGCACTGGATAATTTTTTCTTGGCTCTATAAAATCTAACCGCTTTTTTAAGCAGATTTTTATTTGGTACTGGTATCCAAATGTTTCCGCCTTTGTGTATGTATAATGCATGGAAATGGTCGGTATATCTATCAATTACTGTTTCCATTTGAACGTCTGTATTTGGATTGGCTTTTCGTAATTCCTGATATTTATCCCGAGTATAATATGGCGTGTTATAATTTTGGGATATTCTTAATGATGGTTCATCACTCTCATATCCGAAATTGCCATAAAGTCGGCCTTGAGCCGTATCGCCGGCGCGATAAATATGAAGAAAATTCAGGTCTTGACTGCCGCTAGCATTTCCGGGGATATAAGGAGCCGCATATTTTGCGCCATAGGCAAATAGCCGTATAGTGGGCGATACATACGGATCGGGTAACCTTCCTTTGGAAAATAACCAAGACAGATGTTCTTGATTGCTAAATTCGGATTCTATTTGTTCGGTGGTCTTAAAATTCCATTTTGTTTCAAAAAATTTATTTTCGACATCCATATCGCCAAATATCTCTTTGATTTCTTGCTGTGTAAGCGAATCCGATTTATCAAGAATCAAATCGCGCGGTTCCAAAAAACGGATTTTATCTGAAATTTCTATTTTATTTTTTTCTAGAATTTCAAATACTTTCGGAATTTCAAGTTTTCCTTTATTATATGTAAAAAAGGGCGATACGATTTCTGTTTTGCCGTAATTCGGACTGTTTGGAACAGAACGAACAGTCCACTTTTTATGGTTCGGTCGGGGATTTATTTCAAAATCTATGCCAAACTCTTCGAATGTCTTAGCTATTTCAGAAAGATTTGCGCGTGCGGAAAAGACTGCACTGACGGACTGGTCAGAATCGCGGTGCCAGTGATAGTTAAATTTATCAAAAATTTTCTGGGCTTGATCTAACATATTCAGAATTATATATTAAATCGGGTTTGAAATCTATAAGAACAGTATAAACGTACCAGTATTGTAAATTAAAAATAGAACTGTACGATAGATAATTGAAAAAGTTGTGTGGGATATAAAATAAGAAAACTGTCTTAACTAATTATGACTATCTGACACGTATCTCGACATCTTCTATAATCCGCCGGTCGATAACGTCCATTTGGTTCGGTTGAAAATCCGGGTCTGAAAATATAGTTTCATCAGAATCATCTTCGGGCAGCATCGTCATAACATGCGGCGCAATTTCCTGTTCTTTTGTTGCGGATACACCGGATAGCCTGTATGTGGTTGATCTGTACTTGCCTTCTGCCGATGTGGGTAATTGGATATAATCCAGGGCGTTGAATCCATGTGTCAAATATATCTCGTACGGTTTTCGGTCATTCGGTGGTGGGGTTTGATACAAAGGTATTATGAAATTTGTCGCCGCCGGGACAGATACTCTTGGGGTGCCGCTAGCATTCAGCCGCATTATCTGCAAAGCCCGTTCGCTATGTCCGTTTGGGCGCAACCGGATAAGGCCGTCCAAGCCATTGTATCCAGATGGATCCAACAAATGTGCCGCTGAACTTTTATTGCCGGATAATGCGCCAATGGCCAGCATCGCCGCATCATATCCCATGGAATTCATGCGGTTTGGTGGAATGCCTTCGATATCTGTATATATTCGTGTAAAATCTTTGGATATGGGTGAAAGTGATGCGAATTCCGCCCCATTAAGCGTCAGATCACCGAACATGGAATCTGCATCCCACATTGCGGTTCCATAAAACCTTACGGTATTGGTCGGCACATCGAAATATCTCAAAAATGATGCCAATGCTTTTGAATCATGTGGGCCGCCAAGGAAAAGCACAGCATCATAGGGGAGCCGCCCAACCGTATCAGCTTTGTTCAAAGCTTCCAATTGTTGGCTGGCCAAAGTTTTTTCTGCTGAATTAAGGTTATGAGACATAAGAACGTCAGCCATTATTTCCTTTGCCCTTTTGTTCGCAGATTCGCGTGGTTTGAACATGGATGCTTTTTCCGCCACGGATTTCATGTTCGCCATATCGCCTTCTAAATAATAGTAAAGTCCAACAGGACGAACGCCGTGTATACTTGCCGATTCAAGTGCGGAATTGGCCAGCATGTGGCCGGCCTTTGTATTCGGGGCCAGAATCAAAAGCCGCCGGTTATCCCTGGTCGCCATGTGCTTTACTATGGCTTCAACCCCCTGATTAGGCAACAGCGCGAATGTGAATATTCCATCGCCCAGAACCGATGCATCCGAAGTGAACGCAATGGCCGGCAATGTGTCCGGTTTTGCCCTTTTAAGCAGATTCACATCTTCGCTGAATATTGGTCCGATTATAATATCCGGTTGGCGCGCGATAATTTTGTCTATCGTATCTGTTTTTTGCGCGGCTGTACCCGATAGATCATTAAATGATACCAGTATGTTGCTGGGTTGTTTTTGGAAAAATGCTATTTCTATCGAACGCTGGATTCCGGTGCCCAATATGGCATTATTGCCAGACAATGGCAAAAGTACCGCGACTGTTTTTATCCTTTCTTCGTTTTGTGTGAATCCGGTTGACGCGACCAGTTCCCCGTATTCACTTGAATAAAATCCGGGTGCCATGTTGTGTGGGTGTCCGGTTGTTTCCGTTTCAACATATTCCGGATGCCATTCTCCTTTTTGTCCGGTGCACCCAGCCAAAAAAACACAAAGCGCAAAGCACAAAACAAATAATTTTATTTTAGTCGTAAACATTTGAAATTTCCCCTGATAAGGGGTATTATAAAGTAAAAGGTTTTATAATGCAATCAGGACTTTACATAGTTGGGACACCGATAGGGAATTTGTCAGACATCTCAGAGCGTGCGATTGAAACTTTGCGTGCTGTGGATATTATTGCGGCCGAAGATACCCGCGTGGCCGGAAAGCTTGCCGCGCGGTTTGATATAAAAACCCGCCGTATCCCGCTGCACGAGCATAACGAGCGTGAAATCACGGATGACCTGGTCATGCGGATATCGGGCGGAATGGCTATTGCGTTGGTTTCTGATTCCGGGATGCCGGGGATTTCCGATCCGGGATTTTGTTTGATACGCGCATGTCGTGATGCGAATGTGCCGATATTTGTGGTGCCGGGACCGACCGCGCTTGTTTCCGCATTGGCTCTATCTGGATTTCCAACCGACAGGTTCACATTCTGTGGATTTTATAAAGATGAAAAACGACTGCGCGAAGACAATAAAATTCGCCATACCATAATCTATTATGAATCGCCGAAACGCCTTAAAAATACGATTGCCGAAATGGCACGCGTAATGCCGGAACGTCGCATAGCCATAGTGCGCGAAATAACAAAAATTCATGAAGAAACAATAATTGGTTACCCCTATGAATTGATGGGATTAAAAGAATTAAAGGGCGAAATAGTCATAGTCGTAGAACCAGCGCCAGAAGTAAAAATGTCCGATGCCGAAATAAACGAAATTGTTCGTGATATTGTTAGTGATGCCAATAGTGCAAAATCTGCCGCCGCAGAAATCGCACAACGTACGGGACTGTCTAAATCAAAAGCTTATGAAAAGGTGATAAAAAATGGTTGAATTTATAGGTTCTTTTGAAACGGTTGAATCATTGCCAAGGGGTAAGTTGCCAGAGTATGCATTTATCGGGCGCAGTAATGTCGGCAAGTCTTCGTTGCTTAATGCCTTGGTAGGGCAAAAGGCGGCGCGGATATCAAATACCCCCGGCCGTACACAACAAATTAATTTGTTCGAATGGAACGATGTGGTACTTGTCGATCTTCCCGGATACGGATATGCGCGGGCATCAAAAACAGAAATTGAAAAATGGGCGTTGCGGCTTGAAAAATATCTGTTGTCGCGCACACAACTTACACGTTTATTTGTTTTGATTGATAGCCGCCATGGTTTAAAGGAATCCGACCTGGATATGATGGATTTTTGCGATGCGAATGCGATAAAATACCAAGCCGTCTTGACCAAGACTGACAAGATTAAAAAATCCGAAGTCAACGATCGGCAATTGGAAATAGAAGCGGAAATGGCAAATCGTGGTGCGGCATGCGATACGGTCATTGTGACAAGCGCGGAAAAAAAAATCGGGATTAAAGAATTAAATAAAGAAATTTTCAGAGAGTAAAAATGCGAAATCTTTATGATAAAAATGGAAACTTTGATCCATGCGGCGGCGCATTGGTGCGGACAGTTCGTGATTTACGTGGTATAGAGATTCTAGAAGACGGCATCATTCGTATTCATAGCAAGATTGCCGGTTTGCAAGAACTGGGTGGACTGTTGTCAAAACAGACATCAGATAAAGGCGGCAAAATCGCCGGAGATATTTATTCCGAAAAAACTTTGGCATTCAGGACAAATATTCATTTCACATTAAACCACAAAGTTGCAAGCCATATGGCTGGAAATTGGAAAGATGCGAAATATACCATCATTGGCAATATGCATGAAGTTATTCAGAGAAATGGTTGTCCATTGATGATAAATCCGGTCGATACTTATTGGAATGTCGGTACTGGCGCATTAGATATACCGGATGCTGTTCTGGTTACTGCCAAATCACTTTCGAAAAATTCCGAACCGTTAAAGGTCGATTCAAAAAGCCATATAACAATAAAATCCGAAAACTTTAAAGTTTCTGACTTTGATGATGCAAAAGCTATTGTCGATATAATTGCAACCGGGATTAATGCCGTTACTGACAATGCTTTATATTGGGAGCAGGCTGCGCGTATGGTGCCGGAAACATACGCGATGTCGTATGAAGTATTGTCTGCCAGAGAATTTTTGGATATTTTTGAAAAACCGCATGAATTTTTTGAAGATAAACAGAATTTCAGCGCAACAGAATTATCTCGAATCATCATCGACATGTTTATCCGGGTTCTTGGGGACAAAAGAGATGCAAAATATGACCGCGCTTTGGAGCAAATTGTTTTAGATGCCACAGAAAGCGAAATGAATGCAAAGGGTATGGATATGGCAATTAACAAAGTTTTGCATCATTTGGGATATCATACTGTTACAGGTGGATCGCATTATTCTCATGACAGTAAGTTTCAGGGTGCCGTAGACAAATATGCCAATGAAATAGGGGTTATGACCGGAATACATGCCAATGATCCGACGGATATGTCTGATCTAATTGTAAAAATGGATTTTTCAAAACCTTTGCCACAGCTTTTACAGCAGTTGCCTGATAGCGTGGATAAATCGTTCATATGGTCGCCGGGTACTGTGCGGATATTGCGTAATATCTGGCCAGAAATTAAAAGCAAGTATGTCGATGAAATCAAAAAAATAAAAAAACTATATGACCAGATCTATTCGGGAAAGTTGCGACGGGCAATGGATATGATAAACAAACAAAATAACACATATACGGTTTTGCAAACAGTATCCAATGAATACGAATAAAAATATTTTTTGCGCATCAAATCCAGCAAAATTGTCCGAAGCGTTATGGTCGTTTCTGGAACATCGTGATTTTTCCAGCGATATAATTTTTCTTCCAAGCCGCCGTGCCGTACGGTCAGTTGAAAAAATGTTGGTCGAAAAAGCTGGTGGGGCGGTTTTGCTGCCAAAACTTATAGCATTGGGCGAAGGTATCGATGATGACGAATATGATGCTGGCAGAGATACAGTATCAAATCTTGAACGTGTTATTGTTCTTGCCAAAATGCTGTCGGCGCAGGATGATAGCGGTATTGTTGGTACTATTCCCGTTGCCAAGGATTTAATAAGAATGATGGATTATTTAGAAAACGAAAATGCATCCCGACATATAGATTGGATTGAACTTATCGGCGAGAAATATGCCGAACATTTTCAAGAAAAAGCCAGGTTTCTTAATTTGGCGTGTACCGTTATGCCCCTTGTATTCAAAGGGCGTGATACGATTGTTCAAAAACGGAATATGGATATAAGGCAATGGATAACATATCTGGAAAAGCATAAGTTGGTTATCGACAACCGGAGATCAAAAATCATAGTTTGTGGTTCTACAGCAAGCGTTCCGGCAACATCTGATTTGATGGAATATATTGCGGGATTGGACAATGGTTATATAATACTGCCTGGTTGTATTCAAAATCCAAATCCAAACATATGCAATCCATATTATTCTGAATTAAAGTTTTTGGAACGCATTAATGTCATTCCAGGATATGTGAAAACTATTGATGTCGGCGAGAGTCCGATCGATTTTTTTAATGATGCATTTTCCGATACAATTCATACCAGGTGTGATGCACAATTTGCATCGCGGTTCAACCGTATCGACTGTGACCGTGAATCAGAAGAAGCCGAAGTGGTTGCAGAAATAGCCACCAGTAAGTCGGGGCAGGGTAAAACCGTACTTATAGTATCGCCCGACATTTCCGCGGCGCAACGTATTTGCGAATCTCTGGACAGGCGGGGGGTGGAATTTGATTTTTCCGGTGGTAAAAAAGGATCGGTTACCTCGCTGGGTCGATGGATTCTGCGACAGCTGGACGATAAAAAAAACATATTTGATACATTGTTGCCCATGATAGAAGCAAGTGGCGAAAATATTGTCAGCGAGGAATCCCTTAAAGTTATAGAAGCGATGAAAAGTCTTTCGGATATTTTAAAATCAAATGGACTAGAATTATCTTTGGCCGATTTGCGTGCGGTAACCGCAGAGGCTTTGAATGGAGTATCTGTTCGACCACCAATGGTTGATGGATGTCTGGTTTCACTGGTCGGCACTATCGAATCTCGTATGCAGTCTGCCGATGTAATTATACTGACTGGGCTTAACGAAGGTATGTTTCCGGCATTGGGTTACGAAAACCCATGGCTGCCACGCCGGGTCGCTGATGCCATAGGTCTGCCACCACCAGAACGAAAAGTATCACTGATGGCTATGGATTTTATCACTTTATCCTGTGGTTCTGAAGTTTATTGGACGCGAAGCAAAATGTCCGGTGGTGGGGAAACTACGGAATCTCGTTTTTTATCGCGTGTCGCAGTGTCATCGCGGAATGCTGCTTTTGCTTCTTCCCTTGATGCTGTTGATTGGCTGGCGTGTGTCCGCGCATTGGACGAAGTTCCATACAAGCCATTGGATCGTGCCCCGCCGCGTCCGCCAGCAGTTAACGATGATGTTTATGTTACCGAATTGGAATTGCTGATTCATAACCCTTATGCTTTTTATGCGCGACATATATTGCGGTTAAAGCCGAAAGATAATTTTGAACGTGATCCGGATGCAAGGGATTTCGGAATTATGGTGCATTCGGTTATAGAAAGATATGCAAAGGGCAATGTTGATAATATTGTTGCGGAACTGGACAAGTGTGCACGCGAAATTCTGCCCGAAGGTTCAGTTTTATTTCATTTCTGGCACAAGCGATTTCTGGAAATCGCACCTGCTGTGACAAATCTGTTAAGTAAAATCGAAAATCCGGAAATTGAAGTATCCATGGAATGCAAGATAGCCGGACGCGGGGTGAAAGCCCGTGCGGACATGGCTTATGATAATACTGTGCTTGATGTAAAGACTGGTGCTGCGCCGAACCGCCGCCAATTAGAAGAAGGCAACATGCCCCAATTGCCACTTGAAGCTTATATGCGTGGGGCAAAAATAATACAGTTTTTACAATTACGCAACCGTGATGTGCGGCTGATCGAATACAGTGGTGCAGAAGTCCGGGGAATGATAGATGCCGCCGTCGCGAAGACAACGGCATTATTCAAACAATACGGCCAGGATTTCGAACCGTACGAATACCGCGAAACGGGCGACGATAAATACAAACTTTATGACGATTTGGCAAGGCGATAAAAAAATCGCCGCGTATGCAGCGATTCTAGATTTCTTTTTTTTCTGGGTATTCTCCATTTATCAGCCTTTCGCGAACTACATGATGCTTGATTTTTTGCGTCGATGTCAGCGGCAGATCATTCGTAGTTATCGCAAAGTGAATCACCCATTTATAACTGGCGATCTTTTTGTTCTTTTCGGTTATAGCATTTGCAAGGCGATTCAGGGTCATACCCGGTTCTATCTGGAACACTCCATAGGATACGGTTTTATTCTTTACCGTATGCTCGAACACTGCGACGTTCTTTACGCCCGGGATTTCCAGATACATGGCTTCCAGTTCATCTGGGTACACGTTCTTGCCGGAATCCAAAACTATTATCTGCTTTTTGCGACTGTGAAAATGGATTTCTCCGTTCTTGTCCATTGATACCATGTCGCCGGTGTTAAAAAATCCGCGCTCGTCAAATACTTCTGCGTTTGCTTCCGGGTTATTAAGATATCCATCAAACACCTGTCGCCCGCGCATCCAAAGGATTCCGATACCTTCTTCGTCCTTGTCCCGGACTTCGCATTCGTTATTGATAATCGGCGCGCCGACCGAATAAGGCAGACGGTATTTTTCCGGTTTTGAAATGCAGATGGGACCGACGGTTTCAGTTAATCCGTATCCCTGGATAAAGGCAAGCCCCAATCGCAGGTAAAAATTTTCCACCTCCGGTTTTGTCGAAGCCCCTCCCGCGATTAGCAATGTGGCCTTTCCGCCGAATACGGCCAGCACCGGATCCTGTATTTTTCGTACAAGACCGCCCAATCCGATTTTTTTAAAGAACGACCCGAACCGCAGTATAAATCGCGCCAGCCACCAAATCTTTTTCTTTTTCATACCGTCGATGATTTTATTGCGGAATATTTCGAATACCCGCGGTACGGCTGGGATGATTTGTGGTTGGAATTTTTTAAAGTCTTCCAAAATTTCTGTTGGATTTACGGTTGGCTGTAAAAGCGTTCCTGCCCCGTAATGCAAAGTTGCCAACAGTTCCACAGCAAATCCGAATACGTGGTACATAGGCAGAAATCCATAGACTATATCGCCCGGCTTTATGTAATCGGACATGTCTTGAAGAGATGCAGCGCATTCGGTAAGATTAAAGTGAGTAAGCGGCACAATTTTGGGTATTCCGGTGGAACCACTTGTGAATGATAGTGTCGCAATGTCTTTGGATGCTATCGTCGCGGGTGCCAATTTGGGGTCTGTTTTGCTATCTTTTGTTTCGATGTCATAGAATTTGAATCCGGTGGTTTTGTAAAAGAATGATTTTTCTGCGATGATAAGCTTTGTATCAGTCAGGTTCGCCATATTATCGTACTCAAACGGAGTAAGGTTGGTATCAAGTAAAAGTGCCCGTGCACCCAGATACCAAATCGCGAACAGGGTCAGTGGAAATTCCATTATATTATGCGAAAGAATGCCGACTGTGTCATTTTGTTTGACACCAAGTGCCGCGAGCGATGTTGCGCGCGCCTTTACCAGTTCGGGGAAATCTTTGAATTTGATTCCTTCGCGAACGATAAATACATTATCGGGGTATTTTTTTGCGGTTTGTTCCAAAAGTTGATACATTGTCATATCATTTTCCTTGTTTTTGGGTTAAGCGTGCGTGTATTATAGGGATAATATTGTTAAATAGCAAAAAAAATCACAAAGGGTTTTTCGATGAAAATTCTTACTCTTAATATAAATTCCATCCGTGCGCATGCCGAAAGCTTTCTGGATTCATTAAGGGAAATCCAGCCGGATATAGTGCTGGTTCAGGAAACAAAAGTCGAAGATCATATATTTCCACACATATTATTCGAACATCTTGGGTATAACATAAAGATTTTCGGACAGAAATCTTGGAATGGTGTCGCGATATTTTCAAAACTTTCCATAGAAGATGTTACGCGCAACCTTCCTGGTTGCTCTGATCCGGCCGCCCGAATGATGGAATGCGTCATAGATGGCCGCATTCGGATTATCAATGTCTATATGCCGAACGGGGAATCGATAGATAGTCCAAAATTCCCCGGCAAGATAGAATGGATGGAGCATTTTTCAAATCATATAGTACAGATGCTGGATTCTGAAGAGCCGGTAATAATTGGTGGGGATTTTAATGTTGCGATAGAAGATAGAGATATTTGGAATCCGAAACAATATGAGGGAAGCTCTATTTCCGCGCCCGCTGCACGCAAGATAATGCGGAAATGGCTGGATGCCGGTTGGCTTGATTGTTATAGACATTTTCATCCCGATGCCGAAAATGCCTGGACCTGGATAGGATACCGGGGTGGTAGCCTGGGTAAGGGCAACGGGCTTCGCCTTGATTATTTCCTTGCGAATAGGGCGGCGGTCAAATTGTTAAAAAGCTGTGATATAGACATGCGTCCGCGCATGGCTGATAAACCGACGGATCATTGCGGGTTGGTTTTGGAAATCGAGTAAAAAATCCGGCAAAGCCGGATTTTCTTATTTTTTATTCTTTTCTTCGTACAATTTCTGAAAATCCACTGGCTGCATTGCGAATGGCGGAAAACCACTTTCTGCGGTAGTGCGAACCACCAATGCACGGACGGATGGAAACAGCAATGCCGGAATATCGATAAGCAAAGTGCGTTTTAATTCTTCTTCTTTATCGGTCTTTTCCACCTGGACAAGCCCAGAGTATGTAGTCTCGATCATGAATATCGACTTGTCATCTTGTTCCAATTTGGAATGTAGCTTTACTATAAGATCAACCATGTAAAGATTGTTCTCGGTTCCTTTTATTTGGATATCAATGTTGATTTCCATCTTTGCCTGGCCGTTCTCTTGTTTAAAGAACAGTTCCGGCACATTTGGGCTTTCAAAGGAAAAGTCCTTTAAAAATTGAGACATAAGATTGAATTGCGGCATAGTTTATCCTTTTTTTTCGCAGTTGCTTATGCTAATATATCACGTGTATGGAATATTTCAAGGGGGTTGATGTGAAAAAATTTATGCTTGCCGCAATGGGCTTTGCACTTTTTTTGTCTGGTTGTGGCGATATGACACGTCATTCGTTCTGGTCCGGCCTGTTTTCTGATTCAGATTCCGGCAGATCATCTGCATCTACATCTGGTTCATCTGGCACGGCAAAATCCCCGCAACACATAAAACCTGTCCGTTATTCCGATTTGCCGGGCTGGCGGGAAGATGACCATCGGTACGCCCTTCGTGCATTCCGTAACACCTGCCAGGCCAGGTTGCAATATAGCGGTGCTGTTGTTCCCGATAGACAGCTTTTGGAAGAAAAATGCGGCATGTTGCCGCGCGAGTCCGCAAGCAGGGATGAAGTACGTCAATGGTTTGAAATCCATTTCCAACCATATAAAGTCCATAATGAATCAGGAAATTCAAAAGGATTGTTCACAGGATATTATTCCCCAATTATTCCGGCTTGCCGTAACAGGACGACCCAGTGTAACGAACCTTTGATGGCCCCGCCAGCGGACGGACAGAACTTCAAAGGTATAGAGCGTCGCGAAATAGTATCAAAACAAATAGGTCGTCCGCTTTACTGGGCGAACATAGTTGATGTCCAGAATATACAAATTCAGGGCAGCGGCACCATACGGCTTGAAGATGGATCATTGGTAAAGCTGAACTTTGCGGGTGTAAATGACATGCCGTTCAAATCCATTGGCGGCCAATTACAGGAAAGAGGTATAAGGCCGTCTGGCGGATTCGGTGCCGATGCAGTATGGACGCACTTGCGTCAGAATCCTGCGCTGGCACAAGAGGTCATTAACAACAACCAGCGTTATGTATATTTTGTAGAAGCCCAGGCGCATGATGTGATTGGAACAATCGGCACGCCATTGTCGAAAATTCGCTCTATTGCGATAGACAACACGATTTATACGCTGGGTCTGCCGGTGTATGTTGATACTTCGCTTTCCGATGGGCGCAAGTTCCAGCGTCTTATGGTCGCACAGGATACCGGTGGCGCGATAAGGGGATGGGTGCGTGTTGATATATTCTTTGGTGTCGGGGACGAGGCATTCGAAGTTGCCCAAGGCCAATATGCCCAGGGCGAGAAATATATCCTTATGCCGAAAAAATAAGGCTTTGGTATCAGAATATACCTTTCCAGAATAATTTGGTTGTCTTAGCCCACAAAATTCCTATAATCTAACTTGAAAAGGATTATTAAATGATAGAAATCGGCGCAATCTATAAGCATTGGAAAACAGGGGGAGGCACGATTTGAAAAAGTTTTACAGGCTGCGAAATAAGGTCTAAAAAAATACATTTCCGTCTTTTCAGCCAAAAATAAATTTATGAACAAAGCCCCAAATCTTTCTGTCCGTAAATCTCGTCCGCAAAGTCTGGGTGGTGCGTTCGGCGGTCTTTTGCGCTTGTTTGGGGTGCGTGCATCCGATGCGGACTTGGCCGCAAGATGGCATGAAATCATGGGGGCAGAGCTTGCAGGACAGGCAACGCTTTACGGATTGTCAAAAGGAACAGGTGTAAAAAAAACTGGTCGGACGCTGATAGTCAAGGCTATAAACCCGGCGGGTGCCTTGGCACTGTCCTATCGCAAAGATGATATTATAAAAGCTGTGAATAAATATTTCGGCTATGCCGCGATTGATAAAATCACTATAAAAAAATAGACCCAAGTGCATATATGTTTACTAGACCAGCCGTCATTCCTGCGACCGGATAGCAGGCATGACGGCTGGTCTGGTAACATATCCGTTATCACTTCTTTATTTTTTTCAACGCGTTCATTTCCCACCATGCGGCAAATGCAGGTGCCAGGAATATTACAAAACCTGCAATTTTCATGATGCCAAGCAAAATCATGATGTATGCGTCCGCTTCGGCTTTTGAAAAGCTTGTAAGCAATGCCATCAACAAATCAAATATTGGTGTAATCGTAATAAGCCAAACAAGAAATACCGCCAGATAATTTATTAAAAACGCCTTGAAGAGAAAATTGCGTTTCATTAGCATTTTGTTGTACTGATGTTCGATAAATTCTTTTTTCATTTCAGCATCCTTTTGTTTGCGCGGATGATTCCACGATGTATGTATTTTATCATAATTTTTGGTGAAAAATGATAGAAAAGTCGATGAACTGTAATCAGTGGATTGCGAACCTGTTCATGTTACTGTGTGCCAACGCGGTTGCAATAGCATCGGATTCATCGTCAGTTTTTGGTTTCGCATCGGGTAGTAAAATTTTTAACATCGTGGCGACTTGCGCCTTGTCAGCCCTTCCGGAAGCGGTGATTGATTTTTTTATCATTGTTGGTTCGTATTCGTAAATTGGGATTTTGTTTGTTCCAACCGCCACCATTGCGGCCGCGCGCGCATGGCCAAGCAACAGCGTTGTGGTCGGGTTCTTGTTTACGAATGTAATTTCTATACAGCATTCATCCGGTGAATAGTCTTTGCAAATCTTGTCTATGTCGGAAAATATAATTGCCAATCGTTCGGGCAACAGCGACTTTGCCGGCGGCTTTATTACGCCCGATGCTATATATTGCCGCGTATTACCGGTTGATTCAATAATCGCCCATCCGGTGTGCAAAAGTCCGGGGTCAATCCCAAGTATCCGTTTCATCAGCTTGCCGCCGTAATAACTTTTTGAACATCATCGTTCGCATCCAGTGCATAGATTAATTTTTCAAGCCTGGCGTATGCTGTGTCATCCAAATCCATCGGCATATTTGGTATCCAGGTAAGTTCTGCCTTTTCAGGCTCTCCCAGTTTATCTGCGAGTGCTTTCTGAACCGCCATAAAATCGTCGGGTTTTGTTTTTACTATATATCCGTCTGGTGATGTTTCCAAATCGTCTGCGCCTGTTTCCATGATGATTTCGGTCATCGTATCTTCGTTTTCGGCCACCCCCGGTGGATAGAATATAAGTCCGGCGCGGGTAAAAAGAAATGCCACGCTGCCCTCTTCGCCCATGTTTCCACCGTTCTTAGAAAATATGTTGCGGATCTCTGGAACCGTTCGGCGCGGATTATCGGTCAATGCTTCGACTATAACTGGAACGCTGTCCGGGCCGTACCCTTCGTATCGTACGGATTCATAGTTTTCGGTATTTCCGCCGGATGCTTTTTCTATTGCGCGTTTTATATTGTCATTCGGCATAGAATTTTTACGCGCGTTAAGTATCGCTACGCGCAGTCGCGGGTTATTGTCTGGATTCGGGTCGCCCAATTTTGCCGCCATGGTGATTTCGCGTGCGAGTTTTGTAAATAATCCCGACCGCACCGCGTCTTGGGATCCCTTTCTATGCATGATATTATGCCATTTGCTGTGACCGGCCATGAATATTGCCTTTTCTTATTTTGTAGATTATAATGATTCCTGAATCTAAGAATTGCTGATTTATTTTGAGTATCAACAACTATAGATCGGTAACCAGAAACAAGGTTATACTATGATAGGAAAATTGCAAGGGATAGTTGATTATGTCGGCGACGGATTTGTGATTATGATGGTTAACGGGGTGGGATACAAAGTATTTGTACCGATGCAATCTGCATTTGGTGGCCATCAATCAGCGATCACATTGTGGATCGAAACAGTTGTGCGTGAAGATTCGCTCAGACTGTTTGGATTCACATCATTGGCACAACAGGAATTATTCAACCAGCTGACGACAGTATCCGGGGTGGGGCCAAAGGTCGCGATGGCCATACTGTCTATTTTGAAACCGGATGTTTTGTTGTCCGCTATTGCGGCCGGTGATGCTAAAACGATTTCTGCCGCCCCCGGTGTCGGTAAAAAAGTCGCAGAAAAGATAATTGTAGAGTTAAAAGGAAGGATAGGTTCTGAACATTGGGCTTTGGGTGCCGGTGATGGAGATGGCGGTTCAGTGTTACCGGATCTGTTGTCTGCCCTGGAATCATTGGGATATCGCCGCGCGGATATCGCCGAAATGGCACAGCGTCTGGCAAAAGAGAACCCCGATGCGGATGTTGGGGCATTGGTTCGTTTGGCATTGAAAGAAATTGCAAAGTGACAGACATTATATTCGCATTATCATCGGGACATGGAAAGGCTGGTGTTGCAGTGGTGCGTATCAGCGGGGAATATTTGTGTGGGTTATTCAAAGATATTGTACGTTCCCCGAAAAGCAACGATGCGTGGCCGATGCCACGTCATGCGTATCTTTCCGATCTGGTCGATTCAGATGGCGATGTTATCGACCGCGCCATAGCAATTTATTTTTCCGCACCAAATTCATTTACCGGTGAAGATGTAATAGAATTTCACGTCCATGGGTCGGTGGCTGTTATCGAAAAGCTTTTTGATGTATTGGGATTAAGGGGTGCGCGGCTGGCAGAGCCGGGCGAATTCGCGCGCCGTGCTTTTAACAATGGCAAGATGGATATGCTGGAAGCCGAGGGGCTGGCCGCGTTACTGGATTCGCGCACCGAAGCCCAACGGCGGGCAGCGTTGCGTACTGCGGCGGGGACAGATAGTGCCGTATATATGCGTTGGCGTAATGATATGATAGAGATTGCGGCGTATTCGGCCGCAATGTTGGATTACCCGACAGAAGATTTGCCTGTTGGTATTGGTGGAACATTATTGGCACGCACAAATGCTTTGTGTGATGAAATATCCATGGCACTTGCCCGTACGGATGCGGCACGTGCTGTCCGGACAGGATTTAATATAGTTCTTGTCGGTCCTGTTAACGCGGGAAAGTCTTCGCTGTTCAACCGTCTGATCGGGGAATCGCGCGCCATAGTTTCCGATATTCCCGGAACTACCCGCGACGTGGTGTCCACGGAAATCGACATTGATGGGTATTTGGTGCGATTGTCTGATACAGCCGGTCTGCGGGATACAAATGATGTTGTTGAAAAAATCGGAATAGAACGAACGAATGCGGAGATCGAAAAAGCTGATTTGATATTAAGAATCGGAGAAAGCGGGAACTGTAAAGATAATGAAATATTTGTTCATAACAAATGCGATTTGGGTGAAAAGAAAGGACAGATTAATGTATCTGCCCTTACCGGCAAGGGTATTCCAGAATTGTTTGCGCGCATCCGGTCAGAAGTTCGTGCCAGGTTGAATAATTCCATGCATGATGTGGTTGTTAATGCGCGTGCGCGGGATAATTTGCAAATTGCTGCGAATGAATTGGCAAAGGCAAAAGGACAAGAGAACAATATGGATTTATTTGCTGAACACATTCGTGCTGCATCTGATGCTATTGGCAAAGTACTTGGTATCATAGGGGCAGATGAAGTTATGGATTCTGTATTCGGGCAGTTGTGCTTAGGAAAATAAAGTATAAAACGAATATTTTATTTTGTGTATCATGCCGTGTATTTTTCTGACCTAAGTCGAAGCTGTCCGCATGCTGAACCGATGTCTGCGCCGCGTTCACGTCTTATGCGCACATGGATTCCTTCCTTTATAAGTACGTCTTGAAACCTGTGAACCGCGTTGCTGCTGGGGGCTGTGAATTTTCGTTCCGCCACAGTATTCCAAGGAATCAAATTTATCATTGTATTTTTGCCACGAAATAGATCTGAAAGCTCTTTTGCCAATTCCGGCGAATCATTCACACCAGCAAGCATAATATATTCTATCATCAGCTGGCGGCCGGTCTTTTCGGTATATTCGAATGCGGCGGCAAGTATTTCTGCGACTTTATATTTGTTATTGACCGGCATAAGATGCGAGCGCAATTCATCATTTGGCGCGTGCAGGGAAATCGCCAGATTTACTGGTTTTCCCCATTCGGTCAGTTCTTTTATTCCGGGAATTATCCCGCAAGTCGATACGGTCATGCGTCGCCATGAAATGCAAAGCCGCGAATTGGCGTATTCCAAAAAGCATTTTAAATTTTCAGTATTTTGCAAAGGTTCCCCGGTACCCATGACAACTATGTGCGAAACATCGTTATTATTCGGATCGCCATTGGGTTTGATAGTGTGATTTTGCTGTCTAAGCTTCCACTGTGCGACCAATATTTGCGCCAGCATTTCATTTGCAGTCAGATTGCGGCGCAGGCCAAGCAGGGTGCTTGCACAAAATTTACATCCCATCGCACAACCGGCTTGGGACGATACGCATACGCTGTTGCCATAGCTTGTGCGCATAAGCACGGTTTCGATTGTATCGGAATCATCTAATTTTAATAAAAATTTTATGGTCTGGCCATCAGCTGATTCAATTTCATTCAAGATTTCAACAGGCAAAGTTCGCGCGGCGGCGTTCAGATCCAGGCGCAGATTTTCCGGCAAGTTTTTCATGTCGGAAAAATCCGGCGCGCCGCGCCAAAGCCATTCTTGAATCTGTTTCGCGCGGAACCGTGGCTGGCCAAGAGCTATTACGAACTGTTCCAATTCGCAAAGCGTCATGTTGAAAAGAATTGGCCTTTGCTTCACCTTAACTAATCGCGCCCCTGTATTTCGCATCATTGATTATTATCACGGCGCGGCGGCGCAGTTGTTTAAGCTGTTGATCGCCGACGAACATCGCACGTTTCCAGATTGCATTCTGTTTTATGATTTCATCCAGGTTACCATATTCGTTCATTTTTTTTCTTTCGCATATTAAAAGTACAGAATCGTTTTCCCGCGATCCCCAGGTAAGTATAGGCTGACCCGATATGCGTATACGTATTTCTTCTGACAGTTCGTATTCGGGTGCGGTAATTTTTTGTGGGGCACCGCCCAAATCACGCGCCATCTTTTCCGCTGCCGCACAATCACTGGGCGTGGAAAGCCGCGCCGCTGTTGCCGCCGGGATTCCGACAAGACGGATAAGAGTGATTTCTATTGGCAAACCGCGTGCGCGTCCAAGTTCCAAAATTTCTGATTCAATATCTTCTTCGGCCACATCTATGGTCGGCATTATTGTTCGGCCTATGACCATTTGCCATGCAATATTTGCGCGCAGCGCGGAACGAAGCACTTCCATTCCGGTTTTATCCAGGCCGCTGGTATCGAATCCGCGTTCTTTCAGCGCGCCCACCTCGTTTTTTATATCCGATTCTGATGGCGAAATTTTAATGGATTCCGCATATGATATCTTTATACTGTCGTCGATTATGTTGGACAAAGCGCGGATTCGGTTGTCCGTGCTGCGCTGACCCTGTAATTCCATAAGTCTTATACGTGCGGTTATATCTTTATCTGTAATTGGGATTCCGTCGACGGTTGCGACCACGGTTGCCGCATTCGCATTAAATGCAAAGTGTATTGCGCAAAGTGCTATTAATAGTTTTTTCATTCTAAATTCCCTTGTTTCCCTTCTGTAAGCTTCAAGCTGAATTGTAATTTGAATGTTGTTCGGCCTATGTATGTTTCATCTGTATCCTGGTTATACCTTATCGCGCCGTCTTTCTGATATTCGAATCCCACCATATAGCATGGATGGTCGTAATAAATTCCCGCATTCTGTTTCTGTATTTTATCTTCTGTTATATTATATGTCGTCCGTGCGTGCAACAAAAAGCGTCCGGTAATGCCGATACCGAATCCGGCGACAATTTCGTTGGTTCGGTTGGCGATAGTGTTGGCATCTTCTAATTGTACCGCATACATATATCCAGATTCCAGATAATTTCTTCGTGTCCCGGTTCTGGCGACTGATTCGAAATGCCGCGGTGACAAAGTGTTATTTGATACACGTATCCTGTTGTTTATGGAAAACCAATCCTTGTACTCAACGCCCAATCGTCCAACCAGGTCAGAAGCCCCGTTGTGAAATCCAGAATTAGGATCCAGATCGTTGGATTGGGAAAAGTCAAATGTTTGTCCTGCGAATCCTGAAACGGATATCCCGCCGTCGTAGAATGACGACCAACCCAACCCATAATCCATAAATTCGCCATTTTCCCAAAGGTCGTAACCGGAATAACGTTTATTAGCAAACAGTGTCGCATCCGAAAGCAGGGTACCGGAAGAATCTATATTGGCGAACGCGGGTGTTTCCAGTCTGCGCATGACAGTCATCCTTACCTGGGGGGTAAGCACATGCGTCCAGTCGTTTCTGTTGTTAACCAGGGGTAAAGCCCATTCGGCATAGCCGCTTGGCAGAAAGCGGGTTTCGGTACCGGAAAATCCCGCCCCATCAAGCATGATTGTATTGTTGAAATTATAAGCATCATATCTTGCCGATGCTGACAAGGTTATACGACTTCCACCCCAAACTGTCCAGGGCGAAGTCACGCTGGCCTGACCCAGCATTCTTTGTATACTTGCGCCGTTTTCCATATTGCTTATGCCTATGAAATCCCCCATCAGCGATGCGTATGTGTCACCGAACAACGGTGCTGTTTGGTACACGCCGTGTATATTGGGAAGTATATCGCCCGAAGGATTTGATTTATTCCCGGCGGATGCGCGCAGTTCCTGGAATACATGTATTTCGCTTGCAACGTATCCATATTCCCCGAATACTTCGGCGCGCGCGCCCGAATCCAGATAGGGTTGATCATCATAGAATCCATATTTTTGCAAATATGTCTGGTCGGATGTGCGTTGCAGAAACATGTTTATCCGGGCATGGTCGCCAAGTTCGACAAGATCGTCGTTAAAAATATGCCATCTGGTATCGCCGGATTTGTTATTGGTATATGATCCCTTGGTGCGAAATGAAGAACGGCGTGCGTTCAATTGATGCTCTGCCTGCCATAACAAGTTTTCCGAAGTAAGATATGATGCGGTTATTGTCGCGTCATGAGTATCAGAAAACGCGATATAGAACGGAAGGTTTAATTGTGACCCCATGTCGTTTGTAGTGTTCATATCTGGGATAAGAAAGCCGCTTTTATGCCGGACGGTCGGATCCGGATAGTTTAAATACGGGAACCAGAATATGGGAATATCATAGATCCAGAATATCGGATTATAGAATTCTATGTACTGGGCTTCTACATCGTGCCGCAGGCGGGATGCCGATATTTCCCATGCGTTTATATTTTCATCACAGTTGTGGCATGCGGTGTATACTATGCCGCTGGCATTGGTTATGGTATCATCTTTTTCCAGAACATCGGCCGATATATGCGTACGGTGCGAAAGGGTAAGGTCTGCATTTCGTCCACCGGCAAACCGGCCTTTTTCATCCATGTATGCATCATACAGGGTCATTCTTTGCCCCCCTTCGAGAGAAATGGATGCAGCCCCGACAGTTTTTATAGATCCGGTTTTTGGATTGAATTCAATTTTATCGGCGACAATTTCTTTTGGCGAATCCGTATCAAGCGTGATTCCGAAAGCAAATGAAACGGAGATAAGGAAAAAGATACAGGATGTCAGGAAATGCTTCATGTGCCCTTCCTTCGTCCTTTCTTATTTACATCCGACAGCACGAAAAACAGCATTATGATTATGATTGCCTGTGCCGAAAACAGCATGAAAAATCCGGTAAGCGTTGCCGCCTTGTCTGTCATTACCATAAATAGGGATTGTGCGCCAGCCATGCCAGCGACTGCAATGGGGGCTGTCATATTGAATCCGCCCCGCCGCAACAGGGAAGATTTTAAAAGCATGGTCAACCCAATAAGCACCAGCATCATGTTCATAAGCGGGCTGAGAAATCTGGTAGAAAGTTCCGATATTATACGCCGCTGGTTTCGTTCATTAAGTGATTCCGGTGCCATTGCATCGCGTATAAGTTCCGGTGTTGAAAGCCGCCGTACTTTAAATGCACTGCCGGGTTCTCTGTCTGATACATTCAAATCCATATCAAAACTGTCGAATGTTCCGATTGCGAAACCGTCATTCCGAATTTGGACGCTTCCGGTTGTCATTACTATCGAAAGACCACGGTCGGTGTTTACCAATTTTCCTTTTTCAGCGGAAATTATAATCTGGCCGCCCGCCACCGAACGGCTGTCATAAAGCATAAGTCCGGACAAGTCGTGCCCGCTGACCTTTTCCACGAACACCACCAGTCCGCGCGCCATTTGCGTAAAGGTGGCTTCTTGCAATTTCATATGGGCAAGGCCATATCTCATTTCCCATTGGGTGTCGTAAAATTTCGCCTGGGTCGCGGGAACGGCGAATATATTCAGCACGAAATGCAATGCCATCAATATTCCGGCGAACCACAGGGCGGGTCGTGCTATCTGCATGGGTGACATGCCGGCACTTGCCATCACGGTAATTTCCCGATCGGCGATAAGTTTGTTGTAAACAAACATGACGGATATGAATGCCGAAAAAGGCATAATGATAGATATTATCATTGGTAACATCATTGATGTCAGACCCAAAAACTCCCAGATACTTATCCCGTATTGGATAAGAAATCTAAGCAGGGTAAGTATCTGCATCATCCATGCAAGACCGGATAGAACCAAAAGCAGCATAACGAAAAATGCGACAAGCTGTTTGGTAGAATAGCGGGATAGGGTTTTCATGGAACCGAGTATATAATATGAATCAATAAAGTGCAAGCACTTGACATGTTCCGATTCGTATATAATAATGGACTTGTTCTTAAATAAGTTTTTTTAAGAGCGGGGCTGAAAAGCCCCGCTCTTTCCATAGAGACAAAAAGGAGTATAAAGTGCCACTTGAATCAATGCCGCGCCAGGATCTGTTGTTTGCCATCGAAGCTTTGGCGACCGAAAAGATGATAGACCGTGAAATCGTAATCGAAAGTCTAGAAGCCGCCATTGCAAAAATAGCGGGGCAAAAATACGGCCAGGAATTCAACATAGTTGCAAAAATAGACCGAAAAAACGGCGCGATACATGTGAAACGCCTGTTTAATATAGTCAATCCCGACGACCTTGGTGTCAACGAGGAAGGCGAACCAATAGAATTCAATCCTGATATAATGCTTACAGAGGCTGGTGCGAAAAAATATACAAAAAGCCCAAAGGTCGGCGATGTGGTCGAAGATCAGTTGCCGGAACCCGAATTTGGACGCATGGCTTTCCAAACCGCAAAACAGATAATGACAGCGCGTGTTCGCGATGCTGAAAAAGGTCGCCAGTTCGAAGAATTCAAAGACACTATTGGCGACATAGCCAATGGGGTTGTAAAGCGCATAGAATTTGGAAACGTATTTGTCGACATCAGCGGCAAGGCCGAAGGATATATTAAATCTACTGAGCTTATTCCAGGCGAACGCCTGCAACCGGGCGATCGTGTCCGCGCGCTTATTATGGATGTTGCGCGCAGCAACAGCGGGCCACAGATATTCCTTACCCGGACGCATCCACTATTTATGGAAAAATTATTCTTCCAAGAAGTGCCGGAAATATACGAAGGCGTAATAAAGATAAAGGCTGTTGCGCGTGCGCCCGGAAGTCATGCGAAAGTCGCGGTTACCACGGACGATCCATCCATAGATGCCGTGGGTATGACCGTCGGTATGAAAGGAACCCGCATACAGCCCGTAATTAACGAATGTCACGGCGAAAAAATTGATGTAATCCTTTATTCGGAAGATCCCGCAGTATTCATAGTCAATGCAATACAGCCAGCAAAGGTTGCAAAAATTATTGTCGACGAAGATACACGTACTGCGGCAGTTGTGGTCAATGAAGATCAACAGTCGCTGGCAATTGGTCGACGCGGACAGAATGTGCGGCTTGCATCACAGCTTACCAGCTGGAATATCGATATCATGAATGAAACAGAAGAACAGGAACGCCGCGCAAAAGAATTCAAAGAAAAAACCGAATTATTTACCAAAGGCCTTGATGTTGACGAGATGATAGCGCATCTTTTGATTACCGAAGGATTTCGCACTATCGAGGAAATTGCATTCGTGGATCTGACAGAATTAGCGGGCATTCAGGGATTTGATACAGACCTTGCCGCAGAGTTGCAGGGCAGGGCAAAGACACATATAGAAAAGTTGGAACAGGATTATTTCGACACTGGGCATGCGATCGGCATGTCGGACGATCTTTTAAAATTCGATTTTGTAAAACGTCCGACATTATTGGCACTTGGCCGTGCCGGCGTGCGTTCCTTGTCTGATCTTGCGGATCTTGCATCTGATGAACTGATAGAGATATTGGGTGCGGACAATATTTCCGAACGTCTTGCGGGTCGGATTATCATGAAGGCGAGAGAGATAGAATACGGGATAGGAAACGAAGAGGAATAAGCAAATATGGCAACTCTTACATTAAAAAAATCTGTCGATACCGGTCAGGTGGCCAGTGCAAAAGGCGCAGTGATATCAGTAGAGCGTCGGCGTAAAGTCGCTTTGCCGGGGGAACGCGTGCTTAGGGACGAACCAAAGTCCCCGGTTGTAAAGTCCGCCGCGGATGAAAAGTTGCGCGCCGTGCTGGAAGCCGCAAAAGCCCGCGAAACTGAACGCGCAAAACAGCAAGCTGAAGAGGAAGCATCTCTTGCGCGCCGCGCCGCAGAAATCGCGCGGGATGCCGAAGAATACGAGGGTGTCAAGGAACAGTTGCGTGCCAGGGAAGTTGCCGGAAAAGAAGAAACAGACGATGCAAAAGCAGCAACCCGCCCCGCGTTTTCGCGCCCTGTTGGTACCGCCCGCGGAGAAGATGAAGATGATCGTGGCCGTCCAGGAAAAAGAAAAAAAGAAAAGAAAAAAGATTTCTCCAAAGGCAAGATTTCCATACGCGACATAGTAATGTCCGGTGGTGATGACGGTGATGATGGTATAGGTCTTCGCAGTGGCAGTCATCGCCGATCCGAAGCATCGCTTAAACGTTTTCGAGATAAGGCGCGTCAGATTTTCAATACCCCGGCAAAAGTTGCGCGCGAAGTCCAGCTTGGCGATTCAATTTCCGTAAAAGATTTGGCGGCACAGCTTTCTGAAAAAGTTGGTTCGGTCATAAAGAAATTAATGGAAATGGGGATGATGGCATCCCAAAACCAGTCTTTGGATGCAGATACCGCAGAGCTGGTCGCGACAGAATTTGGTGCCACGGTCAAACGCATAGTCACCGCGCCACATGCTGAATTGCTGGAACGTGTTCCGAATCCTGAACGTATGTGCCCACGTGCCCCGGTCGTTACCGTTGTCGGCCATGTGGATCATGGAAAGACATCTTTATTGGATGCTTTTCGTGATGCGAATGTAGTGTCAAAAGAAGCCGGCGGAATAACCCAGCACATCGCGGCCTATGAAGAAAAATCCGCATGTGGCAAAATGATTACATTTCTGGATACCCCGGGGCACGAAACCTTTTCAGCCATGCGTGCACGCGGTGCCAATATGGCCGATATAGTTGTTCTTGTCGTTGCGGCGAATGATTCCATAATGCCACAGACCGTAGAAGCGATAAGCCACATTCGTGCCGCAAAAGTTCCATTTATTGTTGCTATAAATAAAATTGATTTGCCCGATGCCAATCCTGCAAAGGTCAAAACAGATTTATTACAGCACGAGGTTCAGGTTGAAGAAATGGGCGGCGACATTCAGTCTGTTGAAATTTCTGCAAAGAATAAAACCAATCTGGATAAATTGGAAACCGCTATTCTTATCCAATCAGAACTTATGGATTTAAAGGCCGACCCGGATATGCCGGCACAGGCAACGATTGTAGAGGCCAAAATGGAAAAGGGGTTGGGGTCTACCGCGACCATCTTGATGCAACAGGGAACTTTGAAAGTTGGTGATGTATTCATAGTTGGCGAAACATGGGGTCGTGTGCGCGGTTTAATAAATTCCAAAGGTGACCGTGTTAAATCTGTCGGCCCGGGTCAGCCGGCGATAGTATTGGGGCTTGAAACCGTGCCACAGGCCGGTGATGAGCTGCGTGGAATAGAATCAGAGGCCCAGGCACGTGAAGTCGCGGCATACCGCCAGCACAAGAAACAGGAAAAAGCGAACATGGTTAAACGTTCGTCATTGGAAGAGTTGTTCGCAAAACGTGACGAAACAAAAAAGCTGATGCTGCCCGTTGTGTTGCGTGCGGATGTCCAGGGCAGTGTAGAGGCTATACGTGACATGTTAAATGGTGTAAGTTCTGAAAAGGCCGGAATCGATCTTTTGTCCGCTGGTGTTGGTCAAATCCGTGAAGGCGATGTCCGCCTGGCCGCAGCCAGCAATGCGGTCATCATAGCGTTTAATGTCCGTGCCGATGCCGTGGTGCGGGAATTGGCGCGGTCGCTTGGTGTCGAAATACGCTATCATTCGATAGTTTATCGCATAACGGATGAATTGAAAGATATATTAACCGGAAAGTTGGCACCCGAACGTCGCGAGAATTTTATCGGATATGCGGATGTTATCGCTTTGTTTACTGTGGGCAAGGGTACCCGTGTAGCTGGTTGCCGTGTGACCGAAGGCATCATAAAGAAGGATGCCTATCTGCGCCTGTTGCGCGACAATGTGGTTATTTATGATGGTAAAATCGGCATGTTAAAGCGTGAAAAAAACGAAGTAAAAGAAGTATCTATCGGTGCCGAATTTGGAATGTCGTTTGATAAATATAATGACCTGAGAGAGGGCGATCGCGTGGAATGTTACGAAGTGGAAAATATCAAAGCGACTTTGTGATTTGTGTTTTACGCTCAAATATCAAGTAAGTATATTTTTTATCCTGTTTGTCAGTCCGGCGGCGGCATTACGATTTATGTAGGGTATTTAAAGAAAAATTCACGTCATTGCAGTCTGATGTCATTGTAGTCTGGTGTCATTGCGAGTCACGCCGTCAGGCGGGCGAAGCAATCTTTTTCAAAAAGGGAAGTATAATAATTCCATTGCCTGAAAAGATTGCTTCGCGGTCTTCGACCACTCGCAATGACACAAAGTGCCTGGAAAGATTGCTTCGCGGTCTTTGACCACTCGCAATGACACGGAATGCTGGAAAAGATTGCTTCGTCCGTCACCGCTTGCGGTGCCGCGACTATTTCGTGTCATTGCGAGCCACAAAGTGGCGAAGCAATCTTTTCCAATAGGGGAAGTGTAAGAATTCCATTGCCTGGAAAGATTGCTTCGTCCGTCACCGCAAGCGGTGACGCGACTCGCAATGACACAAAGTGCCTGAAAAGATTGCTTCGCGGTCTTCGACCACTCGCAATGACACGAAATGTTGGAAAAGATTGCTTCGTGGTCTTCGACCACTCGCAATGACACAAAGTGCCTGGAAAGATTGCTTCGTCCGTCACCGCAAGCGGTGCCGCGACTCGCAATGACATCATCTCTCAATTCCGCTCACTTTACATGACTAAATACAAATTGACCTTTGTCATGGTATATGGTATAATATAAATATACCCAAAGGAGAGAGTATCATGAATACATTTAACAAAACCATAAAGCTAACAAGCATCATTGCTGTATTAACGATAATCCCATTACATCAGTCCATTGCCGCGGTTGCGTGCGTGCCACAACCGCCCAATAGCCCGAGTAGTTGTCCAAGTAATGGCATGACCTATTGTTCCGTCCTTGGTACGGGTGGTTATAGTAATGATTGTAATAACCTATCCCTTGGGGATTGGAAATTAACGAATTGTACCGGAAGTAATGTATCAGAGTTCAGTGGAACAAGCCTGTGTTCAAGCACAAGCGGAACATACCCTAACTTTGGCAACCCTGTTGCCGATAGCGGAAGCAACTGTTGGTGTAAGCTTACAAGCATTCCCGGGTTTAGTGTCGCTTCGTCGGCTTGGGTTTTCGTGAACGTCCGCGGCTCTCCGTCCGATTGCGCGTATTACTGTGCGTTCATTTGCGCGGACAACGCCCGGGTCAGTTCCGGCTTCCGGTCGGCGCTGTTTGCGGGTCTCGGCCTTTGATGCCATTGCAGTCTGATGTCATTGCGAGTCACGCCGCCAGGCGGACGAAGCAATCTTTTCCAACAAGGGAAGTGTAAAAATTCCATTGCCCGGAAAGATTGCTTCGCGGTCTTTGACCACTCGCAATGACACAAAATGCCTGGAAAGATTGCTTCGTTCGTCACCGCAGGCGGTGCCGCGACTCGCAATGACACGGATCGCAATGACACGAAATGTTATATTGGAATACAATTGTTCCCATAGTATTGTCATGCCGGCAACTTTGTTGCCGTTAAGAATTTGTCCACGAATTAATTGATATAAACAGGCATAACGATCCCCCGCCTTTCGCCCAGAAATAATGCCGCGTCCGCGGCATTATTACTTTGTTTCATCGGTCAGGAAATTTTCCAACCAGTGATTGTCTATATTCAACTGTTTTACATCTTTCTGTGCCAGCAGTTTTTGTTGAAGCGGTATTGTCGTCTTTACACCTTCGATACTGAACTCTTCCAATGCCCTTTGTGAACGCAACAGACATGATGGACGATTCGGTGCCCAAACAATCAGCTTTGCGATCAAAGAATCATATGTTGGCGGAATTTTCCATCCGGTATAAGCCGCCGAATCAACACGCACGCCCAGTCCGCCGGGCGGGCTGTATAACGTAATGGTGCCGGGATTTGGAACAAATGTTTCCGGATCTTCGGCATTGATTCTGAATTCTATTGCATGGCCGTTCGCGACCAGATTTGCTTGGGAATACCCAAGCGGTTCCCCCATGGCTATCCGTATCTGTTCCCGTACAAGATCCACGCCGTAAACCATTTCAGTGGCCGGGTGCTCTACTTGCAGTCGGGTGTTCATTTCCAAGAAATAGAATTTTCCATCTTCAAACATGAATTCCAGGGTTCCGGCATTGGTATATCCCATTTTTTTAACTGCTGTCTTGCAGATTTCTATCATGTCATCGCGCTGCTTTTGGGTAAGGGCGGATGCGGGGCATTCTTCCATAACTTTCTGGTTCTTGCGTTGCAGACTGCAATCGCGTTCGCCGAATATGACCGCATTACCATGCTGGTCGCCCAAAACCTGGAATTCTATGTGCCGCGGATGCGATAAAAGTTTTTCTATGTATAAGGCATCATCACCGAATCCGGCGCGTGCTTCGGCCTTTGTCATTTGGAATGCTTCCGGCATTTCTTCCGCATTTAAAACAGGGCGTATTCCTTTTCCGCCACCGCCCGCCGCCGCTTTCAACATAACTGGGTATCCGATTTTTTCGGCCCAGGACAGTGCATCTTCCAATGTATCAACAGCGTCGTCGGATCCCGGTACCACCGGCAGACCGCATTCAATGGCGGTTTTTTTTGCCGCAACCTTGTCCCCCATTTGGGAAATCATTGCCGCTGTGGGGCCAATCCATATAAGTTTGTGTCGTTCAACTTTTTCTACGAATCCGGCGCGTTCGGACAAGAATCCATATCCGGGATGAATAGCATCCGCATTGGTCAACAGGGCGGCGGTCAAAACAGCGGCCTCGTTAAGATATGATTCTTTGGATGGGGCAGGTCCGATGCATACGGATTCATCAGCCAACTTTACATGCATAGATTCCCGGTCTGCGGTGGAATACACGGCCACAGAACGTATCCCCATGTCGCGGCATGCACGAATTATCCGCAGTGCTATTTCACCCCGGTTTGCAATTAGTATTTTTCTTATTTGTGGCATTTTAATTAATCAAGGACGAGATATCATGAATGGCAGAACATCTTTCGCTTCTTGTCCATAATTCCTCATTCAATTATTATAAGTGGTTGGTCAAATTCGACCGCCTGGCCATCGGCCACCAGAATTTCTTTTACAATTCCGTCCTTGTCGGCCTTTACCGGGTTAAAAGTCTTCATGGCTTCTATAAGTGCCAGTGTGTCGCCCGCCTTTACCGCTGTGCCGACCGTGGTAAATGTCTTTGATCCCGGTTCCGGCGACAGGTATGCAACCCCAACCATCGGGGAACGCAGTGCCCCAGTAAAATTTACGGCCTTTTTGTCGGATTCAGTCTTTTCTTGTTCCGAAGCCACGACTTCGGGTTTTTGTACGTGAACCTCGTTAGAAGCGGGTGTTGTGGCCGTGGCCGCATTTTGTTTTTTTGAAAGGTGGATTTCTTCGCGGATTACGCCCCACAGTGCGGATGTTTCAATCTTCATCTCTGAAAGTCCCATCTTGTCCATCATTTGGGACATTTTTTCGATCTCTTTATAAGACGGCATTTATTTTCCTTTTTTTTGTGAGAGCGACTTCCATTGTACCATAGTTGTATGGCAAGTCAAATATATTTGGCCAATATGCCCGTATATCAAACGACCGGGTCATGCCCAAATCCGCCGCCGGGACGGCATCTGGCGATTCGCCGGACAGCCAACCATCCGCCATGAAAAACACCATATTTTTCAATAGCTTGTTTTGAATATTCGCTGCAAGTTGGGATGAATCTGCACGCGGCCCGCCCGCCAATAATCGGGGATATGGCGGATTGATAAATTTTTATAAAGAATAGAAATACGTGCTTCATCTTTCTATGTTTGTGTCGATGCTTTATTATCGGCGATGCGGCTTGATGACACCTTTTTTATCGCGGACTTCATCTGGTCTTTTGCAGTGGTGTAAATGGCATTCAATATCTCTCTGCGTGCGCTGAATACATAATCCATATCGGGCAACATATATTTTTCGTTGTCTTTTATCCATGCACGCAAAAGTCGTTTTGCACGGTTTCGATCCGTCGCAAGCCTTAATGTCCTTTTTGTTACCATGATTCCGTATTTTGCATCATCCTTCCATTTTGTTTGTCGCGCACGTACGACAAACAGTTCTGTTTTGAATGTCGATGCATTATCCGGCATCGCGAAATCTTTATGTTTTTTTATTATTTTTCTTTTCATTCCTTGATTATACCCGTAAAAATAACATGAATCAAATTTTTTGCGCTGGGGCTTGCTAAATGAAAACTAAAAAGCTATAATCACACAGCACGGGAAAAGATTGTTCCTTTATATGCTTTTGCGTATGCATATAGATGAATGATTTTTCTCGCTGCTTATAATAACCAAAGCAATGGAGAAAAACGAAATGTTATTCGGTTTATTTGGCGACAAGACTGCCAATAATGAAAGTGTCTTAAATCATCCTGTGTCTGTATCAATGGAGTGGGGCGGTGAAACCCTTACCCTGGAAACCGGCCGTTTTGCAAAACAAGCAACGGGTTCTGTTATGGCGACTATGGGTCAGACCATGGTACTTGTGTCAGTTGTCGCAGAGAAAAACGCAATAGAGGGTCAGGACTTTTTCCCGCTTACAGTCGATTACCAGGAAAAATTCGCATCCGCCGGCAAAATACCGGGAAGCCGCGACCGCCGCGAAGGCCGCGCGTCCGTTGCAGAAACCCTGACCGCGCGTCTTATCGACAGGCCGATACGTCCGTTGTTTCCGGAAACCTTTAAAAACAAGGTTCAGATTACAGCCACAGTGTTTTCTTATGACCGCAAGAATTCCCCGGATATACTTGCAATGATTGCCAGCAGTGCGGCGTTGGCTATTTCCGGCGTTCCATTCATGGGGCCGGTCGGTGCCGCGCGCGTCGGGTTTGAAGACGGTAAATACATTCTGAATCCCGTTGTCAAAGGCCGCAATGAATTGGAAATGGATTTGGTTGTCGCGGGAACGAAAGACGGTGTGCTTATGGTGGAATCCGAAATCGGGGAACTGGACGAAGCCGTAACCCTTGGTGCTGTAAAGTTCGGATTTGATGCTTTCCAGCCAGTAATTAAATTGATTGAAGAATTAAAGGAAAAAACCGGAAAACCGGCATGGACTGTTGCTGAAAATTCTGATGAATATAAAAAGATGCAGTCCGACTTTGAACAGTTTTCAAATGAAATCGAAGCAGCTATGGGTATTTCCGAAAAGATGTCCCGTTATGCGGCAAAAGATAAAATAATTGAAAAGGCAATTTCCCGTATTCCGGAATTGTTTCCAGAAACAAAGATTGCGGAAAGTACTTTGAAATCATGGGCTATGGAAATTATTGATGGCTTGAATGGACGTATACTGCGTGGAAATATCCTGGCCGGCAAACCCCGTATAGATGGCCGTGATAACAAGACTGTCCGTCCGATAGAAGTAGAAGTCGGTGTTCTTCCCCGTACCCATGGTTCGGCATTATTTACGCGTGGCGAGACCCAGGCACTTGTAACCATGACCCTGGGTGGCGGAAGCGATGCATTACCGATTGAAAGCATGGATGGAAAGTCGGAAATGGATTTTTTCCTGAATTATAACTTTCCGGGCTTTTCCGTCGGCGAAGCAAAAATGTTGAAATCCCCCGGTCGTCGTGAAATAGGCCATGGGAATCTTGCATGGCGCGCATTGCATCCAATGATGCCGGAAAAATCAAACTTTGATTATGCCGTACGCATAGTTTCCGATATTCTGGAATCGAATGGCTCTTCATCCATGGCAACGGTTTGTGGCGCAACTTTGGCCATGATGGATGGTGGGGTTCCCATGCGCAGGCCGGTGGCTGGTATTGCCATGGGTCTGGTAAAAGAAGGCGACCAGTATGCGGTATTGTCTGATATTCTGGGTGACGAAGATCATTTGGGAGATATGGATTTCAAGGTTGCCGGAACCGAAAAGGGCATAACTTCCTTGCAAATGGATTTGAAAATAACGTCGGTAACCTTTGACATTATGGAAAAAGCATTGGGTCAGGCGAAAGACGGTCGTTTGCATATACTGGGTGTCATGACAAGGGCTATAAAGGCTCCGCGTAAGGAATTATCGGAATTTGCCCCCCAGACATTTGTAATGAAGATTAACCCGGACAAGATTCGCGATGTCATAGGAAAGGGCGGATCTGTGATTCAAAGCATTACAAAGGAAACAAATACTTCTATCGATCTGTCCGACGATGGCACTGTAAAAATTTCCTATGTCGATGCGGATAATCGTGAATCGGCGGTTTCTAGAATCAAAGCTATTACGGCAGAACCGGAAATAGGCCAGGTTTATGAAGGGGTGGTAAGCGGAATCAAAGATTTCGGTTTGTTTGTGAAGATTATGGGCAATTTCGAATCATTGGTGCATATATCTGAAATTACGGGCGATCGTTTGAATAAAATCGAAGATGCCAAATTAAAAGAAGGCGACAAAGTATTTGTGAAGTATCTTGGCACAGATAAAAGGGGTAAAACCCGCCTGTCGATGGTTGGCATAAATCAGAAAACCGGAATAGAAGAAAAAAAATAAGGAGATACGCAATGGATATGAAGTTGCTGATGGAACAGGCCAAAAGTCTGCAATCAAAAGTATCGTCGGCACAGGATATGCTTGGCAAGACTACGGTAAAGGGGGTTGCCGGCAACGGCCTTTGTATCGTAGAAATGTCCGGCAAGTACGATCTGGTAAAGCTTACTTTGAATCCTGATTTAATGAAAGAAGATTTGGATACGGTTACTGCAATTGTTACAGCTGCGTTTAACGACGCAAAGGCAAAGGCGGATACGCTTATTGACAAGGTTATGGGTGAAGCGACCGCAGGAATGCCGATACCGGCATAATGCCGATTTGGACGATTAGCTCAGTTGGTAGAGCATCTCGTTTACACCGAGGAGGTCGGCGGTTCGAGCCCGTCATCGTCCACCATCAAAAAACATTAATGCCCGCGGCAAGCGGGCATTAATTATTCATTAATTTACGAAAAAAGATGGTACAAAAAATCCCGGGTAAAAGAAGAGATCGTTTGTCCCGGGATTGCCAGCTCATTTAAGAACCGGCCTTTGTAAGCCAGATAAAACTGGATACGCGTTAATTATAGGGAAAAACGCGGAAATAGTCAAGTACTAGAATAATGAATAATGTATGTATCGTGCGCGCGGCGCACGATGTCTTATTGAACAGTGGATGCCTGCCTTTGTGGATTATGATTTGAAATGTTTTTCAAGCACTTTATATGCTTCGGATATTTCCGCAAACTTCGCGCTTGCCGAACGAGAATTCAACTTTTTCGCAGTATCTGGATGGTACAGTTTCGCAAGACGGCGATATGCCGCACGGGCATCTGCACGTCCCGCTGTCAGTGGTAAATCCAATGATTTCAAAGCCTTTATGACCAGTGCCGGCGCGGTGGGTCTTGATGGCATCTGGTCGAATTTATTTCGACCGGTAATAAAGTCGTTAAGGAAATTTAAATAATCCGACGTTTCCGCATCCGCCTGTTTTTTATCTTTCAATGGTGTGCCAAAGGTTTGGCGTTCCCAATCAGTTTCAATTTCTTCGGCTGTCATATTCTGGTAATAATTCCAGTTCTTGTTATATTCGGCCGCATGCAGCTGGCAAAAATTATGATATTCATTCAATGAACGGCTTTTTGGTGCACGGCAAGTGCCAGCCTTTTCGCAACCGGGATATTCACATTTTTTAATCATCGCTTTGTCTCGATTTTTTATTTGCCAGGGGGTGATGTTCCGTTACCGCAGCTATAAGCCTGTTTGGCATGACATGGGTATATACCTGTGTCGTAGAAATATCTTCATGTCCCAGCATTGTCTGTATGGCGCGAAGATTCGCGCCGCCCGCCAACAGATGTGACGCAAATGAATGACGTAACACGTGCGGGCTTACACGATCTGGCGAAATGCCTGCCAAAACGGCACATTTTTTTATCGCTTTGAAAAATCCATCGCGTGTTATATGTCCAGCATTGCCGGAAGATGGGAATACAAATCGGGATGGATTTTCCTTATCATGTTTTATATATTCCGGATCGCGTTTCATTAATTCGTGCCGGATGCCAAGGTAATTTTCCAATGCACGCTTTGCACTGTCATGTATCGGAACCAAACGTTCTTTCGCGCCCTTGCCGCGAATAAGAAGTTTATCCCCAAGGATCTGATTCATCCGAAGTTCGCAAAGTTCTGATATTCTTAAACCCGATGCATAAAGAAGTTCAAGCATTGCGCGAAGCCGCAGCGAGTGTCTGAAATCACCGGCACTGGATATAAGAAGCTCTATTTCGTCGGCATCCAGATATTTGGGTATTTTTTTTGAAAGCTTTGGCATCTCTAAGATAACCGCAGGGTTTTTAGAAATAATTTTTTCAAGCGCAAGAAATTTATAGAACTGGCGAAATACGGATGTCTTTCTTGCAATGCTGCTTGCCATGACACCGTTACGTGACAATCCGGCAAGATAGTCTTGAATACCCGTGCCGGATACTTTGGAAAGATCACCCAATATCTGTTGGGCGCGTTCAAGGTCAGAGCGATAAGAATCGAGAGTCTTTACAGCGCGGCCTTTTTCAGCCGCAAGAGCTTCCAAAAATATATCTATATAGTTCATGAATTGCTTGACCCTATGGAAACAGCACGACTTCGGTCAAATGTTGTGTCGGTTGAAAATATATAAGCAACAGTGTGATAACAACGGCCGTCGCCGCTATGATTATCATGTTGTTCCGCAGAGTATGTTTTTTCTTTAACGGCATTTTTTACCTCGTTGCATAATTTATTAAGCCCTGAACCTTATTCTATATGGTATCATAGGACACTATGAATATCGCGGCACCGAACAGCACTATCAGTGGCGGTGCCAATACGGCAAGAAATGTCGGAAGACCGCCACTGGTACCAAGTGCACCAAAAACGTTTATTGTGAAATAAAGCGCGAAGCAAGCCAGAATTCCGATACTAAATTTCGTGCCAAAGCTGAAATTCCGGCGTTGTCTGGTCTGTGAAAATGCCACCCCCAGCGTGGCCATGGAAATCAGCGTCAGCGGAAGGAAAAGAAGCGTCCATAACTGTACCAAATGTGCACGCGGATTCAGACCCGTCCTTTCCATGTTTCGGATAAAAACGGGCAACTTCCATACCGAAACCTGTTTAGGCATCAAATGTCGTTCCAATACGGTTTCTGGCGTTATCATAGAATCCAAATGCCATGACTTTTTCTGTTCCGGGATTCCTTCTGGGCTGAACGAAGTTGCATTTCTTGCAGAAAACCCGTCGTCTGTCAGTGTTATTTCACGTGATTCGATTCGTGTCTTGAATTTGGAATCGTCGGACAATATAAATGCGGTGGAATTTGAAAATATAAGATTCCCTTTGGAATCGCGCCGCGCCCTTTCGGCGCGCAGTGTAAAGGTACCCCAATCCGTCGTTTCGCGCAGCCAGATGGCATCGTCAGTAAGCTCTATGTATTCCTGTGTGGCATCTTTACCGGATACGCTTACCGTATATGGATTAAGTACAAAGGTCGCAAGCAGTCCTACGATGCCCGCCACAAAAAGAAATGGCCTTGTGCTTTGATATGGGGACAGGCCGGCACCGGATATTATTACGCTTTCGGAAGAGCGTGTAAGATTGTACGAGGCAAGAAGTGTTCCCATAAATGTGGCCAGTGGCAAAAACAGTGGCACGTATTCCAAAAGCAATACGAATGAAGTCCAAAGAGCCGCGCCAGCATTGGCCGCGCCGGGAAGTTTTTCTATGAATGTTATGGAAAATATCACGCCGCCAACAATAAGCAGAACCAATGACAGACCCGATAAGAACCTGCGCATAAGAAATAGTGTTAATATTTTCGGTTTGAAAACCATTTCCAGATTATATCTGCTGAAATTGACATTTGCAAATGATTTGATTAGAGTGTTTATTGTGTAAAACAGGCATAGACATGGAAAAGAAACCAATATCCCGCGCGGGATTCGACGCGCTGATGAAAGAACTTAAACAATTACAGGAAATAGAACGTCCCGCTATAATAGAAGCGGTTCAGACTGCGCGCGCACATGGGGATTTGGGCGAAAACGCGGAATATTCCAGTGCGCGCGAGCGTCAACGTCATATAGACAAACGCATAAGACACCTTGAAGAAATAATAGGTAACGCCCAGGTCATCGATATATCGTCGCTTTCTGGCGATCGTGTTACATTCGGCGCGACCGTAACGGTAGAGGATGATACCGGCAACAAAATGCAATGCCAGTTGTTGTCTGATATAGAAGCCGATGGCAAAGTCGTAATAGCATGCACTTCCCCATTTGGCCGTGCTGTTATCGGAAAATGCAGGGGTGACACATGTGTTGTCCGTACCCCCGGGGGAGAGAAAGAATACGAAATATTGGAAGTAAGGTTTAATTAAATATGCCGGTGCGCGTTCTGCCAGATGATCTGATCAACCAAATCGCAGCGGGCGAAGTGGTAGAGCGTCCGGCATCCGTGGTAAAAGAGCTGGTCGAAAATGCACTGGATGCCGGTGCGGATCAGATCGTTATCGACATAACGGATGGCGGACGGACGCTTATAAACGTGGTGGATAATGGAAGCGGCATGTCGCGTGATGATCTTTCTAAATGCATAATGCGGCATGCCACTTCAAAGTTGGCCGGGAATGATCTTTTGGATATAAATACGATGGGATTCCGTGGCGAAGCATTGCCCAGTATCGCAAGCGTCAGCAACATGACGATTGATACCGTCGGATTGCGGCTGGATTGCGAAACTTTTGAAATAAAACCATCGTCCTGGGAGATTGGAACACGTGTCAGGGTGGAAAATCTTTTTTCCAAAACCCCGGCTCGTCTGAAATTTCTTAGATCCGACAGGGCAGAAATGATGAGCGTGGCAGAAATAGTAAAACGTATGGCTTTGGCACGACCAGATGCTGGTTTTGTATTGAATAATAAATGGCGTTTTCCAAAGGGACAATCAATGCATGAACGCATCGTTTCAGTAATGGGTGACGATGTTTGTGGACGGATGATTGAATTGCCAGACAGCGGGGACGGCGGTTTGAAATTAACCGGTTTTATTTCAGAGCCCACATTGCGGCGCGCTTCTTCAATTGATCAATACTTGTTTGTAAATAACCGTCCGGTAAAAGACAAGGTTATGGTTGGCGCGCTTCGTGCCGCGTATATGGATGTGATGGCCGCGCGCGAATTTCCAGTTGTCGCGCTTTATTTGGAACTTTCCCCCCGCGAAGTTGATGTCAATGTATCGCCAGCGAAGACAGAGGTAAATTTTCTGGAACCATCCCGGGTCAGGGCATTCATAATACGAACATTGCGGAATGCGCTGGAAATACCACTTATTAACAAGAATACTTCCGCAAGTGGCAAAGATAGTTTGCAAACCATTCCTGCCGGTTCGTTTTCATTCACGCATACTTCATTTAAAGACTGGAATAATCATCGTGTCCGCGAGCCTGTGAGAAATTATGATTTTGCAAATGGAATGTCAGTCGGGAACGAACCACCGCCTGTCGAAAGCTTTGTGAACCCCCATAATCAGCCTTTGGGACACGCCATTGGTCAGATTGGCAATAAATATGTAATTGCAGAAAGTGCCGACGGATTGGTCGTGGTTGATCAGCATGCGGCGCACGAACGAATCATATACGAACGTTTGCGCAACCGTGAAATAAAACGACAGCTTTTGTTATCGCCGTTGGTCGTCAAATTAAAGCCCGAAGAAATTGCTGCTGTCATGGAAGTTGCAAATGATTTGTCGGATTGCGGTTTAAAAATCGAAGAATTTGGCGAAGATGCGGTTGCTATTTATGAAAAGCCCGCCGATTGGGATTTGGATTGGAATTCTGTGTTGCGCGATATGGCGGCAGAAATACGATCAACCGGCCATTCGTCAAAGATGTCTGAAAAATTGCATTTAAAGCTGGCTGGGTATGCATGTCACCATTCTGTCCGTGCGGGTCAAAAATTGGATTTGGCACAACAAAATACTCTTTTGCGTGATATAGAATCCACGATGCGTGGTGGACAATGCAATCACGGTCGTCCGGTGTATAAAATCATCCCTGTGTCAGAATTGGATAATTGGTTCGAAAGATAGAAATTATTGAATCGTTAACTTCTGCTGTTCTAATCTCTAATTTTCTCCTTTACTATTTCTTGTTTTTTTACTATAAATTCCAGGTAAACAAAGGAGAAAACATGGCAAACGAAGTTATCGATATGGTTGGTCAGGCCGCGCCGCTTGCACCGAAAAATGACATTTTTGGAATATTGCTTTATTGTGCGGTCATATTTGCGATTATTTATTTTTTTATGATCGCGCCGAACAAACGTCGCCAGGCCGAATACAAAAAAATGCTTGATGGATTGAAAGTCGGAAACAAGATACTTGTATCCGGTGGAATTTATGGTGTTATAAAGAAAATAGGCGATAAAACGCTTTCCGTAGAAATAGCAAAAGGCGTTGTGGTAGAGATACCAAAGGGTGCCGTGGCAAATGTGGAATAACTTGTGTTCGTGTCCGTGTTTGTGGTCTGTAACGGGCTTTTACAAACAGTGGCATAACCGCAGTCACGAAAGGTTTTTATCATGTTGAAAAAATTCGTAATTATTTTTGTCGCCCTGTTTGGCAGCCTGTTGGCTGTGCCGACAATATTTCCCGATATGGCGCGGGATTTTCCGGGATGGATTCAGCCTATATCTCTTGGTCTGGACTTAAAGGGTGGGGCACAGCTTCTTTTGGAAGTCGATACGAATGTGATGTTCAAGGAAAAAACCGCTCAACTTTATGATGTTACGCGCGCATCGCTTTTAAGCCGTGACAAGGGCATCATACGCTTTTCTGATTTACGTAATACCGGTGACAGCATATCGGTGGTTATACGCGATTCAGCGGACGTATCCAAGGCGCGCGGTCGCCTGCGCGCCGAATTCGGCGACAGTGCGGATATAGATACCAGGGGTAACGCTATAACAATTTCTTATTCCGACAAGCAAAAGGCAAAGATGATAGAGGATGCGCTGGGTCGTTCTATCGAAATTGTGCGTAAACGCATCGACGCGCTTGGCACAAAAGAGCCATCAATTCAAACCCAGGGTGGCAAATATATAATGGTGCAGTTGCCCGGTGTCGATAATCCGGAACGAATAAAAGATCTTATCGGCCAAACCGCCAAAATGACTTTTCATCTGGTAAACGAAGGCATCTCGCGCGAGCAGATGGCAATGGGTCGCCCGCCCACAGGTACGGAATTTATGCCCCTTATAGACGACCCGACACAGTTGGTTCCGGTTTATACGCGTGTAGATGTTTCCGGCGAAAGTCTGGTAGATTCCCAGGCCTCGTTTGACGAGAACAATATGCCGGTTGTGACAATGGTTTTTGATTCTGCTGGCGGTCGACGGTTTGCAAGGCTTACAGCCGAGCACGTGAATGAAAGATTTGCAATCGTCTTGGACGGAAAAGTCCTGTCCGCGCCGGTAATACGCGGACCTATTCCGGGTGGGCGGGGTCAGATTTCCGGAAACTTTACAGTGCAATCGGCCAAAGATCTTGCTGTACTTTTGCGTTCGGGTGCTTTGCCCGCCCCTTTGACTGTAATTGAAGAACGTACAGTTGGCGCAGGTCTTGGTGCAGATACTATCGCTGCTGGACGCTTGGGCTCTATTATTGGCGTGTTGTTGGTTGTGATTTCAATGCTGATTATTTATCGCGGGTTCGGAATAATCGCGAATGTTTCGCTTATGATAAATCTTATGATGATTATTGGTATTTCGGCTCTGTTGGGCGCAACACTGACGTTGCCTGGTATTGCGGGTATCGCCCTTACGCTTGGTATGGCGGTTGATGCGAACGTGTTGCAGTTCGAACGGCTGCGGGATGAACTTCGGGGCGGCTCGTCACCTCTTCGCGCTGTGGATGCCGGTTTTGCCCGTGCATTCAAGACCGTGCTTGATGCCAACCTTACTACGCTTATCTGTGCCCTGGTATTATTCCAATTCGGTGCGGGGCCGATACGCGGATTTGCCGTGACATTGTCCATTGGGATAATTACCACCCTGTTTACCTGTGTCGCCTTGTCGCGCGTTATGGTTGATGTTTATATGGGTGGAAAGAATAGGAAAATCGGATTTGTGAAATAGATTTGATTTATAGATAAAGGTTTTTACCATGCAATTAAAGTTTATGAAATATCGGAAACTGGCATACGTAATATCAGCGGCGATGATTGTGGTTTCTGTGCTGTCATTAAGTATAAAGGGTCTTAACTATGGTATCGATTTTGCCGGTGGAATATCGATAGAAATTGTGCCGGAATCGGCGGATTATACCATAGACAAGATGCGACATGACTTGGCGGTCTTTTCACCGGAATTGCAAGAATTTTCCGAAAGCAAGACAGTCCTTGTCCGTGTTGGTCTGAAAAAAGATTCCACCGAGGAACAACAAAATCAAGTTGTCCGTGAAATCAAAGAAATCCTGGATGACAAAGTTGAATACCGCCAGGTGCAGATAGTTGGGCCAAAAATAGGGGGAGAGCTTATCCGGGGCGGAATAATGGCTGTAATATTCTCGTTTACACTTATGTCCATATACATATGGATACGGTACAGGGGTGGATATGCCGTCGGCTCCTTTGTTTCTCTGGTGTTGGACTTCATATTGATGTTCGGATTCTTTTCCATCATAGGGTTGGAATTCAACCAGACCGCAATTGCAGTAATACTTATGGGACTTGGCTATTCTACTAATGACAAGGTTGTGAATTATGACCGTATAGACGAAAATGCGAAAAAATATCACAAAATGCCCCAAGAAGAACTTATAGACTTGTCTGTAAACGAAATGATGCGCCGGACTATTATAACTAATATTACAACTATGTTGTGCATGGCCGGGTTGTATTTCTTTGCCGGATCGGTTCTGCGCGAATTTTCATTGGCGATGATGTTCGCGGTGGTTTTGGGCACGCTGACATCTATCTATATTTCCAATGTTATTTTGTATCACTTTAACCTTAGAGGCGATAAATAGGGTGTGATCCAAGATGGGCAGAGGAGGGACTGTATGAGCAAATTATTTAAATCGCTTTATAAAGTTATAGTCTTAACTGTCGTGCCATGTGTTTTGTCAGCCACTTCGCTTTTTGATGTTAAAGAACCATTTCAAGATGGGCTGAATGTTGTAGAAGTATCAAATACTTTTACGGATATATTCGAGCAATTGGATAGTGTCAAATGGGGCGGGAAAGACATAAGAATTGCATTAGAGGCACTTGAAAAAATCGATGCCAACGCAAGTATAGCATTGACCGATAACCGTGCTTTTCTTGTTTGGAAAGGTGATATAGTTGGGAATTGGCCAAGACCGGCCGACCGTGATTGGAAAGCTTATGGCGAGATTGCCACGGCAATGATATTAAGGCTGCGGGAAAAAATTCCGTCTTTGAGAGATCTTTCAGAAAATAGACTTTACGAAACCGTGGTCGGTGCGCTGATGAAAGGTGTGGATGAAGATGGCAGATACATATATTCCAAAAGAGCCGAAATTATGGAAGATGGTCGCTTGCTGACATCTGTCGGAATAGACGGGCTTCGCGACGAACGCGGAAACTTCCGCGTAACCGGGGTGTTCATGGGCGGATTGGCCGATGTTGCCGGAATTCGCGCGGGCGATCTGATTATGGAAATCAACGGAGTGCCGATGATGGCAATGCAGCCGGGAGAGATCACCGCCGCATTTTCCGGTTTTAATTCCGGAACCGTAAAAATCCTGGTCGCGAACGAATCGGGTACTCGTCCGGTTGTCTTGCGACGCACGACAGTTCTTATGACCGATGCGGATATTATATGGAAAGAACAACTTTCTACAAGCAAGGATCAGGAACAGGAAGCCGGAATACTGGAAATAATAGTTCACAGGGTTTCGGATGGGGCGGTTGCTATAATAAACGAAGCACTTGGGAAATATCCGGCGACGGGAATTGTTCTTGATTTGCGTGCAAGCGGTGGCGATGATGAAAGGGCAGCGGCAAAGATCACAGGCTTGTTCATGGGGGCTGTTCCAGTATTGCGTAGTACTTTGACCGCACAGGAAGAAATCGAAGTCACGCCTGGCGGCGATGCCGTAATAAGTGAAGATATCCCAATTGTGGTTGTGGTGTCCGGTGCGACCCAGGGTACTGCGGAAGCTATAGCATCCGCGATGTATGAAAACAAGCGCGGGGTGCTTATCGGTACGCCGACGGCGGGCAGGGCGCGCCTTGCCACACGGCTTGGTCTTAAAAATGGCGGAGAGCTGGAAGTCATGAATCGTGTCATAAAGACCGGTGCGGGTCGAATTATAGACGGTCGCGGGGTTTTTCCAATAGTGTGTCTTTCAAATATACGCAGCAACAGCCAGCGCGAAGCGTTCTTTTTGAATGTTACCAATGGTAATTTTGGCGGTCGCGACTTTAACAGGGAAGAAAACATAGATCCCGATGCAATCCGCAAAGGCTGTCCGGCAATAAGATCGGGTGCCGATGAAGACGCGGCAGCCGCTGCCGTCGCGGCAAAGATATTGACTGACAGTAAAATATATGATGAACTGATAACGAAGTAATAATTCATGTCCGATAAATATTTATCCATGCGCGAAAAGATAAATGGGTTCTCATTTGCAAACCTTGGTATTTTTTCAGGCTTTGCAAGCAGTATTATCAGCGCGGTGTATTCCTTGATTTTGTTGGATATATTTCATAATTCTGCGACTGTTGGTATATATGTATCTATATATTACGCATTTGCCTTGATAATCGGATTATCTTCGGCAGAGATATTCAAACGAATTACAAAGGCAAAGCTTTTTTACGCCTGTCTGCTGGCGGCGGGAATATTGTATTTCATGATGGCTTTTCAGATAAAGCCCGCGACATTCATATCGCTTGATTTCATAAGTCTGATCCCCCAAATTCTGATAGGTCTTTTGATACCGTTATTCATGGCCGATTTTTCGAAAGATGTTGGTATGGAAAAATTGAATGGACGATACTGGCTTTGGGTGAACATAGGTGCTTTGCTTGCACCGATGTTGGCCATGACTATCGCTGATAGTTTCGGTATACGCACCCCGTTCTTTGCAGTGTCGTTTATGTATATAGCTGGCTTGTTCTATTTCAATCGTATGAAAATAATCCAACAGGAAAAAAAGATAAAAACCATCGATCCAAATCGGACGTTGCGGGCTGTCTGGCGTAATACCAGATTATTTTTCCGCCGCAAGGCATTCGTCCGTGCATACCTGGTGTTGTTCGGCAGTTATGCCTTGGTGGCAATGCGTGTAATATATGTTCCTATTATAGTGGTAGAACAAGGCTTTTCAAAAGACATACTTGGTCTGATTCTGACACTTGGAATAATTCCGTATGTGATACTGTCGGAACCGCTTGGAAGATTTGCCAAAAAGTATGGCAAAAAAGGCTTTTTGCTTACCGGATTTTTGTCTTTCGCCGTACTTTCATTCTGTGCAGTATTCGCGGAAGGCTGGTCATTGCTGGTTATATTTGTACTTTGGCAGATTTCGGGTGCCCTGATAGAGCCATTACGCGATCTGTTATTTTTTGACGCTGCAAAAAAAGAAGACAGGGCGCGATTCATGGGCACATTCAGAACGGCCACCAGCATACCGCGGTTTATTGCTCCGCTGGCCGGTGCGACTATGATATTTGTATTTGGTGCCACATCGGCTGTTTGGATAATTTCCGGATTGTTGGCTTTATTTACTGCTGTAATATTGTTAAAGAAGTAGCGGTTGATTTTATTTCTATAAAAGTTGTAGAGTGCAAGCACTAACAAAAGGAGCAAATTATGGCAAAAAAGAACGAAGCGACCGTTGCTGTCGGCAGCACAAAGAATGCGGCGTTGGAATCAGCATTGGCACAGATTAAAAAGGAATTCGGTAAAGACGCGATTATGACTATGGGTGATGGTGCTACCCAGAATATCCAATCAATTTCGTCCGGTTCTTTGGGACTTGATATAGCACTTGGTATCGGGGGATATCCAAAGGGTCGCATAGTCGAGATATACGGCCCGGAATCTTCGGGAAAAACTACACTTGCGTTGCATGCTGTGGCCGAGGCCCAAAAGCTTGGCGGAACATGTGCGTATATAGATGCCGAAAATGCGCTGGATCCTTCGTATGCGAACAAGCTTGGCGTGGATGTTAAAAACCTTATCATATCCCAGCCTGATTCCGGCGAACAGGCTCTTGAAATCGCAGACACTCTGATAAAATCCGGTGCTGTTGACGTTGTGGTTGTTGATTCTGTTGCCGCACTGGTACCTCGTGCCGAATTAGAAGGAAATATAGGCGATACATTCGTAGGAACAACAGCACGCCTTATGTCCCAATCTTTGAAAAAACTGGCGGGAAGTGTTTCGCGAAGCAATACTTTGTTGGTATTCATCAACCAGATACGCATGAAAATCGGCGTTATGTTCGGTAATCCAGAAACAACAAGTGGTGGCAACGCGCTTAAATTTTACGCATCTGTCCGCCTTGATATACGCCGCACTGGGGCAATAAAGGACAAAGAATCTGTAATAGGAAACGAGACACGTGTAAAGGTCGTAAAAAACAAGGTCGCGCCCCCGTTCCGTGTAGTTGACTTTAAAATCATGTATGGCGAAGGAATATCGCGCACATCAGAAATATTGGATATGGGTGTAAAGTTTGGCTTTATTGAAAAGGCTGGAAGCTTTTATTCATATAATTCAGAACGTATAGGGCAGGGTGAAGCCAACGCACGCGAATGGTTAAAAAACAACGAAGTCGCACAACGCGAATTGCTTGATAAAATCATGTCGCGGTCTGCTGGAATTGCCGAAGAGATGACGACAGGCCCAGAAGGTTCCGAAGACGATGACAATGATGCAAATGAATAAAGTGTGGGATAAGTAAAGTTTGCTGGATATAATCAAATACAATACCAAATGCGGGGGAGATCATGAAAAAAACAATAGATATTGCATATAATTTCGATGGGACTCGCTGGAAGACAGCAGCGGTTTCTATAATTTCTCTTTTAAAAAATCGCGGAAATAATCATTATTTCGTACACTGTGTGGTAACAAAAGATATGTTTGAAAACCGTGATGCAAGAAAACAAATGGAAAACATAGTTGCTGGCATAGACAAAGATTCAAAGATAGAATTCATACAATTTGATCCGAAAAAAGCATCTATACCATATGATAACAATATGGCGTTCGGTGGTGGTATTTGTTATTGGAAACAGGATTTTTTTACGATTTTCCCAAAACTTGATCGTATTATATATCTGGATGATGACACAATTGTTCTGACCCCGCTTGATGAACTTGCAAATATAGGTCTGGGTAAAAATTACTTGATGGCGTTCCGTCCGGGTCAGGCCTTTCGCGGAATAGGGGATTCAAAAAGATATGGCGAGATTCAGCAGTACAACGCCGGCGTTATAATAATGAATCTGAAAGCGATAAGAGAATCCAAGATATACAAAACATTTGCGGAACTTTTAAAAGATAAAAATCTTTCGTTCGAACAGGGATTGCTTGCCGTCGCGTTCAAAGGTCGGCTTGCCATGTATGACGGGCATACTCTTTATAATTATCGCACGCACGCCGATTATGCAACGAGAGGCAAAAAAATAGCTATAATCCATTATACCGGAAAGAAACCTTGGTTCTTTGTAACCAGAAAGATGTCCGCATGGTGGAAATACGCAAAAATGTCGCCGTTCTATAAACAATTCAGATCGAATTGGATATACAATTTCTTCCTGTATATTTCCATAATGTTGTTGCCCAGCAAAAAGATGCGGCACCGTTTACGGAATAAATACAGCAGACTTTGAATGGTCACAAAATCTTAACTTCTTTTTGCTTTTTTGCGCATCGATGGGTCAAGCTCTTTTTTACGAAGGCGTATGGTCTGGGGGGTAACTTCCACAAGTTCGTCGTCTTGGATATAAGACAGTGCTTCTTCAAGACTGATGCGCCGCGGTGGCGACAGGAACAGTTTTTCATCCGAAGTGACACTGCGCACATTGGAAAGCTCTTTGCCTTTTATGGGATTGACTTCCAAATCATTTTCTTTTGAATGCTCGCCAATTATCATGCCGCTGTAAACCTGTGTTTGTGGTTCTATGAACAGGGTTCCGCGTGGTTGCAGATTGAACAGGGCGTATGTTGCCGCCGCGCCGTTTTCCATACTGATCAGAACCCCGGGGCGATGCTGTTCTATATCGCCGCGGTACGATCCGTATTCCGAAAAAATGCGGTTCATGATTCCGGTGCCACGCGTATCTGTGCGGAATTCGGACAAATATCCTATAAGACCGCGCGATGGTGCGCTGAACATTATGCGGGATTTTCCGATGCCCGATGGCTTTATTTCCACCAGCAGAGCCCGCCGCTTTGTCATTTTTTCTATCACTGTGCCGGAAAATTCTTCGTCTACATCGATGACTACATCTTCGATTGGTTCCAGGGTTTCCCCGTTCGAATCGGTGCGCATCACTACTCGCGGTCGCGAGACTGAAAGTTCAAATCCTTCACGGCGCATGGTTTCTATAAGTATGCCAAGCTGAAGTTCTCCGCGGCCGCTGACTTCAAATGCATCATTGCTGGCACTTTTTGTTACGCGCAGTGCTATATTTGTTTCCGCTTCGCGGAACAAGCGTTCGCCGATCATTCGCGATGTCAATTTTTTTCCACCGCTGCGTCCGGCCATCGGGCTTGTATTAACAAAAAATGTCATGGTTAGCGTTGGCGGGTCTATGGGCAGGGCAGCAATGGGTTCTGTTACCGATGGGTCGCACAAAGTATCCGCTACGGTTGCTTTTGCAAAGCCGGCAACTACGACTATATCGCCCGCGTTCGCCGATTCGAGCGATATTTTCTCTACACCGCGGTGTTCTATGATTTTTGTGATTCTGGTATTTTCTATGACTTCGCCCGACATGCCAATGGCTTTGACAGATTGTCCGATTCGCAGCGTACCCGATTCGATTTTTCCGGTAAGTATCCGGCCTACATAGGGGTCGGCTTCCAGCGTTGTAGCCAGCATTCGAAATGGTGCGTTAATATCGCAACGTCCAGATACGCCACAGTCCGGCGCGGGTACATGATCTATGATAAGCTGGAACAAAGGTTTCAAATTTATACGCTCATCATTCAAATCGCGTACAGCCCAGCCGCTGCGTCCCGTGGCATATAAGTATGGAAAGTCCAACTGCGAATCGGTCGCCCCCAGCTTGTCAAACAGATCGAATGTTTCGGACAAGACTTCGTTCGCACGCTGATCCGCACGATCTATTTTATTTATGCAAACGATTGGCCGCAGACCAAGTTTAAGGGCTTTTGACAGTACGAATTTGGTCTGGGGCATTGGACCTTCGGCCGAATCGACCAACAGCACAACACCGTCGACCATAGAAAGTATTCGTTCTACTTCTCCGCCGAAATCTGCGTGGCCGGGGGTATCTACTATATTTATTTTATAGTCGTCCCATACAATACTTGTCGGTTTCGCGCTTATTGTTATTCCGCGTTCTTTTTCTATATCTCCGCTGTCCATGACGCGCTCAGCTATCCGTTGATGCTCTGCGAATGTTCCGGCTTGTTTCAGCATATTGTCCACTAATGTGGTTTTTCCATGATCAACATGGGCGATGATGGCGATATTACGGATTTTCATATAGATACCTTTTTTGAAATGCCCGCAATTATATAATAAAAATCCCACAATTTCAACCTGTTGTATGGATTATATTTACAGCATAATGAAAGATATATGACAGCATAAGGCGAATGTCGCATTATGCTGTCATGTTAAAGAAAAATATATTTGATTATTTCTTTCCGCCGATTCGTTTTCGGTCGCCCATTAATAGTTGCAATTTTTCCGGTACATTGACACTGCCGTCCGCATTCTGGTGATTTTCAATCACCGCAGCCAAAGACCGGGGCAAAGCCATTGCCGTATTATTCAAAGTTGCTACGAATTTGACTTCATTTGTGCCATTTTCGCGATACCGGGTGTTGGTTCGCCGTGCCTGAAATTCGCCGATTGAAGAACAGCTGCCCAATTCGATATATCTATTTTCTGCCGGAAACCATGCTTCTATGTCGTCCATCTTGATTTTATTAAATCCCATGTCGCCGGTTGATGTGGCAAGGATATGATACGGCAACCCCAGGTCAATCATGATTTCTTCTAAAAATTCCAGCAACAATGCATGCATTTCCGGTGTTTGTTCGGGCTTGCAAAATATAAATTGTTCCACTTTGTGAAATTCATGAAAACGTATAAGTCCGCGGGTGTCGCGTCCGGCTGCACCGGCTTCTTTACGATAACAGGGGGAAAAGCCCGCATATTTGATAGGTAACTTGTCTTCTGGAATAATTTCGTTGCGGTGCAGAGAGTTTATCACAATTTCTCCCGTTCCCGACAGGCACTTGTCTGGCACATTAAGATAAAAGACATCATTGTCCATAACCGAAAGGTCGCTGCCTGGAAAGTGTCCGGCATCAAAAATCATCTGGGGTCTTACAATCGATGGCACCTGGATAAAGGTAAATCCTTTCGCGATCATCTTTTGAATTACAAAAGTTTGTATTGCCAGATCCATTTCGGCTGCTTCGCCGATAAGACAGTATTCCCGCGTACCGCTTATTTCAGCAATTTTTTCCGGAAACCACCAACCGTTCATATCCAGTATTTCCCAATGTGGCCGCGGGGTAAAATCGTATTTTCGTTTTACACCGGCTTCTTTGGTTACGATATTGGCCGATGCATCCGCACCCACGGGCGAATCGGCATCTGGTATCTGTGGTACGCAGTGTAACAGATTGGAAAGTTCCATCTCGGCAGTTTTCAGTGCGACTTCATCATTTGCGATGCTGTTACTGATCTTTTTTGATTCGGCGACCAATGGCGCACGACCACAAGTGTCAGTATTGGCTATCTGTGCGGTAATTTTATTCTTTTCCGCGGTTTTGGTTTGGGTACTGGTTTTAAGCTGGCGTACGCGCGTATCCAGTTCCAGTATGTCATCAGTATGATCTGGAAAGCCTTTTTTTACACAGGCATCCTTTATAATTTTCGGGTTTTCCCGAATAAATTTTATATCGAGCATGATTTTACTCCATAAGAGTTTGTTGAATGATTATAATGTGTGCGAAAAAATTCGCAAATGAAAACTATTCCCCCGGGGGGGATGACAAGGACGAAAAAATGAAAAATACTTTGTTCATTATGCTTGTATTATAATATGTTTCATGCCCGGTGCAAATTATTTTTATGCCACAGCCGCGAAGGGCAATTGTTCTGCAAGCTCGTCATGGAACAATTGCGGATCTTCTACTACCCGTTCAAAAGTCTTTACAAACAGGTAATCGGAAAGTCGGTTGAAATATTTTATTATGGAATCGCAGTTCATGTATCGTTCATTAAGTGGTTTTGCGCGTTCCGACTCTGCGAATTCGACAACACGGCGTTCACATCGCCGACATACCGAACGTGCCAGCGACACGTACCCGCGCGGATTCACGAACCATGTCGGAATAGAATTGTTGTGGCTGGTAATATAGTCTTCCAATGACCATATCTGTTGGGCGATTCGTTTTTCATTCGGCTGTTTATAATAAAAATACCCCATAAGCTCTGATAAAAAGGTTTGAATCCCATCGAATTTATCGCCGGAAAGACCAAGCACGCACGACAATTCATCGATATTTCCCATAAGTTCTATGACAGGGTGGGTTTTGCTGGAAATCCGATCCGGATTCAGCTGGGTCATTCCGCCGTCGCCTGCCTTTGTTGTTATCTGAGCCATGTCGAAAAACCTTTTTCTTTATTTTATTCCAGAAGAGCCAAAACTCTTCGCCCCTCTATCAGTTTCCGAAAGCATATCTACAAATTCTATCTTTGGCTTCTCTATTCTCTGCACTACTATCTGCGCTATCCTATCGCCGAACTCTATATTGACCGGGGCATTGGTCAGATTTGTCAGACAAACCTTTCCTATCCCGGTGTAAGAATGGTCAATTGTACCATAGTGGCACAATACGCCCTTTGCCGACATTCCAGAACGCGGGCGGATAAGCCATTCAACCAAATCGTCTTCTTTGACTAACTGTAACCTGATTCCAGAGCTTATAACTTTTGTTTCGCCTGGATTCAGTGTCACAAATTCTTCCGCACAGCGCAAATCTATCCCCGAATTTCCATAATCCCATTCAAACTTTTTTTCACCCGAAAGGTATGTATTCCTTATCTGTTCGCTTTCAAAGACAACATTCATCTTCATTGGCAAAGCTTTTTCTATATCATCTCGCATGCGCCACCGCCACATGCCACTTCGCCCGTGAAATTTACAAAGCTTTTTTCTTCCTTTATGGTATCCAGCCGGAACACATAGTCTTTGTCTGCAAATGCCTTGTATACTTCTTCATTTGTTTCTTCGAACGGTGCCTGTTTATAGCTTGCGTCGGAATAGGGCAGCAAGGATATACCGGTATAGTTTTGACGGTTTTCCCACATCCATTCACGTACATCGTCCCATTCATGGTTCTTTACATTGACCGTACACGACACATTATTATAATTATCACCCTTTATATGCCCGGGCTTGACCCAATTTTCAGATATATACTTTACGCGTTCCAAAAATTCCAATGCTGTTTCATTCCGTCTTGTTACCGCCCCATCCGGTGCGCGCATTATCAGCGACAGTATACCGTTCTTTTCCGGTTTTGATATGTCGTCTTCCACAAGATCTGGGAAGTTTTCCTTCATATAAGCATAAATAGGTTCCAGCTTGTTTATTCTTACGCGGCGGATATAGTGCTTTGCATACCATGGATGAACGCCGGAACTGGTACCAAGCAACAATGCGCCAGTACCATCGGGTTTTACGTTGGTCAAGCGTTCGGCCCGGTTGATACCGATCATGTCAGCTACTTTTTCGTTTGCGCTGCGCACATGCTCAACCGCCTGGCGGAAATCAATCTTAGTAAGATCCGGATGCGATGCGATTCCGGTTATGGATACGCCTATAAGAGCTGCTTTTTCTGCATTCTTTTTCCATCCCGGACGAATGTATTTAAGATCGGTGTAAGATGCCTGTAAAGTTCCAATAACGGAACAGTAATAAGCGCGTTCGTTAAAATCTTCCTGGGATTCGACGGTGCCCAGGTTTATGGATGACAGATTGCAAAATCCCATTGATGGCATGGATATTTCTGCACAGGGATTAATCAGCCAGTCGCGGTTGTTGGTCCAGATAAAACCTGGTTCTCCACAGCCGGATTTTTGGGTAACGGTAAATATTTTATCGAAATCTTCTTTTGTCGTGGTGTCGCGGTCGAATTGAACAGAATTATTTGCCAGTCCCCGTTGTGGATTTTCGACCCACCATTCGCCTTCTTTTGCATGTAGCATAAGTTCGTCGTCTTTGTCGAACAGGGCTATCATGGCACTGCGACGGATCCCGCCGCTTAACACTGCGTCTGAAACAAAGCAACATATGTCGTAACAGTCCAGGGTTGAAAGCCGCAAATCATCCGCCGCCAGTTTTTTATCCAATAATTTTTTCACATTATTTATTGCATCCCGCAACGGGTCTGAACCGGGTGCAGGTGCCATGCTGGATTTCACCAGTGCGCCTTTTGGGCGGATTTGGGAATAATCGAATTCTATCTTTACGCCATCTTCAAAGTAAGCACTGAAAAGTGCACGGATACAGTCGGCCCAGCCTTCGATTGAATCTTCCGGTGTGAATACGGTTTTCGAATCGGTTTTTGGCTTTATTATCTGCGGAAGTTTTTCGATGAAATGTTTCCTTACCGAAAATCCAACGCCGCATCCTGACAATAATAAGTGGAACAAATCAGAAAACGCCGCCAAAGAGTCTATGGCGACGGCACTGCAATTATACATTCTGTTATTGTTGGCTTCGACCCCATATCCGCCGAATTGCATAGAACGCATGGATGGAAGTATTTTTTTTGCCAGAACCAGTTCGTATGCTTTTTCTATGATTGGAAGCATATCCGGTATATGGGTGAATTTACGAATATGCATGTCCTTGTTGCGTGCGACAGTTTCTGGCCACGTTTCGCGACGCTTGTTATCAGGCATGTACTTTGCATACTTCATATAATATATCAGATCTGAAAGAGTCTGGGTCGTTTTGTTCACGGTCTTGAACCTTCCTTTTTGATAGTCCTTTGATTATAGCATTTCTTGGCACTAAAATCAATAATTTGTGGTTGTTTTGGATTTTCTGACACAATATATAGTATTTTTAGTATAAATGGGATAAAAAAATTTTAAGATTTTTACATATTTTTACTTGCATTTATAAATCGGGCTGAATCTTGGGATTTTTTACACGGTCGATTCGATTGGGTTTTGTACAAAAAATAAAAGAGTACCAAAAATAGTTAATAACTTGTCGATTCGCACTTGCCAACACATATAAAAGGGGATAAACTTTGCGCGCAAAATATAAAACAAGAGGTTTAAGTATGTATGACATTATTATACTGGGATCTGGTCCGGCCGGATTGACCGCGGCACTTTATGCTGCGCGGGCAAATAAAAAGACCATGGTATTGGGTGGTGACCAGCTTGGTGGGCAAATGGCCACGATTCATTCTTTGGAAAATTATCCGGGAACGCCGGGTATAAACGGGTTGGATTTGGCAAAAGTAATGCAAAAACAGGCCGAAACCTTTGGGGCAGAAGTTGTTTTTGCATCGGCGAAAACGATAGTTCATGGCGATTCATATAAAGTGATTGCCGACAACGGTTCTGAATACGAATCTAAGACCATCATAATTGCCACCGGGGCCAAACCCCGTCGTCTTGAAGTAAAAGGTATACGTGAATTTACCGGAAAGGGCGTGTCGTATTGTGCTACTTGTGATGGGTTCTTTTATTCGGGTCGGGATGTTGTTGTCATAGGTGGCGGGAATTCAGCATTAAACGATGCATTGTATCTTTCAGACATAGCAAAGTCGGTAAAGATCCTGTATCGAAAAGATTCGTTTGCCCGCGGCGAAGCGGTTCTTGTAAATCGTGCAGAGAAAGCCGCGAACATGTCATTCTTGTTCAATACAGAGATAGTCGAAATAGGCGGTGGCGAATCGGGTGTTGAATATGTTGTTACTGCGAATAAAGAACGAATCGATTGCGATGGAGTATTCATAGCAATAGGGCACGAAGCCAATACCGACTATCTTGCCGAATCGGTAAAACGTGATGATATGGGTCGACTTGATCCGTCAAAGCTGCCAATTGGTATGTTTGTTTGTGGCGATGTACAATCAGGCCTTAAAATGCAGGTCGCAACCGCGGTTGGTGCCGGTTGCGATGCAGCCATGGATTGTATAGCATATATTAATCAACATGGCTGAATTAATTAATATAGATACCGCGCATTTTTAACACCGCTTTTGCGGTGTTTTTTTACTTTTTTTGATCTGCAAAATATGATATAATACGCACCAGAGAAGAAATTCTAAACTCACAGAAAACAATAGACACAACCATCACGGATGCGTCGCTGTTTCAAAAAGAAAAGACTTACAAAATGAAAAAAACAAATTTTATACTTTGTTCCTTGATAACAGCTTTTTGTGTTCAGGGTGCATATGCCAACCCGTTTGAATATGATTATTATGCTGGGGCGCGATTCGGGTTTACGATGGCTGATTTTAAAGAAACGCAAAATCTTGGTGTGCTTCATTTGCCGGCTAATATAGATGCTGATTTTACTGTCAAACATTCCGCGTCTATGATGGGTGGTAATATGTTTATGGGGTACAGATTGAACAGAACCTGGTCTTTAGAGGGAGAGCTTGGATTCCTTGGATCATACTCTGATGAATACGAAGATTTTGAACTTTCTATCAACACACCTTATGTACAGGCGAATCTTTTGGCTAATACAGCCCGAAAGAAAAGTGGTTGGTTCTATGCTGGTGCTGGTCTTGGTGTGGCATTGCCAACTATATCGGTTACTGATAAATTGAATAATCCAGCTAGTTATCTTGTCGGAGAAAAAAATAGCACATCCATGTCACCATTGGTTGCTTTTATGGCAGGATACAAAGTAAAGCCAGCCCCCAGATGGTTTGTGGACTTTGGGTATAAGCTTTCTATGTACCAAGGTGGATCTTTAAGCAGGCTTTTTGCAGATGCAGAAAATGATCCTATCGAGTATGTTCATATGTTTAATACAGTTGGCCTTGTGACGAATCATACGTTACAGCTTGGAATTGGATATGAATTCTAGGCAGGTTGCGCAAAGCACAGTCTGCTAATAATAACAAACAAAGCGGAGAGAGTATACAATGTTCAACAAAAATAATTCTTATGAAAAATCTTACAGCAGGGTCAGCCTTTGCGCTCTATGCTCTGTGCTCTCGGCCTTGTGGGCGGTGGACGCTGCGAACGCAGCTGCAACTGTACGTGCATCTGGTGTTTCGGCATCTGGTGTTGCATCCGCTGGTGCCCCGATAAAGGGTGCGGTGTCATCTACTTCTGGAAGTGTTGCCAGGGCTGGGTCTTTACCAGCTGTGGCATCGCCGCGTGCGTCAAGCACGGCTGCGGCGGATACCGCGCGCAAGTCAGCTATATATGATTATATAAGAGGCGGTGGCAGCAGCGGTGGTATTGCGGCGGGCGGCGGTAATGTCATAGGTGGCGGCGGTGTAAATGTTGATTTGTCGGATTATGTCACACAAAGAGAATATGATTCCGAAGTTAAGAATATCTGGGAAAAAATTGATCAGCGAGATGATGAATTAGATCATATTTTATCACTGGGGGGAATACCCGGACCCGAAGGAGCCCAAGGCGAACAAGGTGTGCAGGGTGAACAAGGTTTACAGGGTGTCCAAGGAGCCCAGGGTCATCAGGGTTTAAAAGGCGAAGAAGGGGCATCTATATATGAACTTGCTGGTGGTGATGCAGAGTGGGGCAATATCGGCAATTGGATGCGAACCGAAGGTATGGTTGGTGAAACTGGTGCCCAGGGTCATCAAGGAGCCGTCGGTGCCCAAGGAGATCAAGGTGCCCAAGGTGTCCAAGGAGCCACCGGTGTAGGTATCCAAGGTGAACAGGGGGTTCAAGGAGCCCAAGGAACACAGGGTGTCCAAGGAGCCCAAGGAGCAATTGGTGTCGGTATCCAAGGCGAACAGGGTGTCCAAGGAGCCCAAGGAGTACAGGGAACACAGGGTGTAGCCGGGGCGCAAGGTGCCACTGGTGCGGGTATACAGGGTGAACAAGGTGAACAGGGTGTCCAAGGAGCCCAGGGTCATCAGGGTTCTGTCGGTGCCCAAGGCTCGCAAGGTCACCAAGGTACCCCTGGGGTTGGCTCTGATGGTTCGCAAGGCCCACAAGGTTCACAAGGTCATCAGGGTAATCAGGGTAATCAAGGTTCTGCCGGAGCCGATGGTGCCCAAGGCTCGCAAGGTCACCAAGGAGTACAGGGTTCCCAGGGTGCAGTCGGTGCCCAAGGATCCCAAGGTCACCAAGGTGCAGCCGGAACCAATGGTACCCAGGGATCACAAGGATCCCAAGGTGCGCAAGGTATCGCAGGAGCCCAAGGAACACAGGGTTCCCAGGGTGCAGTCGGTGCCCAAGGATCCCAAGGTCACCAAGGTGCAGCCGGAACCAATGGTACCCAAGGGTCACAAGGATCCCAGGGTGCGCAAGGTGTCGCAGGAGCCCAAGGAACACAGGGTTCCCAGGGTGCGGCCGGTGCGCAGGGTTCCCAGGGTGCCCAAGGATCTCAGGGCGCGCATGGACGAATTCCCTCTGGATCTGCTACAGCGACAAACTATGTCACTATCTGGGTACAGTAATAATAATATCGGACAACAAGTTGCGGCGCGAAATGCGCCGCAGTTTTTTTTCTTGCGACCAATTTGCCATTGTGTATAATCGCAAGAAAAGGCGGTGAAAATATGATAGATCCGGTAAAAAGAACTTTCATTATAAACAAACTTATACGCGATAATAATCTGAAATCATATCTTGAAATAGGGGTTTCAAATCCATACGTTAACTATTTGGGTGTGAAATGCGCACGAAAAGTATCTGTGGATCCTTGCGAATTATGCGAATTTTTTTCAAAAGAGGCTATAAGCGGGTTCAAGCAATTCATAGATCACAAAGTAACGTCTGATGAATTTTTTTCAAAAAATACGGAAACATTCGACATAATATTCATTGATGGTGACCATTCTTATGAACAGTCCCTGCGCGATCTTAATAATTCGTTGAAAATTGTTAATCCGGGTGGATTCATAGTGTTACATGATGCATGTCCGCCTTGTTATGAAAACACCCAGGTTGAAAACCTGCACAGTGGAAAGCCGTATAATGGAGAGGTTTGGAAAACCATAGTATCCGCAGTTCGTCAATCAAAAGGAGAGCTGAAAATAAAAACCCTTATTTGGGACTGGGGCGTTACGGTAATAAAAAAGATATCGGATTATGCGGTTGAAATTGTTCCGGAAAATCTGGATTATTACAGAGATTATAGCATTCCGGCATTGAATCCGGAATATGACATCTGTTCTTTGAATAATGAAAAAGTTTCTTATTTCACATCACTGTATAACACGCCGCAAAAATTAATAGAACGCACGACCCGAACAGTATTGAACCAAACAAATCCCAATTGGGAATGGGTGTTGGTTGATGATTCTGATAATAATGCGGATTCCGAAAGACTTTCGAAATACTTCGTTTTTTTAAACGATGATCGCATAAGGTATTTTAAATACAGCCACAGGTCAGATGGATTTATAGGGGAAGCAAAGCACCGTGCGGCATCGCTTTGTCGTGGCACGTATCTTGCGGAATTGGATCATGACGATCTTCTTATGCCGAACATTACAGCTGATATATTAAATAACTCTGCTGGGTTTGATTTTATATACTCTAACTGTGCATCTGTAATAGTAGCTGATGATGAAACCTTATCAACCGGTGAAATATACGGGGAAGGGTTCGCCATGGGATATGGCAGCTATCGCACTACATTGGCCACAAATCCGTTGAATGGTTTTGACCATGAATATCAGGAATGTGTATGCTGTCCGATAAATCCGAAAACAATCCGACATATAGTCGGCGTGCCAAATCATATAAGGGTCTGGAACAGGGAATTTTATAACGCCATACAGGGACATAATCCGGATCTTTGGGTTGTGGATGATTACGAGCTGGTTTTACGGTCGTTTCTTGCGGGCGGAAAGTTCCTGCATCTGGATGTTTTGGGATATCTGCAAACATCAACCGGCCAGAACACTACTGATAGCCGCCGTTCTAAAATCCAAATAATTCTTGCCGCGATTGTCGCCGCCAACGATGAAAATATAAAGATGGAATTTGCAGCAAGAAAAATGAATGACTGGGCATATGAATATCACAAAGATCGTTTCGGATTCCAATCGTTACATTACTGGGATGTGCCGACCCAAAAGGATGCCTTGCGCGCGAATGATATATGGCCAGAGAAGAAATAGATGTTCTTAACAAAAGAAAATAAAATCAAATGGAAATTTTTGGGCGCGGCACTTGTCGCTGTGGTATTGCTTTGTCTGGCGGGGATTCTGTGGCTTGATAAGCACATATTCATTTTTTTACGCGAATTTGACGGATTATGGGTCAGAATTTTCCAGTTTGCAGGAAGTTCTAAATTTTGGCTTTTCGCATCAATCACAGTATTCGGTATCGCAGGTTTTTTGTATATAATGTTTTCCAAATTTTGGATTGGCTTTTCCAACAAAGCTCGTCTTTTGTCCCGTATATCTGTTTTTGTTTTCATTTCTGTCTTGCTTTCCGGTGCGGCGACAGGTGTATTAAAGTTTGTGTTTGGAAGAATGCGCCCCATACTATGGGAAGTTTTCGGCCAAACCGGCTTTTATCCTTTGAACGCGGAATGGGTGCTAAATTCGTTTCCCAGTGGCCATGCGACCGCAAGTTTTGCTGGTCTTGTCATGATAGGGCTTTGGTTTCCACGTTTAAAATGGGCGACATGGACGCTGGCGGTTATGGCGGGACTGTCACGCATAAGTCTGGGGGCTCATTGGCCGTCCGATGTCCTGTTGGGGGCGTTTATTGGTATGGTTACAGCTGATTTTGTATTTTCAATCTTTAAGCGATCCAGGCGCATGGATTTTTTTGCAAATTAGATTTATTTGTGGTATAATACCTTGAAATGCAAAAGGTTTTACCATGAAAAAACAAAAGTCTTTATTAATTCGGGCTGTTGCGGTTTTTGGAATTCCGACAGTAATCTTTATTTCTGGCGAATCAAAAGCTGCGACGACAACGGTGCGGAGAGAACCCGCCCCGATACATATTCAGAATAATATAAATATCACCAGTCGACCCCAAATCCACGATACACGGCCATCCCCCGATGTGCAGCAGCTAAGGTATACGGAAGAACCGGCACCTGTAACAAAACCTGTACCGGCACCTGCGCCGGTGGCAAAGCCTGTCCAAAGGTCAGAGCCTGTACGCCAACCCGCACCGCAACCTGCGCCAAGAAAGGCCGGTAATAAATCGACAATTGCGGATCCTTTCTTCCAGCCAGCCCAGGGTAACATAGGAAGTGTGACAGAAATCGGCTGGTCAAAGAATTCGTATAATTTCAAAATCCCGGCGTTAAATCCGGAAATTGTGGATAATCCGGGTGGGTTTTTCCCCGGCATTACCGGAAATTGGAAATCCACGTCATTATATATAAAAGAAGATTTGTCGTACGGAATTACGGATGATTTATCCATAATCGGCAGCATAACGTACAGCATGGATAATTTCAGAATGGGCTGGGGTGATGCCGATGGTTCGGTGGATAAAGGTAAAGATAGCGGATTCGGCCAATACGGTATCGGTATTCAATGGCAGTTTATGGATAGTTCTGAATGGATTGGATATATAGGAACTTATTATCAGCATCAGGAAATGGCAAATCTGATTATATTGGATACAAAAATTGGCAAAAAGGTTAATAACTCTACCGTTGTTTATGGAATCGGTCGTTTGTGGGGTGTAAACTGGCGAACGGATTCTTATGGCAACGGGCTAGAGGATGCTGATGGCTATGTGGCGTATTTGGCATTGGAAACAGAAGTTGATATATCGTTGTTTATCGAGGGTGGGGTCGGCGTTTTCACTGCATTGGATGATCAATGGTCGCTGGAACTGGAAACACTTTTGGGTGATTACGAATGGCACAGCCAGTTGGGCATTTCTGCAAAGGTCAGCTTTCAACCGACAGACCGGTTTTCGATAGGGCTTTTGGGCAGAATGTCAATATGGGATTCCGCCAATAGCAAGGACGATATCGGGTTATACATGTGGAATGATAAGAAAAATCTTGCCCCAGGATTTGTCGGAAATGCAAAGATGAAAGATTATTCCGATATGTCGCTTGGATTAAGGATACAATTGTATTTTTAAATGATTACGGCGAATAACCGGTAAAACGAAAGTTAAAAATGAAAGCATTAAAACTGTATTCTATATCTTTCGCATGTACATTGTGCTTAATGCTTTGTTCCCCCGCACGCGCCAATCTGCATGAAGAAAATTTACAAAATCATCGTGCTGGTAATATAGACAATGTTACAACCCGCAGGGATGCTATCCGGCTTGACACCGAAGATCCTTTATTCTTTGCACGGCAGGGCGACTTTCTATTCAAGACCCAGGGCAGCTTTGGCGGCACCCATCTGCGCGCTTCTGAAAATTTGCTTGTCGGCATAAACAATAGTTTGAATTTGTTTGCGGACATAAAATACCAACAAAATTTTGATGGACCGGATGATGGTTTTTCTGGATTCGGATTCGGGATGATGTATCGGTTCAATAACGGGCCTTTTCTGTCGGACGTATTCGCGGGGCTTGAATTGGCGGGAAATTCCAAAGTTCCGGAATTTGCCAATAATATTTGGTCGGGCGGTGTAAGGATTGGGCGGCAATGGTCTTGGTTAACTTTGTCTGCAACTGGAAAATCCAGCTGGATTTTTGATGAAATGCAAGGCATGGCATATTTGAATTTTATTCCAGAGGCCTATCTTCGCATAACCCGGTCTTTTACATTGGGTGTTTACAGCGATTTGCGAAAATCCACAGATCCATCGTTTGATCGCGAATGGCTTGGTGGAAAAGCCGGGATAAGATATGGCCGGACATTTTACACCGTGTTTGCTGATTATGAATTCCAGATGGAAGAATGGCGCGGTGGATTCAGACTGAATTTATTGTTCTAGGATCGAATTGTAAATTATCGTGCCCGGGACGTTTCCGGCTTCCGGTCTTTGATGTCATTGCAGTTTTATGTCATTGCGAGTTGCGTCACCGCTTGCGGTGGCGGACGAAGCAATCGTTTCAGACAATTCTTGTCATTGCGAGTCACAAAGTGGCGAAGCAATCTTTTCCAACAGTTGATATAATTATTCCCCAAACGGCTCTCGTAGAGAGCCGTTAAGAATGCGTTCACTTTACATGACTAAATACAAATTGACCTTTGTCATGGTATATGGTATAATATAAATATACCCAAAGGAGAGAGTATCATGAATACATTTAACAAAACTATAAAG
>Ga0099364_10000123_pt1 | contig 125848 bp, 105 predicted proteins | sample TergutTh196P3_FD_73070 | JGI IMG/M metagenome (GOLD analysis project Ga0099364, IMG submission 73070) | Microcerotermes parvus P3 segment gut microbial communities from Pointe-Noire, Republic of the Congo - Th196 P3 | ecosystem: Host-associated > Arthropoda: Insects > Digestive system > Gut ...
CGAGGGGGCGGCTTCTTCCGCCGCAGGGGTCTTCGGGGCGGCGGGCTTAGGTGTAGCCGCTTTCGGAGCGGCGGTCTTTGTCGGCGCAACGGCTTTCGGTGCAACCGCTTTACTTGGTGCGGCGGCTTTCGGAACTGCAATGGGGTCTTTCTCTGTTTTTTTCTTGTCGTTCTTATCCATCTCAAAAACTCCTCTTCTGCATTTGTGTTTTACGTTGCCATTCTTCTATATGCTTTTTCATCGCCGAAAAACTCTGAACGCTCATAACATGTTCTATCTTGCAAGCATCCTGCACCGCAATTTTCCTATCCACACCCAAGTATATCAGCCAATCGGAAATCAGCATATGCCTTTCATACACGGCTTCGGCGATTTCCCGCCCGCTGTCCGTCAGGGTGATAAACCCATCTCCGTCGGTTTCGATATACCCGTCCATGCGGAGCTTTTTCATTGCGACACTCACGCTTGGCTTTGTGAAGTCGAGTTCGTTTGAAATGTCAACCGAACGTACAGGATTACCGCTTTGACTTAAAATCAAAATGGTTTCCAGATAGTTCTCAGCCGACTCTTGAATTTTCATCCCGTCATTCTCACTTTCTGTAGACGAACACGACCGCCGAACAGCAATCATTGTATCATGTAAGCAGATGCAAATCAAATATTTCTTTGAACACCGAAGCAAATATGCTACACTAAGCAAAGTAAAGACTGAGCACAGTAAATCAAAAGGAGGTGTACCCATGCAAAAGCCAAAAATCATCGCCATCGTCGGGTCACTACGCAAAAACTCATACAACCGTGAGTTAGCTCTCCTTGCCGCAGAAATAACGGGCGGCAAGGCTGACCTTGAAATACTGAATTACGACGACGTACCGCTATTCAATCAAGACATTGAATACCCCGCCCCTGAATCCGTCAAGAGAGTGCGCGATGCTGTAAAATCAGCAGACGGAGTATGGTTTTTCACACCGGAATACAACCACTTTTTCCCCGGTGTTCTGAAAAACCTCATCGACTGGCTCTCCCGCCCAATATCCGACAGCGAACCGCAGGTACTGAGCGGCAAGCCGACAGCTCTCAGCGGTATTTCGCTTGGAATGTCGGGAACGGCTGTCGCACAAGACCACCTCGTTACGTTATTGAGCTTCCTTAATATGAAGCTGATGAACAAGCCCCGCCTGACCATTCCAAACGCCACGCAACAAACGGACAGCAACGGAAAGTTAGCTCTAACCGTCAGCGCATCGTTTTTAGCGGAACAAGCCGAAGCGTTTACAGCTTTTATCAACAGCGCGGGCGACTAAGCTCAAACAGTCGCTATCTCTTTAAGCCGCAAAGCGGGCGGTTAATCTCAAGCAATCGTTATCCAATCGTTATCTCTTTAAGCCGTCCAAAATTTTTATCGCTTTTTTGTAATCGTTTTTCTCTTTTTTATTGTAGCGGTACAACAGCTCCTCGTCAGTAGGCTCGAAGCCGCATTTCTTGTAAATATCTACCGCCTTGTAGCTCCATGTTTGCGTGGAAAGATACATATCGACATCGCCCTCAATATTGCGCATAATCTCCATAACCCGCGATGTAACAGCCTTACCCAACCCCAAGCCTTGATATTTCGGGTCTACGCTCACCCAATGCACCCATGCCCGCCGCTCGTCGGTGTCATCCTTTGACAACGTGTTTCGCCACCCCTTATTTATGTACGACCACCAAGCATTTGCCGTAGCGACTTTTACGCCCTCGCAGGTTTCGATAAAAAGCAATCTTCGATAAAGCTCGTCACTATGCGGGATAAACTGCTCTTTGAACAAAAGCAACGCCGCAAACTCGCCGTCAAACTCCGCGACAGATGTTTCAATCCGCGCCCAATGCGTTTCGTCGCCGTCGCGAAACATGACAAAGCGAAACCCCTGCGGTAATAAAAATTGCGGTATCGGAGTTCCCGCCTTTCTTTTCATATAAAGTTTAGCATACGGTATTGTTTTGTCTAACACTGTTAAAATCCCCCGTTTCACAGCCTATTTCACGATAGATTATTGCACAAAAATTGAAAAAAAGCCAACAATTTACACTTTAATGCAACATAATAATAATTTTGGTATACATTTTCAAACTTCTATGTGATATAATGATTTCCAAGTATGATATAATGTTGTATATTATATGTTATATGTACTAACTACTAACCACGAGAATCACGAGCGGAGGTGAGTTGCTATTAAAAAAGAGGAACAGGTAAACGAGCTCCCCATTTTTCTCTTTCATCAGGGGACAAATTACAAAGCATACGAGTTTTTGGGCTGTCATTTTGACTCAAAAACAGGGACTGCCGTATTTCGGACATGGGCTCCCAAGGCAAAGGTCGTGCATTTAGTCGGCGACTTCAACGAGTGGAGTGATATTGCCGCGCCTATGACACGCATATCTGACGGCGGCGTTTGGGAAGTAACCCTCGACGGTGTAAAACAGTTTGACCGCTATAAGTATTCTATAACCGTCAGCGGTGATAAGAGGTCGCTTAAAGCAGACCCCTACGCCTTTCATTCCGAAACAGACGACAAAACAGCCTCAATGGTCTACGACCTTTCAGGCTACAAGTGGGGCGACAAGAAATGGCGCGACAATGTCAACAAGCTCGACATCGTAAATATGCCGCTAAATATATACGAGGTTCACTTGGGCTCTTGGATGCGCGACGAAAACGGCAACGCTTTCAGCTACACGGAGCTTGCGAAGCGGCTTATCCCCTACGTCAAGGAGATGAACTACACGCACATTGAGCTGATGCCCGTTATGGAACACCCGTTCGGGGGCTCTTGGGGCTATCAAATTTGCGGATTTTACGCACCCACGTCCCGTTACGGCACTCCCCATGACTTTATGAGGTTCGTTGATATGTGCCACCAAGCGGGCGTAGGTGTCATACTCGACTGGGTTCCGTCGCATTTCCCCAAGGATGCGCACGGTTTAATTGAATATGACGGCGGGCCTTTATACGAATGTCACGGCACTGACCGCATTGAGCACTGGGAATGGGGTACACGTTGCTTTGATTACGGTCGTACCGAAATTCAGTCTTTCCTCGTGTCAAACGCTATCTACTGGTTGGATATGTACCATGCCGACGGGTTGCGGGTTGATGCTGTCAGTTCAATGCTGTATCTCGACTACGGAAGACGCGGCGGACAGTGGACACCAAACACGCTCGGCGGCAACGAGAATCTCGATGCAATAGCATTTCTGCAAAAGCTGAACAAAACAATATTCGAGATGTTCCCGAATCCGCTGATGATTGCCGAAGAATCCACAGCTTGGCCTCTTGTCAGCAAACCGATAGAGGACGGCGGGCTTGGTTTCAACTTCAAATGGAATATGGGATGGATGAACGATATGCTTGAGTACGTCCAATCCGACCCATTTTTCAGAAAGGGAATACATAATAAAATCACGTTTTCTTTCTTCTACGCTTTCAGCGAAAATTATATTCTCCCCCTTTCGCATGATGAAGTCGTACACGGAAAAAAATCGTTGCTTAACAAAATGCCCGGAGATTATGAAGCGAAATTCGCGGGGTTGCGTGTTTTCCTCGGCTACATGATGACGCATCCCGGCAAGAAGCTGACCTTCATGGGTGCTGAGTTCGGTCAGTTCCGCGAGTGGGACACCGAAACCGCCCTTGACTGGCTGTTGCTTGAATATCCTATGCACCAAAACTTGAAGAACTTCGCGAAGGAACTCAATGCGTTTTATCTGAACACACCCGCTCTTTGGGAAATTGATTACTCTTGGGACGGGTTCAAGTGGATAAACGACAGCGACAGCGAACAGAACATCATTACCTTTATACGTTCTGATAAAAAGGGTGAGCAAATCATCATTTTGATTAACTTTTCACCTGTGCTGAGAGAGAATTATCGTATAGGCGTGCCCGAAAAGGGTTCTTATATCGAGATTTTCAACTCCGACCTTGAAAAATACGGCGGTTGGGGTAATGCGAACAAGAAAAGCATCAAAGCGGAGGCTGTGTCGCTACATAACTTTGCACAAAGTATAGCTCTGACAGTTCCGCCGCTGTCTGTGGTTTGTCTGAAGAAAAAACCGACGGCGGCAAAGGCGGCGACAAAAACGGCGACGAAGTCGCCGCAGGCAAAAGCGGCGGCGAAGCCCGCTACGAAAACGACGACGGCAAAAGCGGCGACGAAGCCGCCGCAGGCAAAACCAACAGCAAAAACAACGGCAAAACCAACGCAGACCAAAGCGGCGGCGAAGCCGCCGCAGGCAAAACCCACAGCAAAAACAAAATCAACACGCAAAGCATAGCTTTTAATCAATTATCAATTACAAAAGGAGGGTAGCCACATCATGTTGCACAAACAGAAGGAATGTATCGCGATGCTACTTGCCGGTGGGCGCGGCTCACGGCTGAAGGCTCTGACGGAGAATGTCGCAAAGCCTGCGGTAACATTTGGCGGCAAGTACAAAATTATCGACTTTCCCCTCACGAATTGCGTTCGCAGCGGCATTGACACGGTCGGGGTTATGACGCAATATCAACCGCTATTACTGCATGAATACATTGGCAAGGGTCAGCATTGGGACCTTGACAGATTGCATGGGGGCGTATCCAGCCTGCCGCCGCACAGCAAACCGGGCAGCACGGCATGGTACAGCGGAACAGCAAACGCAGTGTATCAAAACCAGAATTTCATCGAGAGCTTTTCCCCGCAGTACGTACTCGTCCTCGCAGGCGACCACGTTTACAAAATGGACTACAACGCAATGCTTGACTACCACAAAAAGATGAACGCCGCCTGCACCATAGCGGTCATCGAAGTGCCTATGAAAGAAGCAAGCCGTTTCGGTATTCTCAACACAAATCCCGATGACAGCGTAATTGAGTTTGAGGAGAAGCCAAAAGAGCCGAAAAACAACCTCGCTTCAATGGGTATCTACATATTCACCTGGCATATTCTCAGGGATTATTTGAACAACGACGAAGCAGACCCTGACTCCTCGCACGATTTCGGCGGAGATATTCTGCCTAAAATGCTTGCAGACGGTCAAAGAATGTTCGCCTATCGCTTCGACGGGTACTGGAAGGATGTCGGAACAGAGGAAAGTCTTTGGCAAGGTAATATGGACCTTTTAGACGACCTGCATCTCGGATTTGAGGACTGGCATATTCTTTCGAGGTCTGCGGGCCGCCCGCCGCATTATATCGCTCCGTCGGGCAGTATTAAACGTGCTTTAATCACAGAGGGCTGTGAAATATACGGCACTGTTGAGAACAGCATACTTTCAGGCGGTGTCATAGTGGAAGAGGGCGCGGTTGTTAAAGACAGCGTTATTATGGAAAACTCACGCATTTGCAAGAACGCAACCGTAAATTACGCAATTTTAGACGAAAACACAGTCGTTCCTGAGGGTGCGCAGGCAGGCGAGCCGCGAGATAGCGGCGGCGAACTGCACGTCTACTCACAGGGCGAAACCTTCGATAAAAAAGCGTAAAATATAACGCCGTCGCCTATAGAAGCAGGGAACTTATGATTTTGTTATTTAACAGCTATAAGCTATAAAAGGAAAGGAATGGTCAAAAAATGATTGGTCTTTGTTTGTCTGACCCCCACCCCGACTATTCGGGAGATGGCAGCCCGATAAGAACGCTGTCAGCAGCGCGTTTTCACGGTCGCTATCGTTTAGTTGACTTTATGCTCTCGAACATGGTCAACTCGCAAATATACTCAATTGCCATGATTCTTAACAGCCACTATCAATCACTTATCGAACATATCGGAATGGGTAAGGAGTGGGATTTGGCTCGAAAGAGCGGAGGTGTCACATTTTTCCCGCCGTATTACGCGGATGAGCGGAGAAGTGTCAACAGCGAGTTGGAAGGCCCGCTCCAGAGAGCTATCAGATTTCTCACCGAGCAAAAGGATGATTATATCGTCCTTGCCGACAGCAGTATAGTATATAATATGAATTACCGCATGGCATACGAGCAGCACAAAAACAGCGGCGCGGACATAACGGCTATTTACACGAAAAAATCCTTGACACAGGGCGAGCGCGAGCACACTGCGGTGTTTACGTTAAATGATGAAGGGCGTGTCAAGAGCATTGACCAAGCTCCGCTCAATCCTGAGGACATCAATGTTTCGCTCGGAGCGTACATCATGCACAAGCGCGTTTTCATGCAACTGACCGCCGGAGAGAAAAACTGCGGTATGTTCCGTTTTTCGCGTGTTCTGCTTGCTGAGGCGCTCGAACGCTTAAATGTCATGGGCTATGAGTTCAAGGGCTACACCGCACACATCTGCTCGGTCGAAACATTTTTCCACTATAACTTGGATATACTTGACATCAACAAGCGAAACGCGCTGTTTGATTATGAGGGTCGGCAGATTTTTACGAATATATGGGACTCTCTCCCGACAAGGTACGGCAGACAGGCGGATATAAAAAATTCCGCAATAGCGGACGGGTGCCGTATTGACGGGACGGTTATAAATAGTATAATATGTCGTAACGTAAAAATAGCGGCAGGTGCTGTCGTCAGAAATTGCATACTGCAAGACGACACAACAGTAAATAAGGGTGCTTCTCTCGACTGCATTATTACCGACCGTTCGGTCACGATTTCGGAAAATCGGAAAATGATGGGTTATCAGACTTACCCTGTTTATATTGAGCGATTCAGGACTATTTAGTCCGTTTTGCAAGCCATTAAGGAGAAAGACAATGCCTAAGAAGAAATTAAAGGTCTTAGCTACCGTATCGGAGGTCGTGCCGTTTCTTGCAACGGGCGGCATGGGTCAGGTTGTCGGCGCAATGGCAACCGCTTTTGCCGAAAATGACAAGTCGTTAGATGTTCGCGTTGTTGCGCCGCTTTACAGGCGTTTCCGCGACAAATACGAACCGCAGATGAAGTTTCTCGGAGCTACCGAGGTAACTCTCGCTTGGAGAAATATCTATTGCGGTGTCTTTGAGTTAGCACAGGACGGCGTTACCTATTACTTCATCGACAACAAGCGTTATTTTGACAGGGAAAACGCCTACGGCTACGTGGACGATGGCGAACGCTTCGCATTTTTCTGTAAAGGGGTCTTTGCGGCAATCGCAATCACGAAGTTCGTACCTGACGTGATTCATGCGCACGACTGGCAGACGTCTTTAGTTCCTATTTATAAGAAAACTCATTATTATGAGCAATACAGCAACATTAAAACCGTTTTCACCATTCATAACATGGAATATCAGGGGCAAATGCCGCCGCACATTCTGTACGACGTGCTTGAGTTATCCGAAAAAGACATAAATCTTGTCTGGTTTGACGATTGCATAAACCTGATGAAAGGGGCGTTGGTGTGTGCTGACCGAATAACGACTGTCAGCCCCGCTTATGCAGATGAAATTCAAATCGACGGCGGTTATGGGCTTGAACCCGTTATTCAGCAAGTCAGGCACAAGCTCTGCGGTATCATAAACGGAATAGATACCAAAATCTATAACCCCGAAACCGACCCCCTGCTTGGCAAAAATACTTACTGTGTTGACAATCTCAAGGGTAAAAAGGCAAATAAAAAGAAACTGCAATCGTTCTTTAAGCTCCCGACCTCCCCCCGCACAATGCTGATTTGCATTGTGTCAAGGTTAGTTTCACACAAGGGTATCGACCTGATAACATATATGTTCGACGACCTTATGAGAATGGACGTGCAGTTCTTGTTGCTCGGCACGGGAGAACATTCCTATGAGCTGTTCTTTGAGGACAGAGTGCTTCGCCACCCCAACAAGGTAGCGGTAAGCATTGCCTATAACCCCGATATTGCGGGAATGATTTACGCGGGCGCGGACGTTTTACTTATGCCGTCGCGCAGTGAACCGTGCGGTCTGGCTCAGATGATTGCCTGCCGCTACGGGACGATACCTGTGGTGCGGCATACCGGAGGGCTTGCCGACACAATCCGCGACTGCCGTTATGGTGACGGTAACGGGTTCGTGTTTGAGGATTACAGTGCGCGGGCACTTATGGGTGCGGTCTGCTGTGCCTACAACCTATACACAAACCACGAGGAAGATTGGAATAATCTCATTCGCAAAGCCATGTGCCTTGATTTCGGATGGCAAAATTCTGCTGAGGCTTACAGCAAATTATACAGGGAATTGTTAGATTAACTATATGTACATATTTGACGAAAACGACTTTTATTTTAGAAACCCGTGTACGGCTATCGAAATACCGGGAACACTGACGTTACAAATTAAGCTCAAACGCGGAGAAGCATCAAATCCACGTGTGTTTCTCTATCCCGACGGCGGGGAGGCTGTGGAGTTTCCCATGCTTTATAATAACGCTGTCGGCGATTATGATGTTTACAAGATAGAGCTTGATTTTCCCGAAGCGGGGCTTTTCTGGTATTATTTCGTAGCGGACTCCTCTATTTCCGGCGGAAGGAGCTTTTGGGTTCCCGAATTTGCGGGCGGTGCTTATCAAATCACGGCATACAACCCTGATAAGAAGTGGCCCGACTGGATTTTGGGCGGCGTTATTTATCATATCTTTGTAGACCGTTTCAGCTCTGACGGTCAGATACGTCTTGCTCCCGGCTCTGTACACAGGGCGGATTGGGGCGGTTGCCCGTATTTTCTCCCCGACGAAAAAGGCATTGTGAAAAACAATGATTTCTTCGGCGGCAATTTGTACGGTATTATTGAAAAACTGCCGTATCTGATAGAGCTTGGCGTTACCTGTATTTATCTGAGCCCTATATTTGAAGCGGATTCTAACCACAAATACGACACGGGCGACTATATGAAAGTCGATATGTCGTTTGGCGGCGACGAGGCACTTCTTGCGTTGATTAAGGAAGCAAAAAAACACAACATCAGGGTTATTCTTGACGGTGTTTTCAACCATGTTGGGAGCGACAGCAGATACTTTAACAGGTACGGGCATTATGACAGCGTTGGTGCGTATCAGGATAGGAAGAACTCCCCGTACCGTGACTGGTTCTCATTTCGTGATGACGGGAAATATGATGCGTGGTGGGGTATTGAGCTTTTGCCCGCAGTCAGAAAGGATAACCCGTCGTATAGGAACTTTCTCTGCGGCAAGGACGGTGTGATAGCGCATTGGACATCGCAAGGGGTTGCGGGATGGCGGCTTGACGTGGTTGACGAGATTGGCGATGTTCTGTTAGACCCGCTTTGTGAGGCAATGCGACGTGAAAACGCGGACGTTTTCATTACCGGAGAAGTCTGGGAGGATGCGTCACACAAGATAGCTTACAGCAAAAGACGGCGTTATTTTCAGGGCGGACAGCTCCACAGCGTAACTAATTACCCTTTGAGGGATGCAATAATTCACTATGTAAAGGACAAAAACGCAGATAAAATTGCATCGGTTATGACACAGCTTTGCAGGAACTATCCGAAGAATGTTCTTGATTCGCTGATGAACCTTGTCGGAACGCACGACACGGCAAGAATCCTTACCGCCCTCAGCGATGCGAGTTTCCCCGAAGATAAACTTGCAATGTCACACTTTAAGCTGAGTAATGTCGAACGCGCATTGGCGCTGACACGGCTACGGTTGGCGGTCGCGCTTCAATTTACGTTGCCCGGCGTACCCTATGTCTATTACGGCGACGAAGCGGGCATGGAGGGTTGCATAGACCCGTTCAACAGGCGTTGCTATCCGTGGGGAAATGAGGACAAGGACCTCATCTCATGGTATAAATGTTTGTCTGCTCTGCGGAAAGAGCATAGCTGCTTCAAGGATGGGCTGTACACGCTTATCGAGGCGCGGGAAGGGCTTTTTGCTTTCACTCGCGGCGAAGGTAATGAGCGTGTGTTGATAGCTGTAAATGTGTCACCAAGCGAGAGAATTGTGAATTTACCTGAGTTTAACTATGACTTGCTTAAAGGCGCGAAAACCGATGTACTGCGAATTAAATCAAATGAGGTTGGTATTTTCAAATGTTAGAAAGAAAGACAAAAAAGCAAAACAAATTCCCAACTATGAACTATAGCGACAAAGAGATTTTTTCCCTGTTATTTCTCGATAAACTTGAGGTTCTGCGTGGGCTGACCCTTGAGGATGCTTCAACAGACGATTGTTATATCGCGCTTTCCACGCTTATTCGCGACCAGATTATGAAGCAGTGGATTAGAAGCGGTGCCACTACATACAAGCAAAAAGAGAAGAAGAAGCAGGTTTATTATTTCTCTTTGGAATTTTTGCTTGGGCGAATGTTGGAGCGTAATGTCATTTCGCTCGGACTTTCAGATGTGTGCCGTGAGGCTATGAATGAGCTGGGGCTTGACCTTGATGCAATATACAATGTCGAGAGGGACCCCGGACTTGGTAACGGCGGACTTGGCAGACTTGCCGCGTGTTTTATGGACTCTCTCGCGTTTCTCGGCATACCCGGTCACGGTTGTTCAATCCGTTACAAATACGGACTTTTTGAGCAAAGAATTGTTGACGGTCATCAGGTGGAAATGCCTGATAACTGGCTGAAAAATGAGTCTATTTGGGAGATTAAAAAGCCTCACAAGGCTGTAATGGTCAAGTATTTCGGTACAGTACGCGAGGAAGCGGGCGACGATAGGCTGATATTTCACCATGAGGACTTTGAAACCGTAATTGCAATGCCCTATGACGTACCTGTTCCGGGTCATGAAAGCGGTACTGTCAACACCCTGCGCCTGTGGAGCGCGGAGGCTACACAGCAATTTGACTACGGTTCATTTTCCAGCGGTGATTACCTCAACGCCGTTTCGCGCAAATACTCGGCGGAGGCTATTTCCGAAGTCTTGTACCCTGATGATTCCAACTATGAAAACCGTATGCTTCGCCTGAAACAGCAATATTTCTTTGTTTCGGCAGGACTGCAAAGCATACTGATAAATTACAAAAAGCATTATGGCGATATACACAAGCTGAGTGATTTTGTTTCCGTGCATATAAATGACACGCACCCTGCGCTCGCAGTGCCTGAGCTTATGCGGTTGCTTATGGACGAGGAGGGTCTTGGCTGGGACGAGGCTTGGGACATCACGGTTAAAACCATTTCCTACACAAACCACACGATACTTCCCGAAGCGTTGGAGCGTTGGTCGGAGAGCTCTTTCCAACATCTTCTTCCGCGCATACATATGATTGTGTGTGAGATTAACAATCGTTGGTGTCAGACACTTGCAAGCCGTTTTAACAATGACTTTGACAGAATTTCCCGCATGGCAATCATCAATAACGGGGAAATTTCAATGGCTTATCTCGCGATAGTCGGAAGTCACTCTATCAATGGAGTTGCTAAGGTTCACAGCCAGATTCTAAAGGACGAGCTGTTCCGTGATTTCTACGAGGTTTACCCTGAGCGTTTCAGCAACAAAACAAACGGTATCGCCCACAGACGTTGGGTTCACAAGGCAAATCCTGAGCTGAGTGAGCTTATTTCCGAAACCATTGGCGAGGACTGGATAAAGAACCCGTTGAGCTTGGAGCTGCTTGACAAAAACGGGGCTGTAAAGGACAAGGCTTTTTGCGACAGATTAAGAGAAATTAAGCGTGAGGATAAGGTACTGCTTGCAAAGATTATCAAGGAAAGCAACGACGTTATCGTAAATCCCGACTCGATTTTTGATGTGCAGGTTAAGAGAATCCACGCTTACAAGCGACAGCTTCTGCTCTTGCTCAATATTATTGATATGTACTATGAGATAATAGACAACCCCAACATAGACTTTATCCCAAGAACATTTGTTTTGGCGGGCAAAGCCGCGCCGAGCTATCATTTCGCAAAAGAAATTATAAAGTTTGCATCGGTTGTCAGCGATAAGATAAACAAAGACCCGCGTGTTAAAGGGCTTATCAAGTTGGTTTTCTTGGAAAATTACCGCGTGTCACTCGCCGAATACATTTTCCCCGCTACTGATGTCAGTGAGCAAATTTCGACAGCGAGTATGGAAGCATCCGGCACTGGAAATATGAAGTTTATGATGAACGGAGCCGTGACTATCGGCACTTACGACGGGGCAAATATAGAGATATTTGACGCGGTCGGCAAGGGTAACTATGTGTCGTTCGGGCTTACTGTCGAGGAGGTTTTTGAGCTGCGCCGCAATCAAACGTACAACAGCCGCTCATTCATTTCAAGTCACCGCCGCTTAAAGCGTATCATACAGGAGTTTATCAATCCGTCTTGGCATGATGCGCTTACTGCCGACTTCCCGTATATCTTCGATTCTCTGATTACGCACAATGATGAGTTCTTCGTACTCAAGGATTTTGATGCCTATGTTGAAGCGCAGAAAAAGGTGTCGGAGTTATACAAGAAACCCAAAAAGTGGCAGTATATGTCCGCTATGAACATCGCACATTCCGGGATTTTCTCCAGCGACGAGGCAATAAAGCTCTACGCAAAGGAAATTTGGAGGGTGTAGTCTGCGGGGGTGCTTGCGGGCTGTGCTTGCTACGGTGCTGGGCGTGTGGGTGTCTTGCGGGTTTGTCGGATGTGTTGCGGAGTGCGCGTGGGTGTCTTGCGGGGGCGTGTGTTTGCGCTCGAACCAATAATCCCAACAGTTGTAATTTGTAAATGAGGTATTATTATGTTACTAAATCGTAAATTCCCTCGTTCTTCAGGGGTGCTTATGCCAATAACTTCGCTTCACGGGCCGTTCGGAATCGGTGTGCTCGGCGCGGAAGCTATAGAGTTTATAGATTTTTTGCGTGATTGCGGCTTTCATGCGTGGCAAGTCCTGCCGATTGAACAGGCAGGTATGTGCAACTCTCCGTATAAATGTCTGTCGGCATTTGCGGGAGAGCCTATGCTCATTGACCCGCGTATGCTTTTGGATATGGGACTTATTACCCATGACGAGCTTAACCGCCGCATGGAGGGTGTCAGCGATTCATTTGTCGAGTATGACATTGTCCGCAATAAGCAGTGGGAACTTCTGAGGACAGCATTTTCGCGCTCGTCCGACGGTGGGTCGGGTGTTGCGCAGGGCGGCGGGTCGAACGTTGCGCAGCGCGGCGACGCTTCGGGTGCGCCTTATAAAGGGTTTAATCCGTTTTGGCTTGATGATTACGCCTTGTTTATGTCACTGTTTCTTAAAAATGATTATAAGCCATGGTGGGAGTGGCAAGACAAGGAGCTTCGCGGACGTGACAAGGCGGCAATAGCGAAATATTTGAAAGATTATCTTGAGGATGTGGAGTTTCACAAGTTTGTCCAGTGGATTTTTGATATGCAGTGGCGCAAGCTGAGAGATTACGCCGCCAAGCAGGGAATATCAATTATTGGGGATATGCCTATCTACGTGTCTGAAAACAGCGCGGAGGTTTGGAGCAGGCGTGAGCTGTTCGATGCTGATGTTGACGGCAGATTCGAGGCTATCGGCGGCGTTCCGCCCGATTATTTCACCCCCGACGGTCAATGTTGGGGCAACCCCATCTACAATTGGAAGCTCTTGGAAAAAGAGAATTATAAGTGGTGGGTAGAGCGTTTGAAAACCACGTTAGACAGGTATGATGTAGTGCGCCTTGACCATTTTCGTGCCTTTGACAGCTATTGGCGTATTCCGGGCGGGGCAAACACAGCAAGAAACGGCAAATGGATAAAAGGTCCCGGAATGTCTTTGTTTAAGACCCTGCAAAAGGAGCTGGGCGACTTGTCTTTGTCTGTGATTGCTGAGGATTTGGGTATAATCGACAGCAATGTTGAGGAGCTTTTGCACGAAACAGGGCTTCGCGGTATGCGAGTGCTACAATTTGGCTTTATAGGCGACGATATGCACGTTCCGCATAACATTCCTGAGGAATCCGTCGTCTACACTGGCACTCACGACAATACAACAATGCTTGCGTGGCTGTTTGCACTCGACCCTGAGGACCGTAAAAAAGCGTTGTTTTACATAGGGTTTGAGGGAGATTGGTATGTCGGCGGTCCAAACTGCGATGTCGCAAAGGCTTGGCTTCGCACGGTGTTTATGACATCCGCTTCACTCGCGATAGTGCCTATTCAAGATTTGCTCGGCTACGGCTCGGACACACGCATAAACACGCCCGGCACACCAAGCGGTAACTGGCGTTTTCGTATCAGAGAGGGCGTTTTGAGGGACATTGATGCCGAGTTTTACAGGCAGATACATAAGCTGTACCAGCGAGAAGATTTTGTAACCGCATTTTTGAAAAACCCGGATGCGGAGGCGGGCGATTGAACGGGCGGTGCTGGCTCTGCGGCTGAGTAGGCGGTGCTTCCCGTAGTTTTCCGCGTTTGAGCGGGTGGGTAACTGCTTTACGATGTCAATTGTAAATTATATCGTCGGGATTGCGCAGTATTTGGAAAGTCCCACAGACTTTCACAAAATTGCTCAATAACAGTCAATATCACGTCGGGGTGTGGCGCAGTGTTTGGAAAGTCCGACAGACTTTCACAAAATTACTTAGCAATAGTCAGTATATCGTCGGGGTGTGGCGCAGTTGGTAGCGCGCGTGGTTTGGGACCACGAGGCCCGGGGTTCAAGTCCCCGCACTCCGACCAAGAGTTTTCAGCAAGAATCCGCTCAACATTTATTGTTTTGACTCACATGGAGCATGGCTTATGCAACAAAGCTTATACGATGAACAGGCGGCGGCGATTACCCCGCTCGCGGAAAGACTGCGACCAAGAACGCTTGACGAGTATGTCGGGCAACAGCATCTGCTCGGAGAGGGAAAAGTCCTCCGCAAGCTAATTGAAAACGACCGAATATCGTCGATGATTTTCTGGGGACCGCCCGGAACGGGAAAAACCACATTGGCGCGTATAATCGCGAACAAAACACAGTCGGAGTTTGTCAACTTTTCCGCAGTAACCAGCGGAATCAAAGAAATTAAGCAAGTAATGAGCAATGCGGAAGCCATGCGCCGCACGGGTGTAAAGACAATACTTTTTGTTGATGAAATACATCGTTTCAACAAAGCACAGCAGGATGCCTTTCTCCCATACGTTGAAATGGGCAGCATTGTATTGATAGGGGCTACTACGGAAAACCCGTCGTTTGAGATAATCTCCGCCCTGCTCTCACGCTGTAAAGTGTTTGTGCTAAACGCGCTCGAAGAAGCCGAAATTTTGAAAATGCTGAAAAATGCAATCAAAAGCCCGTTCGGATTCGGGGGGCAAAAAATCGACATATCCGACGATATGCTGACTGTAATTGCGCGTTTTGCCAACGGCGATGCGAGAACGGCGTTGGGAATCCTCGAAATGGTTGTGTTAAACAGCCCGACAGATGAAAACGGTACACTTACAGGCTCGTCGGAAGTGCTGGAGCAGTGCATTACACGAAAATCCCTGCTTTATGACAAGAACGGCGAAGAACACTACAATATAATCTCTGCGCTTCACAAATCAATGAGAAACAGCGACCCGCACGCCGCCATTTATTGGCTTGCCCGAATGTTGGAAGCGGGCGAAAACCCGCTGTATGTTGCTCGGCGATTGGTTCGCTTCGCAAGCGAGGACATAGGCATGGCGGACAGCAACGCGTTCCTTATAGCTATTGCCGCATATCAGGCTTCCCACTTCTTGGGGTTACCCGAATGTAACGTGAACCTGACCCATGCGGTAACTTATATGTCCCTTGCGCCCAAGTCAAACGCCCTGTACGTGGCATATGAGGATGTCAAACAGGATGCGCAGGAAACCTTTGCCTCACCTGTTCCCCTGCAAATCAGAAACGCCCCCACAAGGTTGATGAAAGAGCTTGATTACGGCAAGGGCTACGAATACGCACATGACTATGAGGACAAGATAACCAAAATGCAATGCCTACCCGACGAATTAAAAGATAAAAAATACTACCGCCCGACAACACAAGGCCGCGAGGCGAAGTACAAGGAATTGTTGGACAAGATTGACGGTAGTAGGCAATAGATAGTAGGTAACTCGTGAGGGGTTGTGCGGCAAGTTGACAAAAAAAGCCTGTGGCAGTCTTGGCAAAGCCTACGGCAGTTTCGGTTATTACGTTCAAAGCCTAACGACCAACTGAAAGGGCGGTGAGAAATTTGAATATTGTCCTCCCCGCTCAAGTGCGCTTTATTATCGACACGCTCGAAAACAGCGGCTTTGAAGCATACGCTGTCGGCGGGTGCATACGCGATTCCTTTTTAGGCAAAGAGCCTAAGGATTGGGATATTTGCACCTCCGCGCTCCCTGAACAGACCATGCGCGTTTTCGACGGGCAACACATCATCGAAACGGGGCTGAAATACGGCACGATAACGCTGATGTCAGACCATCAGCCTTTTGAGATTACGACATACCGCGCAGACAGAAAATATTCCGACAACAGACGACCTGATAGTGTCAAGTTTGTAAGCGTGCTAAAGAGGGATTTGGCACGCCGCGATTTTACGATAAATGCTATGGCGTACAGTCCAAGAGCGGGGCTGGCGGACTATTACGGCGGTGTCCGCGACTTAGCCGACAAGAAAATAAAGTGCGTAGGCAACCCCGACAAGCGTTTTGGCGAGGACGCGCTGAGGATAATGCGCACGTTGCGGTTTGCTTCAACGCTCGGTTTTGAAATTGAGGACGGCACGTCAGACGGGGTACGCAGGAACAGGGAGCTTTTGCGGAATATCGCGGCGGAGCGCATTTCCGCAGAGCTGAACAAGCTGCTCACAGGGGGCGGTGTCGGCGAAATACTGAGAGGATATACCGACGTTCTTTCCATGATTATTCCCGAAATAGAAAGCATGGTCGGGTTTCGGCAGAACACCCCCTATCACTACTTAGACGTTTGGGAGCATACGGTCACAAGTATCGAAAATGCCCCGCCTGACCCGTTACTGCGGCTTACAATGCTTCTGCACGACATTGCAAAACCAAAGTGTTACACAGAAAGCGACAGCAGAGGGCATTTTCACGGACACCCGCAGGTCAGCTCAGATATGGCGGTTAAAATAATGAAAAGGCTGAAATACAGCGGTGAAGCTGTCGGTACTGTATCTTGCTTGGTGCTTCACCATGACGAGCCGATTGAGCCTACGCAAAAAAGTGTCAGGCGGTGGCTGTCCCGTATCGGGGAGCAACGGCTTTTGCAATTGATTGAGGTTAAGCGAGCCGATGCTATGGCACAGTCCGAGCGGTATCGTTATGAAAAACTCTCCGCACTTGACCGTGTGCCGCCGATAATTGATGAAATCGTGCGTGAACAGCTATGTTTTTCGTTGAAAGACTTGGCGGTGAGCGGCAAGGATTTACTTGATTTAGGCGTACCGCAAGGCGGATTAATCGGCGAGATATTGAACAAACTGTTAGACATGGTAATAAGTGAGCTTGTTGCAAACGAAAAAGAAGCGTTGCTTTGTTTTGTCGCCGAGTTTTTGGAGGGTTGAATCGGCGGGCGGCAGTTCGGATGTCGGTCGTGATATGCGGACAATTAAAACGGGACAAGATTCGATGTGAACCTTGTCCCGATAAGTGAAGTACTCCTTTCGCAACCCTGCCGGGTTTTGCGGTCTCTTCAAGAGCATATTATCATATTTACTTACGAAACTCATGGACTTTTTTATTATTTACAAGCAGAATACAAAGAAAAATGTTCAAAATCTCACAAAAATTTAGACAATTTCGACATTTTTGATGTTTTGAACACTTAGAGTGTGCTAATATACTCCTCAACCGCAGTTAAAAATATCTTTGCATTTGCGGTTTGTTGAGCAACCTCTTCCTCAGACACTACATAAAACTCATTATAATCGCTGTCGTTTCTTATATCAAAGGCATTATCAATAATTCTCGAAAATGTTTTTGGAAAGACACTTTCCTTAATGTACCTGCGTCTAAACTCAGAAATTACTCCCGAATGTGTCTTCGATGAAAATCCGATTGTAGTCAAAACTGCACGCATAGAGTGAAAAATGCAGTAATATGAGCGATTAGCCGCATTTGCATACGCCATATCCTCAAGATTTTTCTCTGCGTTATTCAAACATTCCCGCGCTTTTGCAAGGCGCAGGTTTACTGACGTTTGAAGCAACTCATCAAGCACTTAAAATCACTCCGTCCCGCACTACATTTTGATAAAACGGCTCAACACGCATATACTTATTAAATGTGATGCTGTCAGTAACGCTAATTGATAAGAGAACGTCATACTCTAAATCAATGTAGTTCAGAAGCTCCCTTATCTTTCTCCGTTCCCGACCGCTATCCTCAGCTGATATATTCGCCAGTATGATAACATCAATATCGGACTCGTCGGTTTGGTCGCCGCGGGCATAAGACCCGTAGAGAATGACACTCTCAAGCTTGTCGCCTAAGCTCTCCTTTGCAACTCTCACTACTTCGTCAGTTATGATGTTTAATATAGATTGACCGCACATTGCAAGACCTCTACTTGTTTATAATGAAACTATACACGATATAACTGCCTTTTTCAAGACACCCACAAAAGATTTCCGTTGGCTTTGTCCTTACCTTAATGTATAATGTAATGTAAATTATACATCAAAGGAGGGCGACGTAACTATGGGGCGTAAAATTACATTCATCGGTGCGGGTTCGTTTGGGTTCACGCGAGCCTTGGCGCGTGACATTTTAAGTTTTGATGCGTTCAGGGGCGTTGAGCTTGCGCTTATGGACATACATGAGGGCAGGCTCGAATACTCCCGCCGTGCTGTGGAAAAAATCATCAAAGCAGGAAGCTACGATGCCACAGTCACTGCAACGACAGACAGGATTAAGGCTTTGGACGGTGCGGACGGGGTGCTTATAACCATTCTGTCGGGAAGCATTGACGTGTGGCGGCATGATATTGAGATACCAAAGCAGTTTGGAGTGGACATCAACGTCGGCGACACACGCGGACCCTCAGGAATATTTCGTTTTCTGCGTACAGCCCCCGTCATGCTCAGTATTATCCGAGATGCGGAGCGCGTATGCCCGAACGCGATTATCCTCAACTACACCAACCCTATGGCGATGCTTTGCTCTTATTTGCAAAAAAACAGTAAAATGAGCATTACGGGACTGTGTCACAGCGTTCAGGGTACGGCTCACATGCTGGCAAGGTGGATTGATGCTCCGATGAGCGAGGTGACATACACTTGCGCGGGCGTGAATCATCAGGCTTTTTATTTGGATTACAAATGGGCGGGAACGGATGCGTACCCGCTTATCAAAAACGCTGTGGAAAGCAACCCCGATGTTCGCAATGAAGAAATTGTACGCAACGAAATGTTTTTGCAATTAGGGTATTATCCCACAGAGTCATCAGGGCATGATTCCGAGTATACCGCATGGTTTCGCAAGCGCCCCGACTTGATTGAGAAATACTGCACTCACGGTACGGGTTGGAATCCGGGTAAGTACGCTTTTATTCTAAACGAGTATTTGGAGCGTGAGTCCACTTGGGAAGCTCTCGCAAAGGACGACTTGGAAAACGGCGAGGTCAGCTTAGAGCGCGGCGGTGAGTATGCCGCAAACATTTTCAATGCAATTTTCGGCGACCACACGCCTTTTGAGTTCAACGGAAACATAACCAACAACGGTATAATCAGCAATCTCCCTGCGGAGTCCTGCGTTGAAGTGCCTGTTCTTGCTTCACGCGAGGGGTTGCGACCTTTTAGTGTAGGGGCACTTCCTGATTGTATAGCTCTTTTGGTCAATAATACGGCTCTTTGTGAAAATCTGGCTGTTAAAGGGGCTATGAGCGGGAATTGGCTTGATATATATCATTCGATTCTCTACGACCCGCTCACGGCGGCGGTGCTGTCCATGTCCGAAATTCGCGATATGGTTGCGCAAATGTTCGATAAAAACAGGGATTACTTAACATATTTTGACCCCTTGCCGTAATCAGCATAACATCTGCGAAGATATTTTTTTGAGCGGTTAGGTGGAGAGCATTAAGCGCGCTCCGAAATCTTGTGACTTTTTTCCTGCATGTAATCGACTTTTTTTCCTGCAACCATATTGTAATGTGGCAAACGCTGTGATAAAATGATTCGGCTGTAAACAAAAATTTTTAAGATAAACAAAAAATCACTTTAGGAGGAATTTAATAATGGCAAAAATTATGCACACAATGGACGGTAACGAAGCCGCCGCCTACACGTCCTACGCATTTACGGAGGTAGCGGGTATCTACCCCATTACACCGTCCTCGCCTATGGCGGAGTACACGGACGAGTGGGCCGCCCAAGGCAAGAAAAACATCTTCGGTCAACCTGTAAAGCTCGTTGAAATGCAATCCGAAGCGGGCGCGGCAGGTATCGTACACGGTTCTCTGCAAGCAGGCGCACTTACAACGACATACACAGCCTCGCAAGGCCTCTTATTGATGATTCCCAATATGTATAAAATCGCGGGCGAGCTGTTGCCCGGGGTTTTGCACGTTTCCGCGCGCGCCCTCGCCAGTCACGCGCTTTCGATTTTCGGCGACCATTCAGACGTTTATGCGTGCCGTCAAACGGGCTTTGCCATGCTTGCAAGCTCGAATGTCCAACAGGTCATGGACTTGGGCGCGGTCGCGCATCTTGCGGCAATTAAAGGCCGTGTGCCGTTTCTACACTTCTTCGACGGATTCCGCACATCACACGAAATGCAAAAAATCGAATGTCTTGATTATGACGATTTGAACAAAATCGTTGACCATCAGGCAATAGCGGCGTTTCGCGCAAGGGCACTTAATCCCGAACACCCCGTACTGCGCGGCACGGCGCAAAATCCCGACATCTTCTTCCAAGCCCGCGAGGCTTGCAACCCGTTCTACGACGAGGTTCCCGGAATCGTCGAGCAGTACATGGGCGAAATCAACAAGCTGACGGGGCGCGACTATAAGCTGTTCAACTACTACGGTGCTCCTGATGCAGACCGCATAGTTATTGCAATGGGTTCAGTATGTGACTGTATCGAAGAAACCGTCGATTACCTCAATGCGCAGGGTCAAAAAGTGGGTGTGGTAAACGTACATCTGTATCGCCCGTTTGCCATAGACCGTTTCCTTTCTTCTATCCCCGCAAGCGTAAAGAAGATAGCCGTATTAGACAGAGCGAAAGAACCCGGAGCAATCGGCGAGCCGCTCTATCTCGATGTCTGCGCCGCATATCTCGACAACCCGAACAAGCCGCTCATCATCGGCGGACGTTACGGGCTCGGCTCAAAGGATGTCACCCCCGCGCAAATCATTGCCGCGTTTGACAACCTCAATACCGCAAATCCCAAAACCCCGTTCACCGTTGGTATCGTAGACGATGTAACAAATCTTTCACTGAATGTCGGCAAAGAGGTTAACGTGCTCGGTCCTGAAACAACAAGCTGCAAATTCTGGGGTCTTGGAGCGGACGGCACGGTCGGTGCTAACAAGAACTCAATAAAAATCATCGGCGACCATACGGACATGTACGCACAGGCTTATTTCGCCTACGATTCCAAAAAATCGGGCGGTATAACCACGTCACATCTGCGCTTCGGTAAAAAGCCCATCCGCTCGACATATCTTGTCAAAACAGCGGACTTTGTAGCCTGCCACAACCAAAGCTACATTGATAAATACGATATGGTGAGCGACCTCAAGCCCGGCGGTACGTTTTTGCTCAACTGCATGTGGAACGCCGAAGAGGTTGCACAGCGTATGCCCAACAACATGAAAAAATATATTGCGGAAAACAATATTAAGTTCTACATCATAGACGGTTTGGACATTGCGCGTAAGCTCGGTATGGGCGGGCGCATAAATACCGTTCTCCAAGCGGCGTTTTTCAAATTAGCCAACATCATCCCGATTGACGATGCTGTTAAGTACATGAAGGATGCCGTCGCTCACACATACGGTAAAAAAGGTCAAAAAGTCGTTGATATGAATAATGCCGCAATAGATGCGGGTGTTAAGGAAGTGGTCGAGATAACCGTTCCCGCAGAGTGGAAAGACTTGCCGCCCGATGCACCTAAGGATTACGGCGACGTTCCTGATTTTGTCAAGAACGTGGCAATACCAATGAATCTACAAAAGGGCGATTTGCTTCCTGTTTCCACATTCACAGGGCGCGAGGACGGAACCTTCCCGCAAGGCACGGCCGCTTATGAAAAGCGCGGGATTGCGATAGATGTCCCCTGCTGGCTTGTTGATAATTGTATTCAATGTAACCAGTGCTCGTATGTTTGCCCGCACGCGGCTATCCGCCCTGTGCTTCTCACCGACGACGAGCTTAAAGCCGCTCCGAAAAACTTCTCCGCTAAAAAAGCTATCGGCAAGGGGTTTGAGGACTATCATTATTCAGTAGTCGTTTCCGCTTTGGACTGCTCCGGTTGCGGAAACTGCCCGCAGGTATGCCCCGCTAAGGAAAAAGCGTTGGTTGTCAAGCCCTTAGACGATATGCTCTATGAAATGGACAACTGGCATTACGGTATCGGTCTGCCGAAGAAAGAAAATCCCGCAAATGTCAACACAGTCAAGGGCAGTCAGTTTGAACAGCCGCTGCTTGAGTTCTCCGGTGCTTGTATCGGTTGCGGTGAAACACCATATGCGAAGCTGATTACACAGCTCTACGGCGACAGAATGTATATTGCAAACGCAACAGGTTGTTCGTCAATTTGGGGCGGGTCTGCGCCGAGCACCCCGTTCTGCCGCAATCACGAGGGCAAGGGTCCTGCATGGGCGAACTCGCTGTTCGAGGATAATGCGGAATACGGCTACGGTATTTATCTCGGTCAAAAAGCCGTCCGTGACAAGCTGATAGACAAATCAGCGGAGCTCGTTGACTCGGCTTCCACCGACGAAGCGTTAAAAGCCGCCGCAAGGAATTGGCTTGAAACGGCAAACGACGGCACAGCCAACAAGCCCGCGACTAAAGCGTATATTGCGGCGTTGGAAAACAGCGACTCTCCCCTTGCGCGTGAAATCCTTGCGGAAAAAGATTTCCTTGTGAAGAAATCCGTTTGGGTGTTCGGCGGTGACGGCTGGGCGTATGATATCGGGTTCGGCGGTCTTGACCATGTTATCGCTTCCGGTGACGATGTTAATATGCTCGTTATGGATACTGAGGTTTATTCCAACACAGGCGGTCAGGCGAGCAAATCGACGCCCACGGCGGCAATCGCCAAGTTTGCGGCGGCGGGTATGCGCACACGTAAAAAGGACCTCGGAATGATAGCCATGAGCTATGGTTATGTGTATGTCGCGCAAGTATCCATAGGCGCAAATCAAGCGCAGTTTATCAAGGCGCTCGTCGAAGCGGAGAATTACCCAGGTCCGTCGCTCATTATCGCATACGCGCCTTGTATCGCACACGGAATCAACATGGGCTTAACCCAACTCAAGGGTAAGCAAGCGGTTGAAGCAGGATATTGGCACTTGTGGCGTTACAATCCGCTTCTTGAGAACGAGGGTAAAAACCCCTTCATTCTCGACTCAAAAGAGCCGACTGCGAGCTTCCAAGAATTTATCAATTCCGAAGTGCGTTACTCCGCGCTCAAACGCGGCTTCCCCGAAGTGGCGGACAAGCTGTTTGAAGCCGCCGAAGCGGATGCTGTCAGACGTTACAAGGTCTACAAAAGGTTAAATGATACAGGAATTGTGTAGAGTGCTTGCATGAATAAAATCGTAAACTTCGACAACGCGGCTACAACGAAGATGTCAGAAGCTACGCTTCAAACTATGATGTCTTTCTTGCAAAACGAGTACGGAAATCCGTCGTCGATATACTCCATTGGCAGAAATGCCAAAAGTGCCGTTGAAAACGCCAGAAGCGCAGTTGCGAAAGCAATTGGCGCACAGCCCGATGAGATATATTTCACGAGCGGCGGCACAGAGTCGGCAAACTGGGCTATAAAGGCGACGGTAGAACTCCGTAAAAACAAGGGCAAACATATCATCACGTCTACGATAGAGCACCCCGCTGTGCTGAAAACGGTAAAGTACCTTGAAAAGAACGGTTGTGAGGTGACTTATCTAAGCGTTGATGAATATGGTCAGATTTCGCAGAGCGAGCTGAAAAGCTCTATCAGAAGCGACACGATATTGATTGCCGTGATGTCGGCGAACAACGAAATCGGCACAGTTCTCCCCACGTCCGAGATTGGCGCAATTGCCAAAAAAAATGACGTATTTTTCTACACCGATGCTGTACAAGCTGTTGGGCATATCCCTGTTGATGTAAAAGAAATGAACGTTGATTTACTTTCATTTTCAGGGCATAAGCTCGGCAGTGCAAAAGGTGTCGGGGTGCTGTTCGTAAGAAAAGGTATAAAACTGCCGCCTCTGTTACACGGAGGCGGTCAGGAACGTGGCAGTCGTGCAGGAACAGAAAATGCCGCTTGCATTGTTTCTCTTGCCGCCGCGCTTGAAGAAGCTATGCCTCGTTTGCCGCTGACAAGAATCACGCAAATGAGGGACAGGCTTATACGCGAGCTGCTCAAAATCCCCCGCTCACGGCTGACGGGCGACCCCGTAAACAGATTACCCGGCATTGCATCTTTTGTTTTTGAATGTATCGAGGGCGAGTCTATGCTCCTGTTGCTCGACCAATGCGGGATTTGCGCGTCAAGCGGTTCGGCTTGCACGTCGGGTTCGCTCGACCCGTCGCATGTTTTACTGGCAATCGGTTTGCCGCATGAAATCGCTCACGGTTCTCTGCGCCTGTCGCTCTGCGATGATAACACGGACGAGGAAGTGGGCTATGTTCTCGAAAAGCTACCTGAAATCGTGGAGAAGCTACGCGCCATGTCGCCGTTGTGGAATGTTTGAGCCGCGACGTTGTTTGAACTGCGACGTTTCGGATAAGCGTTTGAGCCGCAATGTTTTCGGCTAACTGTTTGAGCCACGACGTGTCGGACTTTAAGCGTTTGAGCCACAGCATTTCAGACCAAGCGTTTGAGCCACGACGTTTTCAACATTTGAAAGGATAAATCAACTATGTACTCAGAAAAAGTTATGGAGCATTTTTCAAATCCCCGCAATATGGGAGATTTGCCCGATGCTGACGGTGTCGGAGAGGTCGGCAATGCCAAGTGCGGCGATATTATGAAAATGTTTATAAAGGTTGAAGATGATGTAATCAGCGACATACGTTTCAAAACCTTCGGTTGCGGAGCGGCGGTAGCCACATCGTCAATGTCTACCGAAATGGTAAAGGGCAAAACCATACAGGAAGCTCTCAGTATTACAAATAAAGCTGTCGCAGAGGCGTTGGACGGGCTTCCGTCCGAGAAAATGCACTGCTCCGTGCTTGCCGAGCAAGCCATAAAAGCGGCGGTGAATGATTATTACAAAAAGCGTGGTGAGAGTCTTGTCGCAGAGTAATGACACGTTTTCGGAGGTATCGGCAAAGCTGCTTGCAAACAGCAATGTTGCTCGGTATCCCCATCCCGATAAAGTCATCGAGATTATATCCAAAATAAGAACAGCAGTTTTTCCGCAACACTTTAGCGAGAGCTTTAAGGAGTTGCCGAGCGCAGGGCATGAGGCTTTGCTCGCAGACATACGCAGGGTACTCTCGGAGGAAATTGAGGCGGCAATGTCTGCGACGAACAATTCGGCGGCAACGTCTGCGACGAAAGATTCGACGGCAACGTCCACGTTGGAAACGGCGACACTTATTGCCGATAAGATTTCCGCTGATTTGCTTAATAGGCTTCCCGACATACAACTCACTTTGCTCAATGATGCGCAAGCAGGGTTCGACGGCGACCCCGCCGCGAGGAGCATTGATGAGGTTATCTTGACATATCCCGGATTTTTCGCCGTTTTGGTTTACCGCATTGCACACTTTTTGCACCTTGCAAACGTGCCGTTAGTCCCGAGAATGATGAGCGAATACGCCCATAGTGTCACGGGGATTGATATTCACCCCGGAGCGCAAATCGGCGAAAATTTCTTCATAGACCACGGTACGGGCGTTGTTGTCGGCGAAACCTCGATAATCGGCAACAATGTCAAGCTGTATCAAGGTGTCACGCTTGGCGGTCTTTCCACAAAGGGCGGGCAAAGGCTCGCAGGGGTGAAACGTCATCCCACTATTGAGGATAATGTCACAATTTATTCGGGGGCAACCATACTCGGAGGAGAAACCGTCGTCGGTGAAAATTCGACCGTCTGCGGCAATGTGTTTGTTGTAAAGTCTATCCCGAAAAACTCAAAGGTAGCCCTGTAGAATGGAAAGGGTATCGAAAAATTCTCTATCCGCTTCTGCGGAAGCGGGCGCGGCGGTGTCAGCAGACATTGCGGCGGCGGAAGTGTCGGAAGCGGCACCCCCCCCCTTATCCTCTCCCCAAAAGAAGGTTTTAGTTGCCATGAGCGGCGGCGTTGACAGCTCTGTGGCGGCGTTTCTGTTGAAAAAGCAGGGTTACGACTGCGCAGGGGTTACAATGAAGCTGTTTGACAATGACGACATCGGAATCGAAAGGGACAAAACCTGCTGTTCCCTCGAAGACGTCGAGGATGCCCGTGCGGTCGCAAACTCTTTGGACATCCCTTTTTATGTTTTTAACCTGTCTTTGGATTTCAAAAGACAGGTCATTGACCGTTTTATCGGAGCATATAAAAGCGGAGCGACCCCGAACCCCTGTATTGACTGCAACCGCTACATGAAGTTTGAAAAGCTGTTTGAGCGCGTAAAGCTACTCGATATGGATTACATCGCGACGGGACATTATGCAAGTATTGAGTATGATACTGCTTGCGGGCGTTATCTTTTGAAGAAATCCGCAGATGAATCTAAAGACCAAAGCTATGTCCTGTATTCCATGACACAGGAACAGCTCGCGCACACCCTCTTCCCTCTCGGCGGGCTGACAAAGGCTCTGATACGCAAGATTGCCGCCGAGCATGGATTTGTCAACGCATCCAAGCGCGACAGTCAGGATATTTGCTTCGTGCCTGACGGCGATTATTCGGGATTTATCGAAAGCTACACAGGGCAAGTTTTTGATAGCGGCGACTTTATTGATTTGCATGGAAACACGCTCGGCAGACACAGGGGCATAATCCGCTATACTGTCGGTCAGCGTAAGGGGCTGGGGCTTTCGCTTGAAAAGCCTATGTATGTACATTCAAAAAACACGTCTGATAACACGGTGACACTTTGTGAGAGTAGCGAGCTTTTCTCCGCTACGCTTGATGCGGTTGATTTCAATTGGATTGCGTGTCCCGCGCCGCAGTCACCTATCCGAGTTAAGGCGAAGGTTCGCTACAAGCATACGGAGGATTGGGCGACGGCAGAGCAAATTTCGGACGATGTTGTCCGCGTTGTGTTCGACACGCCGCAAAGAGCAATTGCCAAAGGGCAAGCCGTTGTGCTTTATGACGAGGATATTGTCGTCGGCGGCGGCACTATAAATACTGCATAGTATAAGTGTCAAGCACATTGCTAATCATGGTCTGGTAGCGACCACCACTCTTTTCTGCAGCCGCTTTGAACTTCTCGATTGTTTCCACAGAAAGATAAATGCTTATCGGCTTTTTTGACTTTAACTCAGCCAGCTTCCTCACATCTTCCGGTGTAGGCGCAAAATTGGAAATAAGCACAGAGCGGTCAAGACTTTCCTCAACTTCACTCGGAGCATCTGTATAACTAATCTCTGTTTTCATATAGTGCCTTTCCCTTTCTCCAGTACCCCGCGCCAATTATGCGGATACGGTCATTCCTGATAATAAATCTGACAGTAAGTATGCCATCATTTACTTTGCCTATGCAATGAAAACGGTTTTCATCTGCGGAGTGCATTTCATCGAAATAGGTTAAACGGTTAGGGTCATAAAAGACCTCTTTAGCCTCCTCAAACGAAATGCCATGTTTTTCGATATTAGACTGATTTTTTGTTTCATCCCACTCGAACATATATACATAATATCAATATGTCGTTACCTCGTCAAGTGTCTTTTTTCATATTTTATCGTATGTTCGAGAAATACTTTCGCGGATTGTAAAAAAAGTGCAAAAAACTGTTGACAAGAGAAGAAAATAGTGTATTCTTGTAATACATATCTGTATTGTAAGTATTAGAGGTGTTTAGTTTGAACAAAATGCTTATTCACCACTCATTGGTGTCGGAAAGGAATGGTCTTTTTTATGTCAAAAATAGCTAAGGATTTATGTCAACTCATCGGCAACACTCCCCTGCTTGAACTCGGCAATTACGCGAAAGCCAACAATCTAAACGCCGTAATCGCGGCAAAATTGGAATATTACAATCCGCTCGGAAGCGTGAAAGACCGTATCGGATACGCCATGATTCAGGATGCGGAGGAAAAGGGCAAAATAACAAAGGACACCGTCATAATCGAGCCGACAAGCGGCAACACAGGCATAGCACTTGCGTTCGTCGCCGCCGCTAAAGGCTACAAGCTCATTCTTACAATGCCTGAAACTATGAGCATTGAGCGACGCAACCTGCTCAATGCGCTTGGGGCGGAGCTTGTGCTAACCGACGGCGCAAAGGGAATGAAGGGCGCGATTGCCAAAGCAGAGGAGCTTGCGGCTATTACTCCAAGCTCGTTTATACCCGGTCAATTCTCAAATCCCGCCAATCCCGAAATCCACCGCAAGACAACTGCGGTTGAAATCTGGAACGATACCGACGGAAAGGTTGATATTTTTGTTGGCGGCGTAGGCACAGGCGGTACGATTACGGGTGTGGGCGAGGTGCTGAAAAGCAAGAATCCCAACGTCAAGATTGTCGCCGTTGAGCCTGCCGATTCTCCTGTGCTGTCAGGGGGAAGTCCCGCTCCGCACAAGATTCAAGGCATCGGAGCAGGCTTCGTTCCTGAGATTTTCAATCCCGATGTCGTGGATGAAATTATAACAGTGAAAAATGAAGAAGCGTTTGAAGCGTCCCGTAGCTTGACGGCAACAGAGGGGCTTCTTGTTGGCATTTCGTCGGGCGCGGCGGCTTTTGCGGCAACGGAGCTTGCCAAACGTCCCGAAAATGCGGGAAAGCTCATTGTCGTTTTGCTCCCCGATACAGGGGAAAGATATTTATCAACCGCTTTGTACAACCAATCGTAGAAAGCGACCGCCCCCGCCGAACCTTGCACATCATAAAAAGCGACCGCCCCAACAGAACCTTGCACACCATAGAAAGCAACCTCCCCAATAGAACATCACCAACCATAAAAAGGAGAAGCACTCATGTCTAACTACAAATTTGAAACCCTGCAAGTCCATGTCGGACAGGAAACCCCCGACCCCGCAACCGACTCACGCGCCGTACCTATTTATCAGACCACATCCTATGTGTTCGGAGATACCTCTGTGGCGGCAGGGCGTTTTGCGCTTTCAGAACCCGGCAACATCTACACACGCTTGATGAATCCCACATCAGACGTTTTTGAAAAACGCATAGCCGCGCTCGAAGGCGGGGCGGCGGCACTTGCCACCGCTTCAGGGTCGGCGGCGACAGCGTATTCCATCCAAAACATCGCAAAAGCAGGCGACCACATAGTTTCCGACCAGTCAATCTACGGCGGAACATATAATCTATTTGCACACACCTTGCCTGAATCAGGCATTACAACCACATTTGTAAAAAGCGGAGAAGCGGAGGATTTTGCAAAGGCAATACAGCCAAACACTAAGGCAATTTTCATTGAAAGTCTTGGCAACCCCAATTCGACGATAATTGACATTGCCGCAGTCGCTGAAATCGCACACAAAAACGGCATACCGCTGATTGTTGACAACACCTTTGCAACCCCGTACTTGCTACGTCCCACAGAATACGGAGCGGATATTGTCGTACACTCGGCAACTAAATTCATAGGCGGTCACGGTACGTCAATCGGTGGCGTAATCATAGATTCGGGCAAGTTCGACTGGGCGGCAAATGACAAATTCCCCGGTCTGTCACAGCCAAACCCAAGCTATCACGGAGCAGTGTTCAGCCAAGTTGCGGGAAATCTCGCTTACATCATCAAAATCCGCACTACTCTTATGAGAGATAGCGGTGCTGTTTTATCTCCTTTTAACTCGTTCTTATTCTTACAGGGGCTTGAAACGCTGTCGCTGAGGGTTGAACGCCATGTAGAAAATGCGCTCAAGGTTGTGAACTACTTAGCAGGGCATCCGAATGTCGAGAAGGTCAACCACCCCGTATTGCCTGAGCATAAGCACAACGCATTATACAAGCAGTATTTTCCGCGCGGCGGCGGTTCTATCTTCACCTTCGAGATAAAGGGCGGCGCGGACGAAGCAAAGGCATTTATCGACAGGTTAAAGCTGTTTTCCCTGCTTGCCAACGTCGCGGACGTGAAATCGCTCGTGATTCACCCCGCAAGCACCACCCATTCTCAGATGAGCGGCAAAGAACTTTCGGATTCGGGAATAAACCCGAACACAATCCGTCTGTCAATCGGGACAGAGCATATTGATGACATTATCGCCGACTTAGACCAAGCGTTCGGCGCGTAACACGTTTGAGGAGTTCTGCAAGAGGGCGGCGAGGTTTACTTGTCGCTCTCTTGCTGTTAACAGAGGTGATTTGTCTTTTTAAGGTGGGAATCGTTGCCCCGTTTCATTGACTTTACCTGCGCCCTGTGTTATTCTTGCAAAGTATGTTGGAATCGCCGATATGTGCGGTTCAGGAGGTAAAATGGGCATTAAAATACTGACGGACAGGATAGTTGACCTGTCGGACGACGAGCTGTCGGAGCTTGGCATTGACACAATATCATGTTATATAAATTTAGGCGACAAGAGTTATGATGACATGATAAACGTGTTCCCCGAAGATATTTTTGCGTACATGGATAAGTCGGGAAAAGTGGCGCAAACCGCCGCCAAAGGCCCCGCGCTGTACTCGGAATTTTTTGCGAAGTACGTGGATAAAGGCGATACCGTCATTTTCTTCTCCGTTTCGAGCGGCGTATCGGTTATACACGAAAACGCCACCGCTGCCGCAAAGGATTTTCCCGGCAAGGTTTTCATACTCGACACTAAGCTGTTGTCAAACGGAATGGCGCTTCTTGTTAAATACGCGTTGCGCTTAATCCAAGACGGCGAAACAGACCCATTAGAGATTATAGAGAAAGTCAAGCTGAAAATTCCGAAGGTTCAAGGCTCGTTTTTACTTGAAACGCTTGATTGCCTGCACAAAGGCGGTCGTTGCAGTGGAATGACCTATTATGCGGCTAACATTCTTATGATAAAGCCTGTCATTTACATGAACGAAGCCGGGATTATGGTCGTTCGCGAAAAACACAGAGGTGTGCAGAAAGTCGCTCTGAAACGCTATGTGAAAACCACTTTTGAGAAATATCCGAACCCTGACCTCAGCCAGCTTTACGTCGCTTATACGTTATACAACAAAGACACATTGGACTATGTCGTGGATTTGGTGAAAAAGTACCACAATTTTGAGAATATCACCTTCAATCAGGGTAGCTGTAACAGCAGTGTCCACAGCGGAAGAAACGCGATAGCTTTATTCTACCTGTGTAAGTAACGAGAAGCACACCCGAACCCTTTGTTCACCGAAATATATCGCCATAAAAGTGCACCTCCAAAGATTTAGATTTTTGTCTAACCTTTGGGGTGTACTTAATTTCAGTGCGGGCGGTCTTTTCAGGTCTTTTTACTTTATTTGCATCTTTTCCTGCCTGCTCGTAAGCGCATCCAACAGCTTTGAAACCCCTACCGTGTTTTGAATTATGCAAAGGGAGCAAAAATCGTTATCAATAGGGATTAAGCAGTTGTGAACATACTCCACACTATCTCTTTCCGCGTATCTTAAAATAATATAATCGTCGTCAATGTATATATCATTTATCATACTTAGCGGCAATTTTTCACCTTGACCATAGAAAGTGAGCTTCGCAATCGGAGGAGCTGATTCCGCAATTCCGACCCGCGCAATATTTCCCGTATCGTCATACTCAACACTATATATAAGAACTACATGGTCGGCGGATTTGTTTAACACATCTCCGACCTCTATGTTGTCCAAGCTGTATACCCTGCTTGCAACCAAAACCAAATCCCAAGTTTTGTGCAATTCTTCGAGATTCCACACCCAAGAGATAAACGCACTGCAATCTAAGGAATAGTACGGGGCAATACTCGTGCGTGTCGAAAAAGAAGTGTACATAAGACTTTCCGTGTCTGAAACGGCTTCCAAAAACACATCAAACGACGTTCCGTAAGGGACATAATTCTTCGCATTGTTCGGCATACCATACGGGATTCCTTGATATGTTTCCCCTGCTTTGAACTCCGAATACCCCTCCCAAGCTACGATGTTCTCCTGTGCCGTCCACTCAATTTCCAACACCTGACGGGCTCTCCGCACTATGTTTTCCTGCCCTTGTGTTAAGTCCCCTGCGGAGTATTCCGTTTTGCCGTCGGCGGCACCGCTGATAAGCGGCAAGGCTATCAGCAAGCTCGAAATAATTATGCTTAAAAAGTGTTTGAGCGCAACGTTTGTTGTACGCTTATCATTTTTTCTCATTGGCTTCCTTTACGGCTTCCCCTGCGGATTCCTTTGCTGTTTCCCCTGCGGTTTCCCCTGCGGCTTTCCCTGCGGCTGTCTTTGCGGCTGTCTTTGCGGTGTCCCCTGCGGCGTCCCCTGCGGCTTCCTCTGCGGCTTTCTTTGCGGCTTCCTTCGCGGCTTTCTTTGCGGCCTTTTTTGCGGCTTTCTCTGCGGCTTCCTCTGCGAACTCCTCTAAGAGCTGCTTTGCGAGTATCTTTAAGGACATGCGTTGCCGTATTACTTCGTATATAAGTATTGCCGCTGAAACGGAGGCATTAAGCGAGTTGACCTCTCCGGTCATCGGTATGGTTATGCTTTCAACGGCAATTTCTTTCCAAAACTCCGAAACCCCATGCGCTTCACTGCCGATTACAATTGCAGTCGCGTCGTAACAACTATGTTCAAAAAAGTTTTTCTTCGCGCCGGGTGAGGCTATAACCGCCGAAATTTCGTGCTTTTTTAAGAACGCTGCGGCTTCGGACGACGAAACGCAGAAAACCGGCAGGCTGAACACCGCTCCCAGACTTGCGCGTATCAAATTCGGGTTGCTTATGTCATCCGCTCCGTCGCAAATGAAAACCGCGTTCACCCCTGCGGCTTCGGCTGTGCGTATAATCGCTCCGATGTTGCCCGGTTTTTCAAGTTTATCAAGTATAACGATAATCGAGTCCTTGGACACAGTAAATTCCTGCAAACTCGCCTTTGGGATTTTTGCCACTGCGACAATTTCTCCGCAATAGGAAATCCGCTCCATGTTCTTTTCTGAAGTGTTAGTTTTGTCCAAAATATATACTATTTCAACGCCGTACCGAATTGCCAGGTTAATTTCCCTGCGCCCCTCAATCAAAAACAGCCCTGTTTCGTCACGGTAGCTCTTTTTATGCAACATTTTTGCGATAATCCAAGCCGCACGACTCCCCTTACTCATAACTTTGCCCCCTCACTATCATCGTTCGTAAACTCCGCCGCCGATAAACTCCCGCAAAATAGAGTCTTTCGGCACTACCGCTGAGTCTATCTGTTCAAACTCACTAAGCGAGGCGAGCGCACAGCGCAGCTCTGTAACCCGCTTTGTGTCCTCCTGTACTTCCTTAATCTCTTTTATGGCATATTGCTTCATAATCGGCACTTCATAACCCATTGAAGAATCAAAAAGTAAATCCGCTTTGTGTTTATATGGTGAAATGTATCGCTTTTCTCCGTCACGCACATTTGCCCACATTTTCAGAGTGTCTGTCGCCCCCGCCCCTCGAAAATAGCTGTCACGGACAACCCTGCGCAGTAAGCGTGTCCATGTTCTTTTGAAAAAGACATTATTTTCCTTTACAATATCCGAACGCGCACTGATGTAGAGCTTGTACGCATCGGGACTTTCATCAGCAATCATATCATTGAGCGCGTGTATACCCTCAAATACAACAATTTCGTCTTTACCGAGCTTCAAAGGCACAGCTTTGTCTAAATCGCGTTCCTGCCGCACAAAGCAAAAGTGCGGTATTACAGCCTCGTCCCCGCGTTCAAGCATTGTAATATGTTCCTTTAACAGGTCTAAGTCAAGGCAGTACGGCGACTCTAAATCATACTCGCCGTCCTCTGTGCGCGGCGATGTTTCGGGGTCACGCCCCATATAATACCTGTCCATGGATATTGTGTGAGCGTGAACACCGAGCTTGCTGATTGCATCGCAGATTTTCTGCGCTGTCGTTGTCTTGCCCGAACCTGACGGGCCCGACAAAAACACGACATGGCTGAGAGCCGTCCTCTCCTGTATGGATGCCGCCGTTTCCATAACCTTACGGTTGTAGATAGCCTCGCACTCCTGCGCGAAACCTGCGGGGTCGGTTACGGCTCTTTTGTTGATTTCACTTATATCATACGGATATGGCATTTACGCACCTCTTTTAGTCTACTGCAATTTAGCCTAACACAATTTAATCTACCGCAATTTGGTCTACTGTAATTTAGCCTAACACAATTTAGTCTAAAACACCTGTGGCGATTTTCATATCAAGGTTGACACGGCGTTCATTGTTTAGTGTTGTGGACTCGTCATGACCCGGATACACCTCAAAGTCGCCCTCAAGCTCTGCAAGGCGGCGAAGCGACGCCAATATAGTTTCTCTGTTGCCGCCCGCCAGGTCTGTACGCCCGCAATCTCCGCTAAACAGCGTGTCACCGGTAAACAGCACCTCAGACTCATCTGTAGGGTCACTGCACCTAATCGTTATAGAGCCGGGCGAATGTCCGGGGGTTTCCATAATCTTAAAAGACACATTCCCGACAACGATAATATCCCCCTCACTGCAATAAACCATATTATCGTCGTGAGCGGCTTTGAGTTGCTCGTCTTGACCGTTACGGTCAACTTCCTTTGCACACAAATAGACAGGAACACTAAATGCGCCCAGCACATTTTCAAGTGCCATACGATGGTCGAAATGCCCGTGTGTCAAGAAAATTGCTTCCGGTGTCAAATCGTTTGACTCTATATAGTCAAGTATGGTATTTGACTCAGCGCCGGGGTCAATAATCGCGCATTTCATGTTGACCTCATCGGTCACAACATAACAGTTTGTAGCCAGCATCCCAACCGGCAGGGTTTTGATTAACATATCTGAAACACCTCTTTCCTGTGTCAATGCGCCATGAAACACATACACGCTTAAACAACATTTTTCTTTTTCCTGATATCGTCACCGTAAAATGTCAGCACCTGATATTCTCCCTCCAAGCGCGATGCAATCTGTTCGGAATAACGATTGCGGAGCTCATCAGTCGTCAGGTTTGAATTTACAATGGTTTTTCGATTTGTTATGAGCCGAGTGTTGACAACCGTATAAAGAGCCTCAACGGTTACGGCTGTCGTGAGCTCGGTGCCGAGGTCGTCGATTATGAGCAAATCACATTCAAGGTATCTGTTAATGTCCTCTCTTGTTTTTTCAAGGTCATCCGATTTTGAAAACCTCAAATCCTCATAGCGAGAGAATATAGAGCCCGCTACCTCGTAAACAACAGAGAAATCCTTGTCTGATACAACACGCGCAATACACGCGGAAAGAAATGTCTTGCCAAGACCCGGCGCTCCGTTGAAAAACAGATTCATTGAGTTGTCCCCAAATTTGCGGGCATACTGCAAGCACGCTTCATATATCATTTCCATATTTTGGCGCGGTGAGATGTCCGTATCTTGTGCGGGGGTATCGCTGTAATAGGATAGGTTAAAGCTCTCAAAGGTTTCATTCCCCACCTTTAATAAGCTACTGAGCGAGGCGCGTTTTTCCGTTTTATACAGTGTTTCCAAGCAGTCACACATTTTATTGCTGACATAGCCCGTGTCTTTGCAAAAAGCGCACATATAATTATCATCAAGGTAATCCTCGTCAAACCCTGCTTTTTTAAGCTCTAATCGAAGCTCCCGCCGTAAGCTCTCGTGTTTTTCCTGAATGTCCTTAACCTGTGTTTCTTTGTCTACCCCAAAGGCGATGCCGACAAGCTCAAGGACTGTTGCTTTAATTCGTGTGTCAAGCTCTTTAATGCGCGGCGAGGCGGCATAAACCGCTGCGGTTCGCCGCTGTAATTCAGCCGCTTGCTCTGTGCGTTTTTCTTCGAGCCGCCTTTTTGCCCTTATTAACAGTTTGCCGTCTTTTGCCATTATTTTAGTTTCCTATGCTTCTTCATTATTTATCTTTTTGAGCATACGGTTCATGCGTTCCATTTGCTCACGATTTGGCTCTCCGTGCTTTTGACCGCTTCGGTTATTTGTTGTGTGCGGAGTGTTTACACTCCGCACGCTGCGCGCATCATGCCCGCTACGCCCACCGCCCTGACCTCGCCCTTCCTTGTCCTGAACCTGCTGTTCGGTGTGCAAGCCCTTTTCGTTCCACCTTTTCAGTATCGTGTTCATGTATGACCATGCAGGCCAACCCGCTTTTTCCGTCGTTTTGTTATAGGCAAGTGCTATTGCATCAAGCTCAAACCCCATGTCAATCCAATCGTCAACATAACGCTTCTCTATGTCTGAAAGCTCGCGTTCTCTGATTTGCAGTAATTGCTTTATCTTACCTCTCGCGCCTCGCTTTTCTGCGAGAGCTTTGAGATATTCCTCCGCCCTTTCTATTGTGAATATGCCTTCACGCTCCCATGTGTATGCGGCTTTTTCGATATACCTGACATTTGGCATACGCCCTCCGCCTGATATGCGGCACTCGTTAATGCAGTGCGTAATCAACTGCAATATCACTTCCGGCGGCAAGCGCAGATTATCATATATGTTGTATAGCCGCAACGAATCGTCGTTCGACAACTGCTTTCCCAACCTGCGTGCGGTTGCATCAATAACTATGGTAAAACCCGAGTCCGAATTTATCGCAGTCACTACTTCTTCTTGCGTGTATTCACGCGGTTCATCAAGCGGCGGGATATTGTCGGGACGTGCGGAGCTTTCGTCAACATTTTCCAAGTCCGTTGCCAGCTCTATCATCTTTATGCGCGACAGCTTCGCCATAGCATCCGCCACCCAGCCTGCACTCTTTTTCAACGCTTCGGCGGCGGCGATTGAGGTACTCTGTCCGTTAGTTTTGAGTATGTATAAATACAGCAACGCCGCATCTCCATCTCCGGCGCGTATGAGCTTATCTATTTCATGTCCCGTGAGCGTGAATGTTTCACTTCCGCCGGTTATTGAGAATTTCATGCAAATTTCCCTGTTTCTCTGTTTCTCTCCTATATTCGCTCTTTTGCGTTAATCAAGTATACCACATACCGCGTGAAATTCAATCATGTATTATCCAATCAGAGGTGTTTTCCTTTTTCTGATTGTAAAAACAAGATAAAGAATCATAAATACCCAATATATTCCGTAGCAGATAAACGAAAATGTGTCAAAAGTGCAAATCGAAATTAGATTATATGCGCTATGTATTACAATGCAAATTATCAGGTTTTTGGTGTAGGCATAATACACAGCCAGCCATATTCCGAGGAGAAAAGGTATAAGGATTCGTTGCAAAAGCCCCATAGTGTCGCCGAACATAAGATAAAAAGGCAAGTGCATGAGCGTGAATAAACACGCCGAAATCAAAATAGCAACATAAAATGACTGCCTTTTCTCGGAAGTAAACCTGAGCAGTTTATTAGTGATAAACCCTCTGAAAACAGATTCCTCCGCTAATGCTACTAAGACGAATTGGTTTATTGCGAAAACCAACAGCATTGCTTTGTTAGACCTGTAATACATGTAATCTCCTATGATTTCTCCTAAAAGGGTGATTGCAATCAAAAACAGTAAGACACTTCCTGTTATTAAGAGTGTTTCTTTATCACAACAGCAAAAACCGGATTCTCTGAATGTATGCTTGAAAACAAGCCTGATAAGGATAATCGTGAATAATACAATTTTAATTAAGTAATTGAAGTTAATCATCACGAGCTGGGGAAATTCTAATCTTTCACGCAACGAAAGGATAAATGTGCTAAGTCCTGTCAGTTGGTCGAAAAAAACAGAAAACAGTATCCAAAGGATATATACAATGGATATTTGCAGAATTGATTTTGACTTACTCATCAAATGCGCCCCTTTCTGATATAACTCGGCTAAGATTTCGTCTGTTTTACATCGTGGTAAAGGCAACTCCTATTACATAATAATGGACAATCTGATTGTGGCTGTCAAGTGTTTTTTTGAAAAATTTCAAAGGGGGAGTTTCAAAGGGGGGCAATGGGAGCAAGGTTCAAGCGGGTCGGCAAACATCGGGCGCAAGGTTCAAATGGGTCAGGAAATATCGGGAGCAAGGTTCAAGCGGACTGGGAAACATCGGGAGCAAGGTTCAAATCCTAACAACACATTGACAATATCGTGCAGGTTCGGCATAATAGCTTAGGACGGCGTTGAGATGTCAGCTGTATGGGTTGGTTTGCACAGAAAACACGTCGGTGAACACATATGACGGTGAACCTTTAGTTTACACCTGTTGACATAAAATCGTCAGACTGTCTTTCAGCGACAGAAGTGAGGAGAATTTTCTTGCCGAACAGTAAAAGCCATGTTTATAAAAGTCATATACAAATGCTGACTATATCGGGTCTATTGATTGCCGTAGGTATAATAATCCCGATGTTTTCCCCCGTGAAAATAGTGATAGAGCCCGCTTCCTTTACGCTCGCAAGCCATGTCGCAATTTTTATCGCAATGTTTATTTCGCCTCAGGTTGCCATTGTTGTTGCCATAGGCACAACTTTAGGGTTCTTTTTTGGCGGATTTCCCGTCATAATCGTGCTAAGGGCGGCAACACACGTCATATTTGTCACACTTGGGGCGTTTTATCTGCACAAAATATCCAAAAAAGAGCTGTCCGCAATAAGGCTCAGGATATTCTCATTTTCAATCGCCTTAATTCACGCTTTGGCTGAGGTAATCATAGTCAGCATTTTTTATTTCGGCGGCAATATCAGCGAGGCTTACCAAACGCAAGGCTTTTTTATGTCCGTTTTTGTGCTCGTAGGGCTTGGAACGGTGGTACACAGCATGGTGGACTTTGAAATAGCCCGCCTTATCCTCTACCCCTTAGAAAAGAACGGTCTGTGGCGAACCTCTGCGAAAAAAGAGTGAACCCCCGCAAAAAAAAGGCGCAGGGCATTGACTTTCTAAAATGTTTCGATTAAAATGGAATCAAATTCCAAAATAATCGAAACAGGGTGAGAAAATGTATTATCATAGACATATAGAGTCGGTTGTAGAGCGAATCGCAAAACGAAAACCCGTCATTGTTTTAACGGGCGCAAGGCAGGTGGGTAAATCCACCATGCTAAAAGAGGTATATTGCGGAATAAACTACGTCACCCTAAACAGACCACTTGTGCGGGAAAGCGCGAAGGAAAATCCGTCTGTGTTTTTTGACGTGAACAAGCCGCCTGTCATAGTGGATGAGATTCAAAAGGCGGCGGAGCTTTTAGAATATATCAAGGACATTGTAGATGAAAAAAAAATAAAGGGGCAGTTCTATCTTACAGGTTCACAAAGCATGAAACTGATGAAAAACGTCAGCGACAGCTTGGCGGGTCGGGCAGGCGTGATAAAGCTACTCGGGCTCTCTGTACGGGAACTGGCAGGAAGCACTTGGAGAAAACCGTTTTCACCACTTTCGGAGTACACAGCTCAAACGGAAAAAGCGATGTCAGGATTTGATTATTCCCGTACTGTTTCATGTATTCACAAAGGGTTCTTTCCTGAGCTTCATGAAACGGAAAGCGACTTGTACGACTGGTCGGACTATTACAGCTCCTATTTCCAAACATATATCGAGAAGGACATTAAAGATGTTCTGAATATACAGGACGAATCTGCATTTATTAAATTTGTAAAGGCCGCCGCATCGCGCACAGGTGAAATGCTGAATATATCCGCAATATCGGAAATCTGCGGAAAGGACAGCAAAACTGTCCGTGCGTGGCTCTCTGTCTTAGAGTCAGGCGGGCTTGTCTATCTTTTGGAACCCTATTACAACAATCTCAACAAGCGGATGATTAAAACGCCGAAGCTGTATTTTCTTGATACCGGGCTTATATGCTGGCTATTGGGGTGGAACACCCCAAAGCAATTAGTAAATGGGGCTATGTGGGGGCATATCTTTGAGAGCTTTGTTTTTGCGGAGATTCTCAAAAGCTATTACAACGACGGAATTGTCAAACCGCCGCTCTACTATTACCGCGACACGGATAAAAACGAAATTGATTTGCTGATAGAAGACGGAGATGTTCTCCATCCCATAGAAATCAAAACCACGAGCGACCCGACAAAATCAATGATTAAAACATTCCGATGTCTTGACAAAATTCCCGCCAAAAAGACAGGAACAGGGGCGGTGATTTGCTTTGCCAAAGAACGACTTCCATTAAGCGACACCGTTTGGACACTGCCTGTTCAAATGATTTAGCACATTTTTTGCGTATGGTACTCACATTCTTCGACTGCAAAATTAAGCAAGGTTGCTCAATTTTGCAATATGTTCCTTGCTGCCCCCCGCAATCACGAGAACATCCTCTTCCAGAATGACAGTCTTAGCCGTAGGTGCTATGCACTTGCCGTCCCGTTTAATCATAATAATACATAGGTCATCGGGCAAATCAAGCTCGTGTATGGCTCTGTTGCAGAGAAAACCGCCAAAGGGAATACTAAGCTCTATTAACTCGTCATGAACCTCGACATATTCCTCAATTGGCTTTGTTACCTTTTTATCAGGCTCGACTAAGTCCAACCGCTTTGAGAGAGGGGCAAGAAATGAGCCTTGAAAAATTACCGAAAGCAAGCATACGAAAAACACAATGCTGAAAACATATTCGGCATAGGGTAATCCCGCTGATAATAGATAAGTGGCGAAAACGATTGAGGATGCTCCCCGAAATCCCGCCCAAGACACAAGCGCAATACTTTTGAGCTTGAAACCAAACGGTTTCATCAGCAGAAAAACTACAAGAGGTCTGGCAACGAAGAATAAAAACACCGCAAATAACAATCCGATAAGCAGTACGGATAAGAATGTAGACGGAACCCACAGGATTCCCAAAACTATAAAGAGAACTATTTGCATTAGCATTGAAATAGAGCCGAATAACCCCGAAAGGTATCTTTTATACACGAGCTTGCCGTTACCCAGAATTATACCTCCGATATACACGGCGAGAAATCCGTTGCCGTGCAACAGCTCCGCTACTCCATATATAAGAAATGTTACGCCGCAGAGTAAAACAGCGTATAAGCTGATTATGTCCGTATTTATCTTGTTGATTATCAGCCGTCCGAGAAACGCACAGGCAACGCCCACGCCTGCGCCTACGACGATTTGCACTAAAAGCATTACAGGTACATTTATTGACTCCCCTGTAGCAAGGGATAAGAACAAGACAGTCAACATATATGCGATAGGGTCGTTTGAGCCGCTTTCCGTTTGCAACACCGCATCGAGATTATTTTTTAAGTTCAGCCTTTTTGAACTCAACACGGAAAAAACCGAAGCCGCATCCGTACATGATATAACAGCTCCGAGAAGCATAGCCGCGTGAAACTCAAGTTTTAAGACAAAATAAGCAAATGCGGCGACAGTTCCTGCCGTCAAGACTGTACCCGCTGTCGTCAGAAGCGTTGAAACGCCCAAAACCGGTCTTGCCTGTGCAAAATCTGTTTGGAATCCTCCTGTAAAAATAATGAACATAAGCGCGAAATTACAGATGTGCACCGCATTGCTGATGTTTACAAAGTCAAACTGTCTGCCGATTAGCACGCCAATTGCAATAAACCCGACAAGCACAGGCAGTCCGACCTTACTTGTCGCCTTACAGGATAAGACACTTATTATAAGGATAATACCGAGCAGTAAAACAACATTCATAATCAAAACTCCAAACGATTAAATTTGTGAGGGGGGCGTTTCGGGGGCGCGGGAGCAGGATATTACAGAGTTTGCAGGGCGCACAGGGTATCGGCGCAATACTGTCAGCGTTAAGCGTATCACAAATTGACGGGTTTTTCAAATAATATCATTTTTATGCGGGTTTTGTGCGGGTTTTTATTAAAATATTCTTGAATACTATTTAACATAATAGTACAATGTGAGCTGTAAAATGCAGTTTACAGAAATGAAAGGAAAAGCGGTGTATTATGAAATCAAATAATAGATATTGCGTTTTGGCGGCAGGCATGACAATTCAACTCTGCGCGGGCATAATTTACGGGTGGAGCGTTTTTCGCGATTCCGTCGCGGCACACCTGAACTGGGACTCGGAAGCGGCAAAGCTGACATCATCAATCATGCTTGCTACGTTCGTACTCGGAATTATACTCGGAGGGCGGGCTCAGGACAAGTTAGGGCCAAAGAAAGTAACGCTTGCGGGAAGTATCCTCATCGGCGTTGGAATGGCTTGCACAGCTTTTGTGCCGCCGAGCGCCCCATGGCTCGTGTATGTTACATACGGCGTTATCGCAGGGCTTGGCGTGGGGACGGTCTATATGTCCACAATCGCGGCGGTGCAAAAGTGGTTTCCCGACAGGCGCGGCTTCGCATCAGGAATGATTGTCTGTGCGTTCGGGTTCTCGCTCGTGGTATTCATGCCCCTTGCACGTACAATGCTAAATAGCGCAGAGGGCATCGATAATGCAGGGTCATTTATCAGCGGCATTTTGGGTCGCCAACTTCCTTCAGGCGTACCTGCGACATTTCTGACATTCGGACTTGGCTTTCTCGTGATATGCGTTTTGTCTTCGCTTTTTGTGAAAAACCCAACGGAGGGGTATTTACCTAAAGGATACACCCCGCCGCAAGCCGCGCCAAGTGCAAAACAACAGTATTCGCCGTCTGAAATACTGAAAACCATGCAGTTTTATCTGTTGGCAGGCGGACTGTTTTTCACGCTCCCCGCATATTTTGTACTCAACCCGTCTTTTATGCAGCTCACAATAGAAAGAGGACTTCCCGAAGCCGCACTGCTTCTTGTTATGCTTACGGGAATCGGAAGCGCGGCAGGGCGTTTAATTGTGTCGTGGGTGTCTGACAAAATCGGCAGAAAGGCGGCTATGGTATCTATTGCGGTTATTACTTTGATTGCTTCGCTCGTCTTGATTTCGGCACAAGGGATAACGGTGATTATTTGCATTATTCTCATTTCGTTTGCGTTCGGCGGTGCGGCGAGCGTTTATTCGGCTATGACGGCTGAGAGCTTCGGCACAAAGTACGGCGGAATGAACTTTGGTCTTGTTATGATTGGGTTTGGTTTGTCGGCGTTGGTTTTCCAATACATCTCCACGCTCTTGAATGAAACCACCTCGTATATCGCGGCGGCAGTAACTTGTGTAATTGCCATCGTGTTGGTGTTGCTTATGAAAAACCCGTCAAAAACGGCAGTGAAATAATGAGCGCGAAAGGTCACAATATTTTCCCGAATGGTAAATTATTACCGTTCACGCCACGTTGCCTACCTTTTACGCCATAACCTCCACAAACGCGAGTATGTGTGCTATACTGACGCCACATCAAATATGAAGGAGGTATAACCGTGAAAAAGGTCTCTCATCGAATCGCTCAGTCAATAGCGAGGCTTACATACCTTGTTGCGGCAAAGGGCGCAGGGTTGGCAAGCGAATGGGGCTGGTATCAACCAAAGGTGCCTGCAAAGTTATGCAAATAACCGACCGCAAATGTCTGCGGAATAGCCCTATGGAAAGCCCTATGAAACCCATAGGCGATTTCCGCATTACATTATAAAATAAGTAATTGAGGTGATTTAATTATGCGTATAGCAATTTGCGAAGATAACCTGAATATGCAACAAAGTCTTTCGGACGCAATCTCAAATTGGGCGGCATCCAAAAAAGTACAGGTTGACATCATGGGCTACCCAAGTGCCGAGGATTTTTTGATGGCTTGGCCGGAAATCTCGTTTGACCTCGCGTTCTTGGATATTCAGATGAAGTCCATGACAGGCATTGAATTGGCAGAAATAATACGAAAGACTGACAAAAATATGCTTATCGTCTTTGTCACAAACTTTAAGCAGTACAGCCTGAAAGGATACGATTTAGATGCCTTGCACTATTTAGTAAAGCCGCTGTCGCTACCTAAACTGATTCCAATCTTAGACAAGGCTCACACAATATGGCGTTCCCGCAAAAATGCCGTTTTGTTGGTTTCTGATGGAGAAGGGCAAAGGAAACTGTTCTTTGACGATGTATACAGTATAACCATGCTTTCTCACACGGCAAACATTCAAACCGAAGATGATAATTACAAATTACGAAAAACCGCCGAGGAACTGGACGATTTGCTTCCTGCATATTTTATCCGCTGTCATCGGTCTCATATCGTCAATTTATTCAAGGTCGATTGCGTGTACAAAAACTCGCTCCTGCTGTCCAACGGGAAAAGCCTGCCAATCAGCCGCAACAAATCTAAAGAGGTAGGTGATGCCTTTGTGAGGATGCATACGGAGGATCAGTCATGAACATAACGTGGATTATAATAGAAGTGGTTGCCATTCTTGTGGATAGTTCAACAAAAACATATTTCTTGAACAGCCGTTACGTTTCCAAGCAAGAATCAAAGATACCTCAACTACTTTTTTGGATATGCCTTTTTGCATGGGGACTTACAGCCACTTTTTTGAGTTTTGCGATACCTATTTACGAGGGTGTCACCTACTCGATAGTATTTGTCTATCTGCTGCTGTCGAAGCGCGGGACTATTCTGCACAAGCTGTTCGGAATGGTACTGACACTTGCTCTTTCGCTTGGAAGCTCCTTAGCAGGCGCGGGGTTGGCATCCTTCATCACGGGTACGCAGGTGGAGCACACCTTGTTGTATCAGGATAGTTCACGGTTGCTCGCGATAATCTTAATAAAGGCTATTCAAATTGTCCTTTTCTATGTACTATCCAAAAAACAACTCCGTATACGCGACCTTAAAAGAAAGCCCTTGCTTGTGCTCTGCTCAACGACGGCATTTGTTTTTGCGTGCTTGCTGTTCAAATTCCTCAATATTTCGGAGTTTGACGAACGAGTAAACCATATTATGATATTGCTCGCAGGCGGCTTGATGTTTGTCTTGATTGGGATATTTTTGATGTATGAAATGTTTACAAGGGAAGAAGCGCGCAACATTGAATTGTCCTCACAGCTTCAAAGGCTATCGCTGGAATCCCACTTTTTCAGAGAGCTTGAAGCCGTGCAATCAGATATCCGAACATGGCGGCACGAGTATAAAAATAACCTCATTGCGCTTAGGGCTTGGATTGATAGCGGTCAGACAAATAAAGCCTTGGAATATTTGGACAATCTTAATGTCGAGTCTACTTTGGAAGGTGCTATGCTTCACACCGGCAATACTGTGCTGGATGCCGTGGTCAGTTCAAAATTGTTACTGGCACGTTCACGCGGCATTGATGTCAGCATACAGGCGGTTTATCCAAAAACCAGTATAATAGAAGACAATGACCTTTGTGCGATTGCGGGGAATCTGTTAGACAATGCCATCGAGGCGTGCGAACGCATGGAAGAAACAGAGCAACCGAGGTTTATTACATTATCCATGTTTGTAAAAGGCAAGAACTTAGCCCTTTCCATTCTTAACAGCTATGACGGCGAAATTAAACGGGAAGGAACGAGGTTTGTCACAGTCAAAAAAGAGCGGTTTCACGGAATCGGAATACGATATGTCGATACACTTGTGAATAAGTATCAAGGTCACGTCCTGCGTGAGTATAAAGAAGGAGTTTTCAAAACGCACATTATGTTGCCGCTGGTATAGGAGTAAGGGGGGACGAGCGGTGACGGTGCTAATTAAGAAGATAACGCGGCGATGGAGCGAGATAGTTTCCCTGTCTTGACCTGAGTGGTATCTCTGATAGCGCGGATGGCAATATTCTACCGTTTAGGACAATATTACTACCTTCTGTGCCATTTTTAACACAAATTGCAAAAACTGTGCTATTGTGTTGCCACACATTTATCGTCTTTGCCAAGTATACATCAGGCGAGTGAGTGCGAAAGTCAGCAAATTTTTCAAAAAATTTCAAAAAAATTGAAAAATTTTCAAAAAAGTGGTGACAAATGGCCTCAAAAATGTGTCTATATATATAGAACCATTTTTTACGAGTAAAAGGAAAGGGCAACAAAATGAGAAATACGCAATTTATACGCATAGTGGTGATAGCAGTATTGACGGCTATTGTCCTTACGATTGCGGCAGGCTGTAAAAAAGAAGAGATTGAAATCGGAATCGACGGGTCGCAAGGCTACACCGACGGAGCAAGTCCCGACAGCAATGACAGCCCTACGGAATATGTCTACACCGCGCAATCTATACCGTTGCCGAGCGATATGACAGATGTATATGGACTAACCTATGTAAACGATAAGCTATGCTTTGCGGCGACGGTTTACGACTACGGCAGCAACGAACACGTCCAGATGTATACCTTTTCGTCCAATATCTACACGATAAATACCGACGGAACTGAGCTTACCGCGCTTGAGGGATACAAACCTCCAATAGAAACGCCAAGCGGTCTATATGGCGGGAGTAGCATTAAGGCAATGGCTGTTGATAACGAGGGGAACATCTGGGTTGCGGAGCAATGGGTTTTCCACAGTTATGATTTGCCGCATAACTTTAACATGGGGTATGATGCACTTACAGAATACTATGTAGAAAACGGGTATGGCATAGCTATTCGGAAGTTAGACTCCACAGGCGCAGAGCTACTGTCGATAAACACAAGTGACCTTATAGAGCTGCGCCCTGAGCATTACGAAAGCAACTATTGGGAGAGCTTACATGAATACTTCTATGACTCTATGTTTACTGTAGATGAATCGGGTAATGTGTATGTGACTGTAAAGCCCATAAATAGCAGTGAAACCTATGTGTTCGACAGTAGCGGCAATCTGCAATTTCAACTGAACGCGGCTGTTGAGGTTACAAATATTATCCGAATGTCAGACGGTCAAATGGCCTTGTCAGGATTCATGAAATATGATAATGGTCAAGTATCAAGCGCACGCATTTTTCAAACGATTGACCTTGATGCAAAAGATTTGGGCGAACCCATGATGATTTCGAGTGAATATGGTTTCATGTACACAGGTTTTGGCGACTATCCCATTCTCATCAATGATTACTCCGATTTGTATGGTTATCTGATAGAAGAAAATGAAACCGTGAGTTTGCTGAACTGGTTTGACCTTGGGATTAGGAGCAGTAGTATGGCAAACATTATAACTCTGCCCGAAGAGCGTTTTGCCTGTACAAACTTAACAACAGACAGCTCAACAGGCAATATGAGGTGCGAGATTATTATTTTTGCAAAAACGCCGCGTTTGGTTAACGATGAAAGAATTGAGCTTACACTTGCCACATTAGGGTTAATTAGGTCCGCACAACGCGCTGTTATGGATTTTAACAGAACAAACCCCGACTATTACATTCGTATCGTAAATTATGCAGAATTTAACGTAGGCGACGACGATACAAACGGTTATACGCGACTTGTTACCGATACAATTACGGGCAATATGCCTGATATTTTGGACGTTGCGAGATTGCAGTATAAGCAATTTGTGGGGAGAGGATTTCTCGCAGACCTTTACCCCTTTATTGATGCAGACCCCGAATACATCCGAAGCGACTTTGTGCAAGGAGCGTTCAAAGCCGCTGAAATAAATGGCAGTCTTTATACTGTGTTTACAGACTTTTATGTGAATACCATATCCGGTCCTCCTTCTGTTTTGGGAGAAAGTGCGGGTTGGAACATAGACGAGTTTGCCGATGTGCTTAAAGCTAATTCGCAAGCTGATGCTCCGCTTGGTACGCTTATGACAAGGATGGACTTCTTGCAGTACACCGTTATGTCAAACATCGACAATTACATTGACTGGGATACAGGAACTGCACATTTTGATACCGCCGAGTTTATACGGCTCTTAGAGTTAACGCAGGAGTATGTGACCGACTTTGATTTAATGAAGGAGCTTAACAATCCAAACTCTATCGCATTTGTTGAGGAAGCTGAAGCGTTTGGCAGAGGTCGTCAGCTAATGAGGCGAAGCACCGTTATGGGCTTTGACAACTTTGTTGGAGATAGAGAGATATTTGGGGGAGAAGTTGTGTATAAGGGATACCCGAACGACGACAGAAACGGACACTCCATTACGTTTGATACGGGCTTTGCCATACTTGAGCAATCGCCAAACAAAGAGGGAGCATGGGAATTTGTGCGTACAATTCTCGACAAGGACTGGCAGCTTGTATTGGTTGGCGGAAATACACACCCCCATGGATTCCCCACAAATCAAGCCGCATTTGACCAAATGATGCAAGCCTCGCTTGAAAAGACTCACACGCAAGGGTGGGGCGGACGACGGCTTGATGACATGGCCCAAGCTGATGTTGACAAAGTCGCGGCGTTAGTGAACTCCGCTTCGTCTATTGCGTATGACTACTATACATGGGGGAGCGACCGCAGTATAATAAACATCATCAGCGAGAGCGCGGCGGATTATTTTAGCGGACTAATCAGTGCGGAACGCGCCGCCGAAATTATCCAAAGCCGCGTGTCGATATTGGTGAGCGAACGAGGTTGAGCGGGGTAGAACGCACGGATAGTCAAAACGACTATTTATCGTCTTTGCCGATTGCGCATGAGGTGAGGGCGGATTATCAGAAAGGAGTTCAACAAAATGTACAAAAAACGTATTTTAACCCTAACCTTATGCGTATCTCTGATGCTTACGCTAATCTACGGGTGCAAGAACGACAACAACGACACTAACAACGATTTCGGCGGCATCGACGATGTTATCGCGTTTGACCCCGAGAGGGTGAGCGAAATTGGGCAACGCCCCGTGTTTGACGTACCTCACAGGGAAAAACCGATTGAGGAGCTGTTTCCTGAGCTAACCAACCCGGTAGCGGCCGTCCCTTATGGTAACGGAATATATGTATCTGCCAATTCGGCACGCGGTCAATGGAGCGGGCGGCAAATCGTTTTTTGCGACTTAGATGACAGGAGCGTTGTGTCGCCTTTTCCTGAGATGGACAACTTTAGCATTTCGTTCTATACGACGTTTTCAGACGGCTCGCTATTAGTAGCGGGCAGTCAAGCTGAATTTGATGAGTACGGCTATTTTGTGTGGTCTAACGATGAGCTTCAAATATACAAATTGACGGAAAATGACAAACAGTTGCTTTTCGAGCTTCCTTTTCAGTTTTTTGGCATAGGCAACTGTATTGCCCTTGATGAGGTGAGCGGTCGTATTTACTTGCTCACATTCGATGTGATAACAGCATACTCTATGTCAGGCGAGATTTTGTTTGAGTTGAAAACTGAAGGATATACGTCTGACATTATATTCTCGAAGCAAAATAATTCATTGTGTGTGCTTGGCTCTGATGAATGGGATATGACGGTATCTATACTTGATACTGAGAGATTGACACTGAACGAAGTGGCGCGATTATCGGGATATGCAAATATCTTTACTCACCCGAAAGAGCGCGGCTTCATTACCGGACGAGAAGATTCAATGGTTTACAGTTTTGACTATCAAACGAATACATTTTCCGAGCTGTTTGAGGCATCAAAATACGGAATTACAGATTTTGTGTGGTTCATACACGAGCATGAAGGTCAAATTATTATGATAACAGAAAAAGTCGGAGGAACGCGGCTCATTAGGCTTGGACAGTCTGCCGACTATGACGGTCCCGTAGAAACGCTGCGATTGGGCACTTTATATGGTCATGTCAATGATTTGGTGACAGATTTCAATTTCTATAATCCACAGTATAATATTGAGGCTGTGAGCTACGCCGTCCCCAACGATGAATATGGCATTGAGGCGGCAAGACTTCTCAACGAGGACATAATAAGCGGCAAAGCACCGGATATCATGCTGCTGACAGACCCGCTAATGCAGGAAGCGCAGATGCCCATTCGTCATTATATCGCAAGCGGGGCGCTCCTTGACCTTGCTCCGTATATGGCGCGCGACCTCAACCCTGACGATTATTGGGAGAGTGCGATAAAAACGCTTTATAGCGGCAACGCCTGTTACATAGCCGTTCCGTCGTTTTCGGCTTACGCAATTATAGGGTCAGGCTCTGCGGTAGGCGGCATGAATCACAATAATACGCAAGAGCTATTTGAGTTTATGAAAAAAGACCTTGGGAAAAGCTCTCCGCTATTTGCGATAACCACGACGAGGGAACGGTTCGTTACCGACATGGTTTTGGCAAATATAAGCGAGTTTGTCGATTACCGCAACGGAGCCGCCAATTTCGATTCAGACGGGTTTATTACTCTGCTTGAAGCATCAAGGGCGTTAAATCCCATAGAATTTGACTTATCGTGGGGAATAGATGACGTAATATCACTGGCACGCAAAAACAGCCAAATTGCGTTTATTGAGGCGGGGTATGTCCGGGACTTAGCAAAATATGTTTCCGCATTAGATGGGGATTACCAAATCGCAGGGTTTTCCGGCGAGGATGCTGACGGCGTTGCGATGATACCGCATTATGTATTCGGCATTTCCTCATATACGCAAAGCGCGGAGGGGGCGTGGGCTTTTCTGCGCTTTATCTACGAAAATGAAGGCTCACAGACATTGCCGGGTATGCAAATACCCATGAACAAAACACCGTTTACTGTTAGAACTGATGAATATGTGGCAGATTGGGAGCGTTCTTACAGCGAATATGGTCCCGGAGGGACTATCCTTATGAGTTCAGGCGAGGAAGTGTTTGTTCCCGGCGTCAACATCGAGCTCATGCCTGAGATTGCCGCTCAAACGAGGGGGTTAGTTGAGAGCATTGACCGCCTGTATCTGGCAGACAACATATTGCTGAATATCATTTGTGAGGAGCTTCCTTCATATTATGCGGAAACAAGGACGGCAAGAGAAACGGCAAAAGTAATACAAAACCGCGCACAGACGTACATTTGGGAGTTGGGGTAAGGCATGGGGTAATCTGTGTTTGCTAATAGGACGAGTGCCGCCGAAGGTCAAAGGTTTTAACAGGCGGCGCGGGACAGTAAGACACGGGGGCGATTTGTACTGCCTTAATAGGGATATTTTATAAAAGTACAAGAAAGAGAACAAACATGAAAAAATTGTTATCATCAATGAAAAACATGGACACACGAGTTAAAACAGCGTTTTCATTATATGCGTTTTATGTGCTTATTCTTTGCGTAGCGTTGTCGCTTGCCTTGCTCACAGGTTGCAAGTCAGACAGCGACCCGCAAAGCTCGTCCGATTCCGAGCCGTTGCAAAAGACCGAGATTACACTCGCTTGCTTCTCTGCAACGCGAAGCATAAACGATGCGGTCGCGCTGTTCAACGCGGCAAATGCGGATTATCAAATACTTGTCGTGGATTACTCGCAGTTCGGCACAGACGATGATTATTTTGCCGGACTTACACGGCTAAACGCAGAAATAATCTCAGGCAATGTGCCCGACATTTTATACTTGAATTTAATGCCGTATAAACAGTACGTTGCGAGAGGACTTCTTGAAAATCTTTACCCATATATCGACACCGACCCCGATTACAGCCGCAGTGACTTTATGGAAAGCGTGTTCCGAGCGGCAGAGATAGACGGCGGACTTTATCAACTGATTTCGTCGTTCTCTGTCAACACCTTGGTCGGCAATCCCGCTGTCGTCGGTGACGGCATGGGTTGGAACGTTGAAGAGTTTTTGTCCGTGATAAAAGCGCACCCCGAAGCCGATGTGCCGCTCGGTCACTGGATGACCAAGCTGGTATTTCTGCAAACAGCCGTCGCACTCAGCATAGACGACTATATTGACTGGGGCGCGGAAACGGCTCACTTTGACACGGATGCTTTTATCCGACTATTGGAGTTCGCTAACACCTTTCCTGACGAGCAAGAACAATTCCGAACTGCGACAGTAGGTGAATATGAGGCCGTTTCTATGCAAAACGAGCTTATTCCCGCAGGTCGCCAAATATTAGAGCGACTTACTTTCGGTGACGACTGGTCAACCTATCATTACTACAAATTTTTGTTCGGCGGGGAGCTTGTTTTCAAGGGCTTCCCAACCGCAAGCAGAAACGGCAACTCCCTGAATATAAATAGCGGCTTTGCCATTATGACAGGTTCTGCAAATAAAGAGGGCGCTTGGGCTTTTCTGCGAACATTTCTTGACAAGGATTGGCAACTCGCAAATTCATCGGGGTTTCCGACGAACATAGCCGCATTTGAAGCCGTAATGGATGAGGTTGTTAATACTGATGTCATTTCTTCCGTGCTTGTTGACGGGGAATATGTTGAATTGAGTTCCGTAACAGAAGCAGATGTGGATGTATTTTTAGACCTTATAGATTTCGCTTCAGGTGCTGCCGAGTGGAATATGGACACACAGATATGGGACGTAATAAGCGAGAGTGCGGCAGACTATTTTAACGGGCTCATCAGTGCGGAACGCGCCGCCGAGATTATCCAAAGCCGCGTGTCGATATTGGTGAGCGAGAGGGGGTGAGGGGGCAATTATTAAAAGTACAAGAAAGAGAACTAACATGAAAAAATTGTTATCATCAATGAAAAACATGGACACACGAGTTAAAACAGCGTTTTCATTATATGCGTTTTATGTGCTTATCCTTTGCGTAGCGTTGTCGCTTGCCTTGCTCACAGGGTGCAAGTCAGACAGCGACACGCAAGGCTCACCGAACACGGGAACTCAGACCATAGGGGGTATAAGCAACGTCAATAATCTCGGCGATACATACGTCGCACAATCTATCCCCATTCCCGTCGATGAAAATGCAAGTATGCCGCATATCGTTTTTGTCGGTAACAAGCTAAAACTGCACTTCATTGTCAGAACGTGGGAAATTGACGAGGTTACGAGCGAAAGTAAAGATGAAATCATCGTTTATTCGATGAATATTGACGGAACGGGCTTTACAGCATTACCGAGTTATATTCCTATCCGTTCGACGCACCCGAACATTGAGGATATAACATATTTCACCGACGTTGCATCCCAAATGCTACCTATTCTTTCTGCCACAGACAGCGCGGCAACCGACACAGCGGGAAATCACTACCTTTGCGCGACTCTCGGCGAGGGGCAGAATCTTTATGTGCTTGACCGCAACGACGACTTGCTTTTTGAACACTCTCTAAACAGCACTCTAAAGCAATTCGTGTGCTTAAATGACGGGTCGATAGCATTTTTAATGTGGACTCAAAAAGGCGTTGACGGCAGACAAGGTTACATCTTGCGAAAAATCGACATAACGGCACAAGACGTAGTTGACATATTAGATAATATTCCTGATTCCGCTTTGGGAGTGTATGCGGGCGGCGACGATTACGATGTCGTCATAAATACCCGCGACAACGCCTTGCTCGGTTTTAGCTTTTCATCGGAAGTGTCGCCGACGGTTATTCTAAATTGGACTGACAGCGGCATAATTGCAGAAAATATCAGGAGCATAGCAATGTTATCGGATGGGCGTATAGCGTGTGTTTACAAAGAAGTCGGCAAGCCTTATGAGTTGCTTGTGCTGACAAAGGCTGATGCTTCCACTCTGCCTGAGAGCGGAAGCGGGGGAGTTATTACTATAGCAAACTTCGGAAGTCAAGAGATTGCTCAAATGGCTGCCGAGTTTAACAGGGAAAATGCCGAATACACAATAAGGGTTATAGACTACGCGGACTACGACCCAACGACAGACGACTATTATGACGGGCTTTTGCGGCTGACCACAGAGATTATAACGGGCAATGCTCCTGATATTTTGGACATCTCTTACCTGCCATATCAGCAGTACATCGCAAAAGGGCTTCTTTTAGACCTCTACCCATTTATTGATAATGACCCACAGTTGAACCGTGATGATTTTGTCAATGGTGTGTTCCAAGCCGCCGAAACTGACGGCAAGCTCTATCATGTTTTTCCGAGCTTTGGGGTTAGCACAATAATGGGGAATCCCTCTGTCGTTGGGGCTGACCCAAGTTGGACTATGGCAGAATTTCAAGCTGTTATTGATGCTTACCCCGGTGCAGACTATCCTCTTGGCGTGTCTTATGAGAGTACACAGCTTGCCTTTTTGCGGTCGGTCTTTGCCCTTCGAGTTGACGAATTTATCGACCGTGAAAACAGTGTCGTGCATTTCGATACGGACGAATTTATCTCGCTTTTAGAGTTTTCAGGCAAGCTACTCAGCGAGCAGGAATATAACGAACTGCTCAATGGCAGCTTCCCTAACCCACTTGACATTATTGCGAGCAAACGTCAGTTAATGGAGCTTATCAATATCTATGATTTTGGCACATATTATTACTGCTTTAAGTCTATGTTTGGCGAGGATATTATATTCAAAGGGTATCCGACGAGTGGTGCGGGCGGGAATTTTCTGTTCTTCGACTTCGGTCTTGCCATAACCTCAACGTCCAAGCAACAAGAGGGCGCATGGCAATTTGTGAGAACATTTCTCAGCAAAGATTGGCAGACAGCTAACACGCGCTTTCTGCCGACAAACAGGGCGGCATTTGACCAAAGCGCAGAGGATTTTACGCGGTTTTTAGAAAAAGGGGAAGAAGACCGTTGGGAGAGCGACGTTAACAACCTGTTGCGGCTTATCGCCTCCGCCAAAGGCTCGTCAAATCGGAACGTGGAGCAAGACATTTGGAACATCATCAGCGAGAGTGCGGCAGACTATTTTAACGGGGTCATCAGTGCGGAACGCGCCGCCGAGATTATCCAAAGCCGTATGTCGATTCTGGTGAGCGAGAGGGGGTGAGCGGGGCTGTTGGTACAGGGTTGTTACTGCGCTATGAGTCCTAATCGCTTGTCAGCAGAGGGTTTGATAACAACATAGCGACTATGCTCAAAAGTTTTTTTGCAACATCGTAAAACTGTGTTATACTTATAATGGATGGTTGTAATCGAAAGGATAAGCCTTGTATGGGTAAGCTGAAAATTTATTTGGATAACTGCTGTTACGGCAGACCTTTCGATAACCAAAATGACATTGAGCTTTATAGAGAAACACAAGCGAAAATGTTTATTCAATCACTTGTTAGATTTAATTCTGTGGAATTAGTCTATTCTTCGATGACGATTAAAGAGTTAAGGGATTGTCCTTTTGAAGAAATGCATAATTCGGTTATAGAATTTATTGAGGATAATGCGAAACACTATCTTGACAAGGCGCAAAATGAAATTGCAGCCGCCCTGACTAAAGAAATTATGGAGATAGGGGTAAAACTGAAAGATGCTTCGCATACTGCCTGTGCAATTATCTCCGAATGTGATTATTTGATTTCTACTGATAAGCGACTTCTCAAGTATAAAGACAGTCGCATAAAAATGATAAACCCAATTGATTTTGTGAAAATGTGGAGGAGAGATTATAATGTATAGTGATGCTCAGACTTCTGCAATAATAAGTGCAGGAATGAAGCTGTTAAGAGAAAATCTCGGTGTAATTGAATCCGAAATATTTATAACTACGCTTGGTAGAAATAATTTTGATTACACGAAATGGCGTGAAAACTTATGGGAAGATTTAACACCGCAAGAATTATTTGAGCAAGCTGCCCAAATGGATTATACGCCACCAAGCAGAGTGCAAATAATATAGTCCCCCTGCGCTCTGATATGCTTTCCTAAATGGTACATCTTTTTGGATATTGCCAAAACAACGACCAATTCTGTCAATATTACGAGAATTGGTAAGGACGAGAAAACCATTAAAAGAAGCTAAATCCCTGAATTTTATAAAATTCAGGGATTTAGTTCCTTGATTTTATGTAATATCATGGAAACGTAAGTTTTTTACTGTGATTACAGCTCGGCTCGGCGCATAAAAATAAAAAAAGCTTGACAAACACGTTGTCATACTATAAAGTGAAGCGGCAAGTGAAGTTGCAAAATCGAATTACGAAACCGATGATGCGGAGATAAAAACAGTAAATGCGCGTTACAGAGAGTCCGAGGGGTTGAGAGTCGGGCGGAAATGCAGACTGTTAAATGGACCGCGGAGGGCATGGAACAAAAGCATATTCGCCGAGTATTCCATGACGTAACGCATACGTTAGTTGCGAGGGATATGTTGGTATCCCGCAGAGAGTACGGGTTTTCCCGTGAACCAAGGTGGCACCGCGAATAGTGTTATTCGTCCTTGGCAAAGCGTTTAGCTTTACCAAGGATTTTTTATTTGGAAAGGTACAAGAAGATGTATTGCATGAAAGCCCAAAAAATTATTTTTCGATGGTGATATAGAACTGCGTGACACACGCACTAAACCGCGCAAAATGCGCCACACACCTGCGCACTAAACCGCGCAACACACGCGAAATCGAAAAAATAAATTTTTGGAGGATTGTATAAAATGTTCAAAAAAATAAAACTCTCATACGTCGGAAGTGCTGTTTTAACGCTGATTGCGATTGCAATTATAGCACTGAAACCGCTTTCGGGAAACATCAGCGACACAGGGCAAATAATGCTTGGCGGCATAATTATTACCCTGAGTATCTGGATTTTCAAACCCTTCAACCTGCCTTACGCAGTAGGAGGGCTGTTCCTCGCATTATTCGCGCTCGCTCTCGGAGGTGTTAACCCTGCAAGCGGTCTGACATCAGCTACGATATTTTCAGGCTTTACCCACTCGGCGACATGGACGTTGATTCCCGCACTCTTTTTCGGGTTCGTACTGGCAAAGACAGGGCTCGGTAAAAGAATCGCAATGGCAATCATAAAAATATTCAAGCCGTCTTACGCATCCTTAGTGTTTGCGTGGGTAATAATCGGTGTCGTTTTGAGCCTGCTCACGCCCGCGACTACGGTTAGGGTGGCAATTGTAATTCCCATAGCAATGCAATGCTGTGAGCTGTGCAAGTTAGAAAAAGGTTCTAAGGGCAATTCACTAATCATGCTGACGGCGTTTTCTATGGCACTGATTCCGGGTGCGGCGTGGCTCACGGGCGTTGTGTGGGGACCATTCGTGCAAGGCACTTATGAGAGAATCCCTGAGCTTGTAGGTATGGTGACTTTCAACAGTTGGTTCAGCATCATGTTTGTCCCCACAATCATTACCGCTGTGCTGTTGGTGGCGGGCAGCCTGATATTTCTGAAGCCAAAAGAGAAAATCTCCGAAGAAGCCGCAAAAGCTATCAGAGGTCAAAAGTCCGACCGCATGAGTGCACATGAAATTATTGCGGCAGTAGTTCTGGCGGCTATATTCGGATTTTTCGTGACAAGCTCAATACACGGATTGTCGTCAGCCGTAATTTGCTTATCCGCCATGTTCTTATTCTTCCTGCTTGGTGTCCTTGAAGCAAAAGACTTCAACACAGGGGTCAACTGGGATATGATTATTTTTCTGGCAATGGCACTGAGCTTGGGAACGATTCTCGACACTACGGGTATTTCGATATGGATAGCGGATATAATAGTCCCCGCGCTTGCTCCGATTGCCGCAAATCCTTGGATTTTCATGCTCGTAATTATGACGGTCATGTTCTTGTTTAGATTTGTCGATGTTGCAATGTTTCTTCCCACAATTTCGATAGTTGTGCCTATCTTACCTGCAATTCAGGCGCAGTACGGCATACATCCGCTTGTGTGGATTGCGGTGTTTATGTTCGCAGGCAACGCTTTCTTTATGCACTATCAAAACGTCTGGGCGATGATGAGTAAAGGCATGGCGGGTGAAAGAATTTGGACAAATAAACACCTCGCAATATATGGCACACTCTATTTTGTTGCGTGTATGATTGCTCTGGTCGCGGCAATTCCGATATGGACAAACGCAGGGTTATTCGGTTAAAATAACGAAATACGAAAGGATTTTACAAAAAATATGATTAAAGAAGCAATAGTGTCCCTGTCGAAGAAACAGGATTTATCTTACGAAACCGCAGAAGCGGTAATGCACGAAATAATGACGGGTCAGGCAACGCCCGTTCAGATGAGTGCGTATCTCACAGCTCTGAGCTTGAAAGGCGAAACCACAGATGAGATTACCGCTTCCGCCTTTGGTATGCGCGCCCATTGTATACGGGTACTGCATGAAGTGGATGCGCTGGAAATCGTGGGAACAGGAGGCGACCACGCCAACACATTTAACATATCCACAACGGCGGCTATTATCATTGCGGCAACGGGAACTCCTGTAGCAAAGCACGGAAACCGCAGTGCATCAAGTCAATGCGGTTCTGCCGACGTATTAGAGGCACTCGGCATAAATATCAACATCTCGCCGGAAAAGAGCGCGGAGCTGATTAGCAACATAGGAATTTGCTTTTTGTTCGCGCAAAACTACCACATTGCCATGAAATATGTAGCACCCATTCGCAGAGAGCTTGCCATTAGGACTGTGTTTAACATTCTCGGACCTCTCACAAACCCCGCAGGCGCGAAAATGGAGCTGATGGGGGTCTTTGACCGTGATTTGGTTGAGCCGTTGGCGCAAGTGCTGAGTAACTTGGGTGTTAAAAACGCAATGGTTGTTCACGGTGAAGACGGGTTGGACGAAATATCCATATCCGCTCCGACATACGTTTGCGAAGTAAAAGACGGTTGGGTGCGGTCATACACAATTACACCTGAGCAGTTTGGGTTTGAGCGTTGCGACAGAGATTCTCTAAAGGGCGGAACGCCTGCGGAGAACGCCGAGATTCTGAAATCGGTTTTATCAGGCGAAAAAGGCGCGAAACGCAACGCCGCAGTTCTTAATGCGGGCGCGGCTATGTATGTGACGGGGAAATATGACTCTATCGAAGCCGCTATAAGGGTTGCCGAAGAAGCTATTGACAACGGAAAAGCTATGAAAAAATTACAGGATTTTATACGCTGTTCAAATGAGGGGTAAAAGCTCGCAAAGCGAAGCAAGCAAAAATGAGATATGGCACGCACTAACGAGATGTAACACACAAATGAGGAAAACGTTTGAAAGCGAGTTTCAAACAGCGTTGGTCTTTTCGACTCAGAAGATCATAAACGCAAATCTTCTGAGTCGAAAAGGGTTGTACAATATTCATGAATATCCTTGACAGAATTGTTTTATCAACAAGAAAAAGAGTGGAGCGGGAGAAAGGCGGCAAGCTGCCGCCTGCTCCCCCCCGCACTCCGTTTTGCTTTGAGCAAGCACTACGCAAACAAGATGTCCCGCCCCGACAAGACATTGCGTTTATTTGCGAGGTAAAAAAAGCCTCGCCGTCCAAGGGCATTATCGCGGAGCATTTTCCCTATGTTGAAATTGCCAAAGAGTATGAAGCAGAGGGAGCGGCGGCAATATCCGTGCTGACAGAGCCTGAATTTTTCTTAGGCAGTGACAGTTATCTTGCCGAAATCCGCGAATCCGTGAACCTCCCATTACTCAGGAAAGACTTTACCATTGACCCGTTTCAAATTATGCAGGCGGCATCTATAGGTGCTGATGCAATCTTACTTATTTGCGCTATCCTCTCAAAGGCTGAGTTGTCTGAGTTTATCAAGCTCGCCGACAGTCTGGGGCTGTCCGCTCTTGTGGAAACCCATGATGAGGATGAGGTGAAAATGGCGGTTGATGCGGGAGCGCGAATAATCGGTGTCAATAACCGCAATCTAAAGACCTTTGAGGTTGATATAACCCAAAGTGAACATCTGCGGGAATTAGTGCCGCAGGATATTATTTTCATTTCCGAAAGCGGCATCAGCACGCCCGAAGATATAGAACGACTACGAAAAGCACGTGTTGATGCTGTGCTAATCGGTGAGATATTGATGAAAGGTGCAAAAATAGAATGGTTAAGGTCAAAATCTGCGGACTGAGCCGAGCTCAGGACATAGCGGCGGTCAATCGCATACTTCCTGATTATGTAGGGTTTGTGTTTGCGGAAAGTCGGCGAAAAATAAGCGTAGAAAAGGCGGCGGAGTTTAAGGAAAAGCTCGACCCTGATGTTGCGGCAGTGGGCGTTTTTGTGGACGAGGAGATTGAAATTATTGCCGACATATTCAAAAAAGGCATTATTGACATTGTGCAGTTGCACGGCAGTGAGAGTGATGAGTATATCAAACGGCTCAAGGAAAACTGCGGCTGTCCTGTGATTAAGGCAGTCAGGGTAGACAGTATTTTGCCTGATTTGCCGCTCGAAGCAGATTATTTGCTCTTTGACAGCATTGTTGCAGGGTCGGGACAAAGGCTCAACTGGAGCTTAATCACGGGCATTGAAAAACCGTTTTTCTTGGCAGGCGGACTTAGCGCGGGTAATGTAAAAATAGCCATAGAAAAGACAAAACCGTTTGCAGTTGATGTAAGCAGTGGTGTGGAAACTAATGGCGTAAAGGATTCGGGAAAAATCAGAAACTTCACAAATTTTGCAAGGAAAGCATAATTTGAAGCGTCTTCTTCGGAGTGTCTTCTTCGGAGCGTCTTCTTCGAAGTCGCGAAAATATTATACGAGAGGTGGATTATATAATAATGAATAAAGGCAGATTCGGCGAGTTCGGCGGTCAGTATATCCCCGAAACACTTATGAACGCACTATATGAGTTGGAAGAATCATACAACCACTATAAAAACGACCCAAACTTTCAAACCGAGCTAAAAGACTTGCTTGACAACTACGCGGGTCGCCCGTCGTTGCTCTATTTTGCTGAAAACCTTACAAAACATTGCGGCGGCGCGAAAATTTACCTCAAACGTGAGGATTTGAACCACACGGGCTCGCACAAGATAAACAATGTTTTGGGGCAAACGCTTCTCGCAAAAAAAATGGGAAAAACACGTATTATCGCCGAAACGGGAGCGGGACAGCACGGGGTCGCCGCCGCTACAGCCGCCGCGCTTTTGGGGCTTGAATGTGAGGTGTTCATGGGTAAAGAGGACACGGAACGTCAGGCACTCAATGTCTACCGTATGAAGCTCTTGGGAGCAAAAGTAAACCCCGTCACCTCAGGCACGATGACACTCAAGGATGCGGTCAACGAAACCATGCGCGAGTGGACAAAGAGGGTGTCTGACACTCATTATGTGCTTGGCTCTGTAATGGGGCCGCACCCATTCCCAACGATTGTCCGCGATTTTCAAAGCATAATAGGCAAAGAAATAAAATCGCAGATTTTAGAAAAGGAAAATTGTCTGCCAAATGCCATTGTCGCCTGTGTTGGGGGCGGTTCAAACGCCATTGGTACGTTTTTTGATTTTATCGGGGACAGCTGTGTGCGTTTGATTGGCTGTGAAGCGGCAGGAATGGGGCTTCACACGGACAAACACGCCGCAACGATAGCGCACGGTTCGGTCGGTATTTTTCACGGAATGAAATCGTTGTTTTGTCAAGACGAGTTCGGGCAAATCGCGCCTGTTTATTCAATATCCGCAGGGCTTGACTATCCCGGAATCGGACCTGAACACGCATGGCTTTACAAGTCAAGGCGTACAGAATATGTTCCCATTACGGATGATGAAGCTGTGGATGCCTTTGAGAAGCTATCACTCACAGAGGGAATTATTCCCGCTATAGAATCCGCTCACGCCGTTGCTCATGCCGTGCGGCTTGCAAAAGAAATGGGCGAGGGTGAAATCATAGTCGTTTGCTTATCAGGGCGCGGTGACAAGGACGTTTCCGCAATCGCGAGATACAGAGGAGAGGACATCAGCGAGTAGGACGTTAGCCGCTGATTAAAGGTGCAGAATATTAGCAGCTATCTAAAGGTGCAACGTCAAACAATTCCAAGCGCATTAGCCGCTGATTAAAAGCACAGCGTATTGACTGCAAGTGCAAAACACGAGGAGGAAAAACAGATGAATAGAATAAAAGATGCTTTTCAAAATAAAAAGGCGTTTATCACATACCTCATGGCAGGCGACCCGAACCTTGCCGCAACAGCCGAATATATTTTAACGGCGCAGGAAGCGGGGGCGGATTTGGTCGAGATTGGAATACCTTTCTCCGACCCGATAGCTGAGGGTGAAGTCATACAAGCCGCAAGCGTACGCGCACTTTCCGCAGGGACAACGCTAAACGGTGTTTTTGACATGGTGGATTCAATAAAAGATAAAATGCGAATCCCGATGGTTTTTATGACATACTTAAACCCCGTATTCGTCTGCGGGTATGACAGGTTTTTCGGCAAGTGCGCGGAAATAGGAATATGCGGCATTATCATTCCTGATATGCCTTTTGAGGAGCAGAGCGAAGCAAAGACGGTTGCCGCTAAGTATGGCGTTGAGGTTATCACTCTGGTCGCCCCGACTTCCGAGAAGCGCGTTGCTGAAATCGCCCGCAGTGCAGAGGGCTTTATTTACTTAGTGTCCTCAATGGGTGTAACAGGAGTACGCAGCACAATCACAACCGACCTGTCTTCGATTATATCCGAAATCAGAAAGCACACGAAGATACCCGTGTCGGTTGGATTTGGAATTTCAACGCCCGAACAAGCAAAATACTATTCAGATATTGCCGATGGAGTAATTGTCGGCAGTGCCATTGTGCGTATAATCGGCAAGCATGGCGAGAACGCGAAAAATGCAGTATATGATTACATTCACGAAATGAAACAGGCTGTGGGTAACTGATTACGGGCGGTCTGTGACCGCCCGCATAACTTGGCTAAAAAGTTCGCCGTTTCGCTTTCCGCAACGAAGCAATAGTGCCCCAATCAAAACACGGCTTACGCTTCGTTCAACGTAACATACGAATACGTATTGCGCCCGTTTTTCTTGGACTCATAAAGCTGTTTATCCGCATTTCTAACATAGATGTCACCGCTTTGCCTATGCTCCGCAATGCCTGTAGTAATGCCAATTGAAATGGTCACATAGTCCGCCGCCGAGTTTTTCGCGTGCGGTATTTTACAGTTCCTTACATTTTCAAGCAGTTTTTCCGCAACTAATCGCGCACCTCTTTTGTCGGTGTTCGGAAGCACAACGACAAACTCCTCACCGCCGTAACGTGCGGCAAAATCATCGGTTCTTGTTATGGTGTTCGCGATTGCTTTCGCAACCGTTTTCAGGCAGTTGTCACCCTCGTCGTGACCGTATGTGTCGTTATACAGCTTAAAGTGGTCTATGTCAATCATCAGCAGACTGAGAATCCCGCTATGGCGCGACATGGATTTTATGGTGCGCTCAACATTTTCGTCAAAATACCGCCTGTTGCAAATGCCTGTCAGCACGTCATAATATGCCTTGTTCGCTTCTGTTTTCAACCGTTGCATACTGTCGTCTATTGATTTGAAAATGCAGTTTACGGGAAGATTTACATTAAGTGCGATTTTTCTTGCCATGTCATAGCAGGTGTCGCTACCGCACGCACTACAATCAACATGCTGTTGGTCATACTCGGTTTTTCCGAGTAGCTTAAGCGACCTTCCTATATCCGAATCGGTTATTTCCGGCATCGGTATATCAACAGGGATATATGTTCTGATAAAGTCTGAAAGTTTTAGCTTATCGCTGTATTCCTTAAATGTTGAAGCATACTGTTCTCTTTTGCCCTCTGACATTGTGTCCACTCTGGTGTTGCTCATCATTTTTTCGATTTCAAACACACCTCGCTCGTGCGAAGCCGCCGAGCCCCTGTTACAGCCTTCGATACAATTCAAAACATCAAATATGTCGGGCAGTAAGCTCTCGTCGGTTTTCGAGTATTGAACTAACCTGTCATATACGCCAAAGCCTTCAAATTTTGCTACATGGAGCTTATGCCCCAAGTAAAATTCAAGATTTTCCATAAGACCTCCCGGCATGGGGAACAGGCAACCTAAAGCACCCTCGTCATGGTCAAAATCTGTTTCGACATCAGGAAGCGTGATATTATGTTTGGCTAAATACGCAGTTAATCGGTCAAACGTAATATTGTAATTAACTTGATTTGTGTCCTCAAATTCAATTGTCTTTGCTATACAGGGAGATAGAGCGGCAATATGGTCGGTTACTTTCAGATATTTTTTCATATAAAGATAAGTACACGCCATAGGACTATGTACGGGAGAGAGCTTGGGAAGCAAATCATGGCAATATTTTTCGATATAAGACACGATTGGCGGACAGGGTTGGGTTATGAGCCGCGCACCGGGATTTTCTTCAATGTAACGTATGTGCGCCCAAATGCAGATGTCCGCCCCAATTGACACGTCGTAAATCAGGTTGACACCGTTTTGCTTGAGATATGTAAACAGCTTCTTATATTCGGGTATGTTGGTTCTGATTGCAGGCGCGACTATCAACGATATGGGAGTTCCGTCCATAAGGTCGTCAAAGAATCGCTCCGTGTCGTCCAAAAAATACCTCGCTTCGTGCTTACACGCCAGAATACACCGACCGCACGCAATACACTTTTCATGGTCGATTCGCACCTTCAAATTTTCTTCATCGTCCATATAGGTGATGCAGGCTGTTTCCATTGGACATTCCCTTACGCAACGGTTACATCCGGTGCATAGCTCGTTTTTTGACTTGACAATCTCTAACATAGTCTTTTATCCTCTCGTATATATATTTTAATAGGAAAACAATGCTTATGGCGGAGCTATTAACGCCGATTGTAGGTATTGCCGACTTCGATGCCTCGACCTGCCAATAACTCGCTTACTGTAACCAACTGATAGCCCTGTCGTATCAATTCGGGAATGATACGTTCATAAGCATCAACTGTGGACATATAAATGTCGTGACTTAGTATAATATCCCCATTTTTAACGACATCCGTAACCTCTTTGTAAATACTGTTTGCATCCCTGCTTTTCCAATCAAGCGGGTCAACGCTCCAAAAGATGATTGCATAGCCCGCCTCACGTGCCGCTTCCTCAACCTCATCATTGACAGCTCCGTAGGGAGCGCGGAACAACTGTGTATTCACTCCGGTAATGCTTGCAATGGCATCGTTGGTGGTGTCTAACTGCCATAGAATATCGCTTTTGGAGAGCTTCGTCAAATTTATGTGGTCCCATGAATGACCGATAATCTCACTACCCAAAGCAACAGCTCGCTCGATAATTGCGGCATTGCCGCTCACCTGCTGACCAATCACGCAAAAAGTTGCGCGGGCATTGTAGGCTTCGAGAATATCTAAAAGCAAATTGGTATTTGCGTTGGGTCCATCGTCAAAAGTGAGAGCCACCATTGGTTTACTGTAATCAACTTCGCTATTTTGCGGCATAACGATGGGAATTGGCTCAGGCGTTGGGGTTGACTTAGGTGTAAGAGATGACGTTGGATAAGTCACTGACTCAGGGTTAATCTTAGGTGTTGTTAATGTGTCGTCCGAAAGCGATAATCTTTCAGACATTTGATTTGTTTGCGAGCTATTTAACAAGGTAAAATCATCACTCAGTCTGTTATAAGGTAAGGTTACTGCCACAAGACCATAGGAATCAGGAAATAAAGCGACGGGTCCAAGAAGTACATTTAGCCCTTCCATGTTGAAGGTTTTAACAATTGTTGACGTAGACAGCTTGTTGTCACTGTTCGGCGAAAAACAGCCGCTAACCATAAGCAAAAGCAGTGCAAGGGTGAGAACAAAGCATTTTCGACAAAAATTCATCATATTATTCCTATTTGTTGTAGGATTGACACACGGTTTACTATACAGGAAAACATATTTATTGTAAAGAGTTTTAGATTGTAGGTTGCGTGCAAATTTATCGCAGCTTACTTGTAAACCTCGCCGTGTAAATCTCGCCGATAAACCTTACTTGTAAACCTCGCCGTGCAAATCTCGCCTTGCAAGCCTTAACCCGAAAACTTCAACCCTAAAGCCTTAACCTAAAAACCTTAACCCGTCGCGGTATCCGAGTTCTATGTTTTTCGCGCTATGCTCAGGCGCGAACCACATCATATTGCCGAGGTCCTCATGCGGGGTAATGTACTTTACTTTGTCCGCTCCGTCGAATTTTCGTATAATCGCAAGAGTGGTCGTTCTCACAGCTATGATTTCATCATAGCCTTTATTAACTAAAAGGTTAATGGGACAATTATTGTAAAACCCGCCGTCCACATACTTACTGTCGTCAATTTTCTCAGGGCGAAATCCGGGGAAAGACGCGCTTGCCATGATGTAGGCTAAGAGCTTTCCCTGCGGAATATCTTCTAACATCAACTCATAAGGTCTTCGTTCTGTTAAAGAAACAGTCACTAATCCAAAGTCTTTGCCCGATTTACGGAGCTTTTCCTCGCTCAAATACATCTCTAAGAGTGTTTTCATTTTTTCCGTGCTGAGTCCCTTGCCTCCGATGATTTTTTTGACAGCATTTTTGATGTCAAGCGGCAACTGCTTGTCAATACGAACCTCATAGATGTTCGCCAATTTGAAAAGGGCTTGTTCATCTACGTCAACAAGCTGTTCCATTGAGATATTTTGCCACAGCTTCAACGCTAAGTCAAAATCGTCCTGCGCCAAAACCGCGGCGTTGATTGCCCCGATTGATGTTCCTGTAAATCCGTCAAACTCGTATCCGTTTTCATATAGAGCTTTTACGACCCCGATGTGGTATGCCCCTCTCGCGCCGCCACCCTCTAACGCTAATCCTCGCATTATAAAATCAATTCCTCGTGTTTCTAAAAATATTCTGCTTTACTGCCCGTAATATGACCCCGCACCATGCTTGCGTAAATAGTGCTTATTAAGCAGCTCCGTTTGCATGGGTAAAAGGTCTTGCTCCTGCGCACAGTGCCACGCCATAAACGCCAATTCTTCCAAAACCACAGAGTTATGAACTGCGCTGATTGCATCCTCGCCCCATGTGAAAGGCCCGTGGGATGCTACCAACACGGCGGGTATTTCGTTTGGAGTTTTGCAGGCTTCAATAATTACATTTCCTGTTTCCAACTCATAATCGCCGTTTATTTCGTCGTTTGTCAATAAACGCGTACACGGTATTTCACCGTGGAAATAATCCGCGTGGGTTGTGCCGAGCGCGGGTATGCCGCGTTTCATTTGCGCGTAGATTGTAGCCCAACGGCTGTGGGTATGCACGATACCGCCTATGCTTGGGAAAGCGCGATATAATGCAAGATGTGTGGGCGTGTCAGAGGACGGCTTCCAAGTGTTGGTACTCACCGCGCCGTCTGCTTTCTCGCCTGTAAAAAGGTCAAGAACAACCATATCATCACAGGTTAATTTATCATATTCAATACCGCTGGGCTTAATTACCACAAGCCCTTTTTCACGGTTGATTCCGCTGACATTTCCCCATGTATAGGTAACGAGATTGTGCTTTGGCAGGAGCAGGTTAGCGTTTAGCACTTGCTGTTTCAGCTCTTTTAAGGTTTCAGACATAATAAAGACCATTCCTTTCCTACACCGATAAGCGGTGAATAAGCATTTTATTCAAACTATTCTCTCTAATTCAACACACGCACAGCGGTGCGCTCTATGTCAAGCCCATATAAGTAACGCTGTATGAATCGGTTAATCCCGTCCTTGTTCTTCTCGTTTGGAGGAGTGCGTATGCAGGTCGCTTCGGAAAACACAACGCTTAAAAACTCCTCAAGCGACTGCTTCTCTGAGTGTGACATATAAGCTGACAACAGCGCGATACCCCATGCGCCGCCCTCGCCTGCGGACTCCATGACGGCAACGGGGATATTAAGCACGTCCGCCATTATCGTTTGACCAACCTTTGGTACTTTGAAAAACCCTCCGTGTCCTGTCAGCAAATCGAGCCGCACCTGTTCTTTTTCAATGAGAATGTCCATGCCAATTTTCAGCGTTGCAATACACGAATATAACTGCACGCGCATAAAATCGGCAAGGCTCAAACGGCTGTCGGGCAAGCGTGTAAAGAGCGGTCTGCCGTATGTAAGCTCGGTGATAGGCTCTCCTGAATAGTAGTTGTAGTTCAGCAGTCCGCCGCCGTCTTGCTCCCCTTTTAACGCTATGCCAAACAGGGCGTTATATAAAGTGGTTTTGTCAAATTCCGCACCCATGAGTGTCGCCGCTTCGCCCAAGAGCTTAACCCACGCATCTAAATCAGATGTGCAGGAATTACAATGAATCATCGCGACGGGTAAGCCTGTCGGCGTAGTCACCATATCCACTTCTGTATACAGCATTGACAGCGGCTTTTCGAGTACCAGCATAGCAAAAACGGAAGTACCTGCCGATACATTCCCTGTATGTGCGGCAATGCTGTTTGTAGCGACCATGCCCGTACCCGCATCACCCTCAGGGGGACACGCGGGCGCACCGTGTATTAAGCTCCCCGACGGGTCAATCCATTTAGCCCCCTCTGCTGTCAGAGTTCCCGCATTTTCTCCTGCTTTTAACACCTGCGGCATAATTTTTGTAATATCAAGCCCTGTCAGCTCACGGAATTTTCCTGCCATTTCCACGTCGTACCCGTCATTGCTTACAGGAAACATACCCGAAGCATCACCCACTCCCAACACTTTTTCGCCCGTAAGGCGTGAGTGAACATATCCTGAAAGAGTAGTTAAATAGGATATGTCCCCGATATGAGGTTCACTGCCCAGAACAGCTTGATACAAATGCGCTATGCTCCAGCGTTGGGGAATGTTAAATCCGAAAAGCTCTGTAAGTGCCGCCGCCGATTGCTCGGTCGTCGTATTGCGCCATGTGCGGAAAGGCACAAGTAGCGTATCATTTTTGTCAAAAGCAAGATAGCCGTGCATCATTGCCGAAACACCCAGCCCGTCAAGCGCGGTCAATATCTCGCCCGTTTTTTCACGGTAGTTTTTTGCAAGCGCGGCATATGCTGTCTGTACGCCTGTTTGAACATCATCTAAGCTGTATGTCCAATACCCGCCCAAAAACGTGCTTTCCCAGCTATACTCGCCCGACACTATCGGAGCGTACTGCTCGTCAATCAAAACAGCCTTAATACGTGTAGAACCAAGCTCAATACCCAAATATTTTTTCATAGTCACCTCAATCTGCTTTCTTGCGCCGACTTGCGTCAACTCGCGCCGAATTGACGATACGGGCGATGCCTAAAACTCATATAAGCATACTATCAATTTTTTGTGATTATTGTCAAATAAATCTGCAATATGATATAATAAGTAATATACAATCATACATCAGCAACATTTAAGGAGAAAAGCTATGCGTAACTATCCAAATCTATTTGCCGAAATCGGAATTGAAAAAGATGCTATCAGCAAGAAAATCAACGACACGTTTGAAACAATGTTCTTTTGCCCGAAAGAGCGGATTTATTTTGACAAAGGCTCGGACATGGGGTATATGCTCGATACCGGGAATATTGATGCGCGAAGTGAGGGTATGAGCTATGGAATGATGATGGCGGTGCAAATGGACAGGCAGGATATTTTTGACCGCCTGTGGCTGTTTTCAAAAACATATATGCACCACAAGAGCGGCAAATACGAGGGTTACTTTGCGTGGACGGTTAAGCCTGACGGAACCAGAAATGCGGACGGCCCCGCGCCTGACGGGGAGGAATATTTTGCTATGTCGCTGTTTTTTGCATCGAAGCGTTGGGGCGACCGTGAGGCTCCGTTTGATTACTCCGCACAGGCTCGCGATATACTGCGCCACTGTGTCCACCAACATGAAATCGTAAAAGACGGCGATCCTATGTGGGACCCTGATAATTACTTTATCAAATTCGTGCCTGAAACGGCGTGGTCTGACCCGTCCTATCATCTGCCGCATTTTTACGAGTTATTCGCCGAGTATGCAGATGAATGTGACCGTGAGTTTTGGCAAAAAGCGGTCAAGGCAAGCCGTGAGTATATTACGATTTCCTGCCACCCGAAAACGGGTATGGCTTCCGAGTATGCGGAGTTTGACGGTTCTCCGCATGAGTTCGGCGGGAAAAAACAGCAGTTTTACTCCGATTCTTACAGGGTCGCTATGAATATTGGGTTAGATGCCGCATGGTACGGAAAAACGCCGTCCCTCTCGGATGCGGTAAACCGCTTGCAGGAGTGGTTTTCCGTCAATACAAACTTGGGGGATTACGATTCCTACTTGCTTGACGGAACGCCTATTGACCTGCCCGCTATGCACCCCACCGCCATAATTGCCACTACTGCGGCTGGTTCATTAGCGGCTACGGGAGAGTATCGCTTGGATTGGGTTCGGGATTTTTGGAAAACGCCGCTGCGAAAAGGACATCGCAGGTATTACGATAACTGCCTGTACTTCTTCAGCTTGCTTATGCTCGCGGGCGAGTATAAGGTTTATTGATATTTTCCGTAGGCAAACAGTCCGACGGGCGAGCGAGGGTCGTCAGGGGGCGAGTGCCCTTGAACACCGACGGGCGAACGAAGCCCGCACAACGCTCTTAACTATTCGCTTCTATGTCAAATTTTCGCAAAGCCCTCAGCTTTCTATAATCTACCAAGTGCTGTGCTACCTTCAAGCGCAGCACTTCATTGTCAACAGGCTTTACGATAAAATCATTCGCACCGACCCCCATTGCCGCAAACACGGTGTCTTTTGTGCCGTCAGAAGTCAAATAGAGCGCGGGTGTTTCTTCGTGTTCTACGAAAGAGCGTAACATAGTCAATAGCTCAAAACCGTTTATTATCGGCATATGACAGTCAAGCAGGAATAAATCAGGAGTAATCAGCTTTAAGGTTTCTTTTATAGTTTCAGGCTTAGGCAATGTGTAAACGGTGTATTCGTCCTTTAATGCGTGATATATCTTTTGCAACACAACAGGAGAGTCGTCAACAGCGAGAATTATCGGCAACTCGGATTCTCGGTCACTTGGGTTGATATTATATTCAATTCGCTCAATAAGCTGTGCATCGGTGATAGGCTTGAACACAATGTCATCCGCTCCGACATCAAAGGCTCTTATTACGTTGTTTCTGTGGCGCGTACCCGTTATAATGATAATCGGGATTGATGAATAATCACAATCGTCCTTTAGTCTTTGAATGATTTCAAAGCCGTTCATATCAGGCATATTGATGTCAATCAAAAACAATTCGGGTTCGACATACTCAAGCAAATCAAACAATATTTCAGCGGATTGCGCAGGATAAACCGTATATCGGTTTTTCAATCTCTCTTTTATGGAAATCAAGCTGTGATAAACATCATCGACATAGACTATATTTCTTAAAAATCTTGCCATACAAATCTATTGGTTACCCCCTTATGAAAAATATTCAAGTATCACATCGACTGTGGCATCCGCCATACGGTCTTGCTCCGCAGGGTCAATGAGCCAAGCATAATCCTCAATGCTCATCATAAAGCTCGCCTCTAAGAGAACGTGGGGTGACCACCAAGGGCGGCAAACTACGAAATTAGCCTGATTGATAATGCGCTGACGGTTTGTTCCCGGATTTATGTGGAACATAATGTCCAAGGCGGTTTCTGAAAACTCTATGCTGTTCGGGTTACTGTACCAAACGGTGAAGCCTCTGACATCTCTTGCGTTCGTCGTTTCCGCGATACTGTTTACATGTAGTGAAAGAAATAAGTCGGGCACTGCATCGCGGCTCATATTAACACGTTCCTGTAACGATACCTCTACATCGGAGTTACGGGTTAAAATTACTGTTGCGCCAAGACCTTCCAAACGCTCGGCAAGTTTTTGCGCGTGGATTAGTGCGAGATGTTTCTCGGGTATATCATAGCCCATAGGCCCGATAGCACCGGAGAAATCACCGCCATGACCGGGGTCAAGCATGATTGTAATGTCCTCTAACGGCTGTGCGCTCTCGCTTAGAACCTTTCTCTTTTTAAGGCAAAGGCGCAGCTTGGAATCCTCATACTCGAAATAATATCCCTCAAGCCTCGAATCCTCTTTGAGCGTAAACTCATAAAACGGCACATCGTCATTAACCCCGTTGCGGACTTCGCTGAAAATAGTCCCCTCCGTATCCCAAACAGCCGTAAGCCCTGAATAAGCGGGCAGGGTAAGCGGGGGCGGTTCTGTGTGCAGACCAAAGCTCACCGTGAGCTTGGTTCCGTCATATAACGCTATGGCGGCGGGGAATATGTCGTCTTCAACACTCCACTCAATTATATCATAATCGTCGCCGCTACGGTATGTGCCGTTCTTCAATACATTCCCGTAAAGGGTTCTTGTTTGGATTGTTTCTACAGCATCGCTTCTCACCCAAGCTCCGCAGGAGAGCTTGATTAAACCGTTGGAAGATTCTGCGACAACACGGTCAAGCTGTCCCGTACTTAACATATAGTTAAACCCGTTTGATGTCGAGTTGGACGGGTAAACCCATGCCTCGTCGCTGATAACTTTAGCATATACAGAGCCTGTAACGCTTGTGACTGTGGGCTGCGGCGCGGGTGCAGGGGTAGCCCCGCCGCTGACGGGAGCGTTGAGTGTAATAACAATCGAAGCATTATCTTGACCGTCTTGGCTGAATGTAAAGATATTGTCGCCCTGCTCCAATGGCGCAAAGACGTGGAAGAAGCCTTCTTCCGTGCGGGATTTCACCTCATCGCCATTGAGATATAACGGAGTGTCGGGAAGGCTTGCTCCGACGATATTATAACCTGATACTGTTGCGGGAGTGCCTGTTAAACTTACATCGCCTGTAGGAAATCCGATTGAAAGGCTATCGACCGAGAAAACGGGAGTACGTGCCGATTGACCGTCTTTTTCCTCGTAAAAGCTCCGTACAGACCGACCGACCTTACCTCGAAGCGAAAAGTAACGATAAAAAACGCTGCCCTGCGCCGTGTCGGACTGTGAAATCATTTCCAATTGCCGCACTATTTCACCTTGCCAATGCGGAGGTTGATTGTCCTCAAACTCCCTGTATGCGGCGTGACCAATGTATAAATCCACGTTGTACGGAGCACAAAGCTCACTCCACCATGTAAATATTGCATCGAAATCCGCAATATCAAAGCCTATATACCAATATATCTGCGGACAGATGTAATCTACCCACTCCTCCATTACCCAGCGGCGTGTGTCGGCATACATTGCGTGATACGACTCCTGCCCTCTTGTCGTGGGTATACCAAGCGGGTCGGAAGAGCCATTTTTCCAAATGGCTGTCGGTGAAACACCCCAACGCACGTTTTTGTCCGTATTATTGTTATGCTCGCGAATAACGGCTTGAATATCTTTGATTAACGTATTGACGTTTTCTCGCCGCCAGTCGTCTAATTCCATTCCGTTCCCGTACTTAGCATATGACTCCGAATCGTTAAAATCTTCGCCGGGATAAAAATAATCATCTATGTGAACGCCGTCAATATCATACTTTGTAATGAGTTCGGTAATGCCATCCAGAATGAGCTGCCGCGCCTCAGGCAAGCCGGGGTCTAAGAATAAACCGCTACGGTTATCTGAGGTTGACCAAGCCACAGCGAGTTCAGGGTTAATTCTGACGGGGTGGTCGGGGGACAGTGTTTCAGGGTCTGAGCTGTTTGAAGTGGTGTGTATTATTCTGTATGGGTTGAGCCATGCGTGAAGCTCAATACCTTTATCACGGCAAGCCCGAATCCAGTAATCGAGCGGGTCAAAACCGCTTATACCAAGCCCTTGCTCACCTGAGAGCCATTCGCTCCATGGGAAAATATCGGACTCGTAAAATGCGTCACCTGTCGGGCGCACTTGTAGTATTATGGCATTTAGTCCCATATTTGCAGTATTCGCGACAACGGCATCAATCTCCCGTTTCATTCCGACAGCGGGAAGATTAGCTCTTGACGGAAAATCTAAATTTAATACTGTTGCAACCCAAACAGCACGAAACTCACCCTGAGTAACACCAATGACATCAATCGGCGACGGGTCACGCGGCCCCCCGTTTGGCGTGTCGGGGCTTTCGTTTTGCGGTCTAAGCACAGAGCCGTTTTCGTTGTGTGAAAGTATTACTGTGGCAATAGTGCATCCGACAAATGATATAAGCACTATGCAGAGAGCAATTATTGGAAGTGTCAATCTTTTCATTGATAGATACCTTTATCAGCGCGAAAACGCGTATCAGCGAAAACACATATCAGCGCAAAAATGCAGGGGGCGGACATTAGCATCGGACAGCACACTATTCATCGTTGTACATTGAAACACAATGCAGATTCTCATTTGTACTGATTATTCTCTTGCCAATCTCCACCTTTGGATACTCAATATTACTATGGTCATATTCCCGAATTATACCGATTGTTCCGTCTGACATTGTAACCGGCCTGTCAATTAGCTCCTGCGGCAGATACTCTTTCAAAACATTGACCACGCTACTGTCTATCTGCTTGGAAGCCATCTTGTCAAACATAGCCAAAACATGGAAAGGGCTTCTTGGGGACCTGTGTGGGCGCGTAGAAACAACAGCTTCATAAATGTCTGAAATAGCCGTAATACGCGCCGCTCCGGTTACAGCATCGCCCTTAATTCCGCTTGGGTATCCGCTCCCGTCAATCCTTTCATGGTGGGTGCTTGCCGTGTGATGTATGTCGTCAGGAAACTCGGATAAAAGCTCCTCAGCACGAACGGCGTGTACCTTTATGACTTCATGGTCAATTTTTGTGAAAATTCGAGGTGCTTGTAATACTTCCATCGGCATGAGAGCCTGCCCGCAGTCGTGCAAAAGTCCGAGCAGTACCAGCTTATCAATTTGCTCATCAGGCAATCCGAGCCATAACCCAAGCAAGCCGTTGAGCATACCGACATTGATAACGTGGCGTTGCAAAAATTCATCTTCGGGCGTTATCGCGTTGATTAAGGACAGCGTAACGGACGGAGATGTTGACTTTGTGCGCTCAGACAGCTCCCCTGCCACATCACAAAATCCATCACGGTTTACTTTATTATTGTCGGTAATGTCTTGATACAGCTCTGTAACTCTTTTGAGTGTTGAGGTGTAACCGTTGGAGTTCTCCAAGTCAACACGCCGCGCAATTTCAATATTCGGTCTTTTCGATACCATAGTTTTATGTGTGCGCCCGGTAACGTAGATAATATCCGCTCCGTTATTGATTCTGTGCATACGCTCAATATGGTCTATCGTCAGCGTGTTTCCTGCTGTTATCAGCAATCTTTCACCGCCTGAGTCAAAAATATCATCATGAATAACCATGCCTTCGTACAAAAGCCTGATTGATACAGGTCTCAGCATTTGCTCGCCTGAAGCGGTTTCTGCGTTAGTTATATTACTTTCTGCGCTCATAGATAATTCCTTTTACAAGATTCAAAACGATTCAAACGAAATGCTTTACACAAAACGGCAACCGTAGTCCGAATGTTCAGGTTCGTTGTCAAGATGATTGACACCCTCGGCGATTAAACTTTTATTGCCGCCGCTGATGTTCATGTTAATTCTGAAAGTGTCCCCGTCGGTCAATGAATAAAACGGTGCGCGAAAACGCACTCCGCTGGTGCTGATATTTATGAGCCTTACCTTGATAGGTGAAAGGAGAGGATAATGCTGTCCTTTTGATACATATGTGTCAATCGTTGCGGGGGTGTTGACCTTGTATCTGGCAGCTATTCGGTTCTCCTTGATTTGCCCCTGAAACATTGCGATTGAAAACATTCCGCCGACTTTTTTTATCTTGCCCTGATATTCGCACGGCATTGGTGCGGTCAAAATGAACAGCTTGCACTCGTCATTTACTTTAAGCTCGCGGGGCATAACAGCAACCTCAATTTGCTTGCTTACTTTATCATATGAGGTAATCTTGGTGTCAAGCAGATGATTGCCGTCCAAGTCATATATGAGAATTTGAGAATTGGTATAATCAACATTTAATACGGACATGCTCACGCTCCTTGCTTTTGTCAGCAATCATTCTACCACATTTATGCGTTTTTGGAAACATAATTCGCAGTAGTTTCACGCAACTTGCAAGGGTTTTACAATCGAGCGAGTGAGGGGTGCGACCATGTATGGTCATGACCGAATGAGCGAAGATTTCAACGAGGCGGGAGATACGCTCTCCGCCTGTTGTGAAAAAGACCACCCGCTTTCACCACGTGTAGAAACGGGGTAATCTCAGCCGAATTATATCTATATCCATGCTCATGCCGTCTATCGTGATTCGCTTTTGCCATGCAACAAGCGAAAACCCTTTGCCAAGTTCTAAAAGAAACTCTTGCATATTGTCAATCAAGCCCTGTTCAATGTCCTTTTCTTGATACCGTTTATTTTCTTTCAAGTCCAGAAATTCAAGGATATACGGGTCTTTGAGAATATAATCAGGGTCTATTTTCGGTTCAAGGGTTTGGATTTCATCTTTGATGCTGTTACACGCGTCTTTTTGCGTTGCAAGCAACCGCTAATAATAGAACGAATTGATTTGCCGTTCAATTTGTTTGACAATCCTACAAAATAATATTATACCACAAATAATTATTCTTGACGGAATAATTATTTGTGGTATAATATTTAAATGGAGAGTGATTTCATATGAAAAGATTTATTAACCGCGAACGCGAACTTACTGCCTTGAACGATCAATGCTCCTCTGACGGCGCGTCCCTTATGGTGCTTTACGGTCGTCGGCGGGTGGGTAAAACCACGCTTATCAAGGAGTTTATCAAAGGCAAGCGGGCGTTGTATTTTTTGGCTAATGAAGAAAATGAAACAGTTAGCATAAAAAATTTTACCAATACGCTTTCCGAATACACAGGACAAGAATACCTAAAAAACGCAAGATTTGATAATTGGCAAGATTTGTTTGAGATATTCTTGAAATACAATCAAAATGAAAAAAAGCTGCTTATCATTGACGAACTGCCTTATATGGTGAATGCAAACCCAGCGTTCCCGTCCATTTTACAATGGGTATGGGATACATGGTTTATAAATGAAAACATCATGTTGATTTTGTGTGGATCACTTATCAATATGATGGAAAAACATACATTGAATTATAACAGTCCTCTTTACGGCCGCCGCACCGGACAAATCAAGTTAAAGCAGATTGATTTTATGCATTACGATAAATTTTATCAGGATATGCCATACCGCGATTTAGTCGAACATTACGCAGTGACTGGCGGCGTACCGAAATATATTGAACTTTTTGATCGCCGAAAAAAACTGTTTGATGAAGTCGAAAGGCTGATGTTATCACCGACGGGCTTGTTATTTGAAGAACCGGAATTTTTACTGCGCCGTGAGATTGAAGAAATCGGAAGTTACTTTTCCATAATCAAAAGTATTGCGGAGGGGAATCGCAAGCCCAGCAAAATTTGTGCCGACATTGGCGTCAAACAAACCAGTATTCCGAAATATTTAAAAACACTGATAGATTTGGATATTCTTGAACGCGAAGTTCCCGTGACCGAAAACAACCCCGAAAAAAGTAAAATGAGCCTGTATCAAATTAAAGATAACTTCCTGCGTTTCTGGTTTCGCTTTGTCTACCCGGAACGCGGCCGGCTTGAACTCGGTCAATCCGATTATGTGTTGGAAAGAATAAAAGCCAATTTCGTTGACAACCATGTGGCTCATATTTATGAAACTGTTTGCCGCAGCGAGTTATGGCGGCTTGCTATCGCGGGCGAATTACAATTTAATAAGCTGGGACGATGGTGGAACAGTAAGGCGGAAATAGACATCGTGGCTTTGGACAGCACCGGCGACGATATAGTCTTTGCGGAGTGTAAATATCGCAATCAACCGATGGATACTGATGTTTTCTATGGTCTGTTGGATAAAAAAGAACTTGTGCCGTGGAAAAAAGGGGAAAGAAAAGAGAAATATGTGTTGTTTTCTGTCAGCGGATTTACCGAGCAGTTACGGGATTTGGCAAAAGGTCGCAACGATCTTTTGCTATTTGGTGGGGATGGTAAACTGATAAAATAAAGGTTTTAATTTAAAAGAAGGGGTAGATAATGCCGGATATTGACGAATACATTGCTTTTCGCAGAGCACTTTAAGGGGTGAGCGATAAATGGCGAATACATCGCCGCGCAACCGCCGGAGGTTCAGCCGTTGCTACGGCAGATACGCGAGACGAGCCGCGCTGCGGCGCCGGACGCGGCTGAGAAAATATCATATCAAATGCCAACATTTTGGCAAAAGGAAAACCTTATCCACTTCGCAGTGGCTAAAAAACATATCGGAATTTACCCCTGCGGCGAAGTCACTACCGTTTTCGCTGAACAGCTGAGGGGATACAAAACCAGTAAAGGTGCGATACAGTTTCCCATTGGCAAGCCGATTGATTTTGAGCTTATCGCGGAGATTACGCACTGGCGAGTGAAGCGGGTGAAGGAGTTAAAAAACTATTCTAATTATTAAATATACAAAGGAGTAAAACAACATGGAATTTGAAAAATATACGCAAAATACAATAAGCGTTAGTGCTATTTTAGGAAATATAATGTCAAAGGACATTGTTATACCTGAAATTCAAAGACCATTTGTATGGAAAAAAACACAAGTTAGAGATTTCAGGAATTCGTTATATAAAGGTTATCCAACCGGTTATCTTGTTACTTGGCGCAACCCAAATATAAAATTAAAAGACGGTGGCATTTCGTCAGGAAAGAAAATAATGATAGATGGCCAGCAACGTGTTACAGCTTTGATGACTGCTATTTTAGGTATTGAAGTAATAAATACCGAATATAAAAAAGAATCTATCAAGATAGCGTTTAATCCTTTCGAGGCATTATCAGGTGATAAAGAAGCTGAAATTTTTCAAGTTCAAGATCAATCACATTTAAAAAGCAAAAAATGGATAGCAAATATTTCTGAAGTATTTAAAAATGACTTTTCATCATTGAAGTTCATTAAGGATTATTGTAGCAACAATCCAGATATGACAGAAGATGATTTAGATAAAGCGTTAACTAAGCTAAAAGCCATCGGCAACCGACAAATTGGTGTAATTGAACTTTCTGAAAATCTCGATATAGATATTGTCACCGATATTTTTATTCGTATAAATTCTCGTGGTACTCCCTTGAGCCAAGGAGATTTTGTTATGTCGAAAATAGCGGCAGATGAAAAATTTGGAGGCAATACATTACGAAAAGCTATTGATTATTTTAGTCACCTTTGTGTTATGCCGGCATTTTACGAAGAAATTAGAAATAATGATTTAGATTTTTATAATACTGAATATATGAAAAAGATGTTATGGATGAAAGACGAAAATGATTCTGTCTATGATCCAAACTACGCAGATGTCATTAGAGTTGCTTTCATGCACAAATTCGACCGTGCAAAACTCGCAGACCTTGTAAGTTTACTTTCAGGTCGCGATTTTAAATCCAGAGATTACAAAGAAGAAATAGCAGAAGAATCATTTGCAAAACTTAAAGACGGAGTAATTAATTTTATAAACAAAAATAATTTTATGCAATTTTTAATTGCAATTAAATCAGCGGGATTTATATCCGAAAAACTTATTAATTCAAATATGGCACTTGATTTTGCATATACTTTATTTTTGATATTGATGCAAACAAAAGAGGTTTCCGTTAGCGAAATTAAACGGATCGTTCAAAAATGGTATGTGCTTTCTATTCTTACGGGAAGATATAGTAGTTCTCCAGAAAGTGCGTTTAATCGAGATTTGCGTCAGATTAAAGAAAACGGTGTTGTTCAAACGTTACGTGATATAGAAGCCGCGATCCTCTCAGATTCGTTTTGGAACGTTGCTCTTGTTCAAAATTTGTGTTACACATCAACAAACAACCCTACATATTTGGTTTATTTAGCCGCACAGGTTTCGATGAATGATATATCGTTATTATCAAACAACACTTCTGTAAGATATTTAATTGAACTCGCTGGAGATGTTCACCATATTTTCCCCAAAGCATATTTAAAGAAAAATGGTTTTGAAAAGGATAAATATAATCAAGGGGGAAACTATGCGTTTTTGGATTCTCAAGTTAATAAATCTATTGGCGAAAAGCCTCCAAAAAATTACCTTAATTTAGCGTTAGAACAATGCGAAACTAAAAATATTGTTTGTGGTTCTATAACTGATAAAGATGAACTGATAGAAAACTTGAAAATGAACTGCATTCCTCAAAGTGCTTTTGATATGGATTTTACAAATTATGAAGATTTTCTTGAAGAGCGCCGCAAATTAATGGCTGCGAAAATTAAGAAATTTTATATGAGTCTATAGAACAGCAATGGTGGTTCTTGCTAAGAATTTGCTAATATGGCATTCAAAAACAGCCTAAAATCACCCAATATCAGCCGTGACGAAACGAGAAACAAATCGCCTGCAAACGCAGTAACATCAAGGTTTTATAGCGACAAATGGTGACAACCCGAAACCGCCCAAACCCGCCTGTTTCGTTCTCCTAAGGATTAGATGTGCGTTCGATTCTAATTAGCAAGGTTTTTCATCGCTGACACCTTATAAGGAAAGACCCCATAAGGCTTTCGGGAATCGACCGCTTGCCAATATCGTGTTTTTGCCGTTATTAGCAAATCGCCGTTTTCATTAGCAAATATTCATCTTCATCGTATGCAAGAAATTATACATTGCCGTCATCTGCTTGATTGGCAGTTCCACTTAAAAAATTAATAAGCTGACAAACCCTGCCTTCATCAGCTTTTCAGTTGGCACCCCCGGCGCGAATCGAACGCACATCTAATCCTTAGGAGGGACTCGTTATATCCATTTAACTACGGGGGCGTATTTACTTTTTCAAATATTCAGTTTCTACATTATACGCTATTTGCGATAAAAAACAACCCCACGATGATGCACATTGCGGGGTTGAATCTCATAAATCTCGTAATATCTCGTTTTGCGCGAGTTTTGCGCAAGCTACGTGCAATTTGCCGCAGGGTATCTTCAGAAAGAATAATCAAATACCGAGCCGCTACGCAACACATTCATTTGTGTCGGGTTGCCGAAGTCGGAATAACCGAAATTACCGCTGAGCGAGTTGCCCGTCGAAGAACTGCTGACAAATGCGGAGGTATTGTTAGCTACGTTATTTGCGATTTTTTCGAGTTGATTTGTAAACCCGTAATTCTTGCCGGCATCTTGCGTGAAAAACTTCTCAAGTGAACCGTTTTCCGCCGCTTTTTCGAGTTTTTTCTCGTCAATCGTCATTTTGCCGCTACCGTCAATCCCTATACCTATGTCGGAGAGCGACCTTGAGTATACGCTTGACACATTCATCAGACGTGAAGCAAGTCCCTGAGCTTTCGGGTCATTCACATTTTCAGCCGCCGCGCTAAACAAACTATTGTAGCTGTTGACCATGTCTTTGACCGCACTCATTGCCGCCTTATTCTGATTAGCCCCCGTTGCTTCCGCTTTATCTCCGTCAGCGGCATTTGCCGCAGTCGCATCGGTTTTATCATCGGCTTTCTCGTCGGTCTTATCAAACGAGTACGCCGACAGTGCTTTCAGCGCACCTGATAAATCCTCTGCCGCGCCTTTGATGTTGTTGATGTAAGAAACCGTGTCAGAACTAATAGTTTCTTTTTCCGTACCCGCAGCATTACTTGGCGCTTTGCCCGCCTCTTTGCTGTCCGGAAAAAGAAACTTGCTGTTTGACAGTTTGTTTGCATACATCATGGTTTTGCCTTGTGCAAACGTGTTAAATAAACTGTTAATATTACCTAAATTATTGCTCGCCCCTGAAATTTTCATAACTACCTCCTTGCGCCGTCGCCTAAAGCGACATTCCCTTCCTTGAATGTTCCTTTAATTCATCTCGTATGCGCCGAACCCTCTTTTCGACTTGTACGATTGTGCATCTTAAAGTAAGACACCAACTCTATTTTCCAGTTTACACCAACTTAACGTTAATTGTCAAGGTTATTTCTACAAATTTTTGCAAATTTCTACAAATTTTCTCATTCTGTGGTTCATGCAGGATTTTGTTACAGGCGGCTGTGAAATCTCCGCAAGCTCTTTGATGTTCAGCTCAGGATTTTCCAAACGAAGCTCCGCCGCTTGCTTCATCTTATCAGATAACCCGCCGTATAAACCCGCCGCTTTAATTTTCTCGATTGCTTCAATCTGCGAGCTTGCGGCATCAACGACTTTTGAGAGGTTTGCCGTATCGCAGTTCACCTCACGGTTCACCTTGTTTCGCATATCCTTCTCAATCTTCACCGACATGAGCTTCATTGCGTGTATCGGCGCTCCGATAATCGTCAAAAAATCCTCTATTGCGGCACTTTGCTTGAAGTAAATGATATAGTTTCCGCTACGCGAGGCTTCTTTCGGCGAAAAACCCATGTCAAGCAGCAATGAATACGTCTGACGGCTCACATTGTAATGCGCCGTAACAATCTCCAAATGATAACTCTTTTCAGGGTCGGTCACGGCACCGCCCGTCAAGAACGCACCTCGCGCAAAGCTAACGCGGCAACAATCGTCCTCAATGGCACCGAGATTGACATAGTGCGCCAGCATACTGTCCTTTGTAAATCCAAATGCTTCAAAAATGCGGTTTATTTTATCCGGGTGATTTATTACATACGCCTGTTTTCCCATGTCTTCTTCATCAGGCATACTATCAAAGGATGTTTGAAACGCCTCAAGAAACAAGCTGACCATTCTTTTTCCGAGAGTTCTGTTTTCGGTAATTATCTTGATTTCCCGCCTGTTAAACATATTCGCAAACAGCAACATCCCGTAGCACTCAGCCACAACACAGCAGTCACGCTCGATTGGAGATTTACACAATTCACACTTTGTATCATACGAAAAAGACATAGTATGTGTTATTCCCTTTCAATATCTCTGTGTATGCAATCTACCTTGTAGCCCTTTTCGGTCAAATACTCCGCAACCGCTTCCGCGACGGCAGGCGACCTGTGTCTGCCTCCCGTACAGCCAAAGCATATAACAAAGTATCGCCGCCCCTCTCCGATGTAATGCGGGAGCAGAAAATCGAGCATTTCCTGAAATTTAGTCAAATACTCATTGCACTGCGAAAAACCAAAGACATAATCCTTTACAATTTCGTCCAGACCTGTTTTTTGTCTAAGCTCGTCTATATAAAACGGATTCGGCATGAAGCGCACGTCAAACAAAATGTCCGCCTCGACAGGCATACCATGCTTGAATCCAAAGGATTTTACGGTTAAGCTCAAAGATTTGTGTTCATCTTCATCTGTAAACAGCTTATTCAAACGATGCTCTAATTTGCCGAGAGTTAATCCTGTGGTGTCTATGATTTCATCTGCACGCTCTCTGATTGGAGCAAGCAATTTAACCTCTTTGAGTACCGCCTCCTTGAGATTTGAGCCTGACGGGTCAAGCGGATGCCGTCTGCGTGTTTCCTTGTATCTCCTCACGATTGTTTCCGGTCCGCTTTCTACGAAAAATATTCTCAGCGCACACCCTATTTCCCGCATTTCATCAAATGTTTTGAATAGCTCATCAATGCTCTCTAATGCGCGAACATCTGTAACTAATGCGACACGCTCGTATCTGCCTTGCGTTGCAAGACACAGCTCCGCGAACTTAGGCATCATTGAAAGCGGCATATTGTCCACGCAATAAAAATTCATGTCCTCAAGCACTGCCGCCACTCGGCTCTTTCCCGCCCCCGATATTCCTGATATTATTACTATTTCCATATACTCACTTCCATTTCAAGTTTTACTCCGCACTGTTTTTCCACCGTTTTTTGTACATATTCGATTACTGCCATAATATCACAAAATGTTGCGTTTCCTGTGTTTACAATAAATCCCGCGTGTTTTTCCGATACCTGCGCCCCGCCTGTCGCAAATCCTTTTAACCCTGCCTGCTCAATAAGAACTGCCGCATAGTTATCCTTTGGTCGCTTAAATATACTGCCCGCGCTCGGCTTATCAAGCGGCTGGCTTGTCGCACGGCGATTCGCGAACTCGTCCATTTTTTGCTTTATTACGTCCGCATCGCCTTTTTTTAAGCGCAGCTCTGACGACAGGATTATATCATTATTGTTTGTAAAAATGCTGTTTCTGTATGAAAATGCGTGTTCTTCATCTCTGATAGTTGTCACTCCTGCGGTGGTGTTGTATATGTTTGTTGCGCGAACAACATCCTTCATCTCACCGTCGTAAGCTCCCGCATTCATAACAATTGCCCCGCCAAGCGAACCGGGTATTCCGTGCGCAAACTCTAATCCCGTAAGTCCGTGCTTATACGCAAAAAACGCTATTTCTGACAGCAACACACCGCTGTCGGCGGTGATGACCGTATCGGTCAACGCTATATTTCTTAGTTTTGATGTGTTAATGACAGCTATGTCATGGTCTTTGTCATCTGCAAGTATATTTGACCCATTGCCGAGAATATACGGGACTTCTCCGTTCTCACAGAGCAACTCGAACAGCCGAGCCGCGCACTTGACATTTTCGGGAAAACACATCAGCCGCACAGCTCCGCCGACCTTGAATGTCGTGTGATTTCTTAGTGGTTCGTTACACTTGACCGCTGCGGTCAACCGCTCTTGTTTAATAGCTTCTATGATTCTGTCAGTTTCCAACTCACAATTCACTTTCCGTTTTAATCATTTCTGACCAAGCGCTACGGCTTCCATTAGCTTGTCATCCATGTGCTTATCAATCTGTCTTGAAAATTCAACAGCCGCGTTATGTCCCATAAGTTTTTGACGCTGATTCATTGCGGCAACCTCCAGAATGACCGCAAGATTTCGCCCCGGCTTAACGGGTATGGTAACTATGGGTACTTTTACGCCTAATATATCCATCGTGTTTTCTTCTATTCCAAGCCTGTCATATACCGCATCCTCTCTCCATATTTCTATGTTGCAGACAAGGTGTATGTCTTGGTAATCCTTGATTGCGCCCGAACCGAATATCTGCCGCACGTCAACGACACCCAGCCCGCGAAGCTCAACGTAGTGACGGATAAGGTCAGGCGCAGTCCCCTGTATTACGTTGACATCAATGTTTTTGATTTCAACAGCATCATCAGCTATGAGCCGATGTCCGCGTTTGAGCAGCTCTATTGCCGTTTCACTCTTACCTACGCCGCTTTCGCCAATAAGCAAAAGACCCACGCCATAAACCTCTACCAACACCCCACTACGTGTTATGCGCGGCGCGATTTCCCGCTTGATTAGCCTGATAACCATTGACATCGTTTCTGTTGTATGCGTGTTCGTATTGAGTATGGTGACATCGTGCTTTTCCGCCGCCTCCTGCAACGCGCCCGTTATATCAACCCTGTGGCACATTATGATTGCGGGAATTTTGTGTTTTAGGAGTGTTTCCCACTTGCGAAGCCTTTCCTCTCTCGGAAGCCCTTCCATATACGAGGCTTCCATTTGCCCGATTAGCTGTAAGCGCATCGGCTCAAAATGCTCATAGTAATCCGCAAGCTGTAAGCCCGGTCGGTGCACATCTCCTGTGTAAATAAGCACATTGTCAAAATCGGTGGACTTATAAATGATTTCCGCGCCTAATTCTTCTGTCAACTGTGATAATTTATAGCTGTAAACCTGTTGCATTTTGTCAATCACTCCTTACTTTCTCATAGTCTATACAATAATTTCAAGTTTTGCAATGGTTCTTGGATATTTTTCTTGCATTTTTGTTTTTATTCTGCTAAGATAAGCGTTGCTGTTTTCAAAAAAGCGGCAATGTGCCCTGTTAGGAGGTATAACGTTTGTAGCTTCTCCTTCGGAGTCGCAGCAAGTTTCAAACAGCGTTGGTCTTTCCGGTTCAGAAGACCATATACGCAAGCCTTCGTGAACCGGAAAGGATTTTATAAAAATGGCAGCATGTAGTTATTGTGGTAAGAAGGTTTCTTTTGGAATCAAGGTCAGTCACTCGCATAGGCGCAGCAATCGTATGTGGAAACCAAACATAAAGCGCGTCGCGGCAGTAGTTGACGGGTCGCCCAAACGCGTTTATGCTTGTACCCGTTGTCTTCGCGACGGAAAAGTTCAACGCCCTGAGTAATAACATGAAATTTGGTATTGTTGGATACGGAAATCTTGGTAAGGCAGTCGCGGCGGCTTTGATAAAAAGCGGCGATGTCACGGCTCAGGATATATGCGTTTGCGACAAGACGGAAACATCTCTTTCTATCGCGGAGAAAGAGCATTTTCGCGTTTATACAACGGACGAGATTAACGGTCTTATCAGCTGTTCTGATGTAATATGCCTTGTGGTTAAAGGGTATGTTTTTGAGGAGCTTTCAAAAGTGATTGACAAGCAGGCCCTCAAAGGCAAGCTCGTCATAAGTTTTATGGCGGGTGTGACAATAGAGAAAATTTCCTCACTCATTGATATTGGCGTTGGCGGTGATATTGGCAACGGCGGTATTTGCGATAGCGGCTGTGACATTGCCCGCGCCATGCCCTCTCTTGCAATCGCAAAAAACGAAGGGGTCATCGCATACACGAAAATCCCCGCGAAGGTTGCTTCGATTTTCAGCAAATTTGGCTTTGCGTTTGAAGTCGAGGAAGAAAACATTGAGAAGGTTACGGCTTTCGCCTCATGCGGTCTTGGATTTGCGGCTTATCTCATCGACACTTTCAAAGAAGCGGGGCGGGCTATGGACTTTCCGCCCGACACCGCCGCGCTGATAGCCGCGTTGACATTCAAAAATGCCTGTGATTCAGGCGATTTTCGCAACACAGTAAAAGCGGTGGCAACCCCGGGGGGTGCCACCGAACAGGGAATAAATCACATGGATGCCTGTGATGTTCACGGCATAGTAGCCCAAGCAATGCAGAAAGCGTACAAATCACTGGAGAGCAAGTAACACGCGCCCCGACCGTTAGTGCGTTAGTGCCGCAACGGTCATTGACTCAATGGTCAATTCCTCAACACCGCAACGCCCCAAACACCGCAACGGTCAACGCCTTAACACCCCAAGCACCACAACGGTCAATGCTTATCTCTGTATATTTCCTCAATTTTCTTGAACTCGTCCGCAACAAGAAGCACTATATCCACGAGCTCAGGGTCAAACTGCGTGCCCTTACCATCCGCAATTATAGCGAGCGACTCCTCGTGGGAGAACGCACTCTTGTAGCAACGAACGCTTGTAAGAGCATCATAAACGTCAACAATCGAGATTATTCTGGCACAAAGCGGAATGTTCGCACCCGCGATTTTTTCAGGATAACCGTTCCCGTCCCACCGCTCATGGTGATAAAGGCAAATATCACGAGCATACTTCATATACTGGTCGTTATCAGGCAAATTCACCGCAATGCTGTCAATGATACGGCTTCCGACAGTTGTATGTGTTTTTATAACTTCAAATTCCTCAGCAGTCAGCTTGCCCGGCTTTAACAGAACATTGTCGGGTATGCCGATTTTCCCTATATCGTGCAACGCAGAAGCCTTGATAAGTGCAGGGATATTTTCATTTTCGAGCAATACTCTGAAATGCTCGTCCTTTTGCATATTTTCAATCAGCATATTTGTAAACATCATTGTTCTGCGAATATGCATACCTGATTCAAGGTTTCTATACTCAATTATAGTGGCGAGCACTTCAAGTGTAGATTCATAAGTCTTGGTGACTTCCGCGGTTTTTGCTTCAACTAAATTTTCAAGATTGTGCCTGTACTGAGCAAGGCTGATGTGGTTTTCAATACGCGCTTTAACAATATGAGGATTGAACGGCTTTGTGATATAGTCCGCCGCACCCGATTCAAGCCCTCGTGTTTCAACATCCTCCGAGTCTTCTGCAGTTATGAAAAGAACGGGAATGTTCTTAGTTTTCTCGTTAGACTTAATCTTGTCCAACACCTCAAATCCGTCCACATCGGGCATCATTAAGTCGAGAAGAACTGCTGTCGGGAGCAATTCAGCCGCCTCGCCGTCAGCATCAAAAAGCACGTCAAGAGCTTCCTGACCTCCCGCCGCATCTATAACATCGTATTCACTCTGAACCATCTCCTGCAACATTTGACGGTTTATTTCGATATCATCTACAATAAGAACGATATCCTTCTTCGCGTTATTTGAACTCATAGTCCACCTCTCTCTACAGCTTGTCACGGATAATGCCGCTCTCGCCGCTACTGATTTACATACAATTTAATCTGCTCCACAGTGATGTCGTAGGCTTCCTTCACTTCGTTAAAAGCACCGGTACAATCCTTTTCATCCTTAATTTCTTTCTCAAGTGCCGCTGAAACAGCCGCCAGCTTCAGAAGTGAAAGATTCGCGCTGACCCCTTTTAATGAATGTGCTTCGCGAGCCGCTTTTGAAGAATCCTCAGAATCCAAAGCATTTTTAATCAAGCCGATATGGTCGTTTTCAAGCAACTGGTTCAGCAGTTTTTTGTAAAACTCATTGTTACCGCCAATACGCTTTAGTGCCGCACTTGCATCAATATACTCACCGTTAATCATCGCATTTCACCTCTCAGTTTGTTTATATTATCACCGTTATTGACTAAAATCAACACTAACTTTAATTTTCGGAAATGACATCATTCATATCGTATAAACCGGGTGGTTTTGAGGCGATAAACTTAGCCGCTCGGAGCGCACCTACGGCAAAAATATCACGCGATGCCGCCGTGTGCCTCAGCTCAATGACCTCGTCCTGTCCCGCAAAAATTACATCATGCACACCCACAATTGTGCCGCCGCGCACAGCCGATATGCCGATTTCGCTTGCACCTCGCGGTTTTCTTACGCTCTCTCGCTCATAAACATAATCCGCTTTATATGGCAGGGCGGAGTTTGCCGCATCCGCAAGAAGCAGGGCTGTCCCGCTCGGAGCATCGACCTTGCGCCTGTGGTGTCGCTCAACAATCTCTATGTCAAACTCTTCCCCAAGCACAGAGCAAGCTCTCTTTATTAAGTCCGCAAGCAGGTTGATACCCACCGACATATTGCCGCTACGAAAAATCGGGATATGTGCAGAGGTTTTTTCTATGTCCGCAATTTGCTCCGCGCTGTAACCTGTTGTGCATAGAACCAACGCAGTTTTACTTGATAATCCGTATTTAAGCAGTCCTTCAAGAGCTGTCGGCAACGAGAAATCTATAACTACATCAGCTTTTGTGTCGGTGCAGGCACTAAGCTCCGCCGCGCTTGCAAAAATCGGATAATCCGTCGTTTTTTGCGTGTTTATGTCAACGCCCGCAACAATCTCAACATCAGGGTCAGCCGCTGACATAGCTGTCACCACACGCCCCATGTGACCATTACATCCTGAATTTATAATCTTAATCATAATTCCTATGACCTGCTCTTTCTAAATAAGCTCCACTTTTTTCATTGCTTCCTTTAGCTTCTCAAGATTTTCCGAAGCAAGCTCACACAGCGGCATACGCGGTTCGCCGACATCCATCCCCATTAAATTCAATGCTGTTTTAACGGGTATCGGATTCACTTCAATAAACAGCTTATCCGTAAGGTCAAAATATTTCAGATGAAGCTTTGCCGCCTCAGCAAAATTGCCGTCAAGACACAGCTTCGTCATTTGTGTAACCTGTGCGGGAATTACGTTGGACAGCACCGAGATAACGCCCAATCCGCCAATCGACATCATCGGCACGATGTCCTCGTCGTTTCCGCTCCAAACGAAGAAATCCCCCTCGCTCGAAGCTAACGTCTTGCCGACTAACTTAAAGTCGCCCGATGCTTCCTTAACCCCGTTGATGTTCGGGTGCTTTGCAAGCTCTCTGTACGTATCCGCTGTGAAGGACAACCCCGTGCGTGCAGGGACATTGTATAAAATAATCGGCAGATTTACCCTGTCAGCGAGAAAGTTAAAGTGCTTAACAAGCCCGCGTTGAGTAGTCTTGTTGTAATACGGCGTGACCATCATCAGAGCGTCCGCTCCCGACTTTTCCGCCGCTTGCGACATAAACAGCGCGGATTGCGTGTCGTTGCTACCTGTTCCTGCTATAACCTTTGCGCGGCTGTTGACGTGCCTCACGCAAAAATCTATCGCTGAGGTGGACTCCGCTATTGTCTGCGTGGAGCACTCGCCCGTGGTTCCGTTAACTACGATTGCCGCAATTCCTCCGGCGATTTGAAAATCAATCAGCTCGCCAAGCTTTTTGAAGTCGATTTTACCATCTCTGAACGGTGTGACTATAGCTGTCGCCGAGCCTTTGAATATCGGTGTTTTCATTTGAAGACCATTCCTTTCTAAACGTATCCCTGTGCGCACAACAGCTCCGCCATTAGTACCGCGCCGCCTGCCGCACCTCGTAATGTGTTGTGGCTAAGTCCGATAAACTTGTAATCATATTGCGTATCCTGCCGTAGCCGCCCCAGAGATATTGCCATACCATTTTCTAATCCGCAGTCGAGCTTTGTCTGCGGGCGGTCAATTTCATCGAAATAGTGTAAAAATTGCTTGGGCGCGGAGGGCAAGTCAAGCTCCTGAGGCAGCCCCCGATAATCACGCCATATGCGTTTTATCTCCGTTATTTCGGGTTTTTCTTTGAAGCTGACGTGTACCGCCGCCATGTGTCCGTCACACGCAGGGACACGTATACACTGTGCCGAAATGCTCGGCTTGTCTGCTAATACAATGCCCGTTTTTTCTACCCTGCCCCAAATCTTCAAGGGTTCTCTTTCTGACTTCCCCTCTTCGTCGCCGCCGATATACGGAATAATATTATTCACCATTTCGGGCCACGTTTCAAAGGTTTTTCCCGCTCCTGATATTGCCTGATATGTGCAGACCAAAACGCGCTCAAGCCCGTATTTATCTTTCAGGGGGTGAAGCGCGGGGACATAGCTTTGTATTGAACAGTTCGATTTTACCGCCACAAAACCGCGCTTCGTCCCCAACCGTTTTCGCTGAAGCTCTATTACGCTCATATGCTCAGGGTTAATCTCAGGTATAATCATAGGAACGTCGGGTGTTTCGCGAAAAACGCTGTTGTTTGAAATCACGGGACATTCCGCCTTAGCAAACGCTTCTTCAAGTGCTTTTATCTGTTCCTTACTCATGTCTACGGCCGAAAACACAAAATCTACATTATTTGTAATCTTGCTGATATCGGAGTCCACCGCAAGAACGACAAGATTTTTAGCCGCTTGCGGAACAGGGCTGTCCATGTACCAACGCCCGCTTGTAGCTTCCTCATATGTTTTCCCCGCTGAACGGGGGCTCGCCGCGACTACCGCAAGCTCAAACCACGGATGATTGGCAATTAAGGTTACAAATCGCTGCCCAACCATGCCTGTTGCCCCTATTATTCCTATCTTATACTTCTTCATCGCACCTGATTCCTTGAAATTCCTTAAAATTGCAGTCTGTTTTTTGTGAACATTTTGTAATTTTCTGTAACTTTTTGTAAAAAAGACTTGATTTTTGACGTTTTTTAGTGTATCATACGCATATCTATTTTGCAACACATAAGAATTTGCAACCTAAAAAGGATTTACAATATGCGGATTAAAGGTGCCCTAAAGAGAAAAGCCATAGCTTTCACGGCGTTCTTACTTGCGCTGTGCTTTGTGTTGCCGTTGCTGTCACCTATGGAAGCATCCGCAAACGTACCCTCGCGCAGGACAATTAGGGTCGGACTGAGCTTCGGGACTACAGCAGTACCCTCAGGCAATTTGGTGAACGCCGTTGGGAACGGGTTTGAGTTCGGGTACTACGACAGCAACCTCAACTTTACCGCAGTGGCATCAACGACCGAAAAAAGTATATCTATCATGGTTGACCGCAATATGCAGTGGAACTCGTCAGCCGAATTTTCTGGACAGTACCAACTAACGGGCAACAATGGTCTGAATGCACCTAACAGCTCTACATTTATCGGATTCGCGCATGTGCAGATGAATAGCGGAAAACCTACATTAGCGGCGGCGCAAAGCGACCTCGGCGGGCGTTCGGACGGGTTTATCCGATATAATGCCGGAGCAGGCAATCCCTTTGTCCCCATGTTCGGCAACTATACATCAAGCGCACAGGCTGAAAGCAATAAAGGTTCAGGCTCAGTAAACACAGGAACTGCCAGAACAATAACCGTTGCCGCTCTCGGCACAAGCAAGATTTTGTTTGAGTTTGACAATTCATCAAACACGAATCTTATCTTTGGCATAAGACCTATGAATAATGCAAGACCGTCTACACACTACAGAGGATATAGGTATTACGGCGGTTTTCGTTTTGAAAGACGGGAAGCAACGAGCTTGACGGTCGTAAATATTGTCGGCTTGGAAGATTATGTAATGGGCGTTGTGCCTTATGAGATGTCTTCGAGCTGGCCGCTCGAAGCACTCAAAGCACAAGCTATTTGCGCGAGAACATATGTTCTGGCTAACTTAAACAAATACAACAGTTCTCACGGATTTGATGTTTGCACTACGGCAAACTGTCAGGTTTACCGAGGTCTGAATTCGGCAAACGCTACCACCGACAGTGCCGTAACATCAACAGCGGGTCAGGTTGTCACATACAACGGTTCACTTATTTCGACATATTACAGCTCCTCGCACGGGGGCGGCTCTGAAAATAACGAAAATATTTGGGCGGGAACTGCGCTCCCATATTTACGCGGGGTGCTTGACAACTACGAGGACAGCGTTTCCTCGTCAATAAGCCAGTACAATTGGACACTTTCGATTTCGCAATCAGAGCTTACACAGCGCGTGAGAAATGCGGGACATTCCGGCGCATCAACAATAACATCTCTGCGAATCAGTCAATACTCACCGACGGGAAATGTTGTAAGTGTTGTTGCGAGGGATTCAAATGGCAGAGATTATACATTTTCAAGACGCGCAGGGCTTCAGAGTTTATTTGGTTCAACGGCTCTCCGCTCCCAGCGTTTTAATATCGGGTCTGTTGTTTGGACTCCCGGGGGCGCGATTTTTGTGAATTCACCTGCGCAGTCCGTCAGCTTGGGCGAGTACCACGTCAGAACAGGAACAGGCACATCAACGGTCAGCGGTTCGCTGTCAGCCTTAGACGGAGCGGGTAATGTTGTGCCCGTAGTCGGCGGCGGGGGCGGTGTGTCCGAAGGGATTGCTACGGGTCCTGTAGGCGGCAATTTCGTTCTCACGGGCAGGGGCTGGGGTCACAGCATCGGTATGAGTCAATGGGGTGCATACGCGCAGGCAAGAAACTTTGGCAGAACTGCCGAGCAGATAATCAGACATTATTTCACAGGGGTCGCGATTACGAAAACATAGGATAAGGTTATTTTCATGCGTAAAGAGGATTTCGATTTTTTTCTACCAAAAAATCTTATCGCCCAAACTCCGCTTAAAAGCCGCGACAAGTCGCGGCTTCTTTGCATGAACCGCCGCGCCGATACGGCGGGGACGGGTGTTGCGACGGGGGCGGGCGGTGCGACGGGCACTGCGGCAAGCGCAGACACGGCGGGGGCGGGTGTTGCAAGCTCCATTGCAACAGGCGCAGGTGAGCTTCGCCATAGGCTTTTTAACGAACTGCCTAAGCTCTTGTGTGCGGGTGACTGCCTTGTCCTCAATAACTCTCGTGTCCTGCCCGCAAGACTTTTCGGCACTCGCGATACAGGCGGCAAAGTGGAGGTGTTGCTGTTGCGGGAACACTCCTCTATAGGTGAACCCCTTGCACCGCAGTGGGAATGTCTTGTTCGTCCCGGTCGAAAAATCAGAACGGGCACACATCTCACGTTCGGAAACGGTGAGTTGACCGCTACGGTCAATTGCGAAATAAACGACGGTATACGCATAATTGAGTTTCACTGCGACGGTGTTTTTCTTGAGGTTTTAGAAAAACTCGGCAAAATGCCGCTCCCGCCTTATATTCACGAGGAGTTGCAAGATACGGAGCGTTATCAAACGGTATATTCGCGTGAGCTTGGGTCGGCAGCCGCCCCAACTGCGGGGTTGCACTTTACACAAAAACTGCTCGATGAACTGGAAGAACAGGGCATTTCTATATGTTATCTCACGCTTCATGTGGGACTTGGCACTTTCAGACCTGTCAAAACAGAAAAGATAGCAGACCACGAAATGCACAGCGAGTTTTTTACCATACCGCCGCAAACGGCGGAGCTGATAAACCGCACAAAAAATAACGGGGGCAAAGTCATAGCCGTCGGCACGACTACTTGCCGCACCTTGGAGGCGGTTTCCGACGATAACGGCAGGGTTTCCGCCATGTCGGGCAGTACCGACATCTTCATTTACCCCGGTTACACGTTTAAGTGTATTGACGGGCTGATTACAAATTTTCACTTGCCCGAAAGCACCCTGATAATGCTTGTATCCGCGTTTGCGGGTCGCGAGCGCACCCTTGCGGCGTATAAAGAAGCGGTTGCCTTGAAGTACAGGTTTTTCTCATTCGGGGACGCTATGCTCGTACTGTAGCAATGGGGGCAGCAATACTGTAGCAAGGGGACAGCACCCGCCGTCCGCTATGTACCCCCCCTCACAAAGGACAATGTCCGCAATCTGCTACAGCAGATTACGGACACCGCCCTGAAAGAGAAAAATCATCATGGAAACTATTGTTTTGAACTGTAAATAGTTATCATTTCATCGACCACATCAACGAGCTTTGCTATCTCAGGTTTTGCTAATTGAGCATCTGCGCCTACTTCCTCGCCTTTTTTCTGCATATTTTCATCAATGAGCGACGAGAAAATGATAACGGGAATATTTTTGAGCGCGATGTCGGCTTTCAACTGCTTTGTAAGCCTGTGACCGTCCATGCGCGGCATTTCTATGTCCGTGATTAGGCAACTGACCTTTGAAAAAACATTTGTTTCTCCTGACTCTTTAATTTCTTTGATGTAATCCCATGCTTCCTCACCATTGTCAAAGATTGTGAGATTGCTGTAACCTGAGGTTTGCAGAGCTTCGAGCAACATTTTACGCAAAAGTGCTGAATCCTCCGCAACTACTATCGGAATCCGCTCTCTGTCCGAACCCGTGTAAGTCGTTACCGTTGTGAGGTCGATGCCTGTTTCGGGGCTGATGTCAAACGTAATTTTCTCAAAGTCCAAAATGGAAATAATTCTGTCATTTATCTTGGCGATACCCGTCACGACACCTTCCTGCCCGCCATATATAATAGAGTCGGGCTTTTCGATGTCGTTCCATGAGATACGGAATATCCCCTCAAGGCTATGCACATGAAACGCAATGTTCATTTGGTTAAAGTTTGTGATTATAAAGATGTCTTTTTCGGGGTCTTCCGACGGTCCGAGATTCAAGTATCTTTCTAAGTTGACAATTGTATAAACCTCACTGCGCGGCTGGAAAACGCCCTCAACGCAAGGGTGTGCGAGTGGCATTTCCTGCACAGGCTGTATCTGCATAAGCTCTGTGATTTTGGCGACATTTATCCCGTAGCTGTTGCCCGCTATGACAAATTCCAGAATTTCAAGCTCATTTGTACCTGTTTCCAAAAGGATATTTGAATCAGTTATGCTCATCGTTTTCCTGTCCTTTTCAAGTATTTTCTGTAGTAATTACACATTATAACGACAATCCGCTATTTTTGCAATAGCGGATTGCTAAATTTTATGTCTTACGACTTTTCGGAAAAGATTTACGGCAATTTACAGAGCAATAATGCCCTACAAACTAAACATTCACTATGTCCGTTATTCTGACACCGTAGTTGTCGTCTATGACGACTACTTCGCCGCGTGCAAGGAGCTTACCGTTGACAACTACCTCTACCGGGTCTCCCGCTATCTTATCAAGCACAATAATTGTGCCAAGACTGAACTCCAAGATTTCGCTGATGTCTTTTTTAGTTTTACCAAGCTCCACGCTCACTTGAAGCGGAATATTATACACAAGCCCGATATTGCCTGCTTCACCCGCAGGGGTCGGTGTGTCAAACGACTGGAACGTTGCCGCGTGTACATTGACCTCACGCCCTTGCCCCGTCATTGGTACAGGCGGTGTCATTGGTTGCGGTGCGCCATATCCGGGCATTGGGTACGGAGGATATGCAGGGGGATACCCGTATGGAGCGGCTTGACCGTAGGGGTCAACGGGAGGGACAGCTTGATATGGCTGAGGTGGTGCCGCCGCTTGCGGTGCGGGTGCGGGCGGCGGTGGCGGGGCTGCTGCCGCAGGAGCGGGAGCAGGTGCGGGGGGCGGTGCTGCCGCCGCAGGAGCTGCCGCAGGTGCGGGCGCGGGGGGCGGCGCGGCTTGTTTTGGAGCTTCTGCCGCTTCCGTTGCCGCATCTGTTTTCATAAACTGCTTGGCAAACTGACGGCTCGCCTCGTATGGTGTAATTTGTATCAGCTCGCTTTTCAAAAGCCCCTCAACTTCCATGTCAAAAGTAATCTTCGTAACTTTATCCAAGTCACCGAGAATCGTTGAAACATCAAACCCCGCATCTACTGTAGAGCTGTTCGGGGGAGCTATGTCGATTGCCTTACCGAGCATTTTTGATAATGACGTGGAGGATGCTCCCATCATTTGATTCATTATCTCACTCATCGCGCTGAGGTGCATTTCGTTGAGCTCGATTGGCTCTTCGACCGTGCCGTCCCCGCCCATGAGTATATCCGTTATCATCGCCGCATCTTCAACCTTGAGTACAAGCAGGTTCGTACCCTCGATTCCCCTTGTGTACTCTATGGTGGCAACCACAAACGGCACTTTGTACACAGAAAGCACGTCTTTTGATTGAAATACCGAAACACGCGGTGTTGTTATGCTGACTTTTCTGTCAAGAAGCGAATACATCGTGGTAGCAACCGCGCCCATGCTGATGTTGCCGACCTCTCCGAGTATGTCAATTTCCTCAGCCGTCAACATTCCTTCGAGCGCGAGATTGTCAGTAAACGGGCCTGCACTATCCGTCGGTGCCGCTTGAGCCTCCGGCTCTGCCGCGCTGAGCCCTTCCGCATCAGCAAGCATTGCCGCAATGTCCTCAGGCGACATTATATCTCCGCCGCCTGCATCACCGCCCGCATCGTCGGCGGGAACGTCGGGTGCGCCCGTATCGGCAAGCGCGGCTTCCTCAAGCATTGCCGCAATGTCCTCAGGCGACATTATATCAACGCTTTCCGCGCCGCTTTCCTCCGCTGCTGATTCTGCTGTTAAGGCATTGATTTCATCCTGCGATAGATTCATTGTGTACCTCCTCGTTTGCTTCCTCGTCCTCGTCGGTTAAAATATCTACAATCTGCATAGCATATCTCTGTCCGAAAGTGCCGACGGAAGCGCGGAATTTGGGTATGTGTTGTACTTTTATGGTTAAAGGCTCGTCAACGGGATGGTCTAACTTGATGACATCGCCTATTTGTAGGTTTATTATGTCTGAAAGCGGAGCTGAGGTTGATTCAAAATACGCAGTAAGCGGTGTCGGGGTATTCATCAGCATATTTGTGAGTGCCGCGAGCCTTTCTTCGCCCCTGCCGTCATCACGCAAGCCGCTTGCAAACCACAAACGAGTGTTGAGCTGTTGCGCCACAGGCTCTATTGACGTATGCGGTATGCAAACACTCATCAGACCTGAATCCTCGCCCATTGTAATGCTGAGAATTACGACCGCAACAGGCTCATTCGGAGCTGTAATTTGCGCAAACTGCGAGCTGGTTTCTATTCTGTCAAGCTGCATGGAAATTTCAACTACCTTGTCCCATGCTTCGTCAAAAACCTTACACTGCTGACGTAAAACACGCTCTACCAGCGCAAGCTCGATTTCCGTAAACTGCTTTGCGTTCTCGCCCGTTTTCGCTCCTCCGAACAACCGCGTTATGAGCATATAGGCGTATTCAGGCGACATCTGTACGAGAAGCGAGCCGTGCATTGGCGGGGCTGACATTACAGCCAAAATCACGGGAGCGGGCAGAGAGTTGTTGAACTCGCTGTAAGAACATTCCTCTATGGACAGCACCTCAACCTCGCACGAAACGCGCAAAACGCTTGACAACGCATTTGACAAAAGCTGACTGTATGTTTCAAAAACCACATGGAAGGTTCTCATCTGCTCTTTCGGGAATCTGTTGGCGGTTCTGAAGTCATATTCCTTGACCTTCATCGCCGCCCCGCCGCTCGCAGGTTCAGCCGCTGTGTCGCTCTCCCCTGTCATGAGTGCGCTTAACAGTTCATCTATTTCTGATTGTGATAATATTTCGGACAAAACGCACTTACTCCTTTACATTTCACAATGCGCTTCTGACTGCGTATTAAAACGCTGTCGCCTTGCGGATTCTGATTTTCTCCTCGCGGATTTTTTCGACGATTTCGAGCGCGGTTTCACTGACTGTTATCTTCTTGCCTGTTTCAAACGTAAGAATGGTGTCGGGTGTTTCTTCGATGAACTCAATTTTGTCTTCGTTGACGTAAAACTGCGAGGCTTTGTTTAATCTTGTTACGAGTATCATAACGGTTCCCTCCTAACTCATTCGGCGGGTGGCTGTCCTTGAATTTGCTTCAGAGCCTTACTTCAGGACTGCCCCTGCATTACTGCTTCGGCGGGCGACCGAAACGGCCGTCGCCTACAAGCCTATTTTACCACTAACGCTTCAAGTTTACCAGTTCCTCAAGCATTGTGTCCGACACGGTTATGATACGGGAGTTTGCTTGGAATCCCCTTTGTGTGACAATCATGTCGGTGAACTCGTTAGCGAGGTCAACATTACTCATTTCCAGACCGCCGGGGTCAATCTTACCTGCACCGTCCATGTCCGCCTCTGTTATAACGGCAGGACCTGAGGATGCTGATTCGCGATAAAGGCTGTTACCCGCTTTTTCAAGACCTGCCGTGTTAGCAAACATTGCGAGCGCAATACGCCCGATGACCACTTTTCTGTTGGCAAGTATAACGGACACGTCACCGTTTTGACTGACCGCAAAGCCCGGCAAACTGACTGTTTCCTGCGGGAAAGCATCGAAGAAGCCGTCAGGCATATCATCAGGATTTCCTGATTCTATCATCGCTTCAAGAGCAGCCCTTTGGTCGTCTGTAAGGTCGTTCCACAAAGGCACACTGTAGTAAGCATCCGATGTTACTCTTATGCGTGACAGCCCTGCCGCATCTGTTTCAGGGTGCGGATTCCCCGTCGTTACCAACCCGAATGTCGGTGCGCGGAACTGTTGCGAGCCCGTTGCGGGTACATTTAATTCACGGGGAGCTGTCGCTATGTCCATACGTGTGCGTGTCGCCGAGGTCGGATATGTTTCACCTGCCACAAGTGTCATGTCAAACTCAGGGTCGCCCGGTCCGAAAAGACCTGCGGGAACTATGTCGCCGCCCTGGAAATATCCCGCCGGAATCATGGTACCTCTGGGGATTGGGTTACCTGCATCAATTGTGCTTGCGGGTGCTGCGGGAAACTCTTCCTGACCGGGGTCTACAACACCCATTACCAAGGTGTCGGAGTAACCAAGCACATAATAACCGGAGCTTGTGACAAGATAGCCTTCGTTATCAATATCAAAGTTACCCGCACGGGTGTACATCGGCTCAAACATACCCGTGTCAGGATTGATTTGCGCTACGATGAAAAATCCGTCGCCGTTTATCATAAGGTCGGTTTCTCTGTCGGTGCGTTGGAACGCCGCTCTTGTATGGATAACGTCTACCGTTGACAGCCTGATACCCAAGCCGACCTGTGTCGGGTTCGTTCCGCCGAGCTGTTCTTGGTTTGCCATACCGGAGGATACGTTTTGACTGAAAATGTCTTGGAAAATTACGCGGCTTGTTTTGTAGCCTGCTGTGTTGACGTTTGCGATGTTATTACCGATAACGTCCATTCTTGTTTGGTGGTTTCTCAGTCCGGAGATTCCGGAGTATAGTGAGCGCATCATAATGCGGTTCCTCCTATTTGTTAATTTTTTTATTTATGTTTTGCGGGGCTTTCCCGCGATTTTCTGCGATTGTTTGTTATGCGGCGGAGAGGGCTTCTGACGTTGGGTTGGCTGTGGGGTTCGGCAGCGGGGGATTGGATACTGCTTATGCGACTTCTTCCTCAAGAAAACTCGTGTACAGCCACTCCCACTGCTCGGCATCCCAGTCCCAACGGCCTATCGGCGTATCCCAGTCATCCTCGGCATATTCTACGAAGCCGTCAGTTTCGGGACAAGGCTTGAAGAATAGCGCATCGGGCGGGGTTTCGGGCTTCGGGCTGTATCTTTCCGTGCCTGTTTCGCGAATGTCCACAATTGAGTTTACCGACACAAACTTGGGTTCATCCGTACCGTCGTCTACCTGAGCGAGCAGTGCGCCTTTATCCACAAGTATGCGTGTAACCACACCCTCGATTTCTTTACCATTTACTTCCGCTATGATAGTGCGGCCGATTAAATGGTTCGAGGTCTGCATGAACATTTCTGATGTCAGTATATTGTTGGTGTCGAAGATTTCCGTTATTGAGGAAACAGGGACTACAAACTCGCCGATTTGAGCATATGTAACGCCCTTGCTGACGAAAATGCTGTCCACCACGCCCGGCACTTGGCTGTACACCCCGTCTACCATCGCTTCCGCAAGAACAAACTTACCTACAAGGTTGTAGGATTGATAGTTTGACATATTGTTGAGCGAGGTATTCATGTTCTGCATTTGCTCAAGCGACGAAAACTGCGCCAGCTGTGAGGCAAAGTCAGAGTCATTTTGCGGGTTGAGCGGGTCTTGGTAGCGAAGCTGCGCAGACAAAAGAAGAAGAAAATCGTTTTTCCCCATTACTCCGCCAACGTTGCGGTCATTGCCGCTCTCTTTTGAGCTGTCGCTGACACCTTGAAAGTATTCCTTTGACTTTTGATATGCCGTGTCGTTTTGGATGTCTGTTATTGTGCTGATTACTGACATTAGAAAATCTCCCTTCATGGTATGAGGCTCATTACCTCTTACCTATTCGGGATCCTTCCCCTATAATGCGCCGCCCTGTCCGCTGTTGCATTTATGGCGCGTTTCCTGTTTTCTCGTTTGGTTTATGCGCTGTATTCTACTGAACTGATGCCTGCTTCAAAGTAGTAATCCATTAAGTCCGTTATTGTTGTGTAGTATTCTACTCCGCTTTTGGATTCACTTCCCTGTCTGCTTGACTGTGCGTTGCCGCCTGTGCTTTGCCGTCCTTCGTCCGAGCCTGACGGATTATCGAAATTGGCTCCTGCGTATACGACTTCTACTTCTGATACTGAAATTCCTTTGTTTTCGAGTGATTCGATAAGTGTTGCGAGCTGTGAGTTAATCATGCCTCTGACACTGCTGTCCTCTGCGTTTATCTTGACATGTACTCCCGTCTGGTCCACCGCTACTTCGAGTGCTACTTTTCCGAGAAATTCGGGATTCAGCTGAATTGTCATTACGCTTTTTGTGTCGTTTTGTACGGTTTCCACTCGTGAAATCATCTCTTGAAACAGATTCTCAGGTTTTACCGCACTCTGCGATGCTGTCTGTGCCATTTGCTGAGTTCCTACAAATTGCTCTGCTTTGATTCCCGCATTCAGCGGAGGTGTCGGTGGAGCTTGGGTCGTTTGCGTGTCCTTTGAAACATTCTCCTCCGTATGTTTGTCGTCCGTTTCACTTTTGGCTTTGCTTTTTACTGCGTTCACTGCGCTTGCGTAGGTTTTGTCTTCTTGTCCCGTCACTTGAGCGTTGTCATTCTCATTCTCCAAAGGGCGCGGATTGCCGTCATCCTTAAAGTTGTCTGTTTGTGAGTTTGGCTGGCTGTCTTCAGACTTTATGTCCGGCATCCGTGCCGCCTGCTCCCCTGCAACATTTTCCTTATTTTCTTCTGTTGCGCCCGTCTTAGCAGTTAGCGTGTCTTTGAAGTCTGCTGTTTCGGGGTTTTCTGCGTGTATCGCACTTTGTGTTCCGTCCGAATTTGCCGAGTTTACCGATTTGCCTGTGTCGTCAACTATTTGTGTTTCGATTTCGGTTTCCGGTGGTTCTGCGATGTTATCTACACGCATTTGAGGGGTTGCGACAGATTCCTCTCCCTCGAGAATAAAAACGACCTCTTGCTCTTGTTCTCCCATCATTCCGGCTGCTTGTGCGTAGCCATTTTCGCCATTTTCTTCGATTTTTTTCTTGATTTCGGCGAGCATTGCTTTTTCTACAGATTTCAGGTTTCCTGTATCGCCTTTTCGGTTGTTCAGCATTTTTTGGTCATGTCTGCTTAGTTCATTCTCAAATATTTGGTCAAAATTTGAACTTGACTTGCCCGCAGTTCGTGATGCTGAGCTTCCTGCGCCGGAGTCTGTCCGGGTCGTTATCGGGGACAGTAACTCCATGGGTGTACTCATAAATTCACCTCCTATTGTTATTTATCGTCATTTAGGAGGTGAAAGTTAAGTTTTTTTGATAAATTTTCTAACTATAAAGCCAAACGTTTGTGATTTCGGCGGCAAAATCAGGTCTGAACGCCGCCATTATCGCCGCCGCGCTTCGTTCATTCATAAAGTAGAGGATTGATGCCGCATCGTCAATGGTGTGAACCCTCACTAATCTTTCCGCCGCGGATTCAGGCGACATTCGCGAGTAGGTCGTCGCTATTGATTGCATGTCCGCAAGCTCTTCCTCTGTCATATCCCTGCGGTAAAGGGGAACGGTTCTCTCATACATTGCTATGATTTCCGCTTCCCGATTATTAAGCTCAACGGTTCGCCTGTCAAGCTGAATTTCCCTTGTGTCCGCAAGGTTTTCACGCCGCGTTACGTCCGCTTCGCGTTCTTCGAGCTTTTCCTCGCGTTCGTTGACTTGATTTTCCCGCGCTTGCGCGGCATCATACAGTTGATTGTCAATGCTTGAGTAAGTGGGGTCGAGCCAAACAATAAGTCTGACCAACGGGTCCCGCACAACATCGGCTACTATGGCGCGCGCGCTGAAAAGGTCGTAGATGAGCGCGATGACAAAGCTGCCGATAAGTATCAATGCAACGACTATCATTACAAGAATTATTCCTGCACTGCCGCCTTTTTCTTTTTTTGCACCCGGCTTCTTCGGAGCCTTTGCCTTTTTCTCTTTAGGAGCTTTCGGGGCTTTCGGGGCTTTCGGTGCTTTAGGCGACTTTTTCTTTTTTTGCTTCCCGTCTTGGCTTTCAGAGTCTTCTTCAGTCAGGTCGGTTACTTCCTCGTCTGCCATTGTTTCCTCCTCTTTTTACTGCTGACTAACTATATTAAATGATACAAGGTCGTCAATTTCTTTGGCTTCTTCTGCTTGAACTTCCTTCATGTACTCCGCATACTGCTCCTCGCGCAGTTTCAAGTACGTTTTTATTTCCTTCATCGTGAGGACAAGTCTTTCCTGACACTCACGCACGACTTCCTCAGCTTTTACTATTTTTATGCGTATCTCAATCAATGCGTCGCGCAGGTATCGAAAATACGCGTCATGTTCCACAAGTGCCGTTCCGACGTTTACTCCTCTGCGCAGAGCATCTTCGAGTGAGCGTTCGTTGTCGCCGTAGGCTTTGAGAAGCCTGCTTTCTTCATCAAGCAGCTCTTGGAGTGCCTGTTGTGCCTTTTTGAGTTCGGCTTTTTGCAACCGTTCGACGGTGAGCTTGTAATTGTACAGAGCTTGCAGTGAAAATACAAATTTTTTCATTTTTTACAATCCTTTGCGGTTGCTTCGACGTTTGCTTTGCGGCTACCCCGACCTTTGCTTTTCAAACGCTCTACCTTTCCTTTAACTGCCTACACAGGTCATTGTCCCACTTTAACTATCTCTCTCATCATTTCCAACGTTTGGTCGAAGGTACAGCTTTCCTCAATTGCCTGCTTCAAAAAGCTCTGTATCGGGTTATGCAGTTGTATCGACTTGTCAATCTGCGGGTTTGCCCCTTGCTTATACGCTCCGATATTGATAAGGTCTTCCGCTTCACGGTAAACCGCAATCATATTCTTCATAGCTCCGAATGTCTGCATATGCTCTTTTGTGATAATCTCAGGCATAACACGGCTAACACTTGCCAGAACGTCGATAGGCGGGTAGTGGTTGCTGTTCGCTATTGCCCTTGACAGGACTATATGCCCGTCCAAAATACCGCGCACCGTGTCGGATATAGGCTCGTTCATGTCGTCGCCCTCGACCAACACTGTGTAAAGCCCCGTTATCGAACCCTTGTCCGACATACCCGAACGCTCCAACAGCTTTGGCAAAATCGCAAAAACCGACGGCGGGAATCCGCGAGAAACAGGCGGTTCTCCTGCTGCCATTCCGATTTCCCTTTGCGCCATTGCAAAGCGCGTGAGCGAGTCCATCAGCAAAAGCACCTTATATCCTTGGTCCCTGAAATATTCCGCAACGGCTGTACCTGTCATGGCGCATTTCAGGCGCAACAGCGCAGGTTGGTCTGATGTCGCTATTACAAGGACTGATTTACGCAACCCGTCCTCTCCAAGGTCTTTTTCGATAAAGTCACGAACCTCACGTCCCCGCTCTCCGACAAGCACTATGACATTTATATCAGCAACGGCATATCGCGCCATCATTCCGAGCAGTGAGCTTTTACCAACACCTGAGCCCGCGAATATCCCCATACGCTGACCGCGCCCAACCGTCAACATTCCGTCCATCGCCTTAATGCCAAGCGGCATAACTTCCTTTATGCGCTCTCTTGCCAACGGGTTTGGCGGCGAGTTCTCGGCGGGATACCACGCATCAATTTTCGGTTCGGGCAAATCGTCAAAGGGATTGCCGAGCGCGTCAAGCACCCTGCCGACAAGTGCTTTGCCTACAGGCACTCTCAGAGCCTTGCCCGTGTAAACAACGTAGCTTCCAAGCCCTATACCCTCAAGCCCCGCAAACGGCATAAGCAGTGTGTGACCGTCGCGAAAGCCCACTATTTCGGCGCGTACACTGCGCTCATTGTCGAGCGTGTACATCTCACAAACATCACCGATTCGAGATGCAGGGCCCGTCGCCTCGACAGCTAAACCCACTATCTTGGTAACTCTGCCCGCGCGTTCGAGCGTGTCCGCCTTAGCGAGCGCGGCAGTATATTTATCTAACAAGCTCGTTGCTGTCGTTGCCGTTGCTGTCGTTGCAATCATAAACGCCGCCTTTCAACTTATTCCGGCTCATATTGGTTGGCTCTTTCAAACGCAAGGCTCACATATTTTAATTGCGAGTTCAGCCCCGCATTGACTGTCACGCCCTCCGTGTCGATTATCAAGTCGCCGTCCTCAAGGGCGACATCGCGAAGCACGGTCGCCTTAATTATTACACCGCTGTCAAGTTCTATCTCTGCCGCCCCCGACGAGAAAAATCTCTCATACTCACGCGGGGCAACGTGTATTGTAAATTTATTGTCTGATGACATTTGCCTTAAAGCGTTCTTTATGAGCGAGATAAACACATTGCCAAGCTCTTCCTCCGCAGGGTTAAAGATTTTGCGTACTATTTCCACAGCAAGCGCGGCTGTTTCCTCCTCTAACTCGCTGTTTACGCGCTCCCTTTCCCGCGCTATTTCATCGAGCAGGCTTCGCACCCCCGCTTCGTCCTCACTCCGCTGTTGCTTCAGCTTTTCGTCGTACTTCGACGCGCCCTCGCGTTCACCTTCGGCAAAACCCTCATCATAAGCGTTATTGCGTATGTCCTCCGCTTCATTTTCCGCTTCCTCAATAATCTCCGCCGCTCTCTCACGCGCTTCATTTACTATAGCTTGTGCGCGTTCATCCGCTTCTTTCTCCGCCGCGCTCATGTACATTCTTGCCATATTTTCCACAGAGGCCGCCGCATCCGGGTGTTCGCCCTGCGTATCGACCTCGTGTTTTCCTTCGGCATTCGCCCTGCCTGACTTGGCTCCTGTCAGTTTTACAAGCCTTCTGTCTATCCTAAACAATCAGGTCATCCCCTTCTCCTCGGGCGACGATAATCTCACCCTCGTCCTCCAGCTTGCGAATGACATTAACGATACGTTGTTGCGCTTCTTCAACATCGCGCACACGAACAGGTCCCATGACCTCCATGTCGTCCTTTATCATATCCTGCAAACGCTTGGAAATGTTCGAGAATATTGTACGAGTAACATCCTCGCCTGCCATTTTGAGAGCGATTGCCAAATCCGCGTTGTTGATTTCGCGGAGAACACGCTGAACCGTCTGGTTGTTGAGCTTCGCGATATCCTCGAACACGAACAGGCGTTTTCTGATTTCGTCGGCAAGCTCGCTGTCGTTGACATCAAGACTTTCGAGTATGTTCTTCTCAGAGCTGCGGTCAAGAGAGTTGATAATTTCCACGATTGTATCTATACCGCCGACGGCGATGTTTTCCGTGAAGCCCATAGACGTTATCTTTCGCTCTAAAATCCGCTCTGCTTCCTTGACATACTCCGGTGATGTGCTTCCCATTGTCGAAATTCGGCTTATTATCTCTGTTTGGCGTTCCTGCGGCAGGGATGCTATGATTTGCGCAGACTGCTTGGGTTCAATGTATGAAAGCACCAACGCAATAATCTGCGGGTGTTCGCTGTGAATGACGTTGAGGATTTGTGTCGAATCTACTCTGCGAATAAAATCAAACGGGCGAACCTGCAACGAGGACGAGAGCTTTCTAATCATTTCATCCGCTTTGTCAGCCCCCATTGCTCTTTCAAGAATATCTCTCGCGTAGTCTATACCGCCCTCTGTGATGAACTTTTGAGTAAGGCACATTTCGTAAAACTCGTTGATAATGTTTTCACGAATTTCAGGCTCAACACGGCGGGTCGTGGTTATACTGAGCGTCATGTCGCTGATTTCTTCATCGCTCATGTACTTATAAATTTCGGCGGAATATTCCTTACCTAAACTTATAAGCAGTATTGCGGCTTTTTCTTTTGGGCTCAGCGCGTTTTTGTCCGCTCTTGGCATAACCCTCTATTCCTGTCGTTTTTGTTAGTGTGTTTGTGTTATTCGTCTGACAGCCAGTTTCTGAGCAGCTGTGTCACCGAAGCGGGGTCTTTGTCAATAAATCTTTCAATTTGTTCAAGTCCTGCGGATTTTTGGTTAAGGTCAACATCCTCATACTCTCTCTCCGCATGGCTGTCACCAACTATGATGTCTAACCCGCCCGGAGCGCCTTCCGCCGCAAGCACCAGTTCGGGTTCACGCGGCACGAGTGCTTTAACAATCGACCTGACGAGCACAATAACCATAATGGCAAGAATCAATATTGTTCCATATTGGAGTATCATATCTATCAGTCTTTCTCTCCTCGCCTGTGCCTCCCGCTCTTCCGCCGCTTCGAGCATTTCCGCCATTGACGTGTCAATATGACTAAACGGAATGTATTGAACGGAAATATTATTTTCCGAAACACCTATACCTTTTGATACTAAATCTCTAACCTCGTCTGAATAATCGGGCGGAGTTACACCTTCGCCCAAATACTCACTGTTTACAAGCACTGTGATACTAAACTCCTCTATGGTTCCGCTTGCTTTCTCTATAGCTGTTCTTGTTTCGTTGAGTTCATTGTTTACGCTTATGACATCCCGCGAATAATAGTCATTTTCGCCAAATTCTCCAAAGGGATACTCTACTGTCCCCATGTTGTTTGAGTCCGTTCCGGGTATGCCTTCAGCATTTGCCCATGCGCGTGACCTCTCGGCAATTCTTTCGGAGCTGCGTATTACACCTTCCTCACTTCCCGGTATAGGCGGGTCATACTCCACCATAGCTATCGTAACTTTGTCAAAATTCAGCGTAACAGAAGGCTGAACCCGCAGATTTGCCATTCCGTAAATCGGGTAAAGCAGTTGTTCTGTCTGCGCTTTTGCGCGGTCGGTCAGCCTGTTTTGAAGCTCGATACGTTGGTCATACTCCATTTCCATGCTCTGGGTTCCGTCGCCGACCTTAAAGGAATTAAAATGCTGGTCTGCGATAGTAATATCCTCATAAGCTATTCCGGGCACAGCTCCCTTGACAATGTCGCCTATTGTCTGAGCTTCGGCTTGTGTGAGTGAACCGCCGTTGACTATTGTAACCGCAACGCTTGCCGTTGCTTTTCTTGTGTTTGTTTGAATACGGAAGGGCGAGGATTCGCCTGAGTTGATAATAACCAAAGCATTTTGAACTCTGCGGTTTTGAAGTATCATAGTTTTTATATGCTCCGCTGTTTGCATATCATATAGCTGTTTTGCGTGTTCGGTCGAAACGCCGAAGTTTGCCGCCTGCGACAAATAGTAGTCGTCAAACGCAGAAGTCCCCATAAGTCCCCGTTCACGCAGATATGACACCGCTTCTTCAAGCCTGTCCTCCGGCACTTCAAACCCAAAGCCTGACGGTCTGGTTGATATTCCTATTTCCGCAAGTGTGGAGGGTATTGCGCCCGGATTGACAGAATCGCTTGTGCCCGGAAGTACCACCCATTTTGTGCGTGTCAGCATAGCCACCGCAACTATTGAAAGTACAATGACGAATAGCGTGAGCATCACGAGCCTGACCCGTGTTCTCCTCGGCATTTTAGAAAAATACTCTCTCAGATTGGCAAACATTTTGCTTACGGTTTCACCCATAATAACACCCTCTTATCATTATGTCGAATGTAAATTCGCATACCACTTTTCATAATAGCACCAACTTCTAAGCATTGCAACACATTTTTTCAAAAAAACACAATATAGAACGCCCGACGGTGTCGGGCGCTACTATGTGTTGTGTTCACCGCCTTCTATGACAGTCGTAGACTGTCATAGAAGGCGGCATCAGTTCTGACAGCCACAGGCTGTCAGAACTGACATGATTGTTCAAGGTGCGGTCTGCGTTAGCAGACATGATTGTTCAAGACGTTGCAAAACAAAACGCCCGACGGGGTCGGGCGTTTTGTTTTAGTTTTTCTTTATCTTCGATAAATCGAAAGAAACAATCGGTGCGCCGAGAGCCTGTACGTTTGTACTCTTCGTCGCTTCGAGGAGTTCCTCCCTGAAAACCTTGACATCACGGGGGGCATCAATACCTATTTTTATCTTATCGCCCTCAATGCCAAGCAAGGTTATGCGAATGTTTTCACCAATAACTATTGTTTCATTGAGCTTCCTAGACAGAACCAGCATCGGTATCGCCCTCCTCTCCGGAAGCCTCGCTCATAGATACGGCATTACACACTTCTTGAAATACCGGAACTCTGACGTTGTACTCCGCACCACTCAACATAATCTGCTTCGCTTTCCCTGTTGATGTGTTGATGATAATCGGAGCTGCGAGGTTGACGGTCATACCCTTAACATCCTCAGGTATGACTACGACATTGACGACGTGCAGTTCCTCAGGCTTTGTCAGTTCAAGGGTCTTCACGTCGGTATCGTCCATGTCAAAAACATAGTCGGGCAAGACCGCAAAAACATCTAAAACAGGAAGACATATACCCATGTCTTCTGTTGATTGCAGCCACACCAACGGATAGCTGTCCTCAAACTGCAATAGTGCGTATAAATGGTACTGCTCCAAGCCCGGAATCCCGTCGTCAAACGTGATGAGCTTGTCCTCATCTACATCGACGACTCCAAATCGTAAGGTATCGATTTGCATGTATTGTGTCCGCCTTTCGTTTGGGGCTAATAATTTCTATTCAAACGCCGAGTTAAACTGCGCTGTCAACGTATTTTCCCGCAGAGCTCATCACTTCCTCAACCATAACTCTGAAGTAAGGCTCTTTGCGGAGGAACACCTCCACCGAATACTTAGGGTCAACCGACATATCAGGCATATACTCGCCGCTATAGTCAATAACAACGCTGTGCTTTGACCAGTTTATGCGCATGTAACCCTTTTCCCACGAAATGTCTGCCGGAGTTTGCGGCATAAGTCCCACATTGAACTCTTTTGGTCCAAGCCTCGACATCTGCTTGTTCTTTGCAAGTGTCGGAACCTTGTCGCCTTTTACCTTGTGGTTCGCGAGATAGTTTCCATCGTTCTTCGCCTGACCTGCCGCTCGCAGGGCGGCTTGCCGTCCTTTGTTGCGAAAACCCTTTGCAAGCTCAAGCGGGCCTTTTAGTCCCGATTCGTTATTCTGCTTTCTCTTGTTAACAGTAAACGAGGGGGCTTTCCGCTCAATTTTCATTTCCGGGCGTTCGTTTTTGATAGTGAGCGTTCCGCGCGGCATTGAAATATTGAGTTTCGCAGGGGTCGTTTTTACCCCGATTTCAGCCAATTGCTGGTCAATGTTTATTCTTTGAATTGCCATCCTTAACACCTGCCTTTGATAATCCTTTATCTTGGCTTATACTGCCATTCCATTGTCAAAGCTATGGAATTTGGCTATCATTTCGTATTATACCACATTCCGAGCAGGTTGTATATAGTTTTTGAAAAATTATATTAAATTATCTTAAAAAATCCATTAAGGACGGCTGAATAATCCGCGAGCCTGCCGAAAGAGCCGCCTGATACACGGTTTCTGCGAGCTTTAAGTACATTATTACCTCTGCTATGTCGGCATCCTCCGCATTTGAGCGCATGGTTTCGTAGTTTATTTCGTCGCCCTCGTACCGAGCTTCCAAAAGCTCAAGCCGTCTGTCCCTACCGCCGATTTCAGCAGTCTTTACCAATAAGTGGTTTTGCCCCTCTTGAAGCATTTTAATGAGCTTTGTAAGTCCGTCAACGGTAAACGGTTCTCCTGTTTCTTCATCAAGCAAATCACCGTTTATAGCTCCATGCACTTCATTTAACACCTCGAACATATTCCGCACAATCTGGTTTCCGTTTTCATCCTGAGAAGTAAAGAAAATAACATCAAGACCGTTCATAGTGACAGGCATGGAAATCCCCGGTCCCACGTCAAGGTTGATTACATCCCCCATGAGCTGGTGCATAACCTGAATATCATCCGCTCCCGTAAGCCCAAATTCTGCATAAAGCGCGTCCATGTCAGCAAAATCCGCAGTCGAATACAGCGGGTCGCCGTTTTCGTCACGCATTGCTCGAATGTCAGCCTCCCACGCAGATTCAGGACCGTCAGGTCGGAGTAAGAATGTCGCAGGGAGCTTGTCAAATTGCGACACGTTAAACCCGTTGTACAGCAGGTTGCCGTCCGAATCAAAGGTAAACGGCTTGATAGTGGGGTCGTTTGGATTTACATAGTCACCGGGGGTATTATATCCCGAAAAAACAAACCTATCTCCGTAGGAAGCGTTTAGGGTGTCTAAATAGTGGTCGCGAAGCTGACTGACTATCATCGCAACATTCTTTCTGTCTTCAAGCGTTTTCACGCCGCCCGCATTGACAAGCTCCTCATATACGCTGCCCATTATCTTCTGCAGCTCCATTACCCCTGCTTCCGCTTGGGTCAGCCAGTTTTGCGCCGTACCGACGGCATCTTGGTAATGCGAAAGACGAGCCAGCTTATTGCGCGCCGCTTGACCGTATATCAACGCCGAAGGGTCGTCGCTGATATGCGCATACTTTCTACCTGTTGACAGTTGGTTTTGCAGCTTGTCCATGCTGTACAGGTTCATTCCGAGGTTGCTCAGTAGTGTCCTGCTAAGCATTGAATTTGTAACTCTTGTAACCATTATTGCACTCCTTTTACGATTTGCTTTCCTATTGTGTTTCTGATTCTTTCTAATGCATATCTGATGCGTACCTAATCGGGCTAATCGGGCAATCTAATCAGGCAACCGAAAATCGGAAATCGCCCCTGCACGCCTATGTATTACAGCCCTACTCTGCCTGTTCCGTTTATCAGCCTGTCCAAAGCCTCGTCCATTGCGGTTATCACACGCGATGCCCCGTTGTAAGCATGTTGATATTTGATAAGCCCGACCATTTCCTCGTCCAACGAAACACCCGCGATTGCCGTTCTTTGATTTTCGGCGGCGAGTTTGAGAAGCCTTGCGGTTTCCGCCGTCTGCTTCGCTGTATGTAACGTATTTCCCAAGTCAAACCTGATAACCGTTCCGTAGTCGTCGAAGCTGCCTATATCAAATCTTCTTCCGTCACGCTCAACCACAATGTCAGTACGGCTGAACAGATTGTAAATTGCCCTGATGTTTTCGTTGTTATGACGTTGTGTTTCAAGCGGGTCGTCGTTTGTTCCCGCTCTGCTTATCGGCTTAGAGGAACAGGCTATATTGTACGCGCTGTCCTTTATTTCCGCGCTTAAATCTATATTTCTTGCCGTTATTTGTGTTACGTCAAGCTCGCGGGTAAAGTCCTCTATTTCCATGCCGCCTGCCAGCACTATAAACTCGCCTGTAACAGGGTCTTGTCCGATAGTGTTAGTACCGTCTGTCCATGTTTCGGTCGCTTCGTCCCATTCAAGAAGGTCGCCGCCTGCGGTAGTCCATGTAACCCAGCTGTTTTCCTCATGGAAAAAGTTTACGCCTGTCGTTGAACCGAGCGGGTTATCCGTCCAGCCTTGGCGGTGTACTTCGTTAATTTCTTTAACCAATGCACGGGCAAGGTCATTCACCATTTCGACGTAATACGGAAGCCCCCTATACCTACTGTCGGTAGTAGCAACCGATTCAAACTCTCCCAGACCTTCATTCCACACAGGTCTTGTTTCGTTTCCGTCACGCACGTCAAGATGCGCTTTCAGCTCGCCGCCCTGAATCTTCTCCCAATCTATCCCTCTGCCCGCAAAAACAGAACCGTCAATGACATTTATCCAATAAACCTCAAAAACCGGCGACTCTCCGGGAATCGGGTTGTCTACATCGCGAACACCGAGGTCGGCGGTCATATCATGGTCAACAAGTGTCACGCCTGCAATCTTGACCTTGAACATATCATGCCCCCAGATGTCGGGGTATGTTTCGTATTCAATGTCAACCAAGTCCGACAATTGGTCTACCAAAAGATTTCGCTTGTCGCGCAAATCATTTGCAATCATTCCTGTTATCTCAAAGCTGTAAATTGCCTTATTAAGCTCTGCCATGTCTTTTGCAATAGCGTTGATTAAATGCGTTTTAGTTTCAACCGCTCTGTTTTCGTTTTGCTGTAAATCAATCAGACCGTCATAAACCATGTTAAGCTGCTGTACAAGGTCCATTGCCGTTGTTTGCATCAGTGTGCGCGGAGCTTGCGAAATCGGGTCAGTCGCAAGTACCGACATAGACTTAAAGAACTCCGCCATACTGTAGTTAATGCTTGTTTTCTCGTTTACGCTGTCGAAAAATGATTCGATATATGACAAGCTCTGCGACCTGGTTTCCCAATATGAGTGTGAGGAGCTTTCGGTGCGAAAACGTCTGTCAAGGTAAGCCGAGCGAATCTGGTCAAGTATCTGTACACGCACACCGCCGCCGACAAGCCCATGCCCTACGGGGGCAAACTTGCCGATAGTCGCGAACGGGTCATACGCCGTAGACACTATACGTTGGCGCGTATACCCCTCCGTGTTTGTGTTTGAAATATTATGGCTTGTTGAGTCCAAGCCAAACTGTGCTGTTGACAGTCCGGTCTTGGCGATTTCGATTCCGAAAAAAGTTCCTCTCATTGCTGTATCTCCCTACATTTTAGCTCGGTCTTTGCCGAACTTGCACGGAGAATCCATTCCCATTTGTTCAACACAGTTGAACATACCAGCACATCCTTACGCTGTACTATAATTAACGTGATTTATGAGAGAAACTTTAGTGGACGTATGCGGCATTTGCTCAATGTAAGCGAAAAAAACTGCCGAACACAAGATATAGGCAGTGTTGGTTTATGTTATGGGTCATGTTGTGTTGGGGCGGATTGTGTTGGGTTGTGCCGAGTCAGGTTGTGTCGGGTTGGGTTGCTCCGAGTCAGGTTGTGTTGTACCGAGTCAGCTTGAACGGGGTCAGGTTGTGCTGTGCCAATCTGCAATCATACGCAAGTACATTTCCGCAAGCCCGTACTTAGGCCTCCAGCCAAGTAATTTAAGTTTATCCGCACTTATCCGCATTGCAGTATCGGGCGCATACCCGCGCTTATCAATATTTTCGGGGACATTTACAATAACCGAAGTTTTTCTGCCGCACACCTCTTTTGCCACATCTGTTGCAACAATCTCCGCCATCTCGCGGATTGTCACGCTTGCAACGGGATTTGCGACATTATATGCTTCACCTGATTTGCCTTTGAGGAGTATGTAAAACAAACCTCGCACCGTATCCGCTATGTAACAGTAGTTTCCGCGAGATGCCCCCTCTGTATGTAATACTATTTTCTCTCCCGCAACCGCGCTTCTTGCAAACTGCGCGAAAACTCGCGTGTCGTCCTTTGGTGTTCCCGCTCCGAACGTCTGCGCAAGACGCGCGATTTTTACCGAAGCTCCATATTGCAACACACTGCAATTGCATACTAACTCGCACATACGCTTGCTTTCGGGATAGCAGCTTCGCGGATTGCTCAGGTCGATGAAGCCTAAATCGTTCTCATTTACAAACGCAAGAGAATGGTCTGTGAGTCCGTAGACTTCCATTGAGGACAGATAAACCATACTTTTGATTTGCTTTTCATTTGCAAGCGAGAGAACATTGGTTATCCCGTTTAATGATGTTTTAATAACACCTATAGGGTCAGTAACCATTTCCTGTGAGCTTGTCACCGCCACACAGTGAAAGATATAGTCAATGCTTTCTTTGAGCTTAAACTGTTCGCTTATGTCTTGATTGTAACAAATCGCACCGTATTCTTCTGAGTGTTGCTTTAGCTTCTTCTCATCTCTGCCGTGTGCTATAGTCTTAATGTTTAAGCTGTGCTTTGCATTAGCCGCAAACAAGGCTCGCACAAGGGCAGACCCGATTAAACCCGTCGCTCCCGTGACAAGTACAGTGCTGTTTGCAATGTCTTGCCAAGGGATATTATCATCGCAGACGATTTCCTCCATATCCTCTGTTGCTTTTTTTGAACGTGCAGCATTACTCATTGTGATTGCTTTTCCTCGCCCCTTAATTCTTTCACTCATAGTTGACACTCGAACACGCAAAATAATCCAAAAATTTGAACATATCTCTTGCATTTTACCTATGTTTATGTTAATTTTATTACAGCTAGGTCATAATTAAGGGCCGCAGCGACCGTGAGGTGTTAGCGCACCGTCACGGCGAATGTAGGGACATCATCAAATCCCAAGCCTACAGACACGGAAAATCCGCCGCTACGACATTATCAGTATACATTTTTAACTGTGTATTTTCAAGCTGATTTTGTCACTTGTGCGGCAGCACATTTCGTAATAACGCTGAATTACAATATCGGCGCGTATGAGGTAGGCAGAGCCGCTTGACAGCGGCTCAGGCAATCACTTACGTGATTGCACAAGCATAATTGCCCTCCTGCGCGCCTTTTGATTATGGCCTTTCTCAAAAATCGGGAGAAAGCCCATATGCGTAAACATGAGTATCAACAAATACTTGACGTGTTACAAACACTCTACGAAGCACAAGCGGCGGGACTATACGCCGACTGCCAAGAGGGTGCTATTAGTATTGGTGAGTTTATTGAGGCTATAAAGGGCGAGGGCACGCAAACCGTCGCTCTGCTTGAAGAATACTGCGAAGCGTTATATGAAGCGGCAAACGGCAATGCTTCTGAAAAACAGCTCAAAAAGAAGCTGATAAATGTCGAAAACAGCATAAAAAGCGAACTAAAGCCGAACCGTATAGAGGTTGTGTTCTTCCCCTTTCAGCCCAGTATGTGGGACTCTTTAGAGAGCATATACCTTGCCGCAAAGGATGACCCGAATTGTGATGCCTATGTAGTGCCGATTCCGCATTACATACTCACCCCGCAAGGAGAACGCAAGGAAATGCGCTATGACGGTGATAAGTTTCCCGACAACATACCTATCACGGATTGGCAGGAGTACGATGTCGAAGAGCGGCGGCCCGACATAACATTTATCCATTATCCTTATGACGACACAGCGAAAAACTACAGCATCCATCCAAACTTTTATGCTAAGAGCTTGCGCCAACATTCCGAATTATTGGTATATGTTCCCTATTTCGTAGCAGGCAATTACGACATTCCTGATTATGTGGGGTACTTACCCGCGATAATGCACAGCGAGCTCGTAATAGTGGAATCCGAACCCGTAAGACAAAAATACATCAAGAGCTACTTGGAAAAAGATAAGGAATACGAATGGCGCGGACAGTTCGGCAAGGCGGAAAAGAAATTTATAGCTCTCGGTTCGCCAAAATACGACAAAGTCATAAGCTCAAAACATGAGGATTTCACGCTGCCAAACGAGGGGGAAAGACTTGTCACCCGCCCTGACGGCACTAAAAAGAAAATCATACTGTATAATACGCATATGTTTAGGTGGCTTAATTGCCACCAACAGTATTTCAAAAAAATCCGTCACGTATTTGAAACATTCAAGAATCGCAATGATGTAGTGCTGTGGTGGCGGCCGCACCCAAACACGGAAGCTAACTTTCAAACAAGACTTCCTCACTTGCTTGACGATTACTACTCTGTCGTTAACGACTATTGCGACGGCGGGTGGGGAATTTATGACGATACTCCCGACTTGCACAGGGCGATTATGTGCAGCGATGCGTATTACGGAGATGAGTCAAGTTTGGTGGAAATGTATTTAACTACAGGAAAACCGATATTGATTCAAAACATTGAGATAGTTAATAATGAGCTGACATTCAGACCGAATTGTTTTTACATTACCGCCGATAATATATGGTTTTCCGTAAGATGTCTTAATGCGTTTTTCAAAATGAGCAAAGCAGACCGGACGTTAGAGCTTGTCGGCAGTTTTCCGGGAGAACTTGATTATACAGCGCGATATAATAACTCTCTCTATAGAGATCCTGTTGAAAAAGACGGAGTGTTATACTTCCCGCCTTTTTTAGCTAAGGAAATCGCCACATACTCGCCAAAAGACAATACCTTTGAAAAATTTGTGTACGGCGACAAATCGGAGAGTGACATAGATTTCTCAGGAGCATCTGTATATGGTGACTATGTATTTTTTACGCCGTTTTCGTATCCGTCGATAATGCGGCTGAATACCAAAACAAAGGAAATAACTTATTACTCCGAATGGGTGCAGCAACTCAATTCTATGGCAGGAGTAGAGCAAACAGAATTCTTTGTACAGCCGCTTGTTGTAGATAAGTTAATTTTTCTCGCCGCTGTGAACACAAACGCAGTAGTCGTTTTCAATATGGAAACATATCAGTCTAAGGTTTATGAGGTTGGAAAAAAGGGCTATATCTACAGCAGGATGTGTTATGACGGCAAAAACTTCTGGATAGCACCGCGACATAGCACAAAAACGCCCGTTATCAAATGGAACCCAAACGACGGCGTATTAAAAGAGTTTCACGAAATCTATAATGATGAGAATGACTTATCTTTTTGTATTGCTTATTGCGGTAATTATATATGGGTATTGCCGAATGTTGCAAACCACGCTTTCAAAATCGACCCGCAGACCGACATAATATCTATAGCCGATGAGTTCGAGCCGAACCCCTCGACAAGCAAAGATATGCAGGGTGCTGTAAGATATGTGTCTATGCAAGTATTCGGAGATAGTGTTTATGTGTTTGAGCAGCAAAGCGGAGAGCTTATTGAATACAATTGCGTTACAAAAAAACGCAGAGCAGAAATCATCAGTTACAACACGGAAATAATAAAAAAATTAGAGCCTTTGATTGCAAAACCTTTTTCAAAAGACATCCAAGATGTAAACACAGTACACGATTGCAAATATTACGAAAATGAGTATGCAAGGCTGAGTAGCTATATCGACCTTACATCCACGTCAGCAGATTCAAAAAACATAGATACAGAACAACGCCGCACAGAGGTAATGCAATCATTAAATACAAACGCTGACGAAACAACAGGGCGGGCTATTTATGAATATGTAAGGGAGTTATAAATGACGACAGCACTCATTTTTGCCGGAGGAACAGGGCTTCGTATGAATACTCTTGCAAAGCCCAAGCAATTTCTCGAACTGCACGGCAAACCCGTAATAATCTACACACTTGAGCATTTTGAAGCACACCCCGAAGTAAACAACATTGTCGTTGTGTGTTTGGAAAGCTGGATACCGGAGTTCAGGCATCTTCTCAAGCAGTATGCGATAGAAAAAGTCAGCCAAGTTCTGCCCGGCGGAGATGGCGGGGACAGGTCTGTATACCATGGGCTTAACGCATTGAACGGAATATGCTCCCCTGATGATATTGTGCTTATACACGACGGTGTAAGACCGCTTATAAACTCTGAGCTTATTACGGCAAACATAAGCCACGCTAAACAGTATGGGAACGCAATAACCGTAGAGCCTGTTACAGAGAGTGTCGTGCGGTTGGGTAATGATAACCGAATAATCGACGTTCCGCCGAGAGCGGAGATGTTTTTTGCAAAAGCACCGCAAACTTTCAAATATGGCATAATCCGAGAGCTATATAAAAGGGCGCATGAAGATAATGTGCGCTCAATAGATTCCGCACATCTGTGCAGTATGTACGGTGTGGAAATGTATACAGTAAAAAGCTCTCCGAACAACATGAAAATAACAGCACCGACGGATTATTATATTTTTCGTGCATTATATGAGGCTATGGAGAATCAGCAGATACTTGGGGTGTAGAATAATGCGTAATCAGGAGAACAACATGGAGTTGGATTATATAATCGTGCAAGCGGGGGGAACGGGATCACGGCTTGAGCATTTAACCGAAAACAAGCCGAAGGCTCTTGTGGCTGTCGAAAACCTTCCTATGTTGTTTCATGTCTTCAGAAAGTTTTCTGAAAAGAGTTTCATAATAATTGCTGATTACAAAAAAGACGTTCTGCGGGAGTATCTTGAATGTTTTGCGGAAATAAAATATCAGATTGTTGATGCGGAAGGCACAGGAACATGTGCGGGAATACGTCAATCCATAGACTTACTTCCTGATAGTGAGCCTTTTATGCTGATATGGTCTGACTTGATACTGTCGGAGGGCTTTTTGCTCCCAACAGAACCCTGTAACTATATAGGTGTTTCGCAGTCTTTCCCCTGCCGATGGAGTTATAAAGATGGTGTTTTTTGCGAGGAACGCTCCGAGCAACATGGTGTTGCGGGATTGTTCATTTTTCAAAGCAAATCTACGCTTAGTAATATTCCGAAGAGCGGTGAGCTCGTCCGTTGGATGCGGGACGAGGGTATGCAATTTAGCGAACTGAGGTTGTCGGGCACACGGGAGTTCGGGCTACTGTCAGAATATAAGAGTTTGGAACAGCAAAAATGCCGTCCATTCAATAAAATGATTAACAGCTGTGATAAGCTGATAAAGCAACCCATAGATGATCAAGGAAAAAAACTCGCTCGCTTGGAGTGCGAATGGTACGAAGCGGCAATATCCAAGGGCGTTCGTTCTATACCAAAAATATACTCATTCGACCCGCTTGAAATGGAGCAGATAAAAGGAAAAAATATATATGAGTATACCGACCTCCCCCTTGATGAAAAAAAAATACTCTTAAGGAAATTGACAGAAACACTAAAGGAACTGCACAGTTTAGATCGTGTTTCAGTTGATACTTTCAGCATTAAGGAAGCATACTATAGCAAAACGATGAACAGGCTTCGCAAAGTTCGTGATTTGATTCCCCTTGCCAATCAAAAAACCATACTTATAAACGGGTGCGAGTGCCGTAATGTATATTTTTACAAGCGCGAATTGGAGCGCAAGCTCGAAGCGTTGCAATGTGACCACTTCGCTTTTATCCACGGCGACTGCACATTTTCTAATATGATACTGAAAGACAGTACCGAGCCGATATTGATTGACCCTCGCGGATACTTCGGATATACAAAACTGTACGGCGACCCGAATTATGACTGGGCGAAGCTATATTATTCCGTGGTCGGAAATTATGACCGATTTAACCTAAAAGAATTTCGCCTGAGAGTAAACGAAAATGAAGTCAAACTCAAGATTGAATCAAATAGATGGGAAGATTTGGAACAGGACTTTTTCGCACTTTCGGGCACAGACCCGCAGACAATAAAGTTACTTCACGCGGTAATTTGGTTATCACTCACCACCTACGCATGGCAAGATTACGACTCAATCTGCGGTGCATTTTATAATGGATTGTATTACTTGGAGGAAGTTTTGTGATTATCTCGTCATTGCGAGTCGCAACGAAGCAATCCGGCCCTTTAATCAGGAGTAAACAGAATTTTATGCAACATTTTGAAAAAACACTAAGAATAATAAGTAATGCGGTGCGCTCAATCCGCGAGGACGAGTTCAATGCGCTTAAAGATGATTGTCTTGCAGTACTGAGTGCGGGCGGCAAAATCGTCGCCTCCGGCTTAGGGAAAAACGTGCCGATTTGTGAAAAATTTGTCGGAACGCTTAACTCGATTGGCATTCCCGCAGCCTTTATGCACACGAACTCAGCGGTTCACGGCGACCTTGGTATAGTGAGTAGCGGCGACCTTGTAATCGTGCTGACAAAGAGCGGAGAAACCTCAGAGTCCGTATATCTCACAAAACTGTTGAAAAAACGCGATTGCGCAATCCGACTTATTTCTTTCAGTCGTGACAGTACATTATACCGTGAGATACCTAAACGGCTTATTGTCGAGCTTGAGCACGAGGGCGACGAGTGGAACATCCTGCCGAACAACTCGACGGTGCTGAACCTTATTGTATTGCAGGAGCTCGCAATGCAAATAGCGAAAGAGCAGCACATTGATGTAGATGCGCTGCGACAGAATCACCCCGGCGGAGCGATTGGAGCACACTTAGAGAGGAGATGACATATATGATAGACGAACTAAAGTTAATCGACAACATAAGCATTTTGTACGATAAAAAAATCGTTCTATATGGTGCGGGGTATCAAGGTGTTGAAACTCTGAAAAAACTCAGAGAGCTTGGAATCCTGCCCGCATATTTCTGCGATGGCGACCCGCGAAAATGGGGAAGGTATATAGAGGGGCTGGAAGTCCTATCGCTGAACGAATTGAAGAAACTGGACGAAACCGAGAAACTCGCGATAATCATTACCTCCGACCAAGTGAAATTTATCGACCAGATTATTGAGGATATAAAATGGCTGGGGCTTAGGACGGACAATGTGTTCACGCTGTTCGGTCTAAACGTAGCACTAGTAAGGAGCGGGTTGGCTTCTAAGCTATATGGCGGTAATTATGATACAGTCCAAAATATGCGGCGTGATATAGCATATATGCAATTAGCCATAAGTAGATTAGAAATGAGAACACAATGGCTAAATCATCCTAATCTTTTTCTTGTATACTCAAGCACTAAAACAGGCTCATCCACTATGAAGAATAGCCTGAACCATATTGGCATTTTTGCAGATCAATTCCATGGGTTTGATGGGGCCAACATGTTCGGCAACCCCTATCAGGAGACCTTGCTGTCAAAGTACAGCGAAGAATGCCTTGATATATTAAGAAGCCGCAAGTCAGTCAAGATTATCAGCATGGTGCGTGAACCAATAGGCAGACTTCTTTCGCTCTGCTCTTTTTGTATAGGAGGACACGAGCATGAGTTAAACAGAATCCCTCACGGCGAGTTATACGCAAGCTCAATTATTGAGGTTTTGTCGTTTTTAAAAGACAAACCACTAGACACACTAAACTGGTTTGATAGCGAGCTCAAAGCAGTACTTAATATTGATGTGTATGCGCATCCGTTTGAAAAAGACAAGGGTTACACGATAATCCGAAATGGTAATATTGAGGTTTTGGTTATGAAGCTGGAAAAGTTAGCTTCTTTAGAACCAACCATAGCCGAATTTGTCGGTTCTCCGCATTTTACGCTGGTTAACGACAATGAGGCGGAGACCAAAGCATATAAGTATCTATACAAACAGCTCAGATCCTCAGTTAAAATACCGATGGAATTTCTTGATTTTTACTATAAAGACCCTCGAATGAGCCACTTTTACAGCGAGGACGAAATAGCGGATTTCCGAAAAAAATGGGAGCAGAACATAGCAAAACGATAGGAGTTTAGGCGGCATGGTAAACGAACTAAAACTAATCGATGATGTCGATTTACTTTTTGATAAAATTATTATCCTATATGGAACGGAGCATCGCGGCATCGAAACACTCAGCAGGCTCAGGGAAATAAACATTTCACCAACGTATTTTTGCGATGGTAATCCAAGTAAATGGGGCGTAGTTATTGAAGGCTTGAAAGTACTGTCACCGCCCGAATTAAAACAAATCGACAATACCGAGTCACTTGCGATAGTTATAGCCGCCGACCAAGTGTGTTTGGCTGACCAAAGCATAAAAGAGCTAACATGGCTAAAGCTCAAAACAGAGAATGTATTCACAGCTTTCGGACTGAATGTGGCTCTGTCAAGAAGCGGCAAAACCGCCGAGAGCAACGCAGGCTACCATAATACGGTTCTCGATATGCACCGGGACGTATATTCTGCATCATGGGCTACTCGGCGACTAAATGAAAGGTTGAACTGGGCAGATAAAGCGAACCTTTTCATGGCGTACTCCTCTCCCAAAACAGGAACTTCGACGATTAGAAAAAGCTTGATTGACGTTGGTCTTTCCGCTCATCATTTTCATGGGTTCAAAGGAGCGGATATCATTTCTAACCCGTTTCAAGAAGAACTGCTGTTGAAGTATGAAAAAAAATGCCTTGAAATTATAAAAACCCGTAACTCGGTCAAAATATTCTGCGGTGTTAGAGATCCTATTAGCAGACACCTCTCTCTTATTTTCTTTTTAATTGGCGATTATGATTTTGAAATGCGTGGAGTGCCAAAAGGCAAACTATTTATAGATTCAGTTACCGATATGGTTTCTGCACGAAAGGGGGAGCCTACAGATGTTTTCAACTGGTTCGATACGGAGCTAAAACCGGTATTTGATATTGATGTGTATGCCTACCCTTTTAATCGCGAGGACGGCTACACGGTAATAAAGAAGGAAAACATTGAGGTTTTTGTGCTCAAATTGGAAATGCTGACCTCTTTGGAGTCAGCGATAGCAAAATTTGTCGGTGTGTCTAAGTTTGCACTTGCAAATGATAATGAAGCTGATGTCAAGATGTATAAATATCTGTATAGCCAAGTGAGGGAGAACATCAAATTGCCTCAAGAAATATTTGATTATTACTACGATGACCCGAGGATGTCGCATTTCTATTCAGAGGGCGAAATAGCAAGCCTTCGGAGAACGTGGGAGAATAACATCTTAGATTAGACGTCGGATGGTGATATAAATTATGGAAATTACGCTCTCTCCTCTTGGGCATACATGGATACTTGACCTTGACGGGACGATAGTAAAGCACAATGGTTATATAAATGACGGATACGATACTTTGCTTGATGGGGCGATTGAGTTTCTGCACCAAATCCCCGAGTGCGACATGATCGTTTTCATCACATCGCGGACGACGGAATATAGGCGCATCACGGAGAGTTTTCTCGCGAAACATGGTATACGCCACGACCACATTATATATAACACACCATTCGGCGAGCGGATACTAATAAACGACCGCAAATCGTCGGGGCTCAAAACGGCAATAGCGGTGAACGCGGAGCGGGATAGATTCCGCGAAATACGAATAAAAGTTGATGAGGATCTATAAAATGTACTTAAGTACTTTAGAAGCGCAATTAGATATTGCATCTGAGCAGGTATATAAAGGAGTTTCCCTATGGAGCAGAATCAAAAATGAGCTTAATATACCCAATAGCAGTTGCGTGCTTTTGTTTCCGTCATCAGAACGTAACCTGAACATCGTTTTTTTACGTTACTTAGGCCAGTTGGTCGAGAGGAAAAAATACACATGTGCATATATCCTTGCGGTTGACGAATGGACGTTGAAAAATGCTATGTCATTTTCTGATAGAATAGCAGGAACAATACAATTATCCGAATATGAATCATCATGTCTCCTAAGGTACTATTCTCTTATAGAGTTTTCCAACCGTTTTTATGTTTGCTCTACCACACACCCGGAAGGTAGATTAGGAGAGCTGCTCATCGAAAATTCAATTCCTTCGGACGAGATAGTGTGTGCAGGTATCTACAGAATGTACGATTATGAAAAGGTATACAATGAACAGTAGTATTCAAATTGACATCACAATCAAGCATTTAGCTAAGCAAGGAGCGTTTTCGGACAAAAGGCTGTTTGCTTTTGGGCTGAACGCTTTCACAACGGCTATACATCGCTCTTTGCTTGACGTCGGTTATACCCTTGCCGCAATTCTTGACAACAACATCGAAAAGCAAGGAAATGAAATGTATGGTTTACGCATTTGCTCCCCCAAATCAGTGACTGTTCCTTTTGACGATAATTCGATGTTTATTATCGCATCAAAGTATTTTAGTGAAATGACCTCACAATTAGAGAATATGGGCTATAGCCGCCAAACGCATATCATTCAGCTACTTGATAGCGACTCGATAGCCGGTCCTGATTTTATTTCTGAGCAATTTATAGAATCAGGAATCGAGAGTGCAAAGCGCGGATTGAAGCTGTATTCCGGTTTGCGCGAATCCGGTAGCGATACCCTTACCGTATTTCTCTCGCCGGTCTCATCAATAGGCGATATCTTCCTATTAGGTTTGTATTTCAATAAATTCCTTGCTAAAGCGGGCATTAGTGAATACTTGTTGCTAATACCCGGCAAAGCCGGCGTTGGCATTGCTGAATCGTATGGAATCAAAAATGTAATGTTTATTTCTCAAAATGATTCTGCGGATTTGATGGCATTCAAAATGCTCATTGGATCGGATCTCTGTGATATCCGTATACTCCATTGCGGCTACCTACACCAACGGATTGTATGCAACATTATCATGCACCGCAGTATGACATGGCTTGAGAACTATAGGCAGTTTCTTTTTGGGTTTAGCCAAGACACGCCGTTTCAGTGTCGCAGAGTAAATGCAAATCTGCCATTAGCAAGAGAACTGCTTCACAAAAATGGACTTATCCCCGGTAAAACTGTCGTACTGTCACCGCATGCACAGACACTTGCCCCGTTGCCAAATGGCTTTTGGTCGGAGCTTGCTAAAGAACTGAAAAATATTGGCTACACTGTCTGCACAAATGTAGCCTACAAGGAACGAGAGATTGCCGGTACGATTCCCTTAGCTTTTTCTCTTGATGATGCCGAAACAGTTTTAGAACAAGCAGGATTTTTCGTTGCGTTGCGAAGCGGATTTTGTGATGTCATCAGTATGTGCAAATGTAAGAAAATAATTCTTTACACACAAGAGATTTTTGAATGTATAAAGGTTATTGACTTCTATAGCCTCAACAAAATGGGATTATGTAATGATGCTGTTGAAATAGAAGTTACATATAATCAAAAAACTGACATTGATTCAGTTATTGCTGCCTTAAAGGAATGAGAGGGATTGTGAATGGTAAGCGTGGTTATTCCCGTATATAATGTCGAACTTTATTTGGACAGGTGCTTAAACTCAGTAATTAACCAAACATATAGAGAAATCGAGATTATCTTAATCAACGACGGCTCAACAGACAGGAGCTCGGCTATTTGTCTGAAATGGGCAACCGTTGACGACCGAATCATATATTATGCAAAAGCAAACGAGGGACTGGGACCAACTCGAAATTACGGCATTAAAAAAGCAAAAGGCGAATATATTTTATTTATTGATTCTGACGACTGGTGGGAATTGAACACAATCGAAAAACTTATGACTTGCGCAAAACAAAACGATGCGGATATAGTATTCATGAATTTCTTCTACTCCGAATACGATGTAAACGGCAAATTGTTCGAACGCCCGCATTATCGTTGGTATTCAATTGACGGTGTAAAAAGAGGTTCTGAGCTGCCGGATGTGATTTTTGACAGCGATGCGCGTATGTGGAGTAAATTATTCAAGAAAAGCCTTTTCATTGATAATAACTTATATATGCCCGCTCACCCATACGAGGACTTTCCCATTATGCCGTTGCTGGTGATATATGCAGAGCGCGTATGCCAAATTGACGATGTTTTATATCATTATTTTTACACCCGACCAAACAATTTGATAGGCAACCCGGATAACAAAAGATATGTATTCACCGGCTTGCGCGAACTCTATGATGCTTTTTACCGACGCGGACTCATTGAAGATTATGGTGAACCGTTGCAAGAGTACATTATTAACATGGCAAAATTCGCTCTTAACGAAATGACGGGAAATAAAGACAAGTACATTGATTCGGTAATGCAGATGTATCCTGATTATGCCTTCAATCTATCGCAGAAAATTGTAATATGGGGTAGCTATA